>Ga0055584_100005682_pt1 | contig 12220 bp, 8 predicted proteins | sample OSDHelmetaG_FD_58716 | JGI IMG/M metagenome (GOLD analysis project Ga0055584, IMG submission 58716) | Pelagic marine sediment microbial communities from the LTER site Helgoland, North Sea, for post-phytoplankton bloom and carbon turnover... | ecosystem: Environmental > Aquatic > Marine >... | reverse complement strand
CAGTGTTAGCGTTGCTGTCAGATCGGTGAGCGTGTCGGTATCAATATCGCCGTCACGGGTTACGGTACCCCAAATCGTATCACCACCTGAAGTGATGGAGAACGCCTGGTTGAGTCCGCGGAGCACACCATTTAGCGACACGGCGAGATCATCGAAAGACAAAGTTACTGTGTAGTTTCCGGCGATGTCGCTGGTACCAATACCTGGTGCTGTAGATCCAGTTAGGCCACTTAAATCGACATCTAGTGCGAACGTGCCAGGGGCACCAGTTGTAGTAATCCAGCCATTGAAAGTCATAGCACTTAAGCCAAGATCATCATTTTCTGGAGAAAAAGTCGTACTGAAGTCACCCGTGAAAGTTTGTAACAGGGAATCGCCCTGCCATGTCGTCAGTGTGATTCCCGTGCCGGATAACCCGCCAGAAGCACCATCATTCATGTGGGTTCCACTTGGAATAGTCAGTGTCACGGTGATATCACCATCGGTCCACGATGAAGAAGCATCCGTCAATGTAACAGTTGCTTCGTCGTCACTGAGTGCTAGTGTGCCTGAAACATTATCACCGGAAAGCTCTGCAGAGCCGCCGGCAGTTAGTGCAGTTTCGGAGTCTAGCACGTCGCCAATTGCGTTAAGCAATTGCCAGAACGCAGAGGTAGAAGCACCTGATCCGAGTAATGATACAGCATTGAGTTCGTCAGCGAACACTTCGGTTGCGCCTTGCTGTGTGCCACCAAAGCCCTGTGCACCTGTTGTAGTGAGTAGTGAGTTAATGACTCGGCTTAACGAGGTTACGAACGTTTTAGTCTGGTCAAGTGGATCGTCACTTCCAGGCACAGCGGGTGCTGAAACGGTTATCGGCTCGTCACCAGCTAATAAAAATAGCGCTGCATTGCCTGCAGAATTGGCTTCAATGTTTGCGATAAATGTCGGGCTTGCTACCCCTGCTGCATCGAATTGTGCCTGTATGGCAGCTGCGCCAATGCTAACCTGAGTTGCCATCCGGGCGAGCAATGTGCCACTGATTGAGATATTGCCATTAACTACAGTAATACCCTCATAAATTGAGGTGATAACCGCCGGAATGTCCGCTAGACCATTGCTACCAACTTGACCAATAATAGCTGCACCAAACAAAGCAATGGAAAAATCCTGTTCGCTCAATGCTGCGCTGGCTGCCGCTGTCAGGTCGGGCAGTAAAAACGTTCTAAGGGTGATACCCGATAGGTCTGCACCTGTTGCCACTTGAATCAAACCGAGCACCTGAGCCTCTGCAGCTGCAACGGCATCATTGTCAGCGCCGGCTCCTGCCAGTTGTACAGCAAGATCTGTCGCTACGTTGATGTTGACGACGACAGTTTCTTCATCGTCACCTGCGGTAATGGTACTAAATCCAGAAAGTGCGAAACCTGCCGGTGCTGGATAAGTAGAGCCAAAGCTTATGCCCGTACCACAGTCGTCGTCACCTTCAACATCCCAGTCACAAGTGATGTCGCCACCAGTAGCAGTAACCGTGATGGGGGTAGTTATTCCACCCTCGATGGCTGCAACTGTGAAAGAGGCAGAGTAAGAACCGTCGTCACCAGTCGTTTCAGTTCCGGTGAGTGCAACTGAAGCACCGGACGCGTCGGTAACAGAAATCGTAGCACCTACTACAGGCCCCTTAATGACCTGACCATTGACACCGCTTACGGGTGGATCCGGAAAGTTGGGGACAACGTCAACTGTGGGACTACTACCGCCACCGCAACTTGCGATTAGCACAACTGCAGTCAGTAGTGCTATGTTTTGAAGGAAAGACTTCATAAATAATTGCTCCGTAACCGATTTATTCATTTTCTATAGGACGATTCGCCGATATAAGACGCGCAAATAACCACACCTGTGATCTCGCCTGACCTAGACTGACAAATCGTACCGTATTCCAACTTCTGCGAGAAGCTATTTTTGGTAGATAAAGTTCTTATTTTTTCGATCTTTAGGCGCGATTTCTCGTGAATTGTCTATTAATTTTCGTGCTGAGTAAACCGGTGTGCTTGCCCACAGGTATCAAATTTGTATTTTGAGGGGTTATCCTGGTGTGACTAGGTCTCTCAAAATGCCTGAGTTATGGCTGCAAATCTTATATATATCAAATAGATACGGTTATTATGATGTCTTTTGAAGATGTTTCGCCAACCATTGGTCAGCGAAATCAGACAGGTATGTTTTTTCGACCTCCGACAGCCCCTTGGGGTCAAATCGCCATCGTTGGTGTATAAAAACCAAGGGTATGAGTTCTTCGTACTCAATACGTTTCAGATAAACGGTGAGCAATTCTCCGGCACCACGCTGCAATCCCTGGTCCTGAAGATATTGCTCGATGCGAAAAAGCGGTGATTCAATGCCGGGATACTCGCTCAGGACACCTGTTTTAGTATCGTCCCGCATTAAGATCTGCTCTCCAGTATAAATGCGCCAGATCAGAATGATCACCAGCAGGCCAACGACCAAAACCAGCTCTGTCTGATAGTCTTCCAGCTTTTGGTTGTTCCACCAAAGTTCCAGCATGAACAGACCATTATTGATCAGATCCTCAAGAGGCTGCAGCGCATCCGAGTTGCGATTTTCTTCTTCCAGCCAAATGCCTGGTGTGGTGTCGACCGGTATCCATCGTCCATCGACAAAAGCTTCTGCCCAGGCGTGAGCGTGGCGGGTACGTACAATATACATGTCGAGTGTGCTATTGAATTCTTCGACGCTGTAACCCACAACATATCTGGAAGGTACTCCCAATTTCCGTAGTAACAGGGCCGTTGTGCTAGCGAAGTATTCACAGTGCCCGGCCTTGGAATTAGTTAAAAAATCAACAAGCGCGTCGTCATCAATACTGCGCTGTTGATAGAGTGAATAACGAAAATCTGAAAAGTAGTCGTGTAGCCAGTCAATAGCAGCGAGCGGGTCCATTGGTATAGAGGGAACTACGCTGCTTAGTATTGCCTCAAATTCCTGGGGAATGAATTCTTCTGATATTGATTTCTCATCATCAGTCGATGCTGCCATGGTGTAATTTATTTTGAATGATGGGCTTTCGATTAAGCCGCCGGCCAGAACCGTTTGGTATTTGTTTCTCCTAAGTGTCAGCGCAGGTAAGTCGTCTACTTCGGTGACGCCTTTGGGTAACGGAATCAAGGCGCGTTCCTGATCGAATTTTCTATAGATAACGGCCTGGTATTCTCCTTGTGTTTGCTCTCTTAATCGCCAGGTAAAATCATCTGTGTGGGGCACATCATAGAATTTCCCATTCAACGCGGACCAGGAGGTCCCTTTTGGATGATCGTAGCTTGCCTCATGGAGCAGTCTTGGGAACTCTCCGTTTGCAGAAATCCGGAAAATAATCTCATCTGACAGTTTCAGTTCGCCGATCTGCCCAATGGCAGTATTTGTTTTGAACGGATCCCTGTGTCGTTTTATCCAATTGGCCATCCATTTCCCAGTCTGCTCCTTTAAGGCGAGATGTCCGCTCCGCAATGTACTATGGGTTACGTTACCCGCCAAAAACACAAGACATACCAGTAGTATCCATACACTTGTTGGGTAGCGTCTCTGACGCAATGGGTACAGGGCCCAGCAGATCATCGCCGCGATGTAGGGAAAATAATAGACTGCCCCGTTGGGATTAATGCTGGTCGCTAGTAGACAGGCCGCTAAAAACAGATAGTCCATGTCCCAACTCTGCGTCACAGGTACTCGCTGCTTTCGATAGGAAGGAAACAATACGTCAAGGCTCATACGCTCTGTGGTGCTGTAGGCCATCACAACTGCCAGACTAAAGAACAGGAACGGTAGAACTTCTATCAAAGTAGTGATGAAGTGATAGGTCTTGGCATTTAGGGAAAGGAAGATGAGGATTCCAGCGAGCGCGATGTATGTGAGATTCGCGACTTGATAGAAATCCTTTTTAGTGAGTGCCCAACGACGCCGGGTAAAATTTCTGGCCTCCAGAATCATCGCCATTGGGATTGCAAACCAAAGAAAATCGGCTTGATAGCCCCACGTTAGGGTGGCGATACCAAGAAGGTATTTCTGATTCACTTGGCCAATTCCTCACCGACGTGCCCGACCGGTAGGTGCACGACACCACTTGGCAAGTCCCAGAGCGCACTGCTAACGGGCGCAATGACAAACACCATGGTCGGGATTCCTGCGTTTTGCAGACTAGCAAGCAACTTTTGGTGTGTTTCATCCCAGCCAGTAAAAACGAGATAGCATCCACTCATGAGCTTTGCCTGGCGCTTTACAAAATCGACAAGATCGCCGAATGGCCTGGTGCTTGTTGTAAGGGTTGCCAGTGTCACCAACTGGTGATTAGTCTCAGCGGAGCCTCGGCCCGTAGGTAGGTGTTGGGGTCGGTCAGACAGATACATCAGATCAATGAGGCCATCGGTATTACGAATCTTGAGGATGATGCTTGCTGCAACCGATACGGCTTCTTCGAGAAGTGTGGCGTCGTTGCTCATGGTCTCCAGTACCAGCGTGTGACGCACAAAAAATTCATCCTGATACTCTTTTACCACTGGCTTGCTGCGTTTTGCACTGCTTGCCCAATGTACTTTTCTGACTGGATCTCCTTCTCTGTAGTCCCGGAGCGACACAAATTCTTCAGACTCTCCGATGGACCAGGTTGGGTTTATGCCACCCGGCTGAGAATGCCGGCCTACTGGAATCAAGTGGCGATCATTGACCTGATATCTTCGCGGCAAGATGATCAGTGAATCCGGGTTCTCAAAATCTGTTACACGATAATTGAGCCCAAGTGGGTCCGGGTTTAGCAACGAAGTACTGCGGAAATGTACCAGGCCTCGGCGGAGCGGCTGTGCTTCGATGCGAGTGTCGACGGTACTCCTTCTGTGAATATCTGGGACCTATGCTTGCTTGACAGAGATGCCTGTCTTGCGTTTTTGTAACCAAATGAAACGGTGAAATCCGATCCAACGGTCGTAAGCATTGCGCGTCTCTTCAAGTGGTTCTCGCTCGCCCAGGAACTCCTCAAACCCTGGTGTGATCACAATTGGGTTGTCTACGATGCGCAGATCCTGCTCGACGTGATCCCCTAAGTTGGTGATGAGGATTTGGTATGAGAAGGCTTCCCCTACGGTTGCAAAACGCGGAAGTCGACGAAGTAGCTTTACCTCCGGCTTCTGCAAATGCAAAGCCAGACGCGATAGGACAATCATACATAGCAGGAAAGAAAAAAGTTGGTAGGCCAGCGTCAGGTCGGTATCAATTCCAACAGTAGCGCAGATCACTGCGCCCGTTTGTAGCATGCCGCCGCGTTCACTGGTGCGTCTGGACGCATTTCGACTTGCGCGAGTTAACCTGGCGTAGCCCGGATAAATCAGTTGGCGAAACACGGCCGCTACACAGGAACGGGGATGTCAGAAAGTACGTTTTGGACGACTTGCTCTGCATCTGAACCAGAATATTCACTGTCTGAGTCCAGGACCAGTCGATGAGCAATTATGGGGCCAGCGAGTTCCTGGATTAGATCCGGGGTGACGAAATCCAGCCCATCTATGAGTGCAAGAGATTGCGAGCATTTCATTAACATCAATCCGGCGCGGGGACTTGCTCCCATCTGGATGCCAGGGAATCCGCGGGTCGCGGATACAAGATCTACAATGTAGCGTTTCACCTCGTCCGCAATACGTACTTGCTGGCAGGCAATCCGTATGCGCCGAATATCATCAAGGTTTAAACAACTTTTGAGCGTATCTAGTGGATGTTGGTGCGCTTGTGAGTTAAGTATCTCAATCTCATCATCTTTTGAAACGTATCCTAGCTGAAAGCGCATGGCGAAACGGTCCATTTGGGCTTCAGGTAAAGGGTAGGTACCGTGAAACTCCACTGGATTTTGTGTGGCAATGACGAAAAATAGTTCATCCATGCCGTGTCGATCTCCTTCAACACTGACTTGATCTTCTGCCATGGCTTCAAGAAGTGCGGATTGTGTTCGTGGAGAAGCTCTGTTGATTTCATCAGCCAATAATATTTGTGTGAAAATTGGACCAGGACGAAATCTGAAATCTTGCGTGTTTTGGTCAAATACCGACACACCAAGAATGTCAGAGGGTAGTAGATCAGGGGTGAACTGTATTCGCTTGAATTCGGCATCTATCGAGGCCGCGAGGGACTTTGCGAGAGTGGTTTTACCAGTTCCCGGAACATCCTCCAGTAAAACGTGCCCGCCGGCAAAAAAGGCAGTCAGTAACAATTTCCCGCTATTTGTGCTGCTTCGCATTACGGTCGCGATATTATCTCGAAGGCGATTGATCAGATCGAGTTCGCTGGATGTAATGGCCTCTGGTTTTGTAGACATGGTCATCTGCCTTTATAGTGTAGATATGATCACAGCCGTACCTGGTTACGTCAATGACTTCGGACCGGTGGTGAGTTGACCTGACCAAGATGGCAAGAGACCAGATGCTGACTGCTGGCCTCTCGCAATGTTGGATGTTGTGTTTTGCATACTTCCATCGCAAGTGGGCAGCGGGTGTGGAAACTGCAACCAGTCGGGGGATCGATGGGGGATGGAACATCGCCAGAAATGATTTGACGGCTGACGTTATGGTGCGGATCTGGAACTGGAATGGCAGCAATCAGTGACTGGGTATAGGGATGCAGTGGATCCTGGTAGACACTGTCGCTATCAGTGCTCTCCACTACCTTGCCGAGATACATGACGAGCATCCGATCAGAAACATGTTTTACGACCGCCAGATCATGGGCAATGAATAAATATGAGAGTTTGAACTCTTTTTGTAACTCGATGAGCAAGTTAAGTATCTGACTTTGGATGGATACATCCAGTGCCGAAACTGGTTCGTCACAGATAATCAGTTTTGGATTTAACGCGATTGATCGTGCGATGCCAATGCGCTGTCTTTGGCCACCTGAAAACTCAAACGGGTATCGTGATCCGGAATTTGCAGGTAAACCCACAATATCCAGAAGTTCTTTCACGCGCTTTTTACGAAATGCAGAGTCACCCACATGCTGTACAAGCAATGGCTCTTCGAGAATATAACCAACAGTGTGACGCGAGTTTAATGATTCCATTGGATCCTGGAAGATCATCTGAATATCCTGGCGAATTTCCCGGAGAGGCCTGCCTTTGAGCTTGCTGATGTTAGTCCCATCGAATGTGATGGAGCCAGCAGTTGGATCGTAAAGGCGCGCAATACAACGTCCCAGTGTTGATTTCCCACATCCCGATTCACCTACCAGGCCAAGTGTTTCCCCGGGCATGATGTTAAATGAAACATCATCGACTGCCTTGTTGAATTTGTTAGCACGTAACAGGATGCCCTCCCTGACGGGGAAGTACATTTTAAGATTATCGACCTGTAACAGAGGTTGTTCAGTCACCCGTTTCACCAATCGTTTGCCAGTGATAACAACTGACCTCGTGGTCCGGTGAGACAATATCGATTCCCGGGGATGCTGCACGACAGATATCACTTGCGTGGGGACAGCGGTTCTGGAATCTGCAACCAAGGGGGAGGTCGCTAAGGGCAGGTACCATGCCTTCGATAATCTTGAGTGTAGATTTTCGCGGTGTAGTAAGACGCGGGATTGATGCTAGAAGCCCGAGTGTATAAGGGTGTTTGGGTTCATCGAAAATGTTAAAGACACTACCCCGCTCGACTATCTTTCCCGCGTACATCACCGCCACCTGGTCACAGGTTTCTGCGATGACGCCAAGGTCGTGCGTGATCAGGATAACGGACATGCCCATATCCTGTTGCAGATCTTTTATGAGTTTTAGAATCTGAGCCTGAATAGTGACATCAAGTGCTGTGGTGGGTTCATCTGCGATTAACAATGCAGGCTTACAGGCGAGTGCAATTGCGATAACCACTCGCTGGCGCATGCCTCCGGACAACTGGTGCGGGTATTCACCCATGCGAACCAGAGGTGAAGGTATTCCCACTTTGTCTAGTATTGCCATTGCCTCAGTAGTTGCTGTAGCTGCGTCCATGTTGTTGTGCTGCAGCAGTGCCTCGGTCAGTTGTCTGCCAATCGTATGCACAGGGTTTAGTGCTGTCATGGGTTCCTGGAATACCATGCCGATTCGCTTGCCGCGAATATGTTGCATTTGTTCGAGGGGTAACGCCGAAATATCAACGCCGTCAAAGATTACCCGTCCCGCTACAATCTTTCCCATTGGCTCTGGCAGAAGGCGCATGATCGACAACGCTGTGACACTCTTGCCGCAGCCTGACTCGCCGACTATGCCCAGCGTTTCTCCCGGGGTAACCGTAAAGCTGACATCATCAATTGCCCGGACTCGATCTTCTTCAGTATCGAATTCCGTAGAGAGCCCTTCTACAGATAATAGCGTCATTGGGCGAATTGATCGTAGACGTTAATTGCCTGCGCGTAGGGAACGCCTGATTTTCGGTTCGCTAACGTTTCTTGTTTTTCATCCATATCGATCCAGTGGACATGAAATTCTTGAGCGTCACTGGAATGTTTGTGGTTGAAGCCATCCGGATACTTAACCCATCTCCAGTGCCCGAGGCGATAAAAATCCTGGACGAATCCTGGAACGAAAGAAGCATATTCGTGATGCAATTCGGTCATGCGATGAGCTAAATCGATCATCTGATGCTTACTTTCACTGATTCTGTACTGGTCAATCAGTCTATCCATGTCGAGACTTGCCATTGACTCAAGGTTGTTAGACTGGGTCTTTAGTCGACGTTCAGGATTTACCGCTCCGTCCTCCGTAAATGCAGCGTCATAGGCATTTACGGAATGGTAGGTTTCCCAGTATCGAGGGTACATCTCCAAATTGACGCCAAATGCGGCAAAGTGAATATCATGTTTCTTCTCCTGGACTTTTTTCCAACCCGCGGTACCGTCCAGCATCTCAATGCGAAATTCCAACCCGGCCTTCAATGCTTCTTCTTTCAGGATAGTCAGAACATCTTTGTAGGATTCATAGCCGGTTGACAGGGTAAATGACAGACGTTGTCCTTCTTTGTTGACTAAAATGCCATCGGCCGCTCGTTTACTGAATCCTGCTTTGGAAAAATGCTGTCCCGCCAAAGCAATATCAAAGGAGCGTGGGCTCAAGGTGGAATGAGAAAACTCTCCGTATCCATCTGAAGATGTGCGCATTCTGGCGTAGTCACCACGAAAGTAGTTGTCGATGACGAGTTGCCAGTTGGTTGCGTGGTTGATACCGATTCGGATGTCCTTTGTATCCAAAAGTGGCCTGGCTGAATTTATCCAAAGTCCGTATGTAGGTCTGGGTCGCTGGTTGTAAAAGGTCGTTTTGTGTATGTATCCGCCTTGTACATCGGGATCGTCGTTTGGCAATTTGTCGTACCAGTACTCTGCCAGACTTAAGGAAAACTGGTCGATGTCCCCTCGTTTGAATGCTTCGAAAACCTTGGGTGTATCGCGAATAACATTGAGTTGAATTCTGTCGAGGTTGAATCTGTTGCGCCAGAATTTTTTATCTTTGGCCCACCAGTTTTCAAGACGGGTTAGCGTTATTGATCGCCCCTTTTTGATGTCTTCGTCTCTAATCATATAGGCGCCGGTGGTCGGCTGAAATTTCCACTGATAACGCTCAACATAGTCTTCACCCAGTTGCTTGAAGAAATGTTGAGGGATGGGCCTTAACTCAAGCACCCGACTATCCATGTCTGGTTTGGCATCCGGAACGGTAATCGAAAACGTATGTTCATCGAATCTGGTGATGTTGGTGTACTGAGTGCCGTACCAGTTGTTGTACCAGGGTGCAACGATGTAAGAGGACTGAAAAAAGAAAAACATGAACATAAAGTCGTCGCTGGTAACAGGTGCGCCGTCCGACCATCTAGCATTTGTGTCCAACTTCACATAGATGGTCTTGGTGGCTCTGTCGATAGCCCAGGAATCGGCGAGTCCAGGATAAAATACGAACTCATCGGGATGACGATGCGCTAATTGCATGCTGACATCGTCAAGTATGTATGGTCGAAAACTACCATTGGAATCCGGTCCGACCACACGGAGCGTTCTCGGAAAATCATCCAGTCGTGCGTATTCAGTGCCACCTTTGATGGCAAGGGTTGATCCGATGTCTGGTAAGTCCATACCGGTATGCCATGTCAAGTTTTGCGGCAGAGCTTCCTTTGCACTAAAGGTAAAGAAATCCGGATTTTCAGCGTAGTAGGAATTTACCTCGGAGGTGTTGTCCTGGCTGGCTTTGTCGAGCTGCTCGCTTGAATCACTGCAACCGATCAGCCAAAGGCTCAGCAGCAAAAATATTAAAACCTGGTTATGCATGGTCTCGCCTTTCTATCGATAGATGGTAAATTTCTTTGGATCAAAAGACTCTCGGACTGCTTCGCCGATGAACGTCACTAGCGTCAACAGTATGACTAACGTGCCAAATGCCGAGGTTACGATCCATGGTGCAGTGCGAAGATTAGCAGTGCCTTGCTTCAATAGCTCGCCCAGGCTCGGTGTGGGTGGTGGTAGGCCAAAACCAAGAAAATCCAGTGCGGTAATTGCGGTGATCGCTGAGACGATGGTAAACGGCACAAAGGTAACCAGTGTAGAGAGTACGTTGGGTAAGATGTGGCGCAAAATAATCCTCGTGTTTGAAGCCCCGATGATGCGGGCTGAGGCAATGTAATCCCGGGTCTTCTCTTTATAGGTTTCTGTTCTCATGTAGTAGGTCATGCTGGTCCAGGAAAAGAGCACCATGACGGTGAGCAATATCATGATTCGTACCGGGACCGAGAACGTCGCAGGTATGACCGAGAACACAATAATGACCATGTAGAGAAAAGGTATATTTGACCAAATCTCAATCAGTCTTTGAAAAATCAGGTCGAACACACCACCAAAGTAGCCCATCGCACAGCCAATAGCGATGCCAATGCCATATACGCAAACCATAAATGCCAGCGAAAAATATAATGCGATTCGAGTTCCGTAGAAAAGTCTGGCGAGGATATCCCGGCTGGTAGTGTCGGTACCAAGGTAATGTTGCTCTGCTAGTGATGGCCCTACCGGTTTAAAAATACCGCTGGGAGCGTGGTTCTCGAGTGGGCTGTAAGGCACTGGCGGCATGAGTAGCCAATTTTCTGAACCCTCAAAGCTCCGCCCCAGGTCTCGATAATTCACCTCGTATTCATAGTCCAACCCAAAATCTGAGCCAGGATGAAAATCCCCGTAAGTCGGGAAGAATAGTTCACCCTCGTAGCTGACGACAAGTGCTCGGTCACTGACTAACAATTCACCCATAGTGACGATGATCAGCAGTCCGGCAAGTATCAGAAAGCTGTAGTAACCGCGTTTAATGTCGCGGAATCGACGAAGTTTTTTGAGAGTTTGTGGTGTCAACATGATTACTGAAATCTGATGCGTGGATCAACAAGTGCAACTAAAACGTCTGAAACAATGTTGCCGATCAACAAAAGTAGACTTGCGATCAATACCACCCCCATGACAACCGGATAGTCCCGGTCGAGGATTGCGGTTAGGCCCAGCAAACCAAAGCCATCGATATCAAATATGGTTTCTATCAGAAATGACCCGGAGACAAGTAGCGTAATGTTCTGGCCAAATGTTGTTGCGATGGGGATCAATGAGTTTCTCATTGCATGACGGGTCACGGCTTTTCGAAAGGGTACGCCTTTAGCTATAGCCGTGCGCATATAGTCCGCTGCGAGGTTGTCCATTAAATGATTTTTTAGCAGTAGTGTGACGAGAGCGAAACTTCCAACCAGATAACACATCAATGGTAAAACGGAGTGAATGATAATATCGAACGTCTTACCAATCAGATCTTTCTCCTCAAAGGAATAACTGACAAAGCCGCCCATTGGGAACCACTCCAGCTGTACCGAAAAGTAAAGCAACAGTAGTGACCCCAGTGCGTATCCAGGGATGGCATACCCGACAAAGATCAGAATGGAGCTGACATTGTCGATAACAGTACGATGCTTGATCGCTTTAACAACCCCCAGAGGAATACAAACCAGATAAGTGATTACCAGCGTAACAAGTCCATAGTAAAGAGAGACAGGGAAACGCGAGCGTATGACGTCCCACACAGGCTCGTTGTAGCGATAGGAAGAACCAAGGTCGCCCTGAATGACTCGTAGCACCCAGTCGTAATAACTCACCAAGATTGGTTTGTCGAAGCCGTAATATTCGCGGAGTTTTTGGAGTTGTG
>Ga0055584_100005681_pt1 | contig 12222 bp, 12 predicted proteins | sample OSDHelmetaG_FD_58716 | JGI IMG/M metagenome (GOLD analysis project Ga0055584, IMG submission 58716) | Pelagic marine sediment microbial communities from the LTER site Helgoland, North Sea, for post-phytoplankton bloom and carbon turnover... | ecosystem: Environmental > Aquatic > Marine >... | reverse complement strand
GCAGAGCGACGCATTCGTAATGCGTAGGTCAGGAGTTCGACTCTCCTCGGCGGCTCTCTTAAACTCTGCAACAGTAGTGTTAAACGTGATCTGTTTTCTTGCTGTTAGTTCTCAAAACCTGACTGATCACGGAATTGGTCACTGGTCCCGCTTCTGCTCCCCAAATTACCTCTGCAGCTTTCTGGGCATTCCGGCCAACATAGTATTTCATTGTGGTATCAATGTCTGAATGCCGCATCAGTAACATAAGCACATCAGGCATCACTTTAAGAGACCATCGCTCCCCAAACGACCGCCGCAAATCGTGAGCTGATGCAAAACGTGGTTTTCGTTTCCCGGTCTCTTTGTCAATGTTGCCTTTATCACCGACCACGACGTTAGCCTTCTCTCCAATGTCCGCTATTTGTTTCGAGACTGTTGACGGAAGCATACGTTCGGTTCTCTTTATCCTGGCAAGTGGGTTGAATACCGGGCCAGTTCGCTCGTCCTCCGGTACCTCTTCAAGCAGTGCAGCGAATTCGGGAACAATGGGAAGTAAACGATCTTTTTTGCCTTTCTCCGATTCCATGCGAATCCTGAGCATCGGACGTTTACCAGTGAGGTCAATAGAGAGTTTGTCCTCACGGTCCCAGTACAAGTCTAACGACTCACTTATTCGTAACCCGGAGCACCACAATCCACGTAAATGAAACCGCCATGATTCGGCCTGTTTTTCTCCACAGATATCGGGAACAACAGCCAGCATGCGTTCGAATTCTTCTAAGCAGAGAGGTCGTCCCCTCATCAGCTTTTGTTCTCGAATGCGTTTGAATTTCGGGAACTCCGGTACTCTGTGGATCATTCCAATCGACTTTGCCCATACAAGTGAAGATTTGACATAAGCCAGATAGCCTTTAATACTCACCTCAACAAGCCCCTGTTCTCTCAGCTTCTTTACAAGCTTGCTGATTGAATTCGCGTCTACCTGTGTTAAGAGATTCGGCTTGATGATATTTTCAACGTGATTGAATGCCGTAGTCACTTTCTGAGCAGTGCGATCAGTAAAGCCCGGTACAACTTCCGTTTCGAATCGTTGCCGAAAGTCTTTCCATGTCGTTTTTGGAATCTCAAAATAAGCACCTTCGTTAAGTTCCTTTTCCAGACGGTCGGCAAACCGTTCTGCATCCCGCTTGATATTGGTTTTTGTGCTCTTGCGTTTCTCTCGCATACTGACCGGATCGGTCCACCTTGCATAATAATTATTGCTGTTAGATCGTTTGATTACGATTACTTTGACTACTGCCATTGCTTTAAATCTCCTTTAAAGTATCCCGTTGAAATCCATTATTTACTTAGCAGCAATAGCCTGTTGTTGGCTGTCATAGCGATAATTAACAATCTCTCCACTGATTAAAAGCTGAACCGCTGTTTCAATTACATCCAATGGCACAATGAACCATTCCCGTGGTGCGTGTTGATTGCCTTTGCTGTCAGTTACTGACAGATTCAAGCAAGATTCTGCAAAGAATGTATGTAATAGGTTTTCAAGTTTTTGAGGATTAAAGTTGTATGTTTCAAATTCGGTTATCAGCTTAACGCCTGCCATCAAATAGGTCGGCTCTTGCGCTGCGTTTTGAATACGCTGTTGAACAGGTTGACTGGAAAAACCAATCTTGTGTAAATCCTTGATCTCTTTGATTTGCGGGTCTTCACTCAAGGATCGCAATACATAAATGTAACCGGTAGCTTCGTCACCTTCTGTTACTTGCTTAGGTCCGTCAAAAAGACCGTCAATGTGATTTACTACACGACGACCACTTCCCCCTTTATATAGCTCAGCAGCCAGTGACCTCATTAACATATTCGATTCGGTACCATTCTCGAATATGCAACGTAGCCTAGCGTTTAACTTTCCTTTTTTCTGCTCTTTTTCACCCATCGCTGCCACATAAACCAACACACCATGTAGGACAAAGAAATTGCTAACAGCAATTTGCTGCTCTCCCATGAACTTTCGTAATTTCTTTTTACCCGAAGCCAAACCTGCATGACATAGTTTGAATAGATTTTCAAATAGGTCGAAATCTTTGCATGGCTTCCGCCTAGCGATAGAATCAGGCATATCAATCGATTTGGGAACATTAGTCAGCCTGAAGATATCATTGGGGTCTGTCTCATCATCACCCAGCAAACCAAGTGCATCATCCCCTAAGATGTCATCAACAGAATTGATCTCGATCGGCTCGGGAAATTTGACGTCCACCAATAATTCAAATGTGTCGTACTCAGCCAATGCAGCCGCCTTTTCAGGACTTTCTCGCAAGCTCTTTAATCGGCTAAAAAGTTTTCGTTCCTTAATATCTCGGCTTTGGGTCGGTTCACCGCCATGCTCGCGCACAAAATCATTGATATCCTGAAACGAGGCAATCAAACGCTGATCAGCACTCATTATTGAGGAAGCCTTTGGTTTGACGTCCAGCAAACCGAGGGGATCGGTTTTCAAGATTTCTTCCAATTCTTTGGAAAACTTACTCATTCGTGCTTCTCACTTACTTGCTGTTGTCGCCTTTTGTTTCGTAGGTAGACCAATGCTTCCGCCTGCCTTTTTTCCTGCGGGTCTGAGGAATTGATATTGGGGTCCCGTTTATGTGTTTCCTTGAACGCTGGGATTTTTTTATAAAGTAAAACAGCCTCTTCATCGGTCATCTGTATTCTGCCGGCATCAATCGTTTCCTGAATGACTTTCAACAGATTCGAGGTGACCGATTTCGAAAGGATTTCAAACGCTTTCTGGAAGGGATTCACTCGATCAATGAGGTCAATATGAAGATCATCGATATTTACAAACTTTCCTGCCATCCTCACAAACCGTTGCCCGCCCACCTCTTTGATTTCACCGCTCTTGATCGCCGAGTCTGCAATCACATGTTGTCGTAATTCTTCCACTTCATCTTCACTGAGTTCAGGATACTTTTTTTGAATCACTTTTGGGAGCATTACTTTGTTGATTACTTCCGGGTCAATAAACTCTCCAGGCAGTGCCTGTAGCATCTTTGGGTCTTGCAGTATTGCTGCTTTGAGGTCATTTAGGTCAGACTCTACAATTTCCTTTACGCGCTGGGTACTTGGTTCTTTGAAACCTTTAATTTTGACCGTACCAGCTTCATGTATTTCACCATCATATTTCTTAGTTTTAAATTTAAAATTCGGGGCAAGCACCTGCTCCATCAGTAGGGAAGCCGTAATCGCTTTAAGCATATTATTGACAGAAAGCTTTACCAGATCATCAGCCGCATCTGGTTGAGCAATCAAGTTCGTAAATTGTGAATGTGTTTTGTTATCACTATCACGGGTGGCTCGTCCAATAATTTGAATAATTTCCGTCAACGATCCACGGTACCCCACCGTTAGGGCATGTTCGCAGAAAGGCCAATCAAAACCTTCCTTTGCCATTCCCAGGGCAATAATTAAATCCAAATCGTCTACGTCATTCATCTGGCGTAAATATGCAACAATTTTATCTCTGTCTTTAGGGGTATCATTCACCAGATCAGCCACTTTAATGATTTTGCCATCACTTTTTCGCTCGACAAATATCACACCGGTTTCAGTATCCTGGTGAGTAACTGTACCAATCAAATCAAGTATGGTGTCTACTTCTTTATGTTTATCTTTAGTCGATTCGCCAGCGTTCACATTGGGAATATGCAGAATTGTTTTTTGGTCGGTATTTAAGACCTCATCTATCGCACCGAGGTATCGACCTTGATAAAAGTGGTAACCGATCCCCAGCGTTTTCAAATGAGTATAACCATTAAGCTGCTCATAGTAATTGTAAGACACTTTCGAAAACTTTGCTTCATCCTCAGCCAATAGCACCGGCACACTATCTCCACGAAAATAAGAACCGGTCATCGCGATAATGTGCGCACTGGTATTGCTCATAATAGATCGCAATACTTCACCGAGTCGATTTTCTGCGTCAGCTGACACATGATGAAATTCATCAATCGCTAACACAATATCATTGAAGTCCGATTCATCGACTGCTTCAAATGCAAACCGTAGGGTCGCATGCGTGCAAATCAGAATCGTTTCACTCTGGTCGAGCAAAAACTTTTTAAACCCTGCCACCTTACTGGCGTCTCCGCCTGGGGTACACAGATTGTAATGAGAGTTAATTTTCCAATCAGCAAAGAAACCATGGGATGTCAAATCGGTCGTGTCAAAAGAAGCACCTATTGATCGTTCTGGAACCGCAACAATGACTTTTTTCAGCCCTTGGTTATAAAGTTTATCCAACCCCAAGAACATCAACGCCCGAGACTTCCCAGAAGCAGGCGGGGCTTTGAGCAGCAGGTATTGTGCATTCCTGGATTCAAAAGCACGTGACTGCATTTCCCGCATTCCCATATTGTTCGTAGAAAGACTTTGACCAGTTTGGGCATAGGCCACATCAACAAGATTCGGCATTATTTCTTTCCCTTGCTCTTCTCTGTTTTGATCATTTTTTCATAAAGTTTGAATAGGTATTCCAACCGTTCTTCGTCGCTGGTGAACGGTTTTGAGCGGTAGCACTGTTCGACCGCTAAGTCCATTTCGTGATGTGCCTGCCGTAAACCGTCCGGCATCTTGTCCGGATCATAAAGCTGTGCAATCGTCTTCTCAGAATGCTTTTCCCGTTCGTCCAACACTTGGAAAGCAAGTTCTTCCAGGGTATTCTTTTGCTTTTCAGTGATGTTAGGAAATGGAAACGTGTTGTAGCAAAGTACTGATGAATATCGAGGATCAAGTTTAAATTTACCGCCTATAGCCTTCACCCAAAGCATGTGGATTCTGGTAGATATTATCGAAAGAATCCACGGTGGAGCATCGTAAATAATTTGAGCTGAATGAAGTGTTAGATACTCTTTATCAAAGAATCCGGCAGGAGTATATTGTCGACTTTCAGAGGATGTGCAAGGAACCAGTAAAAATGATTCTTTTGCTTTGTGACGATAGCGGAATTGATGGGGGCGATGTACGAGCGATTTCGCAACCTGACCACCTTTCTCTCGGAATTGTTTTACTGACTGTATCCGCTCAGCAATCTGCGGAATTAAAGATGCCTCCGCTAAATCTGAATCCTCGATCCAGATACACCACCGGTTTTGCCCATTTAAAAACTCTGTTCCACCAATAAGCTTTCGTAGGAACTTTGCTGATTCGGGACACTCTTTAAGCAAATCATTCACCTCAACATCAGACAGTTTGAGGAACCCTCCCTCTATCGGTTGATTGCCGTAGCACATTTCAGGTCTCTCTGAAATTGGCTTCTTTCTTTTATAGACATAGATGGTTTTATTGCTGGTCAAATATGGTGTAATGTTGGGGACAGTTCGCGAAACCCCATTGTTGATGATCTCTTTAGGCTTTCCTGATTCATTTCTTAGCCCAATAATAACGCAAGTTACCCCCGCGTTACCTCTCGCATTATTTGTCCACTTAAAAGATGTATGTGCAAAAGCGATTTCTATTCCATTACATAAGACATGGGGCCAAAACAACCCAACTTGCTCACCCTGGCAAATAGAATTGGTCGCCACAAAGCCCATCTGGAATTTTGTATCCTTGATGAATTCAGCAGCTTTGAAAAACCAGCATGATATATAGTCAAGGCTATTAGCACCTTTAATTTTTTTCAGCAATTGTTGCAGTTCTTTTTTTTGCTCTTGGTTTTGATTCCTTGCGCCTAAATAAGGTGGATTGCCCAAGATGTATATCTCATCAGCATCCTTTCTGGAGCAAACACCATCCCAATCCAATCGTGTTGCATTTCCGCAAACAATATTCCCGCCATCCTGCAATGGCAACGTGGGGCGTGTGGTATTAAACACCGCTTTGAACGTAAGGTTCATTTGATGTTCTGCCAGCCAGAGTGAAAGCTTGGCGGTTTCTTGGGCAAAGTCATCCAGTTCGATGCCATAAAACTGCGTCAGTTTAACATTGTTACTAAACCGAAATGTCTTTTGTCTGCCGTATATTCTTTTGAAGATTTCAATTTCCAATTTGCAAAGCTCTTTGAAGGCAATAATCAAAAAGTTGCCGGAACCACAAGCCGGGTCAAAAATGCGCAAATGATAAATACGTTCCAACAAATCATCCAGATTTTCCCTGTTCTCTTCCGCCTGTTCTAGTTCTTCGTAAAGATCATTCAGAAACAGTGGTTCAATCACCTTCATAATGTTAACCACTGAGGTGTAGTGCATCCCCATGCTACCCCGTTGATCGTTGTGCACGACCGCTTGAATCATGGAGCCAAAAATATCGGGATTGATCGCTTTCCAGTTGAGCGCCCCGCATTCCAGGATGATCTTTCTCGATTTGGCAGTGAAGACCGGAACCGGGTATTCATCGGCAAACAACCCGCCATTGACATAAGGGAAGTCTTGCAGAAATTGAGGGTATTCAGATCGTTGCTCTACACTAAGAACGGTAAACAACTTTTGCAGATAGGATTGTAAATCGCTGCCCTCAGAATTGGTGTGGGAAGCCAGAGAGTTGGTGAACTGGCCGTTTTCGTAAATGCCGGTATCTTCTGCAAAGAAACAGAAAAGCAACCGAGAGAGAAATATATTAAGTGCGTGCCTCTCTTTTTCATTTTCAGTCGGATTATCTTCCAGGATGAGGTCATAAAGCCGCCCCATCTTTTCAGCCGCCTTGACATCAGCCGGGTTTTCACTCTGTATCTGCGATTTCTCTCTTCCCGTCCAGGGGAGAAAGAAATCATAATGTTTAGGAAAATCCTGCAGTGGAATATCAAGCGTATCATCAATCTTGGTATCCACAGCCAATAGCGTTTGAAAATCGGTCACAATAATAAAACGGGGATGCTGTTTTTTGATTGCGGGATCATTTTTCAGGTTGTCGATAAAAACATGCAAATCCCCTTCCTCTTCGGTAGCTTGCTTGAAAAAGAGCTGTTTTTTCCAGAGAATTTCTCCCGTTTTTTTTGAGAGATTATAATCTCCCTTTTGCAATCGGGTTATCGAGGCCTTTGGCAATTCATAAGCACGCAGCAAGTCATAAACAAAAGTCTCTTTATTGAGATTCGTGACAAGCGACTGGATGTTCTGTTCGAGTTGTTCAATATTCATGTTGAGTCTTAGCGAATTAATACCGTTATCCGTTTCAATGTCACCCGGTACTCAGACCGGTATTTTTGTCGACTTGTTATCGTATTCGATTCACAAAGAACTTTCTACGAACGGCGACAAAAAGTACCGAGTGGCACCGGCTTGCATAAAAATTATTACTTTTTTGATGATAAATAATACGTTTTGCAGCACATGTTTCTTACTTTCTGGTAGAACCCTGAAAGCACTAAACATGGTACGATTATTTCCCAGGAAATAATCGCTGCTTTCATTCGCAGCCATTGGTTAGTTTCCTTTCGTGAATTTAGGTCTCGTAATATACATCGTCACTGGAAGCGAAATCTTCCCGGTCGTTAGATAGAATTTCGGGGCTCCGGAAAGGAACGGGAAAGGTACCCCTTATAGAGGGGTACCTTTCCCGTTCCTGCCCTCTGGGGGGCGGGAAGCAAGAAAACGCTCTTCTATCCCGTTCCTTCCCGCTGTTCCCGGTCCTATGGCATAATAATTGGCCAGCTTACCATTTCCGGCCATCTGCTCAGTGCAAATAACCTGCCCAAACTTCACTAGAGATGCTAAAGCTGCCCCAGCTCTACCAGTTGGGAGCGGGATTCCGTCTCGAATCTTTGTTGCCGTTGCTGGTTTAGCGAGTGATTCCAATTCTTCAACCACGCGCCGTATATCGTCCTGAGCTTGAGCTTTTTTCTGCTCCTGCTTTCGTTGTTCCTTTTGACTTCGCTTCTCCGCTCTGGCTTCCTGAGTGGGAAATAGTTTTGTTTCCCAGATACGCCCGCCCTCATCGTCTATCGAGCCCTCGTTGATATTCAACGCCCAGCTCTGGGAATGACCGGCAGAGCCACCAGCGACAAGCCAGAGCTTGTGAACGCCCGGATTATCTGGCTGGTATACTTCACGACGATTCAGGAGAATCCATTGACGCGCCCATTCCTGGAAACCAGCGAACGCGATTTCCTCAAGTTGTGGCTCTGAAAATTCGTTTAGCCCGTTACTCTTTCGTGTGTGATGGATCAGAATGATTGTACATCCTGTTTCTTGTCCCAATTTGGAAAGCGGTTTGAGCTTCTCACCAACTGAGAATAAATTGCTGGCCCCCTCTCCCAGGCTAAGGCAGAGGTAAGCAGGGTCGATGATCAGCACATCCAGTTTCTTATTCTTAATCACTCGCTTGATTTGTGCGATATCGAGTTGATTCTCAAGAGCTGGTAACTCAAAACAGAAATGCAAGCCGTCAACGCCTTGTGGAGACCATTCAGCACTTTTGACGATCCTGGAAAACGTTTCTTGGATAGTGGCCTGTCCCGATTCACCAGACATAATGCCAACACTGCAAGCGTTCGGCACATTAAACTTCCCGAGAAACGGATTTCCGGTAGCAAGGCTAAAGCCAATCGCAATGAGCAGATTGGTTTTAAGGCATTTCTTAGGACCTGCGATGATGCAAGGCTGGCCTTTGACTAAGACACCGTTTAATAAATATTCATTTGAGAATTCTCCATCAATCAATTCTGAAGAATTCAGGAACTTAAATTTATCATTGCTTATTGACTCATATGAAAGATCGATCCCTTCCAATACTTTCTCGATATCCTCACCACTGCTGAGAGATTCGGCTGCTTGTAGAAGCTTCTTTTTGAGTAAAGATCGATGACTTCGATCAATTACCTGTTTAGCGTAGTAACTGAAATGGGCAATTTGTGGGGCCGAATCCATCAACTCCAACAGATATGAAAAGCCGCCAATATCACTTAATTTTCCTTGGTTGGCTAAGTTTTCTGCAATTGTACCGGCATCGACTGGCAAACCATCGCCTTGTAGACGATCAATAGCGACCAGGATTATCCGGTTTCTATCGCTATAAAAATGGTCTGCCGTTAAATCTAATGCTTCCTCTCTACATGATGGATCTGTGATTAAACAGCCTATAGCATAGTTTTCTATTTCACTTGGGTGGGCAAGTTCTTCATGCGTCTTATAAACCATTAAACACCCTTGCAGAATAGAGTGATGGCTGATGAAAAAAGTTCAGGCTGTTACCACTATTAACTCCTCTGAAGTAATCTTTTTTGACACATCTTAGGAATAGAAGACGCTTTCTGTTGAGGGGTTTCGGAGGGCTGCCGAATATTAAGGGCAGTCCCTTTTCGCTCTCCTGATTCGCTAGAATTATTACTTCTTTGTGGTGTTGATTCTTAGTTATTTGCGGCATCTGTCCCACCTCATACTAATTCAGGAGAATGGGATAAGAGAATCGACCGCCAAATCTGAGAACGTTTATTAGTTCCCCGGGCTTTGTCGATTTCATCGTTGTAAAGCATTACTCCATGATCAATGAGTACGGCTTTCTGAAACTCATTGAAACTGAATAGTTGCTTGCCAGTTAAGTTCGATTCGAGCTGAGAGAGGTTTCCAGGTAATCCGATACTCACAGTGAAGCGTTTCGGCTCTGTTGTGGTTAATAAGATTCCAAGAAGAGAGAACCGACTTTTACAAATTTGCATTGAGTTTTGTTTGTTTTTTGTTATCATTGATTTGTCCCCGTCAAGGATAAACTGAAGATAGAAGATAAGAGAACAGTCTCGAAGCCGGTTACGCTTCGAGGCTGTTTTCGTTTGTACTGGTATCGTTCTGAGAGTCAAGAAATTCGATAAAAGTCTGCCCTTTGACAAACTTACGGTTTCCGATTCTGAGCATTTTCATACCTGCATTACGTGCCTGACGCAAAGCCCAGTTTCCCATGCCGGAAACTTGCTTGAATTCTTCGAGAGTGTAGAGCGTTTGCGGCTCAATCTGGCCTTTTACTTGCGACATTGTCCACCTCCGTTTGTTTGGTTGAATTCGATTCTTTCAACAACATCGGCAAGTAGAAAGCGGCGAAGGTTACTTGATAGCCAGACAGTGGGGATCTTCCCGTTCCGACTCCATAGCTTCACTGTGTGAGGGCTCACTTTTAATGCTTTTGCGAGTTCCTCTGACGTCAACAACTCTGGCATTTTCCGGTCTCCTAGTAGAAGTAATATTGAAAGACTACTTACCAGTAAGCGGATTAGGCGGATGGGGAGCGGATTTGGTTATAAATCGTAGATAGGCCTACGAATTCTGTGTTAAATAGAATTAGCGGATTTTTATAGAAAATCCGGTTTTAGTCCGCTGGGGTTGCAAATCGTCCGGCTCGACCAGCAATTGGAGTGTTTTTGTTTGTCCCATAATGTTTACGACCAACTCTAAGATATCGACTCCATGTTTGATATGAAGGTAATTCGTATTCACAAAGGCAATTTTCTTCTAGCCATCTATATGCTTCTTCATCGGTACAGTCTAAACCCATCGACGATTCTGCAAATTCATAGGAACGATATGCTTTTTCGTAGCGTTCCATCAAAGGTTTTTTGCTCCCTTGTGGAAGACTATTTATGCTTGTTTCTTCACTACCAGATTTAATTCGATGAATCGCTTCAATGCTTGAGTTTGCAATGTCTCTAATTCTGGAGTAACTATTTTTAGGCAATATATCAAATGAAAAATCCCCAACAGTGGTGTATCTATCCATGTCAAGTGGGACCGAGTCCAGATTCTCTAAGTATTCTTCATCACAATCAATAACTCCAAAATCATATCCAAGTGCAATAACACGGTTCGTTCGTATCCATGTCTTTCTTTCTGGTTTAATGATGTAGTGCAGAAAGAAGAGCCAGGATTGAGCCGGGTTTCGGCACCTAGTTATTTCTAATGGAAGGCTTTGACTTATTGGATGTCTTAACAATTCCCGACCAGCAAGTTCAAGGTTATCAATAAGTCGCTTTCGTAAAGTTGTGAACTTGTCTGGAAGTGGTATATCGCCGCACTTGTCAGTTGAAATTAAATTATTGCCACAGTATGGAATAATTAAAGACTCAAAAATACGCTCGTCAGTATTTATGACTATGGTGAATTTGTCTAATGTTGGAATGAATGACCACCTTTGAGGATAATCTTTCGGATGAACAAACCGTTTAACGCATATTTTGGGGTCCACAAATTCAAGCAAAACATTACTCAGATCATCACCCTCTTGCAAGTTGCTTAATTCACGAAAATATGAAATCAATTGATCGAACAATGTGACATTCAGATTCATAATTCAACACCTTAAAAACCGGGCTGGCTGGTGGTGAAATGGTGGTGCTAATTACCATCACAGGTACCAACCAAGCAGGAGCTACCCGCACCTGGTTATTCTTTTTACTTGAGCCTATTCATAAGGGCTTATGACCCGCCTCAACCGATCTGGCCGTTCTTGAAAATCAACCTCTGAAAGTGGAAGGAAAGACACAGCATACTTTCGATAGTTCCCTATGGTGTCGACAATTTTCTATACCCAAAAAGGACCCGCGGTCTCTCTGAGGGCTCGTTTAACGCTCCTAGTAGCTTCCTGAACGCCATTCAAGCTGCAGCTCCTCAGTGGGACGATTATTTCCTAGGAAATGATTTCTGCGTTGAACCGATATAATAAAGGTTCATGATTCGCGATTGTTTTCTTCTGGCATTGATTTGGCAGTTTCGAATCGCTGATTTCAATGAATTGACTCTTGCCCCCGCACGCCAATCTAATGGTATCCTACAACAATTCATACTGCGTTACAATTATTTTGAAACACTTTCGATGAAGCGACCGATATGAACTTATCTGTGTTTAGTACGAATGCTCAACGCAATGAATATGAGCATTAGAGACATCAGTGGAACTTATGGCCCTGTTCCACTCCGAGGTTGCATTCAGAGACTGTCAGCACTGCCAGAAGTACCTTTATGACGAAGAGGCCGGAAAGGTAAGGGAGCATAACGAACAGCTCACAGAACTCATCCTGCCCCCTCCGTGTCGTTCTGGTAAATGTGCCAAGGGAACGCCAGACAATCCCAAGACTCTCAGCCTCAAGAATCAGCAAACCTACCAACACTGGAAAGAGTGCAAAGCGGTAGGACAATTCCCAAACGATGACATCGTCCGGAAGCACGCGGCTGTGATTCAGGAACTTGTTGACCAGTCGCAAGAATACTGACCTTATCCCCGTGAATAGTACCAGTGATTATGAGAGAATCCATCCCGGGCGAA
>Ga0055584_100005680_pt1 | contig 12222 bp, 10 predicted proteins | sample OSDHelmetaG_FD_58716 | JGI IMG/M metagenome (GOLD analysis project Ga0055584, IMG submission 58716) | Pelagic marine sediment microbial communities from the LTER site Helgoland, North Sea, for post-phytoplankton bloom and carbon turnover... | ecosystem: Environmental > Aquatic > Marine >... | reverse complement strand
TTAGTGTATTCTTTTTGATAAATGAGTTGGTTGGATTGGAATTCGATTGAGAACTCTAGATGTGGGATTATGGACTCATAAAAAGGGTCCATACGAAAACTGTCTGTTACAGTGTAATAGATTTGGGTGTTCATTGGCTAAAGTAGGCATGGGTCGTAATTTAACTATATTTATAAACAAATAATTTATAGTCGTCTTTATTCACTTTAATTCATTGGATTGAAATTGAATATTAAAATATTAGCCTATTACTCTTCTTCTAAAATCTTTTCTATCACATACTTTGCTCTACCTCTTGTCTGAGATAGAGTTCTCCAGACATACTCTCCTATTACACCCAACATCAATAGTTGAAACCCAGACAAAATCAATATAAGAATTACTATTGGGCTCCATCCATAAATATAATCTTCTGTAAATAAACGCTGAAATAAAACAACAAGAGCATAGAAAAAACCTATTAAAGCAATAACTACACCAATTAAACTTATAAACCTAATAGGAAAAAAAGAGTAACTCATGACAGCATCAATAAACCATTTCAACTTTTTTGAAAAAGTCCATTGACTTTTCCCCTCCTTTCTTTTCAACCTCTTGTAAGGGATAAATTTAATTTGATATCCAGTCCATAATATTTTCCCTTGCAAAAAGAAATCAGCTTCTAAATCTAATAATATTTCATTTTTGACTTTTTGACTAATTAGAATAAAATCAAAACCACCTTTTGGCATTTCTGGAAAACAATATTTTCTAATCGTTCCATAAAAAATCTTTGATGTAATAGATCTATATGCACTTTCATCTCTAGAATTCCTATGACAAATTACAATATTGAAGTGTTCATCAAAATATGAACTTAACATTTGATTTATTAACTCAGGTGGATCTTGTAGATCAGCTGAAATATTGATTATACAATTTCCTCTCGCCTTTTCATATCCAGCAATAATAGCTGGATAGGTTCCAAAATTTCTTGTTAATTTAACAATAACTATTAGTTCAGGATATTTGTTTTGAAGCTCACTTAAAAGCTCAAAAGATTTATCAGTTGAACCATCATCTACAAAAATAATTTCACATGAATAATTATGATTTTGGTCAATTACATTTTCTTTTATTTTATAAAAAACATCATTTATGGAACCTTCATTTTGAAATACAGGAATTACTATTGAATAACTTATTGAACGATCATTTTTTAACTTAATCACATCATAATCCTTAAATTAATCAAAAGATTTAACTTACTATTTCAACAAATGGCAATGGAAATATAAATTTTGTTCCATTAGCAATAGTTTCTTTCTCGCGTAAAAGAATATCACTTCTAAATGCCCAAGGTAAAACTAAGAAATAATCAGGCTTCATCTCCTTTGCTGACTTCATAGAAATAATAGGTATTTTAGTGCCCGGAGACAATGACCCCTCTTTTGCAGGGGTAATATCTCCAATAAAAGGTAATAAATCAGAATTAATACCACAATATTGTAATATAACATTTCCTTTGGTTGAGGCACCATAACCGATTACTGTTTTTCCTTTATTCTTAAGCTCATTAAGAAGTTTAATTAAATCTAATTTTTGTCGATTAACATTTTGTTCAAAAACTTTAAAAGAATCAATTGAATAAACATCATGATTTTTTTCTTGATAAAGAAGCCAAGCAGCCTCTGAAGAAACTTTCGACACTAAATTACTACTATTCTTAGCAGCTGCAAGTCTAATACTTCCTCCATTTACCTCATTTTGTGAAGCATCAATTAGAGTCATTCCAGCCTCTTTTAAGATAAATGAAATAGCTGTAAGTGAATAATATTCTAAATGCTCATGGCATATCGTATCATACGAGTTTTGCCTTAACATTGCTGGAAGATAGCTTTGTTCAAAAACCCAAACACCATCGTTAGACAAAACACTTTCGACCTCTTTGGCAAAAGATAATGGATCTTCAAGGTCATAAAACATAGAAATAGAAGTAACAATTTTTGCTTTTTTAGAGGAAACTGAAAAATAATTTTCTTTATTAAAAAAATCAGTAACAACTTTAATATCACTTTGGTAAATGTGAAGATATTTTTTTGCCACAGGGTCGATCCCTATTCGTGTTAAATTATCTTTTGGATAATTATTTAGAAGAGTTCCATCATTGCAACCGATATCTAAAACACAATCATTATCTTTTAAAATAGTATTTTTCATTGCAAAATTTACAATTTCTATAAGATGGCGTTTCATATATTCAGTTGCGCCTGAACGATAACCATAACCTTCGTTGTACATTTCATCCAATGGATATGAATTTTGTAATTGCACCAAAGTACAATTGTTGCATTGAACCAAACTTAGTGGCCCTGAAATAATTTCATCAATATGATCAAAACGAAACACCCCAGAAAGTGATTGCTCCCCAAGCTCAAAAACAACACTAATATCTTTACTTTTACAAGATCTACAGCAATTTATCAAAGTTAAGCTCACTTTATCTCCTTAGGAATTAATTTATAAATTTTTTAAGTTCTTCTAAAGCCTCTGTAAAAAGAGTTGTGTGAAGTCCAAGCAAATTAATTTTATTAATTTTTAAGCTTGTATCAACTGGAGGGTGTAAGATCCAGTCAGAATCTTCAACAATTCTAATTTTTTCACTTGCATCAACTAGTTTAGAAAGTTCCAATAAAAAATCATACCATTTTAATTTACTAGGTCCAGCTACATTATAAATCCCAGATAGGTTTTTTTTAATTAAAGTAGATATAATAAGAGGAATATCATCAACAAAAATTGGCCTCCTAATCAATTCAGGAAATGCAACTTGAATATCATTTTCAAAAGTATTTGTCCCAAAAACTAACTGATTTTTTTCGTTGTGAAAACCATAAATTGGCTCCAATCTAATAACAATTGAATTAACTAGACTTAATACCACTCTTTCCGCATCAATTTTTGACTTAGCATATATATTTGTGGAATTTGGAGTATCTGTCTCATCATATTCGCCCTTCTCACCATCAAAAACATATGAAGAAGAAATAAATATCATCTTAGATGCATATTTACGACAAGACTCAGATATATTTTTTGCAGTTTTAAAGTTTAATTTTCTACAAAGATTAGGGTTTTTTTCGCATTCAAAATAGCTAGATAAAGCTATAGTATCAATTACAATATTTGGCCTCTCTTTTTTAAAAAAATTTTCTACCTGTTGACGATTTGTTGCGTCTAACTCTTCTATATGATCATGTTTTGGCATTAAATCTGCACAAACTGTATCATAACTCACTGACAAAAAATCAAATAACTTACTGCCTAAAAAACCTACCCCTAAAATTGCTATTTTCAAAAAAAACTACTCCTGTTTTAAAACATATTAATTGACACTGTTGATTTATGTCAATTGATTTGGCGCACTAAACTTCTAAGTTTGTTTGTCATTATTGCATCTTGGTAAAGTATTTCTGACCACACAAACTTATTTTTTGTATTATAAGTTTGAAAAATTGAATTAAAAAAAATTGCATAAGCATCTGCCTTTAAATACTTATAAGTAGCTTTGCCATCGAATAACACCTTTAAATCTATCTCTTTATCTGCTGGTGGTGAAAACACTCTATCTAATTCAAATGAATAATTATTTCCATTGATTTTCAAAGTATTTTTATAATCAAAACCAAAGCCAAAGATACCCCCTATTTTTCTATTTTTGCTAAATTCCATATCTACTGAAAACTTCTTATCAATTCCCGTTACATTATCTGAAGAAATTAAATTACCATGAATTGAAATTGGACTTTCATCAAATAGAACTCTACCTATAGAAACTGCATAAGCTGAAAGGTCATTAAAAGCACCTCCACCAAATTCAGGAAAGTTTCGAAAATTATTAGACTCAAAATTAGGCACAGTAAATTTAGCTTCTACTAATAGTGACTTATCTCTATTTATTTTAAGATAGTTTTTTATAAAATCTATTGCAGGATGAAATGACCATACAGTTGACTCTGCCAAACATAAATTTTTCTTTTGTGATAAATCTATTAAAAATTCAGAATCTTTTAAATTTAAACTGGCTGGTTTTTCTACAACCACATTCATACCAGATTCTAAAGATTTTTTTGCCCAAAAAAAATGAAGATGATTAGGAAGAGAGATGTATACCAAGTCAGCGCATGATGAATTTATTGCGGTTTCATAATTATCAAATAATTTTCCTAATTTATTGCTCGGTTTATTTTTGAAAAGAAAACTATCCTGACTTTCGCTGGCAATATTTATTCTTGTAATTTCCTTACAAGAATTTAAAGCAGGCAAAACTCTACGTTTAAAAACACTTGAACATCCCAAAACTAAAATATCCATAGATTAGGTAAGCGTTAGACAAAAAATTAAACTTCTTAATTCTACATTTAAAGTTAATTCCATGGATCCAAAGTGATGCAGTTGAGATAAGGTCATCCACGCGTAACCATCTTTAATTTTAATAACCTCTGTTTTTGGAACCTTTACAACGATATGTTGATTTTCACTCTCAAAAAACCGCCCTCCTTCATTTGATAGAAAAGTATTTACTAATAATTCATACTTACTATCTTTAGTAAAGTACTCGGCAAAATGAGGGGATTGCATATTAGTATCAAATTCATAATTTTTTGGCGCATATTGAACAGTTGGCGCAAGCTCAACTGTATCGATAAAGCCTGATTCAAATCTTGCCTGAATTAGAAAATGCAAAACACCGTTATGCAATTGTGCTATTAAACCAATAACACCTCCGTTTACGCATTTAATTAAGGGCTGACTCCAAGATGAAACCTCACGACCAGGGGAATAAACTTCTACTCCAACAATATCAAAAAATCTCCCTTTATCATGCTTTATTGAGTTGCCATCATAACTCCATGACTTCACGTCATTGATTGAAATAAGTTTGGTATGTTTAATATTTTTAACTTTTTCATTAGTAAACCAACTCACTAAATCTCTCAATGAGCAAAGGGCATTAGAATCAGGACATAATAATGAGTTAAGATTCTCTTTGTTACCAACAGGTTTAGACAAGGGAACATTCAGCTCAGAAGGAATCGAAAATGGCATCCCTCCAATAATGGACCTACAGTCTAGATGAACTAGATTAGGCACTTTATGAAGTTCTCGAAGTTGCCCTAAAGTTAACCAAAAATAATTTTGATGCTCTTCTACACTATGATTCTCTTCTAATAGAATTACTATATTTTGATTTCTTTTTCGGTAATAACGAGATCCTTGTTCTGAGCGAAGCTGATTAAAAATAGTAGTGCCAGAATTTTTGCCTATAAAATACTCTATATATTTTGTGCTTTTTCCACCATGAACTCTAGTGAAGTTACTTCTCGTAGACTGAACTGTAGGCGATATCTGAATAAATCCAATATTTCCAGGTTCCATTTTTGCTTGAACTAAAACATGAATGACACCATCAATTTTCTTTGCTAATAAACCTAAAATCCCTTGCTCAGCTTGATTAATGATTAGTTGAGTCCATCTTTGGATACTATCTTTAACTTCTCTCTCAACAAAAAGCCCATTAATTTTAAAAAACTTTCCACTATCATGGCCATATACACCTGAACTTTCATTCATAGTCCAGCCCTTTAAACTATTTAATGGGGTGAGATCTACTTTAAATTGTCCAGATTCTAAACAATTTTCAAACCAAATATGAAAATCTTCTAAAGAATTTGTTCCTTTAAGAAGAGTTGAGGAATAGAGCAAATCATAGTCAATGTTTTTCAAGCTAAAGCCCCTCTCTAGTGAAAAAATTTAATTGGACTCTTGTTAAGAAATTCTGAAATATTATCATATATGTTATTTTATAGTTTTTAATGTTAATTTTACTTCTTCCTAAAATATAAATATCAAACTATTTGTATCTGAAGTATTAACTCCAACTACCAAGGCATTAATTACTCTGGTATAACATTATTTCTTATTTCATAAAAATAGGTAGTTTTAATTGATTTCAAAATGTCTTTTTCCAGCAGCGGGCTATGGAACTCGATTCCTTCCAGCTACTAAAGCAGTTCCAAAGGAAATGCTCCCAATTCTAACCAAGCCACTGCTGCAATATGGAGTTGAGGAAGCATTATCTGCTGGTATTAAAAATATGGCTATAGTTACTGGAAGAGGTAAAAGATCTATAGAAGATCACTTTGATAATGCATTTGAACTTGAATCGCAACTTAATGGCACTCCAAAAGAGCATTACTTAAAAGAAATTAAGGATGTCATACTAAAGGCTACATTTACTTATGTTCGCCAACAAAAAATGCTTGGCCTTGGACATGCTATTTACACTGGAAAGCCATTAATTGGTCATCAAGCTTTCGCGGTAATTCTTGCTGATGATCTATGCACATCGAGCACTCATGGGGTCATTGCACAAATGATTAAGGTTTATGAAAAATATAAATGCTCAGTAGTAGCTATCCAAGATGTTCCTCCTAGCGAAACCAGCAAGTATGGAATTATTTCTGGGAAACTCATTGATAATTCAGAAGACATTTATAGAGTTTCTGACATGGTGGAAAAGCCTAATAAAGAAAATGCTCCGAGCAATATGGCAATAATTGGTCGATATATCCTGACACCTGACATCTTTGATATTCTTGAAAATATTAATTCTAGTGCTGGAGACGAAATTCAAATAACTGATGCACTTCTTGAGCAGGCTAAAAATGGAAAAGTTATTGCATATAGGTTTAAAGGCCAACGATTTGATTGTGGAAGTGTCAAGGGATTTGTAGAAGCCACAAATCATTTCGCAAAACTACAAAATATTTTTTGACTTGTAATTCCATGCATCTTTGCACATCTCATCTAAGCTGAATTTAGCTTCCCAATTCAAAGCCCTTTTAGCAAATGAAGGGTCAGAGAAACTCATAGAAATATCACCAGCCCTTCTTCTAGTGACTTGGAAATTAATATTCTTTTTTGTAACTTTTTCAAATGTTCGAACAACATCCAAAACAGAATATCCAATACCAGTCCCCAAATTTGCAATAATTAATTGAGGCTTTTTTATAATCTCAACTAAAGCTTTAATGTGCCCAGATGCTAAGTCTTCTATATGAATATAATCTCGAACTCCTGTGCCATCAGGGGTATCGTAATCACTACCAAAGATACTTAGTTGTTTCAATTCGCCGGATGCGACCTTCAAAATATAGGGCATCAAGTTATTGGGTTTATCTAGTGGATTCTCACCAATTAGTCCACTTTTATGAGCGCCAATTGGGTTAAAAAATCTTAGAATAGCAATATGCCAAGAATTATCAAGATTATAAAAATCTATCAATGTATCTTCAATATTTTGCTTATTCGTACCATATGGATTGGATGGTAAGATATCATCCTGCTCCCCTACAGGCATTTCATTATTATGGTTATAAACTGTAGCTGATGAGCTAAAAATAATAGCTTTACAATTGAATTTTTTCATTACGGCGAATAAATTCATACTACCAATTACATTATTTGAAAAATATTTTTTGGGGTTTTCAACTGACTCTTTTACTGATTTAAGACCAGCTAAATGAACTACTAAATCTATACTACAAGTAGAAAATATCTTTTTTAATGGCTCCTTATTCCTAATATCACCTTTAAAAAAGAGCAGGTTTTGATTATTACTTAGATTAATCTTTAAAATTTTAGCAATATTCTCTACAGAACTATAATAGCTATTACTTAAATTATCTATTACAACAACCTTATGGCCTAATTCTAGCAACTTAACGCAGACATGTGAGCCAATAAAACCTGTACCGCCAGTAACTAAAATATTCATGTTAAATACATAGGATCTTGGATCTCTTTTTTTGGTTTATAGCCAGGAACGGCTTTAACTAAACAGTTACGAGCTGCAATATAATCTCTTTCTTCAAGAGTTGTTTTTAATGCATTGATAATTAATTCTAAATCTTCCCAAGGTATCATTTCCTCCTCTGATCTAAGAATTAATTCATGATTAGTCTTAAGGGCATTGTCTCCTATTAAAAGCTCTTCATAAAGCTTCTCTCCTGGTCGCAATCCAGTATAAATAATCTCAATATCTCCATTTGGATGATCATCATCTTTAACTTCTAAACCGCTTAGGCGAATCATTTTCTTTGCAAGATCTAATATCTTTACAGGTGCGCCCATATCTAATAAGTAAACATCACCGCCTTTTTTACTCATCGCACCAGCCTGAATTACTAGTTGTGCCGCCTCAGGAATAGTCATAAAATATCTTATTACATTTGGATCAGTTACAGTTACAGGGCCTCCATTTTTAATTTGCTTTTTAAAAAGAGGGATAACCGAACCACTTGAATCTAGTACATTCCCAAAACGAACCATTGAAAATTTAATATTATGATTTACATTTTTTTGCGCTAATGCTTGAAGTATAAGCTCAGAGAAACGTTTCGTTGCTCCCATTGTATTTGTGGGTCTGACAGCTTTGTCAGTAGAAATCAATATAAAAACTTCAACATTTGATTTGATTGCTGCTTGGGCACATGCAAGGGTTCCAAAAATATTATTTTCAATGCCTGAAAAAATATTATTCTCAATCATTGGTACATGTTTATAAGCAGCAGAATGATATATTGTTTGCACAGAAAAACTTTTACAAACTTGTTCAACTTTAGTTATGTCTATAATTGAACCCAAAATTGGTGTTATCAAAATATCCTCAGCCCCAAAAACTAACTCATTTAACTCTTGATCAATAGAATAAAGTGCGTATTCATTTTGTTCAAACAAAATAATTTGCTTTGGTTCTAATTGAATTATCTGTCTGCATAACTCTGAGCCGATCGAGCCCCCTGAGCCAGTAACCATAACTACTTTATCTGTTATATTTGATCTTAAATAATTTTGATTAGGTGGAACAAGATTTCTGCCAAGTAAGTCATCTATTTTCACTGGATGCAAGTCATCAATTTTGAGTTTACCTTGTGCAAGCTCTGAAACTCCTGGAACAGTTCTAACACGGACAGGATAAGATTCTAAAGAATTAATAATTTCATTACTTCTTTCTCGGGATACAGAAGGCATCGCCAATAATACTTCTTCAACCTTCATAGACAATATTATTTTTCCCAAACTGTTAGAAGGATAGATCTTTAAGCCCATTATTTGATGATTTAGAAGAGCAGGATTATCATCTATAAAAGCTACAGGATTAAGTTCATTACTATAGCTCACAGCTGTAGCTAATTGAACCCCTGCTGAGCCAGCACCATAAACTAATATATTTTTAATTTGTGAGTTTTTTGAATTAATACTTATATCTTTAATTGAAAACCACCACCTTCCTATTACTCTTGAGCCACCTACAAGTAAAGTGCCAATTATCCAATTAATTATAATTACTGATCTTGGAATACCTTGAATCCCTGAGAGCAGAACAATAACGCCCCAAGATAAAGCAAATAAGGAAACAGCTTGAACTATAGTCCAGAGTGCCTTAAATCCAATATATCTTAGAATAGCTCTGTATAGGCCAGATTTAATGAATATTGGGATTGCAACTAATGGACCAACCAAAAATAAATAAACAATCTCATTTTGAGGCCAAAACCATTCACCTAGTCTTAATGAAAAGGAGCTGAGCAGAACTATAAAAATAATACACACGTCAATTAATATCATTAAAGTTCGCTTAGTAAGCCTAGATAAAGAAAGGAACCATTTAATAAGGGCTTGTTTCATAATTTCATTTCTATATTATTAATGAGAAACTCCATCCTTTCTAATCACTTTCCGAATCGTTAACCACAAAATTTTTAAATCAAACAAAAAAGAGGATTTTAATAAATACTCAATATCTTTTGCTACTTTATCATCGATTGCCAAATTATCTCTCCCATTCACCTGAGCCCAGCCAGTTAGCCCTGGTAAGATTTTTTCAACCCCATGATTTGATCTAAGCTGAATTAAATCAGTTTGATTAAACAAAGCAGGTCTTGGGCCAACAAAACTCATATCTCCCTTTAAAATACTCCACAATTGAGGTATTTCATCTAAGCTATATTTTCTTAAAAAATTTCCAATTGGAGTTAAAGCATTAGAAGAATTTTTAAACAGGTGCGTTGCAAGTTGAGGAGTATTAATTTTCATTGTTCTGAATTTAGGCATTTTAAATATGATGTTATTTTTCCCTACTCTTTTAGACCAATGGAGTGCATGTCCTTTCGAGGTAATTCTTATCAAGATCGCAATTAAAATACTTGGAATGAAAAGAATTATTATTAAGATAATTGAAAATAAAAAATCAAAGGCTCTTTTCATTACTCAATATATTATTAATAGTTCGAAAGTATTCATTAATTACAATTTTTTCATCAAAAAAGGTTTCAATTTTTTTTCTTCCATTTTTTGCAAATTTAATCCTTTTATCGTAAGGTAAATGAATCATTGCAATCATCTTATTTGCCAGATCTTCAGATGATTTAACTTTGCACAAGAATCCATTGATATTATGATCCACTATATCTCTACATCCAGCAACATCAGTGGCAACTACAGTCCTTCCTATTGCAAATGCTTCTAAAATAGATCTTGGCATTCCCTCCCTATATGAGGGTAGGATAACACAATGACAGCCCAAAATCTTATTTTGAACCTGATCTGTCACCCCTAAATAATTGACTAAACCCTCACTCACCCATTGGTTTAATTCCATAGCTTTAATAGCTGATTTGTTTATTGCATTAACTTCACCCAATAATTGAAATTCAACTGATTTACTGGGATATTTATTTTTAATAATCTTTATTGCTTCAATGTATTCATAAATACCTTTATCTTTTAAAACTCTAGCAATCATCAAGAACTTAAATTTAATCTCTTTTTTTAAAGAAGGACTATATTTAAACTTATTTAGGTCTACCCCTGATCCTGGAATAAGGACAGCCTTAGAATTCATAATTAGTTGATTACTTATAAAATAATCCAAGTCTTCTTTATTTTGAAAGAATGTTATTGATGAAAAAAACAAAGAAATCTTGTATAGCTTTTTAACAAAAAATGTTATTAAGTTTTTATTAATAAATACTGTACCAAGACCAGTAATATTATTTATATTTGGGATGTTGCATAATCGTGCAGCAATCGAGCCATAGATATTTAGCTTAATTGTAAAATGGCAAATTATATCTGGCTCAACTTGCCTATAGATTAAAAATAGATTGATTAATGATTTTAAATCTGCAAAAAGATTAATGCTCTTAGCATTAATATTCAACTCATAACATTCAAAATGCTTCTGAAGTCTTTTACTATAATCTCTATCAAATGGCATAATAAATACTACTTCATTACCTTCATTTTGTAATGATTTTGCAAGGTTTAGCCTGAAGTTATAAGCCGCCCATGAAGAATTAACTACAATAGCTACTTTCATTCTACGGCCTTTTTATAAAGACTTTCATATAGCAAGGTTATTTTTTTAATATCGTATTTTGAAGAGACTTTTTTGTTTAGTAAATTTGATTTAATCTGTGCATTTTCATAATTAGTTAGAACATCTATCATAGCTTCTTTAAATTGACCTAAATCAACCAAGTATCCTTCTTGATTACTAATCAAAGAAGGTAGGCTTCCAACTGGAGTAGCAATGACTGGTATATTAGTTGCGGCAGCCTCCAATATTACGATTGGGAAAGCTTCCCATAAAGATGGCAATAAAAGACAATTACTTTGGCTGAGTAATTTAGGCACATCAGCCCTTGCTCCGAGAAATTCAATCCTCCCGTTAAGATTTAATTCAGATACATAAGACTTTAGTGACTTTTCTAAAATTCCTGTTCCAACAATTTTCAGTTTAAAGTCATAATCAGTTAGCTCACTAACTAAATCAATTAGAAACTTATGGTTTTTCATATTTTCTAATCTACCTACTATAATGAAAACAAAAGGAGTAGATTTTTTTTGTACATTTAGATTATGATATAAGTTTATGTCAACACCATTTGGTATAACAACAGCAGAGCTCTTATAGAAATACCTAGATGAGCTTTGTGAAAATATTGTATCAAAATCTCTAAAAGGCCTTAAGAGCAATAGAATTAAACGCCTAATCTTCATAAATTTAAAGCTATTATGAGGCGTAAAAATTAACTTGATATTCCTATTTAAAATTTTGACTAAAAATCCAATAATTAGAGTATGAAACATGTGTGCATGAATGACTTGAATTTG
>Ga0055584_100005679_pt1 | contig 12225 bp, 10 predicted proteins | sample OSDHelmetaG_FD_58716 | JGI IMG/M metagenome (GOLD analysis project Ga0055584, IMG submission 58716) | Pelagic marine sediment microbial communities from the LTER site Helgoland, North Sea, for post-phytoplankton bloom and carbon turnover... | ecosystem: Environmental > Aquatic > Marine >... | reverse complement strand
GTAGAGCACCTGACTTTTAATCAGGTTGCCACAGGTTCGAACCCTGTCGGGCCCACCAATTAAAAACGAGGACTTAGCACTCTCTGTGCTAAGTCCTTTTTTGTTGGGGTCACACATGGGTCATAAAATAGACGGTCAATGGACGATCGATGCTCCTCGCATAACTGAATCAAACAGAGGGAATTAAAATAAGCTTACAACAGCACGTGGCGCGAATTCGGGACAGTCTCCAGAAAGCAGAGCCGGTTTATAAAGCAATGAAAGTCCGTATATCCCGTAATGGATTAGAGTAAGTTAAAGATGGTCCTAACTTCGGTTATACTCGGTCGGTTTTACTGAATGGGTATCTGCGTCACGGAGCTCTTTTAGCAAATAGGTTACCGGCTCCTCCTGGCCAGCATGGCTTTCGCCGTTTTCTTGGCGATAACGGCGGTCGCGATGCTGGGTCCTCTGCTGGTGGATATGGCCGACGCACTGGCCGTTTCGATTCCCATGGCGGCGCAGCTTGTTACCACTGCAGTCACCGCTTGGGCCACAACGGCGCTTTTTGTGGGGCCATTCTCCGATGCGTATGGGCGTAAACCCATATGGATTTGGCGCGCTATCATGTCTGCCGCTTGGCTCGATCTTAGGAAGCGGGTTCCTTATGGCATTTGCCGTAAATGCCAAAACCGTGGAACGTGCGCGGGAACATATTTCCAAGTCTTCGGACGACGATCATACTTAACCGGAAACAGTTGGATGTGTTTTTCCCCGCCTCTTGGCTGACACTTCGCCATAACAATACCTTAATTCGCTCACGAATTCGCCTCGACGCACCGACATACTGGGATCACTACCTCCTCTCCTGCGATGGGCCGCGGTTTTCGTTTTATCCGGAAGTCGCGGTCCTTAGAGACCTTTCAGTCTCGGCAGGACTTCCTTACTGAACAACGTCAGGTTTGCCACGGTATCCTCGTGGCTTAGATGGCCACCTTGGCCCATCATCAATAAATGACCCAAGCCGCCCACATGCTCGTTGAATTCACAAATTTGCTCGAAAACAGTGTCAGGTGTGCCGGCAAAGGCGATACCGGCATCGATAAATTCATCGACACTGCCGGTCTGCATTTCGAACTCACCTCCATCACGTAATGGGATCATGAGCGGACCTCGGTTGTGGAGTTTCTGAGCCGTCACCTCATTGGAGGTATAGCCCGGCGGAAACCAAAACTGCGCGGCCGTCCGAGGCGTGGTGCGGCTGTAATCCAAAATTTGACTCGCCCGACGCCGCCCCTCTTCTTCGGTCTCGCCGACACCCACCATCGCGAGATAAGCGAAACGGTCTTTTGTCACGACATGTCCAGACGCTTCCGCACCTTTGCGATAACTGTCGAATATCGTGGGAGTGTTAGCATAGCCGGTGTTGAGCGAGGCCATCACGTAGCCTTTCTCGCCCACCGCCATTGCCGAACCGGGGCTCGCGACCGTCATCCAAACCGGCGGATGCGGTGTTTGATACGGACGCGGCCATACGTTCACCTGCCGATATTGGAAATGCTCTCCTTCCCAATTGAACGGCCCGTCATGACTGCTCAGCGCCTTTAAAATAAGATCATGCGCTTCCCAAAACCGCTCCATCAACGTCGCGGGATTACTGTTTGCGGGTGAAACCTCGAATGGAGCGCCCTTCACAAACCCCATCTCGAGCCGTCCCCGCGAAATGACATCCAGCATGGCATATTCTTCTGCGACCCGGACCGCATCCATACGGTTGGCGATCGGCATACCAAGACACAACAGACGCACGTTCTTCGTCTCACGCGCTAAAATCGCCATTGGAATTGTGCAAACAGATGTCGCACAAGTCGCCGTCGTGTGATGTTCGTTGACCATAATGTTTATGCCCAACTCGTCACACAGCGCCCATTCATCCAAATACCGATGATAGAGGTCGGCCCCAACTTTCGGGTCGTAAACACTGCTGGGAACGACATTTCGCAGAGAATTACCTAACTCATCCCAAGCTGGGTGATATGCCATCTCGCTAAAGTGCCAAACATCCATCGCCCTACTCTCCTATTTTGGCGCAAGGGCCAGCAGTGAGTTTCGCCATTAGTTCTTCCAGGCATTCAATTTGCGGGTAGTGTCCTGCGTCGGAAAATAAATCCAACTGAGAGTGGGGAATACGTTCGGTGAGTTGCCGTCCGAGTTCCGGAGGCGCAAAACCATCCGCGTCCCCCCACATCAAATGAGTGGGCACTGTTATGCGGTGCAGCCAACGCGCTAGCACCGGATTGTGCAGATAAGGTTTCCAGGCATAATACGCCAAATATTGCCGGTCTTGCGCGACCTCAGTTAGTTGGTCAGCGGTGAACGTTCCAAAATTCAAAGGTGCTCCCGCAAGAAGACAACGAGCCGCATCGTCCTCGGCCAATGCGGATAAATCCGCAAACCCACGGTCATCTCGCCCCCCGAGCTTTGTCCCCAGAGGTGCGATTAAGCCAAGTGCCCTTATCTTTGCGGTATCCCTAACGGCCATCTCCATACCGATCCAACCGCCGAACGAGGCGCCGAGCACGACGACCGGCTCAGATTCAAGCCGAGCGAGTAGGTCCAAATAGAGGTACGCAAGGTCGTCGATCCGTCGAAAATCACTTGGTGGCTGGCGTCCGTCGAATCCCGGATGGCGCGGGGCATAGACTTTCCAATGTTGCGCCAATTTCTCAACAAAGGGCCTTTGGAGATGCGCATAATGTTCGGGATGCAGATACAACATCGGCTTCCCGGTTCCCAGAACCTCAACGTCGAGTGAAATTTCAGCTAAGTCGAATCGTTCCATCTTCACCCCGCCGTCACTATCAGCTGACCGTCCATTAAGTATGGAAAGTTTGAGGACCGGGCGATCGCCTGGCCTGTGAACACCGTCTTAAGATGGATAGTTATTGCGAACCGGACATTCGTCGAGCCATCGGACGTCGCGGACCAAGGTTCGAGCACCTCGCGGCAATATCCCTCGGAGCGCCGTCTCAACCCATTTCAATACTTATCCGTTGCCTAGTTTTCACCAAGAATGCGTCTGACAGTATTTCGAATTACATCAACATCGACGATTGGTTTCGAGATATAACCTTCACACCCAATTTCATAGGCGTGATCCCTGTCTTCGGCGGTTTTATTCGCCGTCAGCGCCACAATAGGAATTCCTGCCGTCTGCGGATTCCCTTTCAATTCCGCGATGGCCTCATATCCGGTAACGCCCGGCATATTGATATCCATAATGATCAGGCCCGGCGTTTCCGATACGGCCATGTCTATAGCCGAACGACCGCCGCTCGCCCCTAGGACGTCATAACCCCATTCCTCAAGGTGAGCTTTTAAATATTCAACGACGAATTCATCGTCATCCACCAGTAGGATTTTACTCATATCCACCTTTCTGATCGTAAACCGACCTGTACTGAACGGTTCGTAACAAGAAATATTGCCGCAATTTACGCGCCAAAGCGTCATAAAATGTTGTGAGGGACTCTTGATATGATAATTTAATCCCATGAAGCGCTTTCATTTTCAGCCATCAAACGTCGCCATGATTTGCATTTTAGCCTTCGTTGGCAGCTGCACGCCTAACGAAAAGCTAAGTCCGACACAATCGGCACGGACTCCGGCCGGCGCGGTACAAATGTTTAGGCCCGTTTCCGACGTTCCAATTCCGAAAGATGCAGAACTTGATGCCGAACGATCGTTGATCCTCAGTGGGAAGGACGATTGGACCGGACGTTTGGTCATGATCAGCAGTGTCACCTCTACTGAGGCTTATGCATTTTTCACTGCGGAAATGCCGCGCTTCGAATGGTCGCCCATCATGACGGTGCAAGCCGCCGTAAGTGTCTTAACATTTACCCGAACAGGGCGCGCAGCCACGGTACAAATCGAACGACGGGCACTCGGCGGCTCACTAATCACGATAACGGTCGCACATGCGCAGGACACAGTCGGTATACATGCCTCTCCGGTTCAATCGGCCCCGATAGGTGGCCAACAGCGCGGCAATTAATTTTCCTATATGATCAGATAACTTAGAGCTATGACGCCTACGGTGAGAGTGATCGGCAATACCGGGCCCATACGATGGCCCATGACAGGCACGAGACCCACTTTCATAAGCATCCTATATCGCGTCGCTTGTCCCGCAAAAGCCGCGAGAGCCGTGCCATTGACGGCCGCAACCACAACATCAATTCCTCCCGCCCGACAAAGTCCAAACACCGCGCCCCAGACCAACAAAGCGGCAATATTCGCATGAGCGTCCCGCACGGTGTAACCATTGCTGACCAGCATCTCATGATTTGGGCCCCACAGAAGATCGATGAACCGTATCATCAAGAAAATGCGGAAAATGTCGGCCACGGCGACAAATCGCTCTCCAAGTAAACCAAGGAGTTCTTCCGCGAATATCCAAAGCAAAACAAACGCGGCACTCGCCACCAGCAATAAAGTTCGTTGCTGCAAAATTACCCAAGCGTATCCTGGGCCCTTCTCACCGGATTGCGACGTTCGGCGCATTTGCCAAGGCAAGCTCAGAAAAACAAAATGCTGAACTACCATGAAGCCTATCGCGAATTGTGCAGCGGCCCGGTACTCGCCGACGAAGGCAATACTGACCAAATTAGCAAGGACCAGCACATCAATGTGAATTGATAACCGGGACCCGAAATTACCGTAAATCAGGCCTGCCGTATGGCGCAACAGACTCAACCATCTACGAGCGCTGATCGAAACCAGTTTAGGTAGAAGACTTAACGCACCCTTGATGTAGAAAAATGCAATCGCGAACACCGCAGCCCAGACACCACAATAGACAGCCATCATTTCAATGGCGCTCGCCGGCTTCAGCAATACGATCAACGCAAGGACAATGACCGGAGTTGTCAGGTCACGAAACGTGAAGAACGCCGTAACCCGATTACCGGCCCTCAATATTGCCAACAACGCTTCGAAAAGCCCCGCAAATGAAGCCCCCACCACGGCCAACATCGTCGCGAGCGGGAATTTATTCAAGGACACCGCGAGATCTGGCGCCAATTCGCCAAGCCAGGAGGAAACGAGAGGATTCGCTGAAATTAGAAATATCAAACCAATCCCTGCAGCCATCAAAAACGCCAATGATCCGCAAATTATGAGGTAAGCCTGACTTATCCTAGGAGGCCGTCCAGTCGTCCGAGAGAGGCTTCCCGTAAAGCTATTCAGCCACATATCACCGCCGCCCGAAACGACGGCGTTCACAACACCGACAAGCGCGGTCAGAACAGCGAAAACGCCATATTCATTCGGATCTTGGATAAAACGTGCGGCCGCTATGAGCGCACCAAATGTAGCAAGACGAGAAACCACCGCGCTCGAGACAGCTAAAATCGGCCGCGACCTATGAGCCAACTTCTCATCATCTCTTTGCGTTTTGTATACATTATCGAAAGCGTCAACCGCACGCTCTAGCGCATACTCCGCCTGAATGCGTCGTCTGGCCTCCAGTCCCTTTTCGACTACCTTTTCACGCCCGAGACCAATCAAGTTCGTGAGTGCTTCCGCGAAAGCATCGACATCGCGCGGTGGAACAATTTCACCCACATCACCAACGATGCGCGCACAGTCCCCTACATCCGTCGCGATTGGAGCCAAACCCGCCGCCATACCTTCAACCAAAACATTCGGAAACCCTTCACCGAAAGCCGAACAAAGACAGACAACGTCGCAGCCGGCATAAATCCGTTCGATATCCTCACGCACGCCAAGTCGCCGCAAATTTGGTTGATCCGGGAGTTCCTCCGTTCCCTTACCCGGTAAAACTCCGATTGCGCCCGGTACTAGATTGATGGCCTTCACGAAGGTTTCATGATCCTTCATTGGATCGCGCCGCGCGACCATTGCGATCGCAAATGCTTCATCCGGAATATCAAGTTCGCGGCGAACCTCCGTCCGCAATGCCGCATTTGGTGCAAATCTATCCGCATCAACGCCATTCGGAATAACGAAAAAGTTTTTCGCGTTATACCCCAGATTCTTGTGGACGTTCATGCCGGCGAACGAATTGGCGATAATGCCGTCGGGTATCCACGACAACCAAGAACAAACCCAAATCGCGAACCGTAGCGTGAGGCGATATTTGCTGGTATCCATATCCGAACACCGGACACCCCAATAGAGGCGGGTCTGCCGCTTTCTGCCGGACAATAACAACGCCACCGTCGATACGAGGTCCGCGTGATACATCCAGCTTTGAATGACGTCGGGTTTTTCGCGCCGGATCATCAACGCGATGCGGAATAACGACAGCAGATTACCGACGGCGCGGCCCATTTTCATTTCATGGACACTGAGTCCGGATTGCCGCAGCCATTTCGCGAAATACCCCCCCGAGAGAAGGCTGACGACAAAGGAATTAGGTGCTAACGACCGTTCCGCGGTCAAATACGACACCAACATTCGCTCCGCGCCGCCAACATCCAAATCGGTGATGACGTGCATGACTTTAACTTGCCTGTTTTCGGCAGTTGTTGTCCCCGGAAGATCGAGAGTTTCGGAATCGATCGCAGCTGTCGTCATGAAACAACATTCCTTTTGGGCCGTAAGTTAAAACCGACGGCCTGACACAAATTGTGCGCCAGTTTATCGAACCTCAGGTCTTTAATCGAACAAGGAATCTACGGAATTCTGATCAAGGCCGCCCAGATTGGATTCCCCTAAAGCGGAATTATTTATCTCTTCCGGAATGGCGGGCGCCTCGGCTTCTTGTTGCGAGGGCGACAACAGCATGGCATCGATCTCACCTTGCTGTAGAGTTTCCAATTCGCCGTTTATGATGCTCCGCATCATGCTCATTAATTCTTCTATCTTGGTGCAAATATCCTTTGTAACCACTTCGATCCGTTCGCGCTCCCCGGTCTGAATTATTGTCTCTAATTCCGGTATCGACCGTTTTAACAAGGAAGCCGCCCTATTCGTCGCCCCTTCGAATGCGACCAAATAGGGGGTAGGAACGCAATCATAGGCGGCCACAGCCAACTCCTTTTCTGAAAAGGTGCTGTCTTGAAAATGCTGTTTATATGATTTCGGCTCCCATGCTTTCACATCTTCAACGAAATCCGGCATATCGGGCAGCATTTCCATAATCATAGCTACTTCGTTGAAATGATTTAAATAATCGGTTGCGAGCAGGCTCTCTTGATTGATATTAGCCGACGCGACCCGAGCACGCATTTCATCTACGCTTGGCGTTGTTTTGAACGCCGCGCAAACCAAATCCGAAAATTCCTTCCACTGTCGCAAGACAAGCCTCGTGGCGATTTTAGTCGCCGAACATTAGTTAATGGATCAAACTACGGAATTTAGATTAAGAATTTCTTAGCGGCAACGACCCAATTTATTGACTGGATGCTTTTAATTTTGAAGAAGATTAGCAATATTACAAATAATTCTATGGTATAAGATTTAATTCGCAATTCAAATCCATCTAATTACACGATGCGTTAATTCACGCGAATACACGGCTCCGACACAATCTGTTGAATTCGATTGAATTGGGGTCTGACCTCCGTCATGGCATCCTCTCGGAGATGCAAAGGATAAACCAAAGACTATTTGCCGCTATTGGCGCATGCGCGATGATATCGGCCCTATTCGCGCTAAATAATGGCGCTGCCGCTCGAGATGACGATAGCGAAGAAAGCGGATTTTCCAAAGATACCTACGGCAAGACACAGAACCGACATTCGCGCGTACCGAATACGAAACGATTGTCACCCAAACAAGCCGAGGCGCTCTATCAATCCAATTGGCGACAGCTTGCTAAATCCTATAGCCGTTCCGGCGACAAAACCGCACGCGACTATACTAATTGGAGGCGCGCGAATTCCGCACCTTATCCGTCATTCAGCCACGGTCGCCGATTTCTGAATAATTATCTAAATCCAAAGGCAAAAGCGTATCTAAATTACAAAGGCGCCAGCATATTGCCGACGGGGGCCGTGATCGCCAAAGACAGCTTCGCGGTTGGGGAGAACGGAGAGTTTATCGCCGGACCGCTATTCGTTATGGAAAAGATGCCGCCAGGCTTCAACTATGTGAGCGGAAATTGGCGATACACCACGATTGCACCGGACGGCGCCTTGGTAGGGCGAACAAACGGCAAAAACTCCGGCGGCATGAAATTTTGCATCTCATGCCACTTAGCGGCCGAGAAAAACGACCACCTGTTCTTTTTCCCAAAAGCGTATCGCTAAAGGAGACTTTCCAACGAGAATTAGGAATCGCTGTAGGTTTTTTCAAGAATGTCGGCGATACCTTCCGGCACGAAATGCCTAACATTGCCGCCAAGCATGCCGATTTCTTTCACGAAACGTGAGGAAATAAACTGGTTACGATCAGACGCCATCAGGAAGACCGTTTCGACTTCCGGATATAGCTTCCTATTCATCGCCGCCATTTGAAACTCATACTCGAAATCCGAGACCGCGCGAAGCCCTCTTACGACGACATTGGCGCCCACATCAGCGGCAAACTTAACCAACAGATTATCGAAGGTCTGGACTTCCACCTTGTCGGGATCAACGACGCCGCTTTTCGCGATCTCGTCCTCGACCATCTTACAGCGCTCTTCGACCGTATAAAGTGGCCCTTTTCCGGCATTCATGGCAACCGCGACGATCAAGTGATCTACGACTTTCGTGGCTGCTCGAATGATGATGTCCAGATGGCCATTTGTTATTGGGTCGAAGGTCCCTGGGTAAACTCCGACCTGTTTCTCCGCCATTCAGCTAATCCTCTTCGCTCCCGACCGGAGCGTCGCCGTTGTTTTCCCCGACGGTCACTTCGGCATCTGTTTCTTCTTCGTCGTCATCCTCTTCGCCATTCATCTCACTCAGATGGGCGACGGATACGACGCGCTCGTCCTTTTCAATACGAAACAATGTGACACCTTGCGTCCGGCGTCCCGCGATCCGTACTTCATCGACGGAAAACCGTATAAGCTGACCGCTATCCGTCACCAGCATAATCTGGTCCGATGAGCCGACAGGGAAAGAGGCAACGACAGGACCATTTCGTTCGGTCATCTCTATATTCGCAATTCCCTTACCGCCCCGCCCGGTCGTTCTGTATTCGTAGGCGGAACTCCGCTTTCCGAACCCACGCTCCGTGACCGTCAAAATAAACTGTTCATGTTCGGCGAGTTCGCTGATCGTTTCAGCCGCGAGATCGGATGACCGCTCTTCCGACTCGCCATTCTCATCATCACCGGAACGACGCAGCGCCGACGCCGCCTTCAAATAATCGTCGCGAACATCGGTCTCGATATTCATGTGATCCAGAATAGACATCGATATAACTTCGTCTCCGGAGCCAAGGCGAATACCCCGCACGCCGGTAGAAGTCCTACCGCTGAAGACCCGAACGTCGGTCACCGCGGAGCGAATACACATGCCATTGCGAGTGGACAGCAATAGATCGTTCTGCTCCGTGCAGACCTGCACATCGACCAATGCGTCGCCTTCCTCCAACTTCATGGCGATTTTGCCGTTCGCCTTAATGTTGACGAAATCAGACAGTTGGTTCCGCCGAATATTGCCGATACGCGTCGAGAACATTGCGTAAAGGTCGCCCCAGCTTTCCTCGTCTTCGGGCAACGGCATCACTGTTGTGATGAACTCGTCCTCCTCCAACGGCAATAGGTTCACCATGGCCTTACCGCGTGCCTGCGGGCTGCCCAGTGGCAGCTTGTAGACCTTCATCTGATAGACGATGCCCTTCGAGGAGAAAAACAGCACAGGCGTGTGAGTAGACGTTACAAACAAACGGCTGACGAAATCGTCGTCGCGGGTATTCATGCCGGAACGGCCCTTCCCGCCCCGTCGCTGCGCGCGATATGTGGAAAGCGGCACCCGTTTGATATAACCGCCATGGGTAACCATCACGACCATATCTTCGCGCTGGATCAGATCTTCGATATCGTGCTCGAACTCGACATCCTGAATGACCGTCCGACGATCATCGGCAAATTTGTCCCGCATCTCCGCGAGTTCCTCGCGCATGATATCGAACAAACGCTCGCGCGAACCTAAAATTTCCAAGAAACCGCTAATGCGCTCCGCAAGTTCAGCAGTCTCGGCGGTGAGCTTATCGCGCTCCATTCCCGTCAAGCGTTGTAGGCGCAATTCCAAGATCGCCCGCGCTTGCGCTTCGGAAAGACGATACGCTCCGTCGACGACTTGATGTCCCGGATCATCGATCAGCTTGATGAAATCTTCGACATCGCCCGCCGGCCAGTCGCGTGCCATTAATTTTTGACGCGCGGTCGCGGGGTCGGAGGAATAGCGAATCATTTCGATGACTGGATCGAGATTGCTGATGGCCACCAGTAAGCCGGCCAAAATATGGGCTCGCTCACGTGCGCGTTTCAGCAAATAGATCGTGCGCCGCGTGATAACCTCTTCGCGGAACTCTACGAACGCGACGATTATCTGCTTCAGGTTCAGCATTTCCGGGCGGCCGCCGTTCAAGGCCAGCATATTCACGCCGAAACTGGTTTGCAGCTGCGTATGGCGGAACAGTTGCGCCAATACGACCTCGGAAATAGCGTCCCGCCGCAATTCGACGACGACACGAACTCCATCTCGGTCCGATTCGTCCCGCAGGTCGGAAATACCCTCAATCTGCTTCTCGCGAACCATAATGGCGATACGCTCGAGAAGCCGTGACTTGTTCACTTGATACGGGACCTCGGTCACCACGATGGCTTCGCGGTCCTTACCGAATTCTTCCACATGGGTCTTTGCCCGCATCACGACTGAGCCACGCCCCGTCATATGAGCAGATCGAATACCCGCGCGCCCAAGAATACTGCCACCGGTCGGGAAATCCGGTCCCGGGACGTATTCCATCAGCCCTTCGACATCGATTTCCGGATCGTCGATATAAGCCACGCACGCGTCAATGACTTCGCCGAGATTGTGCGGCGGAATATTCGTCGCCATGCCGACCGCGATACCGCCCGCCCCGTTGACCAACAGATTCGGAAACCTTGCCGGGAGAACCATCGGCTCTTCCACGGTTTCGTCATAGTTGGCCTGAAAGTCGACGGTTTCCTTATCGATGTCGTCGATCAAGGTTTCGGCGGAACGCGCCGTCCGCGCTTCGGTATAGCGCATCGCCGCGGGCGGGTCGCCGTCCATCGATCCGAAATTACCCTGACCGTCGATCAACGGCAGGCGCATGGAGAACGTCTGCGCCATCCGCACCATGGCATCGTAGATCGCCTGATCGCCGTGCGGGTGATACCGACCCATGACGTCGCCGACGATACGCGCGGATTTGCGATAAGGCTTACTCGAGTCGTAGCCGTTCTCGTGCATCGCATAGAGAATGCGACGGTGGACGGGTTTCAATCCGTCGCGCACGTCCGGAAGCGCCCGGCTCACAATTACGCTCATCGCGTAATCGAGATACGAACGCTTCATCTCCTCTTCGATGGCGATCTCGCCGATATCGAAGGATCCTTCGCTGGGCGGAGGCGTACTCAAATTTGTGGCCGCGGGTTATTATGCATGAATATAGAAGACTGTAGCCACGATGACCCAAGTGTCATCGCGATGTCAAAATCTAGCAGATAGGCCTGGGTCTAACAACTATATAAGGTAGCTGATTGCCGATTCGAGGCGTATTTTTCAGCCCTAGAACGGTATCTCGTCGTCTAGGTCATCGCCGCTCGGCCCCATGGGCGCTCCACCGTCGCCAGCGGCCATCCCGCCGCTCATGGAATTATTGTCCGGCGCCCCGTAATCGGAAGCTCCTTGATAACCGCCACCGCTGTCGCTGCGCGAATCGAGAAGCACCAATTGGCCTCTAAAACGGCGCAGGACGACTTCCGTGGTGTATTTCTCCTGCCCTGACTGATCCTGCCATTTTCGGGTCTGAAGTTCACCTTCGAGGTAAACTTTACGTCCTTTTTGGAGGAATCTTTCAGCCACGTCGACAAGGCGGTCGTCGAAAATAACAACGCGGTGCCACTCGGTTTTCTCTTGCTGTTCCCCGGTATTCCGGTCTTTCCAGCGTTCGGAAGTCGCGACGCTCAGGTTACAAACCTTGCCGCCATTCTGCATCGAGCGGACTTCCGGGTCCCTGCCCAAATTTCCGACCAAGATTACCTTGTTTACGCTGCCAACCATTACCGTTCCGTTCGATCACTGATGAGTA
>Ga0055584_100005678_pt1 | contig 12225 bp, 10 predicted proteins | sample OSDHelmetaG_FD_58716 | JGI IMG/M metagenome (GOLD analysis project Ga0055584, IMG submission 58716) | Pelagic marine sediment microbial communities from the LTER site Helgoland, North Sea, for post-phytoplankton bloom and carbon turnover... | ecosystem: Environmental > Aquatic > Marine >... | reverse complement strand
CGGACCTGGACGGGCACGAGGGCTTCTTCGTGCAGCGCTCGCGGACCGGAGTCTTGCAAGGCGCGGCCGTGCACCGGACCTGCCGGGGCCAGGGGGCGGGCGGGGTTCGCTACTGGACCTACGACACCGTGGCCGACTTCCTGACCGACGGGCTGCGGCTCGCGCGCGGCATGACCCACAAGAACGCGCTGGCGGGGCTGTGGTGGGGCGGGGGCAAGGGCGTGATGGCGAAGGCGACGGGCGGCGGGGAGCGCCGTCAGATCTACGCCGACTACGGCTCGTTCATCAGCTCGCTCAACGGCTGCTACGTCACGGCCGAGGACGTAGGAACGAGCGTCGAGGACATGGCCGCCATCTTCTCCACGACGCGCTTCACGACCTGCATCCCGGCGGCGGTGGGGGGCAGCGGCAACCCGTCGGTGCCCACGGCGCGGGGCGTCGTGCGGGGCATGGAGGCGGGGTTGGCGCACCTGGGGATGGGCGACCTGCGGGGCAAGTCCGTGGCCATCCAGGGGCTGGGGCACGTCGGTGGGCCGCTGTGTTCGATGCTCGCCGAGCGAGGCGTGGCGCGGATCATCGGGACGGACATCGACCGGGCGAACCTGGAGGCGGTGCGGGCGCCCGGCGTCGAGCTGAGCCTCAACCTGGTCCGGCGCGGCGACAACGACGTGTTCGGCGCCGACGTGGACATCGTCTCCCCCAACGCGACCGGCGGGGTGCTCAACGCCAACACGATCCCCACGATCGTGGCGCCGCTGGTGTGCGGGGCGGCCAACAACCAGCTGGGCGACGACGGGGTGGACGACCGGCGCTTGCAGGAAGCCGGTGTGCTCTACCTGCCGGACTTCCTGGTGAACCGCATGGGCATCGTGACCTGCGCCGACGAGGGTGCGGGCTACGTCACGCCGGACCCGGTCATCGAACGGCACCTGGGCGACGACTGGGACAACTCGGTCTACCGGCTCACGTTGGACATCCTCGCGAGTTGCGCCGAGTCGGGTTCGACGCCGGCGGCCGAGGCCCTGCGCCGCGCCGAAGCCGCCTCGTTCGAGCTCAACCCCATCCACGGCCATCGCAGCGCGGCGATCATTGCGTCGTTGGTGGCGAGCGACTGGGGCGCGTGAGCCAAGCACTCACGCGACTCACGCGCCGACGAGGCTGCCTCCACAGACCCGCAGGACGGCGCCCGTCAACGGAAGCCCCGCGGGCGTCGACAGGAACGTGATCACCTCGGCGACGTCCAGGGGCAGGCCCCCCTGGGACAAGGAGCAGAGGCGCCTCCCGCCCTCGCGGATGGTCATGGGCATCGAGGCGGTCATGCGCGTCTCGATGAAGCCCGGAGCGACCGCGGTCACCCCGATTCCGCGGTCCGTCAGCGCCGGCGCCAAGGCCCGGGCGTAGCCCGCCATCGCCGCCTTCGTGGCGCCGTAGTTCGTCTGCCCGGGGTTGCCGGCGATGCCGCCGATGGAGCTGAGCAGCACCATGCGGCCGCCGTCGTTGAGCGCGCCGTCGAGCAAGGCCTCGTTGATGCGGAGGATCGCGCGCAGGTTCACGTCCAGCACCAGGCCCCACTCGGCCTCGGACATCCGGGCGACGGTGCGGTCCCGGGTGATGCCCGCGTTGTGCACGACCACGTCGAAGGGACCGGCGGCGGCGAGGACGGCGGGGGCGTCGTCGGCCGTGACGTCGCAGCGCAGGGCGACGCCAGCGATTTCGTGGGCCAGGGCATCGAGGGCGGCACCGTCGTCGGGCCGATCGACGCAGACGACCGTCGCGCCTTCCTGGGCCAGGCGCATGGCCGTCGCGCGGCCGATGCCCCGGGCAGCTCCGGTGACCACGGCGGTCTGCCCGTCCAGGGGGCGGGTGTCGTTGCCCGGCTCGCCGAACGGGGACACCAGCAACGGCTGGGCCGTGATGAAGCACGCGCGGTCGGAGAGCAGGAAGCGGATGACGGGCACCGCGCGGTCTTCGGCGCCGGTGGCGACGCGAAGGAGGTTCGCCGTCGTGCCCTTGCGACCCAGTTCCTTGCTGAGCGAGCGCACGAAGCCCTCGATGCCGGCGACGGCCGCGGCGTCGGCGGGGTTGGACAACTCCGACGCCGGGCGCGCGAGGACGAGCACACGGCCGTTGCTGCGGAGCTGGCGAACGTGGGCGTGGAAGAAGGCGTAGAGGCGGTCGAGGTCGGCCGCCGTCGCGACGTCCGTTCCATCGAAGATCAAGGCGTCGACTCGCTCCTCGCCGAGCTCGGCCACCAGGACCGCGCCGGCGAACGGGTCCACCAGCCGGCCGCCGAAGTCGCCGCTCAACCCCACGGTTCGGGACGCCAGCTCGCCGGCGGCGTAGGGGCCGGTCGCGCGACGCAGCTCCTGGGGCAAGGGCAGGCCGAGCCCCCCGATCACGCTTCGCGCCGCCGCGTTGCGGCCCAGGTTCACCAGGAAGTCGCTCATGGGGTCTCTCCGTGCAGTTCGTAGGTTCCGAGCATGGCCGCGGGCTCGTCCGGGACGCCGAGGCCAATGTGGCCGTCGGCGGCGGCGATCTCGATGGACGCGGGCAGCACCAGGGGCCGCAGGAAGCGGACGTCGATGGTGTGGATGCGCTCGGGGCCGTGCTTGACCGCCAAGGCCTCGGTGGCGAGGGCCAGCATCCCGAAACCGTGCAGGATCGTGCGGCGGAAGCCGGCGGCCTTCGCGTAGAGCGTGAGCCAGTGGATGGGGTTGAAGTCCCCGGTGAGCAAGGCGAACTGCCAGCCGGCGTTGCCGGGCAAGTCTCGGCTCACGAGGCGCTCCCAGGCAGGGTCGACGACGGGGCGTTCGCCCGAGCCCCTCCCCTTCCCCGTCGGCACCACGGCGTAGACGTCGGCGATCACGGCCTCGGGCGCGGACGCGGTTCCGGTCACCAGCCGCTGATGCAGCCGCACCTTCCGCTCGCCGACCTCCACCGACACCAGCTGCGCGGTGACGTTCAGCTCTTCGTCGGCGGGCAACGGCTTCGCGATCGTGAGCCGGCACCCCTGGTTCAGCACCCGCGCCACGGGGTGCGGCTGGTCGTCCAGCGTCTGCGCGAGCAGGGGCAGCCCCCACTGGGGGAAAAAGTGGGGCGGCAGGCCGTCCCAGCGGGTGCCCTCGCTCCAGCTCACGAAGTCCCGCACGAGCTCCGATCCCCGCGGCGGCAGCGTCGCCACCCGCTGCTCTCCGGGCATCGCCTTCTGCTCCCGCTTGCCGGGCGCCACGAGCGACCAGCCCACGCGGCCCAGCGCAGCGAGGTTCGCGCCCTGGGAGAACAGGTGCTTGAACGGCACCCTCACGCGGCTCACGGGGTCGCTCACGCCAACGCCGCCAGCACGCGCGCGCCCGTCGTCTTGATGAGGTCCAGCTGGTGACGCGCCCGCGGCTCGGCCCGTTCGACGTAGCGCAGCGCCAGCTCCCGGCGGCCTGGGTCGACGGCGACCTGCTCCAGCAGCGCCTCGGCGATGGCCGCGTCGGCCAGCAACAGCGTGAGGTGCTCCGCGTGCAGCAGCGCCGGCGCGAAGTCGGCCTTCACATCCCAGTCCTGCAGCGCCTTGCCCCAAGTCGCCACCGGCGCGTGGGCCAGCTTCCCGGCCACCACCTGCCGCACGAGGTGCACCTGGGCCCCCTGGGCCAGCGCCCGCAGCTTCGCCACCCGCCGCGTGAGCGCGTCGCCGCCAAACAGCGAGCGGCTCCGCGAGTCGGCCCAGGCACGACCAAACGCGCCCGGGTCCTTCGTGATCGCCAGCAGGCTGTCCTTCGTCGCCATGAGCGCCTGGATCTGCGAGGTGCCTTCGTAGATGGGCAGCACCAACGCGTCGCGCAGGAGCTTCTCGGCCCCGTACTCGCGGGTGTAGCCACTGCCCCCGTGGATCTGCAGCGCGGTGCGGCTGATCTCCACCGCCTTCTCCGCCGCCAGGTACTTGAGCAGCGGGGTCGTGAGCCGTGAGGTCCACGTGCGCTCACGGGACTCACGGTCCAGGGCGTCCCACTCCGGCGTGCCCCCGGGCGTGAGGTGGTCGCGCCGCAGCCGGGTCCGCTGGGCCAGCTCCTCGTTCACGCCGGCCTTCACCGCCAGCGCCCGCAAGCCGATGATGTCGACCTCCATGGCGTCGAGGTAGTCGGCGATCATCTCGTGCTTGTCGATGGTCTTGCCCATGGACGGGCGCTGCGCCGCGTAGGCCTTCGCCCCCCGCCACGCCGCCTCGCACAGCCCCAGCGATTCGAACCCCACGGCGATGCGCGCGTTGTTCATGAGCAGCAGCATCAGCTTGAAGCCTTCGCCCCGCTCCCCCACCAGCTTCGCCGGGCTCTTGTCGAACGTGATCGCGACCGTCGGGGAGCCGTGGTGGCCGATCTTCTCTTCCAGCCGCTCGACCGTGGCGTGCCACGTCTTCGCCCCATCCCCATCGACGGAGTAGGCCTCCACCAGGAACAGCGACAACCCGCCCAGCCCGGCCATGGGGTCGTCGTCATCGCCCGCCTCCTCCGTGCGCGCGATCACGAAGTGGTACCGCCCGCTGCCCGACGTGATGAAGATCTTCTGGCCGGTCACGAGCCACTGCCCGTCGACCTCTTCGCCCACCGAACGCAGCGCGCCCATGTCCGAGCCCGCGTCGGGCTCCGTGATGTCCATGCAGCCCCAGGCGCCGCCGCCCAGGATGTCGGCGATCTCGTCGGCGAAGCGCGTGGACGTCAGGGCCTTCGTCTCGGGGTCGAACTCCGTCGTGCCTTCCAGCACCGAGTAGATGAGCATCGCCATGGCCATGCCGCCGTGGAAGCTGTGGTGCGTCATGACCGACACGTCGGCCCGCGCGAACAGCTCAGCGCCCAGGAAGTACAGGAGCATCGGGCAGTTCATGCCGCCCAGTTGCCGGGGCACACACATGCCGTGCAGCTCGAGCTGGGCGATGCCGTCGAAGACCGCCTTCAGCCGGGGCGGAAACACGACGTCCCCGTCGACGATCTCGAACTCCTGGGTGTCGATCTCGGCCGCGTACGGCGCGATCTCGTCGCCCGAGTAGGTGCCCATCAAGCCCAGGATGTCGGTCCAGAACTCCCGGGCCTCGGCCAGGTCCTCGAAGGCCGGCTCGTCGTCGAGCACGGACACCTCGTCGTACAGACGCTGCCAGTTGACGCCGGTCTCCACGTACCAGCGCAAGTCATCGTTGTCGGCGAAGAAGTCGGTCATGGCGTCATCCCATCGGGCGCACGTACAGCGCGTCGTGGCAGAGGCGGCGGAGCTCGGCGAGGCGCCGGGGCTCCCAGTCGGGTTCGTTGGCGGTGACGGCACCGGGGACGGCCCCCACCGCGAAGTGCGTCACGGCCATCAGCACCGCCTGGACGACGTAGGCGTCGGGGTCCAGGTGCGCGTGGATCACGCCGCTGTCCTGGCCCTGGCGGATGTAGGCGGTCACCAGGGGAAGCCACGGCGCCAGGTGCTCGCGCAGCAGGGCCTGCAGGTGGTCGGGGCGATCGAGCAGCTCGCGCAGGATGAGCCGCGCGCGGTCGGGGTTCTCGTCGAAGAAGCGAACCCCTTCGCCCAGCACGGCATCGAAGCGCTCTTCGCCGGTCGTGGCGGCCACCAGGAGCCGGGGCAGCACGTCCTTCCACCGGGCGAGCAGGGAGGCGAGCACGGCGTCGCGCAGGACGGGCTTGCTGGCGAAGTGGTGCAGGAGCGACTGCTTGCGCATGCCCGCCGCATCGGCGACGGCTTGCAGGGAGGTGCCGGCGTACCCGCGCGCAGCGAACAGCGCGGTGGCGGCGGTCAGGATTCGGTCGGCGGAGTCGCTCACGGCCCGCACCCTACCGACTGGTTCGCCTGTGTCTACCACTTGGTAGGCCAAGGCCTGTCGATTGGCCGAACGACGCCTCGCGGGGCCCGATCGTGCGAACATGCCGCGACGCAGGACCATGGGAGGTGGGTCCATGGCCGACTCGGCAATCCAGAAGGAGCTGTCCCGCGCTTTCGAGGAGCTGCGCTCCGCGGAGAGCGCGCTGGACGCGTTCCCGTCGACCCTGGATGTCCTCTCGCGGCTGGGGTTCGAGCTGCCGCCGACGCCCGCCGACGGGGTCGAGCCGGGCGCCGACCCGGCCGGCGTGTCCGACACGCTGGACCTGCCCCTTGTCCAGTTGCAGGGCCCGAACCTGGGGCGCTACCAGCTCAAGGGGGAGCTGGGCCGCGGGGGCATGGGCCGCATCCTCGAGGCCGTCGATCCCGACCTGGGTCGCTCCATCGCCGTGAAGGTCGTGCTTCCGGAGCACGCGTCCGAAGCCGCCGTCGTGCGGTTCGTGAACGAAGCCCGCATCACGAGCCAGCTCGAACACCCGAACATCGTCCCCGTCCACGAGCTCGGCATCACCGAGGACGGCCAGATCTTCTACGCCATGAAGCGCATCGACGGCGTCAGCCTCGACAAGGTCCTCGGCGGCTTGCGCGACAACCTCCCCACCATCGTGGGCGCCTTCAACCGCAACCGGCTCCTCCGGCTCTTCGTGCAGATGTGCCAGGCCATCGCCTTCGCGCACGAGCGCGGCGTGCTCCACCGGGACCTGAAGCCCGCCAACGTCATGATCGGCCGCTTCGGCGAGGTGCTGGTCGTCGACTGGGGGCTCGCCCGCATGAAGGGCGACACGTCTGAAGTGACCGTCACCCCCAACATCGCCGAACCGCCGCTCCGCAAGACGCTCGACGGGGCCATCATCGGCAGCCCCGGGTGGATGAGCCCCGAGCAGGCGCGCGGCGAGTTGAGCCAGCTGGATGCTCGCTCCGACGTCTGGGCGCTGGGCGCGATCCTGTACGCGATCCTCACGTTCGAGGCCCCCTACGCTGACGCCGGCGTGCTCGAGCTGCTCGAGGCAGTGAAGGCCGGGCCCCCGGTGGATCCCCGGCGCCGATCGTCGCGCCGGGTGCAGGACGAGATCGCAGAGGTCTGCCTGCGGGCGCTGGCACCCGCCCCCGAGGACCGCCACGCCACCGCGCTGGAGCTGGCCCAGGACGTGGAAGCGTTCCTGGATGGCAGCCGCCGGCGCGAACTGGCCGAGGGCTGGCTGCAAGGCGGCCAGGATGCGTGGCGCCGGTGGCTGGTGTTGGGCGACGACGTCCGGGCCGCCTCGCGCCGGTTGGACGAGGCGGCGGAGCAGACCCCCAGCTGGGCACCGGCGTCCGAGCGGGCCCCCATGTTCGACCTGGGCGAGCGGGTCCGGGAGCTGGGCATCCAGCGCGCGCTGGCCTGGGGCGACGCGGTGGGCGGCGCCGAACGGGCGCTGTCTCACGACCCCGAGTTCGGCGAGGCCCGCGCGTTCCTGGCCAAGCTCTACCGACACCAGCGCGACGCCGCCGAGCAAGCCGGCGATCCCGTGCAGGTGGCGCTATACGAGCGGCGGTTGAGGGACTACGACGACGGGTGGCACGCCGCCGATCTGGCGCAGCCGGGGCGGCTGGTGCTCCAGACGGCGAGCCCGGCCCAGGTCATCGCGCGGCCCGTCGAGCGGTCCGGGATCGTGTGGCCCCTGGGCGAGCCCCGGGACCTGGGCACGACGCCGCTGGACCTGGAGCTGCCCCGCGGTTCCTGGGTCCTGGAGCTGACCGGCAACCGCGGCGCGACCACCTACCCGGTGCTCATGGAGCGGGGCCAGACCTGGAGCGCGACGCGGCCCGTGCCGCTGCCCGCGGCGCGGCCGGGGTTCGTCTACGTGCCGCCGGGCCCCGCCCTGCTCGGCGGCGACGCCGGGCCCGACGAGCCTTCACGCTCCGTAGACGTCGACGGTTTCTGGATCGCCGACCTGCCCGTCTCTGTGGGCGAGTACCTGGAGTTCCTGACGTACCTGCACGAGCGGGACCCCGACGAGGCGGTCCGCCGCTGTCCCCGCCGCACCGCGGGCTTCGAAACGGGCGGCGATCCGTACTGGCCACCGCCCCCCGTGGGCCAGCCCTGGATCCTGCCGGAAAGGGACGGCGACGGCGACGCGTGGTCGGTGGACCTGCCGGTGTTTGCCATCTCCTGGTACGACGCCGTCGCCTACGCCCGGTGGGTCGGGGAGCGGCTGGGCGTGCCCGCGGGGCTGCCGACGGAGGCCGAGTGGGAGAAGGCCGCGCGCGGCGTCGACGGGCGGCCGCTGCCGTGGGGCGTGCACTGGGATCCCTCGCTGGCGCGGGTCAAGGGATCCCGGGCCGGCCGGCCCGCGCCCGAGCCGCTGGGGGCGTTCCCGACGGACCGGTCGGTCTACGGGATGCGCGACGCCGTCGGCACGATTCGGGAGTGGTGCTCGGACCCCCACTTCGACGGCACGCCCGACCTCCGACCGGCCCGCGGTTCCTGCTGGCTCTCTGACAGCCACACCGACGACAAGCTGCGCCGGCGGTTCGGGTTCCCGCCCAAGGCCCTGCACAGCTACATCGGCATGCGGGTGGTGCTGCGTCCAGACGAGGACCGCTGAACTGATCGAGCCGCAGATTGACGATCATCACGGGGCTCCCCCGCGGTATCCTCAAGCGATTGGGAGGGCTGAATGAAAGTCACAAACGCGAAGATCAAGCGCGCCTCGGACAACCAGTACACGGCCAGCGCGACGACCGACAGCAAGGCGAAGATGCAGTACGACGGCATCAAGACCCTGGGCGGAACGACGGGCCCGAAGTGGAGCGTCGTCGCCGACGCCGGCGGCAGCGGCGAGCCCTCGAACAGCCAACAGCTGGGGCAGGTCTACACCGACGGCTGGATGACCTACGGGGGCGTCAACAACCCGATCATCATCGAGCAGCCGCCGGACGACTGATGCGCTGAGGGCGGCCGGGCGGCGACGCCCGGTCAGCTCTCGCCATTCCAACCGACCGCTCAGCCGTTGATCAGCGCGCGCCCGGCGCCGCCAGCGCCTGCAAGCGATCGAGGATCGTCGCCTCGTGGTAGGCGAGGATCGAGTTGTGGTCGCCGGGCCGGAGGGGAACGAGCTCTCCCCCGGACCAGGCCGCCAGCCGTTCTGCGTGGTCGAACGACACCATGTGGTCGGCCACCGTGTGCAGGACCGTGACCGGGGCGGTGACGGCCTTGAGCTTCGCCTCGTGGTCCAGGTGCTGCTTCGCCTCGGCTTGCAGCTGCTCCAGCGTGGCGCCCAGCTCTTCGGGGCGAGCGCGGATCAGGATCCGCTGCAGCGGGTCCGCGATGCCGCTCTCCAGGACCAGGGCCCGGCACGGGCGCTGGCTGGCCGCGTGGAGCGCGTAGATCGAACCCACGCTGCGGCCGTAGAGGATGGTCTGCTCGCCGGGGATGTGCGCCGCGTCGAGCACCGCGACCGCATCGTCCAGCATGCCCAGCAGGCTCGGCCGCCCCGTGGACCCGCCGTACCCCCGGTACTCCGCGAGCAGCAGGCCCAGCCCGCGCCGCGCGAACTCCGCGGGCCAGTTGCTGGCGTAGTCCCCCACCACCTCGCCGTTGCCGTGGAAGTGCACGACGGTGCAGCCGCCGGCCGGGGCCTGGCGCCAGACGCAGTGGAGTTCGGCGCCATCGACGGGGACGACGAACGGGTCGGCGACGGGCTGGCGGCGCGGGAAGAAGTACCGCTCGGAGACAACGGGGTGGTCGAGGTAGCGCATGGCCTCAGTATGGCGGCCCGAAAGATCGAGGGCGCCGGCGCCTCCCACAGTTGCCGGACAAAGCGGCGTCGACCAGGAAGGCCAGACCGTGACCGCATCCATCGCTCCGATCTCCGTACCGGCTGAGCTGGGCCCCGCCGCCGAGATGGCGACCACCGAGGTCCCGATGCTGACCGACGCTCACGAGATCCTCGTGCGCGGAGGGCCCGAGCCGGTCCTGATCGTTCAGGAAGGGCCGGCGCTCGGCACCTGCTTCCGGTTCCCGCCGGCGCTGCCGGGCGGCGTGATCGGGCGGTTGAGCAACCTCGAGTTTCCGCTGCGCCACGACTCGGTCTCGCGCCGCCACGCCCGTCTGGAGCTGCTGGACCAGCGCAGCCCGCAGCTGATCGTCGAGGACCTGGGCTCCCGCAACGGCACCCGGGTCAACGGCCGGCGCATCGAAGGACGGACCCTGCTCGACGTCGAAGACGTGCTGGGCATCGGCAGCTTCATGCTTCGATTCCGCCTGCTCGACCCCCTCGAGAACCGGTGGGCGGGAAAGCTCGAGGACGCGCTCGCCGCGAGCCGTCGAGACCCACTGACGGGGTTGCTGAACCGCGGCTACATCGCTCAGCGGCTGGAGCGGAGCGCCCGGGCCCACGCTGAAGTCGGGGCGCCGCTGGGACTGCTGATGGTGGACATCGACCACTTCAAGAACGTCAACGACACCCTTGGGCACCAGGTCGGCGACCGGGTGCTCGTCGCTGTGGCCAAAGCGATCCGCAAGTCGCTGCGCGACTCGGATCCGGTGGTTCGCTACGGCGGCGAGGAGATCCTGGTGGCCCTGCCCGGCGCGGAGCCTGGAATCGTCGTGCGGGTGGCCGAGCGAATCCGCCAGAACATCGAGGGGCTCGGCTTCGGCGTGGAGGCGCCGGGGCTGCAGGTCACGGCCTCGCTCGGCTGGAGTTCCCTGGCTGACGACGGCGACCTGCACAAGCTCATCGGCCGAGCGGACGCAGCCCTGTACGAGGCGAAGACGAACGGCCGGAACCGGGTCGCCGGACGGTAGCGGAGAGTCGACTCGAGGCCCGACTGTGGTTGCGTCCCTTATTGATATTGATTCTCATTATCACTATCGTGGGTGCATGTTCGATGCAGCCGCCCGCCCTGCCCCCCGCGTCGGCCTCGCCGCCAGCGTTGGTCTGCATCTCCTGGCCCTCGCCCTTCTCATGACTGTCGCCCCGGCACCGACGGCCGTGCCCGTCCGCGCAATCGCCGCACCCGTGACCTTCTGGATCGCCCCGGCCAGGAACCCCGCCCCCGCGGCAGAACCCTCCACACCCGCCGGCCCCGCACCCGCGGCCCCGACGCGGTCCGTCGCTCCCTCCCCCGCTCCTCAGCTCGCCGCTCGATCCGCGGCGCCCGACCCGGCGGCCGAGCCATCGCTCCTCGCCAGGCCCGCGCTGACCACGCCGACCACGCCGACAGAGCCCGCCGAAGCCTCCCATGGAGCCCCGAACGGACCGTCGGAAGACTCGCCCGACCTCGGCGCCTCCGTGGCGAGCAGCACGGGCGGCTCCGGCCACGGCGACTCCGGCAATGCGCCGAGCACCAGCGGCCCCGGGGGCGGCGGCGGCAACGGGCCCCACCCCCTGGGCGACGCCGCGACCCGCTCCCGCCTGAGTCGGCTGCCCGACCGCCCCTACCCCGCCACCGCCCAGGAGGCCGGCGTCGCCGGGGTGGTCACCGTGCGCTTGTTCGTCGGCCCCGCCGGTGCCGCCCTGCTGCGCTCGGACCCCCGCTGCCCGGGCTCGACGGCCCGGCGCCCGCGGCGCGAGGGCTGGCACGGGCGCCGGTGCGTGCAGAGCCGAACGGGGCCGACCCTGCTGCGGGACGACGCCGTGGTGCGCTGGGCCGCCGCAACCTGGCACCCGACGGGTGCGGTCTGGGCCGGGATCGTCGAAGCCCGCTACCGACTGGAGTAGCGCTACTTCTTGCGGACCGTCTGGCTCAGCTCGACCGCCAGCACCCAGTCCTGAGCGAGCAGCGCCGGCAGCGCGGTCACGGCCCCCCGGAAGGTCGCCACGTCACCGGCCGGAGGCGCCAGCGCCATCCCCGACGACTCGGGCATCGCCGGCGCACCGGCCCCGAGCTTCAGGTGCCCCGACACTTCGGCCGCGGCGGTGGGGTTGGCTTGCAGGGCGGACATCAAGGCGCCCACGCCCGCGATCTTCGCGACGGCCTCGTCGGACCCCAGCTCCACGATCACGGAGTAGCCCGCGTCGCTCAGCGCCTTCGGCGAGACCGTGCCGCTGGCCAGCGCGACCCCCTTCCCTTCGGCCTTGGCCGTCAGCCCCTCGGGCAACGCCGCGTCGCCATCGGCCGCGAGCAGCGCGTTCGTCAGCGGAGCAGGGGTGTCCCCCGACGTGTCCGCGGAGTCGTCCTTCGGGCACCCCATCAACAGCACAACCAGCACCAGCAGCAAGCGGCTCATCGGTTCCTCCGGCGCATCAGGACCAGCGGCAGCAGCAAGAGCCCCGAGCCCCCGCCGCCCACGGCGCAGGCGCGACCGCGGCCTCCGTCGTCGTCGTCGTCGTCGTCGTCGGGCAGGACCAGGTCGTCGTCGTCGCTGGCGTCGTCGTCGTCGGC
>Ga0055584_100005677_pt1 | contig 12226 bp, 9 predicted proteins | sample OSDHelmetaG_FD_58716 | JGI IMG/M metagenome (GOLD analysis project Ga0055584, IMG submission 58716) | Pelagic marine sediment microbial communities from the LTER site Helgoland, North Sea, for post-phytoplankton bloom and carbon turnover... | ecosystem: Environmental > Aquatic > Marine >... | reverse complement strand
AAAATAAAATAAAATTGACATAAATATTAATTAAAAGTAGAATTATATTGTTATTTATTATAAATATTTATAAAATTTAAAATGAGGAGAGTAATTATATGGTTTTTTTAGTAAAAAATAATGGCACAAAAAATGCACCAACAGGGTTTTCATGGACAACATTTTTCTTTGGTTTTTTCCCTGCAATTATCAGAGGCGATATTAAATGGGGACTTATAATGTTAGGGATAGCATTAGTTACAGGAGGATTAAGTTGGTTAGTTTTCCCTTTTATCTACAATAAGATATACATAAAAAGCTTAATTGAAATAGGTTACAAACCTAAAAGCTCAATTGATGAAAAGATATTAAAAGATATGGGAGTGTACGAAGAAGATCTATTTGATAATGCTGTAAAAACTGTTTCAAATATTGGAGCTAATCAAACAGCACATCAAACTAGAGGAAATACTAATGGTGCTGATGATTTAAAAAAATGGCAAGAACTTTATAAAGATGGAGCTATCACAAAAGAAGAATATCAATTAAAAAAAGCAGAAATTTTAAATTTTACTAAATAAAATTTAACATACTCTTATATTATATAATGCAAATTATACGGATATTTTTTTAATAGGAAAAGGAGTCATGCAATTGCATGACTCCTTTTCCTATTTATTTCTTTTGAAAATTTACAGAAAATCTATTACAGATCCTATTTTTTCATTAAATATCTATCCATTGAAGCTGCTGCTTCTCTTCCTTCAGCAATAGCCCATACTACAAGTGATTGACCTTTTCTCATATCCCCTGCTGCAAATACTTTTTCCTTAGATGTTTGGAAATCCTTCGTATTAGCCGCAACATTTCCTCTAGCATCTAGTTTTACACCAAGTTCATTAACTAGTCCTTCATGTTCAGGATGAACAAATCCAATTGCTAAGAATACAAGATCTGCATCTATAGCAAACTCAGAGTTTGGAACTTCCTTCATTGATTTTTTACCATTTTGATCTTCTACCCATTCAACTCTGGCAGCTTTGAATTGTTTTACATTTCCATTTTCATCTCCAACAAACTCTTTTGTTAGAATACTCCATTGTCTAACTTCTCCTAACTCACATTTTCCACCAAGACATGTTTCAGCCTCTTCATGAGCAGTATTAATTTTTAATACTTGAGGATAGTTTGGCCAAGGATTTGTTTGTGGTCTGTCTAAAGGTGGTTTTTCAAGAAGTTCTATTTGATAAACAGCTTTTGCTCCTTGTCTCATAGCAGTACCAACACAATCGGCTCCAGTATCTCCTCCACCGATGATTACTACTGATTTACCTTTTGCATCTACAATTTCTTCTTGTGCAATTTCTTTTCCTGCATTTCTTTCATTTTGTTGAATTAAGTAATCCATTGCATAATGAATTCCATTTAATTCTCTTCCAAATACAGGTAAATCTCTAGCTAATTTTGATCCACCAGCTAAAAGAACCGCATCATATGATGCTTCAAGTTCATTAACAGTCACGTCAACTCCAACATTACAGTTGTATACAAATTTTACACCTTCTTCTGTAATTTGAGCCACTCTTCTTTCTACAATATTTTTTTCAATCTTATAATCAGGAATTCCATAAGTTAATATTCCTCCTGCTTTAAAATCTCTCTCATAAACAGTTACTTCATGACCAGCTCTATTAAGTTGTTGTGCTGCTGCAAGACCTGCAGGTCCACTTCCAACTACAGCTACTTTTTTCCCAGTTCTATTTTTTGGTGGCATAGGTTTGATCCAACCTTCTTCCCAACCTTTTTCTACTATATTAAGCTCTATATTTTTTATAGTTACTGATTTATCATTTAAACCAAGTACACATCCACCTTCACAAAGTGCTGGACAAACTCTTCCAGTAAATTCTGGGAAGTTATTTGTTGTGTGAAGAATATTTAAAGCTTCTCTCCATTGTCCCTTATGAACAAAATCATTCCACTCAGGGCAATTATTTGATACAGGACATGAGAAGTGACAAAAAGGCACTCCACAATCCATACATCTAGCTGCTTGTTGTAATAAGTATTCATCTGTATAAGGAACATATAGTTCCTTCCAGTCTTTTACTCTTTCATCTACAGGCCTTTTACCAGCCTCTTCTCTTGGTATTTCTAAAAATCCACCTAATTTACCCATCTTATTACTTCACCTTCCCTTGTGCAAGAAGTTCTCTATATTTCGGCGATATCACTTTCACAAATTTACCGATATTTTCTTCCCACGATTCAAGAATCTCTTTTGCTCTTGAACTATTTGTGTATTCAATATGTTTTTCTATCATTGCTTTTAATTCTGCTACTTCATTAGAAGCTTCTACTTTTTCAAGTTCTACATCCATTGGATTCACTCTTCTTGTAAAGTTACCGTCTATATCATAAACATAAGCGATTCCTCCACTCATACCTGCTCCAAAGTTTCTACCTGTTTTACCAAGTACTGCTACTCTACCACCTGTCATATATTCACAACCATGGTCTCCTACACCCTCAACAACAACTGTCGCTCCTGAGTTTCTTACACAGAATCTTTCTCCTGCTTTACCATTTAAGTAAGCCTGTCCTCTTATTGCCCCATAGAAACAAGTGTTTCCAGCAATCATATTTTCTTCAGCTTTAAAGTCAGAACCTTCAGGTTTCTTAACTATTAATTTTGCCCCAAACATACCTTTACCAACATAGTCATTAGCAAGTCCTGTTAAGTTATAAGTGATACCTTTCATTCCAAATGTTCCGAAACTTTGTCCAGCATAACCTTTGAAATTAATAGTTATTGTATCCTCAGCAAGACCTTCTCCACCGTATTTTTTAGCTATTTCTCCACTTAACATTGTTCCAGCAGTTCTGTTAAGGTTAAATATATCAGTATTTATTACTACTTTCTCTTTATTTTCAAGAGCAGATTTTGCTTCTTTTATAAGTTTTCTATCTAAAATATCATCCAGACCATGATCTTGAGTTGTTACACATCTAGTTGCAATTGACTCATCAACTTGTGGTTTATAAAGAATGTTGCTTATGTCGATTCCATTAGCTTTCCAATGTGAAATAGCGTCATTCATCTCTAACATATCAGTTCTTCCAACCATCTCGTCAATAGTTTTAAATCCTAAGTCAGCCATAATCTCTCTAAATTCTTGAGCAATAAATTTGAAGAAGTTAATTAAGTACTCTGATCTACCTAAGAATCTTTTTCTTAACTCTGCATTTTGAGTAGCTACTCCTACAGGACACATATTAGTATGACAAACTCTCATCATAACACATCCCAGTACTACAAGTGGTGCAGTTGCGAATCCAAATTCTTCAGCTCCAAGAAGTGTTGCGATAGCAAGGTCTCTTCCTGTTTTCATTTGTCCATCTGCTTGAACTTTTACTCTTCCTCTAAGGTCATTAAGCATCAATACTTGATGAGCTTCAGAAAGTCCAAGTTCCCAAGGAAGTCCAGTATGTTTAATAGACGATAGTGGTGCTGCTCCTGTTCCTCCATCATAACCAGAGATAAGTATCATATCAGCATGTGCTTTTGAAACTCCTGCTGCTATTGTTCCTACTCCAACTTCTGATACAAGTTTAACACTTACTCTTGCTGCTGGATTTACATTTTTAAGATCGTAAATAAGCTGTGCTAAATCTTCAATTGAATAGATATCATGATGTGGTGGTGGTGATATTAAATCAATTCCTGGTGAAGTATGTCTAACTGATGCAATCTCATCATTTACTTTATTTCCTGGAAGATGTCCACCTTCTCCTGGTTTTGCTCCTTGAGCCATTTTAATTTGAAGTTCATCTGCATTTGCTAAATAGTGAGTTGTAACTCCAAATCTACCTGATGCAATTTGTTTAATGGCACTTCTTCTATTATCTAAGAATCTTGCTGGGTCTTCTCCACCCTCTCCAGAGTTTGATTTCCCTCCGATTGTATTCATAGCTATTGCTAATGCTTCATGAGCTTCTCTTGAGATTGAACCAAATGACATAGCTCCTGTTACGAATCTTTTAGTAATATTTTCTACTGATTCTACTTCATCTATTGAGATAGGAGTACTGTTTTTAAACTTAAAAAGTCCTCTAATTGTTGCAAGATCTGTTCCTTGTTCATTTATTAATTTTGCGTACTCTTTATATTCTTCATAATTTCCAACTCTCGTTGATTGTTGTAATTTTGCTATTGCTTCAGGAGTGAATAAATGTTTTTCTCCCCCTTGCTTCCAGTGGTATTCACCTTCTGTTTTAAGAACTTTTGGCTGTTCTTGTAACTCTCCAAAAGCCTCTTTATGTTTTCTAAGAGTTTCTTCTTCAACAAGATCCATTCCAATACCTTCGATTCTTGAAGCAGTTCCTTTAAAGTATTTATCTACTAACTCTTTTTTAAGTCCAAGTGCTTCAAAAATTTGAGCTCCTCTATAACTTTGAATAGTTGAGATCCCCATTTTTGACATAACTTTTGTTAGACCTTTTCCAATTGCTTTAACAAATTTCTTTTGTTTTTTATCAGAATTGTCAGCTGTTAAATAAAGTTCATTAGCAACCATATAACTAACTGAATCTAATGCTAAATAAGGGTTAATTGCAAGTGCTCCATATCCAATTAGTAAAGCAAAATGCATTACTTCCCTTGCTTCTCCTGTCTCAATAATGAAATCAAGTCCATTTCTTTTTTTCTTATCAATTAAGTAATGGTGTAATCCAGCTGTTGCAAGTAAACTTGGGATAGCAGCTTTCTCTTTTGTTACTCCTCTATCACTTAATATAAGAAGGTTGGCTCCCTCATCTACTGCTTTTTCTACTGCTGCAAAGAAAGCTTCAAGACCTTTTTCAAGTCCTTCATTAACATCAAATAACATTGGTATAACTTTTGATTTAAAATCTTCTTCATCTAAAGCAATAATTTTATCTAATTCACTATTTAAAAGAATAGGAGAGTTTAGTCTAATTACATTAGCTTTATCCTCTGTATCTTCTAATATGTTTCCTTGACATCCTAACTGAGTAGTAATTGACATTACTAATTCTTCTCTAATAGGGTCAATTGGTGGATTAGTTACTTGTGCAAATAATTGCTTGAAGTAGTTAAATAAAGGTTTAGATTTATTAGAAAGTACAGCTAAAGCCGCGTCATTTCCCATTGAACCAATAGGTTCTTTTTCATTTTTAGCCATAGGAGCTATGATCTCTTTAAGCTCTTCCCTTGTATATCCAAACTCTCTCCAAGTATCAAATATATTTTCAAAATCTTCACTATGTCTAGCTTCTACTTCTGCTAAATCATCTAAAACTCTTTTATTTTCTAACCATTTTCCAAAATCAGCTTTTGAAACAAGTTTTTCTTCTATCTCTTCTTCAGATAAAATTCTTCCTTCTTTTGTATCAATTAGAAGAGTTTTTCCTGGTTGTAATCTTCCATTTTCTTTGATATCTTCTGGTGCTATATCAATAGTTCCAGCTTCCGATGCCAAGATCATAATATCCTCTTTAGTTATAATATATCTAGCAGGTCTAAGTCCGTTTCTATCAAGTTTTCCAAGTACTTGAGTTCCATCTGTCATAACTAATGACGCAGGACCATCCCAAGGCTCAATAAGACCAGAGTAATATTCATAATAATCTTTCATATCTTCTGTCATCTCTGCATTATTTTCCCAAGCTGGAGGAACTAAAATACTTGCTACTTCAAGAAGTGATTTTCCTGAACAAAGCATAAGTTCTATAGCATTATCTAAGTTAGCTGAATCTGATTTTTCAGCTAATTGAATAGGGAATATTTTAGAAATTTCATCTCCGAAAACTTCGTTATAAAGTTTAGGTTCTCTAGCTGTCATCCAGTTAACATTTCCTTTAACTGTATTGATCTCACCATTATGTGCAAGATATCTAAATGGTTGAGCTAAATCCCAAGATGGGAATGTATTTGTACTATATCTTTGATGTACTAGTGCAATTGAAGATTTTACATTTTCATCTTCTAAATCTGGATAAAACGATTGATTTGCAAGTAAAAGTCCTTTGTATACAATAGTTTTAGATGACATAGATGGGATATAGAAAAATTCTTCTTGTTCTAATGAAAGTGCTCTTACTTCATTTTCTATTCTTTTTCTAATTATGTATAATCTTAATTCTAAATTTTCTGTTGTTTCAGCTTTTTCAATAAAAACTTGCTGAATATATGGTCTAGAAACTTCTGCTGTTACTCCTACTTGATCTTTATTAGTAGGTATATTTCTCCAAGCAATTAATTTTTGCCCTTCTTCAACGATAATTCTTTCAATAATTTCTTCGCAAGCCTTTCTTTCCGCTTCAATTTGAGGAAAGAAAATCATCCCTACCCCATACTTTCCTTCTTCAGGAAGGTTTTCTATCTTCATTCTGAAAAATTCATCTGGAAGTTGAATAAGTACTCCAGCTCCATCACCAGTTGTAGGATCTGAACCAACAGCTCCTCTATGCTCAAGTCTCTCAAGAACTTGTGCAGCCATTTTTACTACTTTATGACTCTTTCTTCCTTTGATATCTGTTACCATACCTATTCCACAATTGTCTTTTTCAAATTCTGGATTATAAAGCCCTTGGGTTTCAGGTATTCCAATTCCTCTTTTCATTCTCAATTCCTCCAGTTAGAGCTTCGCAACTATCCATAATTTTTTTAAATTAATCCAGCAAAGCTTAAATATTCTAATTTTAAGTTAACTTATTAATACATTGATTCCCCTATAAATAGGATCACCTATTGAATTTTTCAGAAAAAATATAGCATACAATATATATGCTAAGTTTTTCTAAATAGGTTATAATATTTATTTTTATATTTTCAATCTTTTATCTTAAGCAAAGTATAACTATTATATTATTATATATAGAATACTATATTTGTAAAAATTGTACAAATATATCCTTTTTTCAGTACGAATATATTTTGTTAATAATAACTATGCTTTTTTCTTATGACAACACTATCAACTTACTCTTTTTTCTCACCCTGTTTTCTCAGCTCTTTCTCCAACTTCCTAAAGTTTGTTTGGAGAGAATTCAACCTTAACTCTATAGAGTTTAATATCCAAAACTGAAAATGATTAACTTTTTGCTGTTCATGGATCATCCATGCTATCTTTATAGAAACCAGTAATACACCCAATTCTATAGAAAGATTAAACGGGATATAGTGTAAAACTCCCCCTGCAAAAAATGAAAGTACAACAAATACAAGGAAAAGTCCATTAAAGATCTTGTGGTTTCTACTGCTATGAGTAGCTCCTATACTACCAATCAATTGTTTTATTTTTTCCTGTTCTTTTTTATAGTTTTCCATTTCATGTTCTAAAAACTTATGATCCATAATCATCTCCCTTTGTTTACATTATAAAAATTCTTTTTATCAAAAATTAATTGATAAATTGCATATATAACACTAATACGACGAGTTGTTATTTACCTAAAGTCTACAAAAGATAGTTTAATAGTTTTAAAAATTAAAGAAGGATATTATACCCTCCAATTATTTTTCTTTTCTTGCTAGCTATTAAACTTGTATAATTTTAGAGAAATTATAGTATTTATCTATAATCATAACTACCTTAAAACACCTATCTTTTACAAACAATTATACAGTATTAAACTAAAAAATTCAAGGATTTGTATATAACTACACCTCTCTTTTAGGAGCATAATTATCCCTATTTTCCCTTTTAAAAAGATAAATTTTTCATTAATTTTTATAGTTTAAGTTACCTGTATAACATAAAGAAAAAATTTTATTAGACTTCCTTCCCCATCAATATAGGTTGACAGAAAAAAATTAACTGTTATACTAAATTAATAGAAGATTATATAAGTTATATAAATTTTTAAAGGAGATATATATATGAGTAAAAGAATTGTTAAAAATAGTAAAGAATTAAAAAAAGCAGTAGCTGATAAAATTTTAAAAATAATAGTCGTTGGAAGCTTAGCTAAAAAAGTAGATAAAGCATATAAAATCAAAGAACTAAGTAGAATAAAAATGATATTACTTTCAAGTCTTGGAGTAGGAGTAGGAGTAGCCATAGTAACAGCAATATTAACTGGTAAAATAAAAATGCTTGCATCTACTCCAGTCATGGCAAGTATAGCTACCCTAATTGGAATAGAAATTTTGACTCTTATAGCAGTTGCTTTTATGGCAATTTCACTAATTTTACTTCTGTCTAAAGACTATCAAAAATCAAAAATTAAAGTTAATAAAAATGGGCAGTTTGAAGTTAAATTAGAAAGGATATAACTTATATTTAAAAAATTTAAAAAGAGGCATATATGAAAAAAATTATTTTAATTAAAATTTATCATATAAAAATAGTTTATGATTATGAATCATATAAAAAATTTGAAGTTTTAGATAGAAAAAGGCATCCTACAAAGGTTGCCTTTTTTTTAGTAACTATAAATATATTTTTCTAAATTTTCTTTAAACTATGCCTTTCTATATTATAATTTTACTTTATAAGCAACATAAACATTCCCAAGAGAAATAACTGATGCAAAATAAAATATATATTGTGGTCCCCAAACACTCCAAACAAGACCACTTAAAACAGCACAAGCAATAGATACAAAGTGATCCATACTCATCCCAAGAGAAAGCGTAGGAATAACATCAGATGAATTAACTGCTATTTTCTTTAAATACACAGTCCTAATAAAACTCATTTGTGTTGATACCTTATCAATAATTACCATAAAATACCCCAATAATACTGGCCAACCTACTATTGATAAAGTCCCCGTAACATAACCTGTTGTCAATAATCCAAATAAAAAGTAAACTGCCACAAAAGATATACCATCAGCATATAATAATTTTTTCACTCCAAATCTATCTAACCAAACTCCTAAAGCCGGAATAAAAAATATCCCAATAAATGCTCCTACAATAGTTAGTAAAGCTAGTGTATCTGCTTTTTTCCCCAATATCTCAATTAGTACCCATGGACCATAAACTAGCATAATTTGTTTTTGTACACCAAATAAAATAACTAATACATAGTAAAATTTATATTCCTTTCGAAAGATAAATTTTGTTTTTTTATCATGTATTACTGGATGATCTATCGAACGATCCAATAAAATTAATAATGCAAGCACTATCAATGAAAATATCCCAGCAATTATAAAAGGCCATTTAATAGCAGTAAAAAAACTAAAAACATTTATCTTGAAAAGAATAAAAACAATTGTTGAAGATAACATCAAAAATGCAGTAGATGTCCCCTTAAATTGACCCATACGCATCCCTAATTTATTTTGATCTACAAGTGAGATAGCTATACCATCAGAAAGTGGCATAAATAGATGAGCACCTAATGAATTAATGAATAAAAAGACAAGCATCATTGAAAATTTAGGAGTAAAGATACCCAAAACAAGGATACCTAACACACTTAATATTTGTGCAAACATCGACACCCGTATATCGTTCATTGATGCCAACATAGCAATAACCAATATGGTAATCATCCCTGGAATTTCCCGTGGGAATTCAATAATACCCCTTTGGAATGCTGAAATATTATATGTATCTTTAAAATAATTCGAAAATATTCCTTGGCTCATACCTGTTGCTAATGCTGTAAAAGCTAAGATACAAAAATATATTTTCATCTCTTTTTTCATTGATTTAAAATTTGATAATTTCATAAAACCCTCTTTTCTTAATTTATTTTTTATCTAACATCTATGTTTAATTTAATTAGTATACTCCTTATCAATTCAAACTACAAGTGCAAATAAATTTATGTAAACTAAATAGATTAGCTATTCAACTTAATTTTTCTCCTAATAATAAAAAACTGTGAACATACACCTTTTTAGTATATAGATCACAGTTTTTTATATATTTTATACTTCGTATATTTTTTTATTTTTTCTATCTTGATACACACTATAAACTATTAGAGCCATAGGTATTAATAGTATGATCTTTGATGAGAAAAATAGTAAAATTATCAAAATAAAACTTAGTATCGATGAAGAGATTAAATTTGATTTTGTTCTATATAATTTCATAAATGAAAATATTCCAAGTAGTGCATTACATATAAAAAATACATTTGCATAAGCAACAATGGCGTCAATTGACAATATTCCGTAGTTTGCTAAGATAGATTCTATACAATGAATAATACTTAAAACAAGGACAGCTGTTATAGGTACATTACTTGATGATTTTTTTGCCAAAAACTTCGGTAAATGACCAGTTGAAGCAAGGGACTGAATAAGTCTAGCACAACTTCCTACAAATAAAATATATGTACTAATACACAGTGAAACAGTTATAAATGTCATAATATACTTAGCATTACTTCCAAATAATGGAGCTAATATTACTGATAGATTCATTTGGTTTCCTGCATCTATTCCTAATTTTGCTAAATCAATTGATTGAATAGCAAATGCTGTTAAAAAATATATAATTGTTACAATAGAAAAACTTATAATTACAGATTTTTTTATAGTCTTTTTGGGATTTTTAACATCTAAACTATAGTTTCCAATCACTTCCCATCCAACAATTGCCCAAAATAAAAGTAAAGCTGTCTTTCCAAATAATGAAACTTTAGGAACTGTATCTAAAACAACTACTTTTCTAAATCCAGTTAAGGTTATTATTGAACTAAGTGTTAACGTAATTGAGATAAATGTTGATAAAAATAATGTAATTTTACTTACAGATGTTATATTACGTAACAATATAAAAAAACAACTGATTGCAAGAATTAGTGCATAGATCTCAGTACTTATATTATAATTTAAGACGGCAGACAAATACTCTCCAGCAATCATCATAACAGCTGTAGGTCCAGCACAAACAGCAAATATTAAAAAATACGAGGTAAGTAATTTTGCTCTTACTCCAAATGCTTCTTCAACAGCTAGTGCTACTCCTTCACTTCCTGGAAAAGATATGCTTAATCTCATAAATACATAAGCAAATAACCCTCCTAAAACAAATGTGAATAACCATGCTAATATTGCATAATTTCCGAGCATTCTATATGCTAGTGGAGGTAGTAATATTATCCCAGACCCTAGCATGGAACCTGTGATGAGTCCTGTCAATAATAATGTACCAATTTTTTTATTTCCCATCTTTACTCCTTTATTATTAAATTTTTTATCTCATAAAATTATTACAGTATAATCACAATAATTATCTATAAAGTATTATACTTCTAACCCCATTCATTTGTAAAATTGAAACATCTGAAACGATTCATCGGAAAACATGATATAATAACTTTGAGGTGATGTTATGTGGAGATAAAAGAGTTAATTACTTTTAAAACAATAGTTGAAACAGGAAGTTTTACCAATACGGCTAAAAAACTACACTATGCACAATCAACAATAACTGGACATATTAAACAACTTGAAGCATCACTTGGACAAGCGTTATTTAAAAAAAATGGTCGAAAATCTGTTTTAACTTCATATGGAAGGGATATCTATATCAATGCATTGGAACTTATAAATAAATATGAACAGATTAAAAACATCAACCATGAATCAAAAACAATATCAGGTAATTTATATATTGGAGCTCCTGAATCAACGATGTTATACAAACTTTATCATATTATTCAAGAGTACCGTAGAAAATATCCTGAGGTAAATATTATTATCAAATCAGGGACATGTAGGGAACTAAGAGATCAAGTTTTACTTGGTGAACTTGATCTTACTTTTGTTTTAGAACCAGGAGGGATCTATGATTATAATGAGAATCTCACTGTTGAAAAATTCACAAAAGAAAGGATAAATATAGTAACATCTATTGAAAATAAAGCAAATTCTTTGATGGACTTGGCTAATTGTTCAATAATTAATACTGAAACAGGATGTTCTTATAGAGAGATGTTCCATAAGATTCTCAAAGATAATTCAATAAACTGCATTAACTCAATGGAAACACCAAGTTTAGAGTTAATTAAAAAATATGTAATGTGTGATATTGGAGTGTCATTTTTACCCTATTATTCTATAGAAAAAGAAGTAAAAGAGAATAAACTCAAGATATTAGAAGTTGAAAAAGAATATTCAATGTATACTTCCATGATATCTAATAATAATAGATGGAAAAATCCAGCAATGGTAGAGTTTATGAATTTAACAAAGGAGTATTTTAAAAAAATTGAAAAAAAGTAGTTCTAGGAAAATAGGAAGATTTTTTTTT
>Ga0055584_100005676_pt1 | contig 12229 bp, 8 predicted proteins | sample OSDHelmetaG_FD_58716 | JGI IMG/M metagenome (GOLD analysis project Ga0055584, IMG submission 58716) | Pelagic marine sediment microbial communities from the LTER site Helgoland, North Sea, for post-phytoplankton bloom and carbon turnover... | ecosystem: Environmental > Aquatic > Marine >... | reverse complement strand
TGGCTCTTCCTTTTCGTACTAATTGTGAAATTGTTGGCATATATTTCTATATAAAATTTTGTTTAACCCTCACTTTTGAGGGCTGCAAAGGTAGAAATAAAAATGAATTTTTCAAATGCAAATTCATTAATTTTAAAATAGTTGGCTATTTTTTTTTCAAAACTACATATTTAAAATGGATAAATTCCGTTAGTTTTGAATAATCATGATATCTATGTCTCAACCTAAATATAGTCTCACATTTTTCTTTTTGTTATTTATACAAACATCTTTGTTTGCTCAAGAACTTTATTTAAAAATCGAAGGTTTCAATAAAAAACAAGACACTACAATTGATTCCTTGGGCTATACAAAAACACATACTGATTTTAATTCTTTAGAAACTGAAATTAAAACTTTTCAAGACTTATTAAACAGCAAGGGATACATCGAACATATTTTATTGAATTTCAAAAGATATAATGACTCAACATACAAGGCAACATTTAACATTGGCAAACAATACAAAACCATCAAAATATTTTTTGAAGACGACATTGACCCAAACATTCTCAATAATATTTCCAATTCCATTGCTAAAAATCACTTTGAGATTCCTATAACCGAAGTTGAAAACGCATTGAACTTAATCAACAATCGCATTGCTAATTTTGGAGATCCTTTCTCCAGCGTTCAACTTAAAAACATCAGCACAGACACTAACAACACCCTAAAAGCAAACCTAGCAGTATCTTCCAATAGGAAAAGATATATTGACAAAATTTTGATTAAGGGTTATGACAAATTCCCCATATCTTACCTAAAGCACTACCTTAACATTAAAACAAGACAACCCTTTAACCTAAACGAGATAAAACAAAAGATGCAAGATTTGGAAAATCTTGCATTTGCCAGCAAAATAAAAGACCCTGAAGTTTTGTTCACCAAAGACTCTACTGTCCTATATATATATGTACAAAAAAACAAAAGCAACATATTTGATGGTTTTTTAGGATTTGGAACAAACGCAGAAACTAACAAACTTGTATTTGATGGCTACCTAAATCTAAACCTTGTCAACAACCTTAATTATGGCGAATCTTTAAAAGTCAATTACAAAAGCGATGAAAACGAACAACGTTCTTTTGATATCAACACCAAGCTTCCATACCTATTCAAAACTCCATTAGGACTCAACCTAAACCTTAATATTTTCAAAAAAGATTCTTCTTTCATAACTGTATCTCAAAGTGCCAAACTGTTTTACAAAATAAATCCTAGAAATCAAATCGGGTTAGGTATAAACTCCAGCAAATCAAATATGCTTTCAGAAGAAAACTATTTAATAAACACTTCAGATTTTAAATCCAACTTCTACACCTTAGATTATCTTCACACAACAACACAAACATTCAACAACCTATTTCCTTTAAATTTTATGTTAAATTTAAATATAGGAATAGGAAGCAGAACAACAAATCAAATCAACGAACAACAAAGCCGCTTTAAGCTTAACACCTTCAAAATATTTAATCTAAACGACAGAAACAGTTTTTTCATAGGAATAGACGCTGCATATTTAAAATCCAAAACTCTTTTAGAAAACGAATTATTCAGATTTGGAGGCATCAACTCCATAAGAGGTTTTGAAGAAAACATCTTGACTGCCAACTCTTTTTCTGTTGTAAAAACAGAATATCGACACCAATTAAGCACAAATCTTTATATTCATAGTGTTGTTGACGCTGCTTATTTTGAAAACAACATTTCTTCAATTGATGAAAAAATTTTCGGTTTAGGATTTGGATTTGGTTTACTCACGAAAGCCGGGTTATTCAAGCTTTCTTACGCATCAGGAAAGACCGAACACCAAAGCTTCAAGCTCTCAAATTCAAAACTACACATTAGTCTTTCCTCTGTTTTTTAAGAGTTTCTACAAGCTTTTTTCTGAAATTTTATCAAAATATTATTGTTTTATTAACTTTTTATTATGATTTTTGAAACAGGCTAATTCAAATTAATTTAAATATGAAAACAAAGTTTAGTGGAATTTTAACGCTATTCTTAGCGTTTATTGTGCATTTAACGTATGCACAAGAAAAAACAGTTTCAGGGACGGTTTCAGATGAGTCAGGTCTGCCCTTACCTGGAGTTAACATTATTGTAAAAGGTACTACTAACGGCACTCAATCAGACTTTGATGGTTACTACTCTATCAGTGTCAACTCTGGAGACGTACTTACATTTTCTTATGTAGGTATGAAAACTCAAGAGGTTACAGTTGGAGCTTCAAACACCATCAATGTAACCTTGATAGAAGATGCTGCCGTACTTGATGAAGTAGTAGTAACAGCCTTGGGTATTAAAAGAGAAAAGAAATCTCTTGGTTATGCCGTTCAAGAACTTGGCGGTGAAGAAGTAAGCAACGCCAAAGACCAAAGCTTTATCAGTTCTTTATCTGGTAAAGTAGCTGGACTTTCCATCAAAAAAAGTAATAGTTTGGGAGGATCTGTAAATGCTGTTTTGAGAGGCTCAAGCTCTCTTACAGGTAATAACCAAGCACTTTTTGTTGTAGATGGTGTACCTATCAGCAATAGCAACCTCAACAGATCAGGACAAGCTACTGGTAGTGGTGGTTATGATTATGGTAATGCCGCTTCAGATATAAACCCTGAAGATATTGAAAGTATCTCTGTCTTAAAAGGAGCTACAGCCGCAGCTCTTTATGGTTCTGATGCTGCCAATGGTGTTATCTTGATTACCACCAAAAAAGGTACAGCTAGAAAAGGTATAGGAGTAACTATAAACAACTCCACTACTTTTAGCTCCTACGACAAGGAAACTTTTCCTGAGTATCAAAACCAATATGGTGCTGGATATGGTCCTTATTATGGATCTACTGGCGGATTCTATGATGTTGACGTTGATGGAGATGGCAACCTAGACTACTTAGTTCCAATAGGAGAAGATGCTAGTTTTGGTGCTGCATTCGATCCAAATCTAATGGTATATCAATGGAATTCTTTATATCCTCAATTAGACACTTACCTACAGGCATCCCCTTGGATAGCAGCCAAAAATGGTCCTGAGTATATTTTTCAAACAGGAGTTTCAAATTACACCAATATCGCTTTAGATGGAGGTAACGAAGAAGGAACATTTAGATTTGGCTACACCAATGATGACAGACAAGGTATTCTACCAAACAGTTTGATTAAAAAAGACATCGTCGATTTTAGTGGCACATACAACTTAACCGACAAATTAAAAGCTACTGGTAAAGTTACTTACACAAGAGTTTCTGGTAGAGGTAGATACGGAACTGGTTATGATGCTGGAAACGTTATGCAAATGTTAAGACAGTGGTTTCAAACCAATGTTGACTTAAAAGCTCAAAAAGATGCTTACTTCCTAACAAGAGAAAATATTAGTTGGAACCCTAATGGTGTAGGTGATTTATCTCCACATTATTTTGACAACCCTTATTTCACATTATACGAAAATTATCAAACAGATTTAAGAAATCGTTTTATCGGTAGAGCGCAATTAGATTACCAATTTAACGATTGGCTATCTGCTTTTGCTAGATTTGGTGTTGACACCTATGCAGATCTCCAAGAAGAACGTAAAAACATTGGTAGTGTTGACCAATCATACTACAATAAATACCAACGTAATTACGAGCAATACAACTACGATTTCATCGTAAGATTCAACAAAGATCTTTCTGATAAAATCAACTTAAACGGTTTGATTGGTACAAGTTTAGCGACCACAAAGATTAATTCTACTTTAGCCTCTACCAATGGCGGACTTGTTGTACCAGGACTTTGGGCTTTAAGCAACTCAGTAAGCGCATTGAGTCCTCCATCAGAAGCAGATATTTATAGAAGAAAACTTGGACATTATGCACAATTATCTTTCGGGTTTGATGATTTGATTTATTTAGACGGAACTTTCCGTATAGACGAATCTTCTACTCTACCTGCTGATGAAAACGTTTACACCTACCCATCTGTTTCTACTAGTTTCATTTTTAGCAAATTAATGGACAACAATTGGTTGGATTTTGGTAAATTAAGATTAAGCTATGCAGAAGTTGCCAATGATGCGCCTTCTTACTCTGTTAACAACACTGTTTCAGCAAATGATCCATTTGGAAGCATCCCTGTTTACTCTGTTGGAGACACTTCTCAAAACCCTTTACTTAAACCTGAATCTACAACCGAGCTAGAAGCTGGTTTAGAATCTAGAATGTTCAACAACAGACTTGGTTTCGACTTATCTATTTACAAAAAGAATACCGTAGATCAAATCTTACCTGTTCAAGTTTCTACAGGAACTGGCTTTAATTACAAATACGTTAACGCCGGTGAAATGGAAAATAAAGGAATTGAAGTTTCTTTATATGGATCTCCTATTAGAACAGAAGATTTTGAATGGACTGTGAACTTAAATTGGGCTAAAAACGAAAACGAAGTAGTTTCTTTGTATGAAGATGGTGAAAACCTTCTACTTTACTCTGCTTGGTCTACAGCCATTAACGCTAGAAAAGGTCAACCATACGGTACTATCACTGGTACTAACTATGTTTATCATGACAACGGCAAACGTATCGTAGGTAGTGATGGAAAATATTTAAAAACCACTTCAACTACAGAAGTTATAGGTAATATTCAACCTGATTGGATAGGTGGTATCAATAACACCTTTAGATACAAAAACCTATCTTTTGGATTCTTAATTGACATTCAAAAAGGTGGTGATGTAGTAAACTACGATATGGCTTTTGGTAACGCAACAGGTCTATATGCTGAAACTGCAGGCACCAACCACTTAGGAAACCCTATCCGTAACCCTGTCACTGGAGGTTCAGATAGCGGAGGTGTAATCCTCGATGGTGTTAATCCTGACGGAACTCCAAATACTACAATCGCAGATGCTAGTACTTACGAAACTCCTTTTGGATACTATGGAGGTTCAGCAGATGTTGATGGTTATGCTCCAGATGCTCAGTTTGTTTATGATGCATCTTACGTAAAATTAAGAGAAGTTTCTCTAGCTTATGATTTACCTAAAAAGTTCACAGATAAACTATCTCTTACAGCATTAAGAATTGGAGTAACAGGAAGAAACCTTTGGATTATAGACAAGAACTTACCTTATGCCGATCCTGAAGCTAGCCCTAGTTCTGGTAACTATCAAGGGATACAAAACGCGACATTACCTTCTACTAAGGATGTAAGTTTAAATGTAACTATTCAATTTTAAAAAAAAATGAACATGAAAAGATTAATAATATTTTTTGGAATATTGACACTTGTAACTTCATGTGGTCAGGATCTGGAAGACCATAATATTGATCCCAAAAATCCTACAAGTGTTGATCCTGCCTATATGTTTTCATATGCTCAATACAACCTTGCAAAACAATTTGGAGATATAGATTACAATGCCAATGTTGGAAGACTGTGGGCTAATTATGCCACACAAACAACCTATATTCAAGAATCTAGCTATGATGCTTCCAACAGAGATATCGGTGGTAGTATTTGGGACAATGTATATACAGAAGCATTATTTGAACTTAAACGCGCCAAAGAGGATTTACGTTCTCAAGACGTTGCTCCAGCCGAACTTCCAGAACACAACAATAAGATTGCTCTTATTAAAATTATGGAAGTATTTGCCTATCAATATTTGGTTGATAATTTTGGAAACATTCCATTTACTGAAGCATTAGACATAGAAAATGTTACGCCAAAATACGATGACGACGAGTTTGTCTATAGTGCTATTGCTGACAGTTTAAGCAATGCTATTAGTATGTTGACTGTTTCTGCACCAACTTTTGGAGACTCAGATTTAATATACGGTGGTGATGCAGCTAAATGGAAAAAGTTCGCACATTCTTTACAATTGAAAATGGGAATTCGCGTATCTAAATCAAACCCTTCAATGGCTTCAGACCTTATCAATGCTGCCGTAAATGGAGGTGTTTTCACAAGTAATGCAGATAATGCAACTTTCAATTACACAGGTGTTCAGCCTTATGTAAACCCTGTTTACAATTACTTTGTAATAGACAGTAGAAATACAGATTTTGTTGCTACAGAAAACTTCTTAAATCTTTTACAAAGTCTATCAGACCCAAGAGTAGACGTTTATTATGACGACAACATTGCTGGCGGTATGATAGGTGGGGTTTACGGAGCTACTGGTAATGCGTATAGCGAATTGACACATCTTAATCCTGATTTCACCGACAATCCAACAGAACCTACAGTACTTTTAGATTATTCAACAGTTTCTTTTGAATTAGCAGAAGCTGTAGAACGTGAATTTATAACAGGAAATGCTTCAGATTACTACGAAGACGGCATTGAAGCTTCCTTTGACGCCTTAGGATTATCTGCTGAGGCAGCCTCATACATTACAGCAAACCCTTATGATGCTGCAAACTGGGAAGAATCTATAGGAATCCAAAAGTACATAGCTTTATTCCATAATGGACATGAAGCTTGGACTGAAGCAAGAAGATTAGGAGTTCCTCAATTGGCTGCTGCCGCATCCAACGGAAGAGCTAACCCTAACCGAATGATATATCCTGTAGAAGAAGTATTAATCAATACAACAAACTATAACGAAGCAGCAAGCGCCATGGGTGGAGACGATACAACCTCCACTATCTTCTGGGATGTTGACTAATAAAAATTCTTTTATTTGAGTAAAAAAACCTTGCGATAATCGCAAGGTTTTTTTATACCTTTACACAATGGAAAAAAGCACTAAAATATTTGGGATAAGAGCTGTTATTGAAGCCATTCATTCTGGTGAAACCATTGACAAAGTTTTTGTTCAAAAAGGACTAAGAGGAGAGTTATTTTCTGAACTTGAATCGCTTTTAAAAAAAGAGCAAATAAACAAATCTTATGTACCGATCGAAAAACTTAACAGGCTCACAGACAAAAACCACCAAGGTGTTGTTGCTCAAATCGCTCCTATATCTTTCTACAATATTGATGACTTAGTAGCAAAAGCATTAGATTCCGATAAAACGCCCTTATTCTTATTATTAGATCAATTAAGTGATGTAAGAAATTTTGGAGCTATTATAAGAACTGCTGAATGTACTGGCGTTTCAGGTATTATCGTCCAGAAAAAAGGCGGCGCTCCTGTCAATGGCGACACTGTAAAAACCAGTGCAGGTGCCATTTTCAACATACCTATATGCAAGGTTGACCATATTAAAGACGCTGTTTTTTATCTTCAATCTTCAGGAATTAAAGTCATAGCTGCTAGCGAAAAAACAGAAAATACCATTTATGATGTTTCCCTCAACGAACCTTGTGCTATTGTTATGGGTTCTGAAGGTCGAGGCATCAACCCTTCTGTATTAAAAATTTGTGATGAAATCGCCAAACTCCCTATCTTAGGAGAGATTGAATCCTTGAACGTATCGGTTGCTTGTGGCGCTTTTCTTTATGAAGCTATAAGACAAAGACGCTAATCCTCATCTTTTTTTGAAGGCTTATAAATGTAAGTGATTTGAGAAGTAGTTTGTTTAGATAATTCTTTATTCCCTATATCATTACTTAAATCAGGGTTTTCTATAAAATTTCCATTTTCATCAAAATGACGCAAAAAAGGATCATCTTCTTCATTATATTCCGATTGTTGCCAGACATAACGTTCTGGTTTTGCAATCGCTTTTCTAAAAATTATTGCAAATAAAAACCCCGTTATAAATCCAGCCAAATGTCCTTCCCACGAAACATGCTCTTCAACTGGGAATACATACCAAATCATACTACCATACAAAAATATTATTAAAAGAGACAATGCTACCAATCTGTAATATTTGGCAAATATCCCTTTAAAAAACATAAAACTCACCAAAACATAAATCAATCCACTTGCTCCTATGTGATTTGCATGACGACCAATAAACCAAGTAATCAATCCAGACAAAACAATTCCCAACAAAATTACCTTCCAAGCAATCTTCCTATAAAAATAAAATAATGCTGCCGACAGCACAAAAAGAGGAATCGTATTGTGATACAAATGCTGAATATCTGAATGGATCAATGGACTCAGAAAAACCCCTCTAAAACCTTCAAAGGTCAATGGTACAATGCCCCAAGATTTGATATTAGGGAAAAACCTGACTTGCAACCAAAACACCATCCAAATCAACAGTATAAAAAATACTGGATAAGCAATGACACCTGTTGAATATTTAAACTGTTGTGAGTGTTGCATGTCTTAAATTTAAGATTAAAATATCAAAAGCCCATCCATTTTTTGATTTCATGAAATATTGTCACCTACAATTTTGTAATTTTACACCTATGAATGAACCATTAGCAGAACGTTTAAGACCAAAAACTCTAGATGAATACCTTAGTCAATCACATCTGATTGGCGAAAAAGGCGCATTGACTCAACATATCAAACAAGGAATCATTCCTTCTATGATTTTTTGGGGGCCTCCTGGAACGGGCAAAACAACACTCGCTAATATCATAGCCAATGAAAGTAAACGCCCATTTTATACTTTAAGTGCTATCAATTCTGGTGTTAAAGACATTAGAGAGGTTATTGAAAAAGCTAAGAAAAGTAGCGGTCTATTTACAGCTAAAAACCCTATCTTATTTATTGATGAAATTCATCGTTTTAGCAAATCACAACAAGATTCTTTATTACAAGCTGTTGAAAAGGGTTGGGTAACACTCATTGGCGCAACAACAGAAAACCCAAGTTTTGAAGTTATCCCTGCTCTTTTATCAAGATGTCAAGTTTATATACTTAACGCATTTAGCAAAGATGATTTAGAAGCCTTATTACAAAGAGCTATTAGCAAAGATACCATCCTGAATAAAAAAGATATTCAACTTAAAGAAACAGAAGCTTTACTTCATCTGTCGGGTGGTGATGCTAGAAAATTGCTTAATATTTTTGAATTACTGATTAATAGTTTTGAAGGCGGTAAACCCATAATCATTACCAATGCTTTAATTCAAGAAAAAATTCAAAGCAACATAGCAAGGTATGACAAAACAGGCGAACAACATTACGATATCATTTCTGCATTTATAAAGTCTATTAGAGGTAGTGACCCTAATGCTGCTGTTTATTGGTTAGCCAGAATGATTGAAGGCGGTGAAGACGTAAAATTTATTGCTCGTAGGTTGTTGATCTTAGCAAGTGAAGATATTGGTAACGCCAACCCTACAGCCTTGGTTATTGCCAACAATACGTTTCAAGCCGTATCTGTTATTGGAAACCCTGAATCTAGAATTATTTTAAGCCAATGCGCTACATATCTGGCATGTTCTCCAAAGAGCAATGCAGCCTATACAGCCATTAACGAAGCCCAACAATTGGTAAAACAAACCGGTGATCTACCAGTACCTCTTTCGATTAGGAATGCTCCTACTAAACTTATGAAAGAATTGGGTTATGGAGACAACTATCAATATGCACATAATTATAAAAACAATTTTGCCCCTCAAGAATTCTTACCCGATTCTATTACAAATACCACATTGTACAAACCTGGCAATAATTCAAGAGAACAAGCTCAACGCGATTTCTTAAAAAAACGCTGGAAAGATAAATATGGATACTAAAATTTTATATTCAACACCCTAACGGAATTATCTATACCATCATTTTTAGAATAATACCAAAAACCATCTTCTTTGTAAACTACGGCACTTTCTTCTTTTACAATGAAGACATCCTGTTTACCTGTTTGCAATAAAACCATCACAACTTTAGGTGTTGTATCAACTACTTGATATCCCTTTGAAATAGGCTGCGCATACAGTATATGATTTTCTGTACCCTTTTTAGACTCAGAAAGCTTTGAAGAAGCTACATTTTTTTGTGCTTTAGATTCAACTATTGGTTCGGTTTTAAAAACAGTCTTAGCTTCTGATATTTGATGCTTTATATCATTTTCTGCATCAGGTGCATATTTATAATTATAATGTCTATAAGTTTCAAAAGCATCTCGAAGAGCAAGGTTATAGGCCTTTGCATATTCTTTTTCTCTAGTTTCACCCACTCTCGATGAATATACTACACTACCTTTACAATCTTTCAGATCTATTTGTATTTTGGTTTTGAACACCCCTCCTTTCACCTCCTTAACATTGGCTATGAGCGCCTTACAACCATCATTTCTTAAGTCTTCAGGTAAAGATTCATTTTCAAAAAAAGCTTTATAGCCGTATTTGTTGAACAAAAATTTGGTAAGTGAATTGAGTTGGTATTTATCCTCTTCTCCTAAAAAACCATACGTTTTCGGTATAATAACATACTTGAATTTATTAATATTTCCTTCTTGTGCAAAAAACTTAAAGCTGATAAAAAGACATATCAGTATAAAAATTTTGGGCCTAACAATACTCATCTTTCGTTGTTTTTAAATTAAAGATACAATTTTAAATCCGATAATTTTTGAATTTGTTTTACGGGAACATTAACCTCATCTTTCCTGATATTAAAAAAAATCGCATCTAAACCTACGTTCAATGCTCCCAAGATATCAGCTTCTAAATTGTCTCCTACCATAAGACTTTCTTCTGGCCTTGCCTTAGCCAAATGCATAGCGTGATTAAAAATCAATGGATTGGGCTTTTTTACTCCTACCATTTCAGAATTGGTTATGGTTTGAAAATATTCCTGAAGATTAGAAGCTTCAATTTTTTTCTGTTGTGCTTCTTGAAAGCCATTGGTTATAATATGTAATTTATAACGCGGTCTTAGGTATTCTAAAGTTTCTTGGGTATGCTCAAATAGATGATTGAACGATGTTAAATACTCTATATAAGCGTCAGAAAGTATATTGATTAGTCGATCTTCAATGGTATGTCCTAAGGTGTCAAAACTATCTTTCAAACGCCCGTATCTCAATTGAGCTTTATCTATTTTGTCTTCTCTGTATAATTTCCAATAGTTAGAATTTACAGGCTCATAGATTGATAAAAATTTTGAAACATCGACTTCAACATTATAAATCTCAAAAATCTTCTCAAAAGTCAATGCCGAATTTTTATCAAAATCCCAAAGTGTATGATCTAAATCAAAAAATATGTGTTTGTATGTTCTATTCATGTTTTGCTGAATCTAATATCATCCCGAATAATTCTCTAAATCCATTCCAGCGAGGTTCATCTCCAAAAGTGTAATTGTGAAATAATGGTGTAAATGTACCATTTACTTGTTTCACAGCATTAATTAACCGTTGCAAATCTTGTTTTCTATCTAACTGTGACTGTCGTTTGAGCATTGCATAATCATTACAATGAAAGGAATTGATTAATAAAGGAGTTTGCACTTCATAATCCAAATCATAAAACAAAAATGGTGTGCATGTTCCTGCTCTAAATCCAATTTCATTTACATATCCCATGGTGAAATCTTTTTTCACTTCAAGCTCAATTAAATTTCTATAAGATTTTGGCAGATTAACCTTAGAAAACGAATGTCTGGAAAACCCTAAATCGTAATTTATTACAGATTCTATTTTTTTCTTTTCTGCCTTCAAAATTTCAATATCATCCAAAGCAAAATAGGAGACTTTCAGTCCAACTTTACAATAATCGGACATGGATTTTATAAGAGATACGAAACGTTTTTTATTGATATTTATGTTTTTATCATAAGTAGAATAATCCCCTATCAAAAAAAACAAATAAAACTTATGCCTACATTGTTTTTGCTTATTGATTATCCATTTAAAAGTATCATAAGGGTCTCTTTGGAATCCAAACAATACTAAAAATCTTTTATACAAATTACCAAGTCGAAGCCTTATCAAATCTCCCAAAAAGCCTCCAATGGTTCTCAACAACCCTTTTTGTTTGTAATAATATGCCATTGGAACATCTATAAGAGGTTGAATACTATATTTTTGAACAGGAAATTGAAAATCTGAAAATTGTTTTTCTAAAACAGCTTTCAATTTGTATGCCCAGATATCAACTATTGGTTGTTTCAGGAAACCATTTTTATAAGCAATACTTTCTGTAGCAACAAATCGACCATATTCATCTTTTACATGTGGTAAATATTCTTCATATCTACTCAGCAAATAAAATGTTCCTGCAAAAATATCGAATGGCAAAGAGCTTTTTTCTGTAGTTGCAAAAAAGCCTTTAGTATCACCCCAATCTTGCACGTTTATTTCAACATCTGATAAACCTTGTTCAAACAACAACTCGTGACTTTTGACAAA
>Ga0055584_100005675_pt1 | contig 12230 bp, 10 predicted proteins | sample OSDHelmetaG_FD_58716 | JGI IMG/M metagenome (GOLD analysis project Ga0055584, IMG submission 58716) | Pelagic marine sediment microbial communities from the LTER site Helgoland, North Sea, for post-phytoplankton bloom and carbon turnover... | ecosystem: Environmental > Aquatic > Marine >... | reverse complement strand
ACGAAACTTCGGCTTTTGCCCAAGACGGATCGGCCCACGCCGGTGTTGTGGTTGTCGCATCGGCGGAAGAAAGCGACGAACGCCTCGCCTATCGATCGATATTTCAAAGGCTCTTCGTCCGACCCGAAGTCGGCGGCCTCATTGGCGCCGCCGGGATCTGGATCTTCTTCTGGGCGGCCTCAGGAACGTTCGGTACCGTAGGACAAACATTTACCTGGCTCGACACTGCAGCAACCCTAGGCATCATGGCAGTAGCTGTCTCGATGCTGATGATCGGTGGTGAGTTCGATCTGTCATCGGGCGCAATGACCGGCGCGATGGGAATGTTGATCATCTACCTGGTTAAAGAAACCGGTGAACTCGGCGGCCTCGGATTCCCAATGCTGGTCGCTATTCCGATCTCACTGGCAGTTGCTCTGGCGATTGGCTACCTGAACGGCTGGGTGGTCGAGCGAACCGGACAGCCAAGTTTCATCATCACACTCGGGACCTTCTTCGCGCTGATCGGATTGAAGCTTGGACTGTCGAAGCGTTTTGTCGGCCAGATTCAAATTGGGCGAACCGACGAGGCCAGTGATTTCGATTTTTTCCGACCGATATTTGCCGCAGAATGGGCACGTAACGAACATCCCTTTGAGTTGCGTGACGCCTTCTACATCTCGATCTGCGCGGCAGGTGTTGTTCTTGTTCTGCTTGCCGTTTGTGAACTCTGGTTCCAGCGCGCCGACAAGCGAAAGCCTGTAGGAATCATTGAGTTCCTCGTCGGACTCGCGCTCGGAATTGGAGCGGGGATTGCAACGCACCTAACAGACGGCGTAGCTGTCAACTGCTTGATTGCTGCTCTCATGGCGATTGCGATCTTCCTCGGAATTCACGGGTGGGCGAATTGGCGATACGAAAGGATCGGGGACCGAGGAAGCGTAGACCTCGATCACACGATGCGCATTCGACTTGGAGTCGGATTTGGTCTTGTGGTGCTGGGCGGAGCTTGTGCAATGTTGATCGACTCTTCGTCGACACATGAGTTTTTCTTTCCGTTCACCACGCAAGGAATCCGCGTAATTCTTTTTCTGGTGTTCGCGACCGCCGGAATGGCCATGATTGCAATGGCTTCACAAGCAGCACTGTCCGTAAATCCTGCTACAAAGGGTGCAGTCACCTCAGTGCTGGCATTGGCGATCGCTGTAGTCGCGGCAGTCACCTTTCTCGACTCGGAGGCCGAAAAGTTTAGGGCCTCAATGTTCTCAGTGCTTCTATTTTCGTCAGCGGTGGTGCTTGTTTGGGGATTTGTTGTCTCTCGTTTCGTTGAGCGTCGAGTCAAATCGACTCGGGCGGACCACTTAGGTAGTCGATTACTAATCCTTGGTATCGTCAGCATCGTTGTCGGCTTAGGTTTTCGGATGCTCTTCGTCACTAACGCCGAGCTACTTGCCGAAGTACCGCCGGCTAAAACGTCGATTCGGCTGTTTTGGTTCGTGCTATTTACCGCAGTGATGATGTGGGTCTTGGCTCGCACGCGCTTCGGGAGTTGGACATTTGCGGTGGGAGGCAACAAGGAGGCGGCTCGTCAAGTTGGTGTACCCGCAGCGAGGACGAAGACCCAACTATTCATGCTAGTTTCACTAGCCGCTTGGTTCGTCGGACTGCTCGTTGCGTTCCGAATAAACTCAATTCAGTCGAACGCTGGCGATGGGCAGGAATTTCTTTTCATCATTGCTGCGGTCGTTGGTGGCACGCTGCTCACCGGCGGATACGGGACGGCGTTTGGCGGGGCGATTGGCGCGTGCATCATGTCCATGCCATTGGCTGGAATTTCTGCAGCTCGGTGGAATACCGACTGGAGATTCCTAATCATCGGCGTAATCCTCCTGCTCGCAGTGGTATCTAACAAATACCTTCGCACCAAGGCTGAGGCAATCCGCAGATGAGTCGAACTACCCACGTACCAGCAAAGTTCACGAGTAATCCGCCGAACATGCTTCATTCACTCATGGAGGACCGCAATGTCTGATCAGCCGCTTCTGCAGCTTGACGACGTGTCAAAGTTTTACGGCAGTATCACTGCGTTGAGCGACGTCACTACGTCAGTCGCTGCTGGTGAGGTCACGTGCGTACTCGGTGATAACGGCGCCGGAAAATCGACCTTCATCAAAATACTTGCCGGTGTTCACCAGCAGAGCGAAGGGACAATTCGCCTGGCCGGCGAGGAGGTCATTTTTAACTCCCCGCGCGACGCACTCGCCGGCGGTATCGCCACTGTGTACCAGGACCTGGCAATGGTACCGATGATGTCGGTTTGGCGAAATTTCTTCCTCGGATCAGAACCGACCAAGAACATTGGGCCACTCAAGTGGATTGATACCAAAGAGGCGAAACGGATCACCAAGGAAGAGATGGCCAAGATGGGCATCGACATCCGCGATACCGAGCAGCCCGTCGGCACGCTGTCAGGCGGGGAGCGGCAATCCGTGGCGATTGCCCGCGCCGGGTACTTCGGCGCAAAAGTGCTGATCCTTGACGAGCCCACCTCAGCGCTTGGCGTGAAGCAGTCCGGTGTCGTATTGAAACGCATTGTCGAAGCACGCAACCAGGGCCTGGCAGTCATCTTCATCACACACAATCCGCGACACGCCTACCCGGTTGGGAACCGGTTCTTGATCCTCAACCGCGGACGCTCGATGGGTTCATTCAGCAAGGACGAGATCGATGTCAACGATTTAACGAGTCTCATGTCGGGCGGAGCAGAACTTGAAGCGCTCGAACACGAACTCCGTGTTTCGGGCGCAACAAGTTGACAGTTGCAGCCGAAAGGAGCGGGCCATGACCGCGCCTTTTCATCCTGAAGAACTCGAAGTCTTGACTCTTGGCCGGTCGTCGGTCGACTTGTATCCCGAACAACATGGCGTCGCACTCGCCGACGTGGCGACGTTTCGGAAATCGATCGGCGGAAGCCCGACCAACGTAGCGGTTGCCGCAGCGCGACTCGGCCGCAAGGCGGCGGTGATCAACCGTGTCGGCGACGATGCATTCGGCAACTACATCCGACAAGGCCTCCGTGAGTTCGGTGTCAGCGACGATTACATCATCACCGACACCAATCTGTTGACCCCGGTTGTGTTCTGCGAGCTCCTGCCGCCGGAGGAACCATCGATCTACTTTTACCGTGAGCCGCGCGGTCCGGACATGAACATCAACGTCGACGACATCCCGGCCGACGCAGTCCGCGCGGTGCCGTTGTTCTGGACCGCCGGCTCCCGGTTCGCTGAGGAGCCCAGTCGAACGGCAGCCATGGAAGCGCTTCGTCTTCGTGATCGTGGCGCCCACACGGTGATTGACCTCGATTACCGCCCTATGTTCTGGGATTCGGCGGCGCAGGCAGCAGAGTTCATCTCGCCGGTGATCGACCTGTGCACCGTCGCTGTCGGCAATCGTGACGAATGTGAGATCGCTGTCGGGACCCGCGTCCCTGACGAGGCGGCCGATCGGATGCTCGAACGTGGCGTCACCATCGCAATCGTCAAACTGGGTGGGGACGGCGTGCTGGTCGCCACCGAGCACGAGCGGGTCGTGATTGAGCCGATCCGTGTTCCAGTCGTGTGTGGCCTCGGAGCAGGTGATGCGTTCGGCGGGTCGCTTTGCCATGGTCTACTCGCAGGATGGGACCCAGCGGAGATCGTCGCACGTGCAAACGCTGCCGGGGCAATTGTGGCCGGCCGGCTTATGTGTTCCGACGAGATGCCAACCCCGGCTGAGATCGACCATGTGCTCAAAACCGGCCACGTTCCGGAGCGGGTCGGATGACCCTCATCACCGACGAAAGATGGCTTGAGTTGCTAGAGATGCGGGCCGCTGCTCCGGAGGCGATCGGACATGCGCTCGGAAAACGAACTAAACGACCGTTGCTCGCCGCCGATGGCGCAACCTTCATTATCGCGATCGATCACCCCGCTCGTGGCATGGTCGGCGTCAGCGGCCAGCCGTTCGTTATGGCCAATCGGCGTGATGTACTTGAGCGCACGATGACTGCGATGGCCGACCCTGGGGTTGACGGGGTGATGGCCACGCCGGATATTCTCGACGACCTGGCGCTGCTCGGAGCGCTCGACGGCAAGGTCACGATCGGGTCGATCAATCGTGGTGGATTGATGGGGTCATCCTGGGAGCTTGACGACCAACTGACCGCGCACACCCCCGAGGCCATCGTCGAGCAGGACCTCGACGGCGGCAAGATGCTGCTGCGTATCGATCTCAACGACCCGCGCAGCCGTTCAACGATTGAATCGTGCGCTGAGTGGATCACCGAACTCGCCGCCGCCCGCAAAGTAGCGATGCTCGAGCCGCTGCCGTACACGACGAATGCCCTCGGGGCGAAGGCGCTCGACATTGACGATGACGCGCTCGTCCGCTGTGTGGGCGTTGCGAACGCGTTGGGCGCCACCTCGGCGTACACGTGGCTCAAACTTCCGGCTACCGATCAGGTTGAGCGGGTGATGGCGGCCACGTCACTCCCGGCCTTGATTCTCGGAGGTACCCCCGGCCCCGATCCTGATACGGCCTTCGATGAGTGGCGTCGGGCGATGGCGGTCCCGAATGTCCGCGGTCTCGTCGTGGGGCGTTCGTTGCTCTACCCACCTGACGGTGATGTCGCCGCTGCTGTGTCGACCGCAGCGAAGATCGTCCATCCAAGCGAAGAGAGAGTTTGATGACGCGCAAAAAAATCGGCGTCGCCGTGATCGGCTTCGGGTGGATGGGCCAGGCCCACACGCGGTCCTACATCCGTATCCCAACGCTATTCCCGGAGCGCACCTACGACCCGGAACTGATCATCATCAGCGACAACATGCAGGAGCGGGTTGACGAAGCCGTCGATTCGTTCGGATTTCGCGATGGCACCACCGACTGGCGTGACGCGGTTAATCACCCTGACGTCGACGTCGTGTGTGTTTGTGCGCCGAACATGCTGCACGAGCCGATTGCGATTGCTGCAGCCGAGGCCGGCAAGCACGTGTTTTGCGAGAAGCCAGTCGGCGGTACCCCAGAACAGACCGTCCGGATCGAAGCCGCTAGCCGCGCCGCAGGGATCATCACCGGAGTGGGCTACAACTATCGCTGGGCGCCGCTGGTGCAATACGCCAAGCAGTTGATCGCTGACGGAACACTGGGCGAGATCACCAACTACAACGGTCGCTTCTTCACGATGTACGGCTCCGACCCGATGGGCCTGTTGTCGTGGCGCTTCCAACTCGACGGTGCCGGACATGGCGTGAGCTCCGACATCTTGAGTCATTCGATCGACCTCGCACACATGCTGGTCGGCCCGATCACGAAGGTCGTCGGAACAGGCCATACGTACATCCCCGACCGGCCGATCCCCCAGCCGGGCGGGACGCACTACGACCTTGGTAAACCTGGAGATCCAACTGGGCCGGTCGAGAACGAGGACTACTTCGGCGCCATGGTCAAGTTCGAGAGCGGTGCGCGGGGCACGTTTGAAGCGAGCCGAACCATCGTTGGCCCCGAGAGCCAGTGTGCGTTTGAGGTCTACGGGACCAAGGGGTCGCTCAAGTGGAACCTCGAGACGATGAACGAACTGCAGCTCAACCTCGTCGGCAGTCCGGCCCGCGGCTACACCACGGTTTACGCCGGAGACCGATACCCGTACCACGGCAACTTTGTGCCAGGGGACGCCAACTCCATTGGGTACGAGGACCTCAAGGTAATTGAGGACTACGAATACCTGTCCAGCGTCGCCGCAGACCGCCAACACGACCCAGGCTTCAGCGAGGCCATCAACTACGTCAGCGTCCAAGACGCCTTGCTTCGCTCGTGGAAAAGCGAGCAGTGGGAAGACGTCGCCAACATCGCATCTGCCTGAGAAGGGAATACGAATGGGAACACAACGAATCACGGTTGCGCAAGCCATTGTCGGACACCTCATCTCTCAGACCACCGAACTCGGCGACGGTTCCACCGCGCCGCTCTTCCCGGGTGTGTTCGGTATCTTCGGCCACGGCAACGTCACCTGTCTGGGACACGCCCTCGAAGAACGCAAGGACGTCCTTCCGACGTGGCGCGGTCAGAATGAGCAAGGCATGGCGCTCGCAGCCACTGCGTACAACAAGGCTGTTCGTCGTCGGCAGATCATGACCGCGACGTCATCGATCGGTCCCGGCGCAACCAACATGGTGACCGCGGCCGGCGTGGCGCATTCGAACCGCATCCCATTGCTGTTGATCTCCGGTGACTCGTTTGCCTCGCGCACACCCGATCCCGTTCTTCAACAAGTCGAACACTTCGGTGTCCCTTCGACCACGGTGAACGATTCGTTCCGAGCAGTGAGCCGCTACTGGGACCGGATCACGATGCCCGACCAGATTCTGACTTCGCTCCCGCAGGCAATCGACACGATGCTCGATCCGGCCGACTGCGGTCCTGCGTTCCTCGGGCTTCCCCAGGACGTTCAAGCGATGGCGTTCGACGTACCCGACGAATTCCTTGCTCCGATGCACCACGCGATCGTCCGTGCTCGCCCCGACCGAGGCCAACTAGCGGCAGTCGTCGACGCGTTGCGTCACGCGACGCGTCCACTGCTCCTTGCTGGTGGGGGCGTGCACTACTCGTTTGCCGAAGCCGCGTTGTTGAGCTTCGCAGAGCGCCACAACATTCCGGTCGTTGAAACCGTCGCCGGCAAGGCAAGCCTTGCGGCAACGCATCCCCTCAATTGCGGCCCTATCGGGGTGACCGGATGTGAGTCCGCGAACGCCCTGGCCATCGACGCTGACGTGGTGGTGTCGGTCGGCAGCCGCCTAGAGGACTTCACAACAGGATCGTGGACTCTTTTCCAAAATCCAGGTGTCACGATTATCGGACTCAACGTTGCTCGCTTCGATGCGCACAAGCGCCGGTCGCTTCCCTTCGTCGCCGATGCTAGAGAGGGTCTGCGTGAGCTCTCCGATGCACTCGGTGACTGGCGGGCAAATGACGATTGGAGCGAGCGTGCCGCCTCCGAACGGGCCGGCTACCACGCGTACATCGACAAGATCGCCGCACCGACGGAGAACGATGAACCGGTTACCTATGCCCAGGTCGTGGGCGCCGTCGACCGCAACAAGGCCCCCGGTGACTACGCGCTCGCAGCTGCCGGAGGCTTCCCCGGCGAGGTCAATAACGGCTGGCGCGCCGACGAACTGAACAGCTTCGACTGCGAGTACGGCTTCAGCTGCATGGGCTATGAGATCGCAGGTGGGTGGGGCGCCAAGATGGCGATGCCAGATCGTGAAGTCATCGTGTTCGTGGGCGACGGCTCGACGATGATGATGAACTCCGATCTCTACAGCTCGGTCATCTCCGGGCACAAAATGATCGTGATCATTTGCGATAACGGAGGCTTTGCAGTCATCAATCGGCTGCAGGTGAACCAAGGGGGCGCACCGTTCAATAACCTCCTCGACGACTGTAAAGGGCCGCACACCGATGTCCGTGTCGATTTCGAGATGCTTGCCAAGGCGCAAGGGTGTAACGCCGAAACGGTCGCTACTGCGGTCGAACTCGAAGCAGCGATGGTGCGAGCCCGCGCCTCGGACCGAACCTACGTCATCGCACTGCAGACGCACCGCTATCAATGGACCGAGGGCGGCACCTACTGGGAGGTGGGCGTTCCCGAAGTGTCGAGCCGTCCGAGCGTCGTTGTTGCCCACGAAGAAGTTGTCGCAGGTAAAGCCGCCCAGCGCCGCGCCTGACGCAAAGGTGCAGACCGTTTTTAGACCCCGGGAGAACCAATCATGACCATCAGATTTGCTGTACTCGGCTGTGGCCGGATCGGTTCGATGCACGCGCGGATGTTGTCTCGCCAGACGGCTGGAACCTCGGTGAGCGTAGTGTTCGACGTGTCCAGCGCAGCCGCTGGCGCTCTCGCCGCCGACATCGGATGTCGAGTCGCTGATTCATTGGCAGATTCCCTCGGTGCAGACGTCGACGCTGTCGCTATTTGCACCAGCACCGACACCCACGTCGACGCGATGGTGAGCGCAGCAGAGGCGGGCAAAGCGATCTTCTGCGAGAAGCCAATCTCGTTGTCGATCGAGGAGGTCGAGCGGGGGCTTAATGCCGTCAACGCCGCAGGGGTGAAGTTGCAGATCGGGTTCAACCGACGCTATGACCCGAGCCACAAGGCAGTCGCCGACGCCGTGGCCCACGGCGTGGTCGGCGACGTGCACCTCTGCAATATCACGAGTCGCGACCCTGCCCCGCCTCCAATTGACTACATCGCCGGTTCAGGCGGCATGTTCAACGACATGACCATCCATGACTTCGACATGGCGCGCTACGTCACCGGGAGCGACGTTATCGAGGTGTTTGCGCGAGGTGCCGTACGAGTCGATCCGATGATCGGGGAGGCCGGCGACATCGACACCGCAGTCGTACTGCTCACCCATGCCAATGGCGCTTTGACCACAATTGACAATAGCCGTCAAGCGGCGTACGGCTACGACCAACGCGTCGAGGCATTCGGTTCGTTGGGGATGGCTGCATCTGACAACACCCATCGTTTTAACAGCGTGGTCGCCACCGACCAGGGGTACCGACAACCACCACTCGAGCACTTTTTCCTTGAGCGCTATGCGCAGAGCTACCTGGACCAGTGGGCGTCCTTTGTCGACATGGTCGAGCACGGCGGACCGAGCCCGGTCTCGGGTGCTGACGGGCGCGCACCGCTCGTCATCGGCACGGCAGCCTTGCGGTCGATGCGAGAAGGTCGTCCGGTGACGATCAGAGAGATTGAAAACGAGGTCGCTTCATGAACGAACCCACGTCACATTCGGGAATGCCATTGCGCCATGCGCGCCCGGTCGGGCCGATGCGCGAGACCGACATGGGTCACCATCGCACTCGAAACCCAGACGGAACCGTTCGAATCGATGTGACCCCTGACAATGCCGGTTGGGATTTCCTTAGCTTCGCAGTGGTCGAACTCGAGGCCGGAGACGCCCACGCCTCGACGCGTCCTGGCGAAGAGACCGCAGTCGTCCCACTCAGCGGTGCCGGAGTCGTCCGCGCCGGCAACCAAACCTTCGAGATCAGCCGCACATCTGTGTTCGAACAAATGCCCCACATCGTGTACGTCACGCCAGGCGACCCGATTGAGGTCATCGCGTCGGAAGGCGGATTCGAGTTTTCGATCGGCTCGGCGCACGCGGAGGGAAAGTATCCGACTCGGTTAATCGAGCCGAGCCAGATGAAGCAGGAACTCCGTGGCGGCGGGGCGGCCTATCGCCATGTCAATCATGTTCTCGCCCCGCCGGTGAAGGCAGAGCGTCTGATTCTGTACGAGGTTTACGTGCCCCGTGGTACGTGGTCGGGCTGGGCCCCTCACTGCCATGACGGTCGCGACGGATCGCCGTACCTCGAAGAGGTGTACTACTTTCGCGTCACACCGGACAACGGGTTCGTGATGCAGCGTAATTGGCGTGACGACGAGGACTTCGACGAGATTTTCGCAGCGCGTGACGGCGAGACAGTCCTGGTCACGAAGGGGTACCACTCGTCAGTTGCGTGTCCGAGCTCACACATGATGTTCCTCAACTACCTCGCTGGAGAGCTGTACGACGACGAGCGAACCACACCACCGTGCTTCGATCAGGGGCACACATGGATACAGAACGACTGGGACCGCGATGCCTGGGATCTGCCGGTGGTGAGGAAACCCGAGTGACGCTTGCCCGACTTGCCGACAATGCCGGTTGCTTCTCGATTCTCGCAATTGACCACCGTGATTCACTGCGCCAGTTCCTCCGACCAGACGATCCGGACTCACTCACAGTGGCGGAGATCACCGAGCTGAAGATCGAAGTTGTTGCAGGCATCGCTGACCTCGCGACCGGCGTGATGCTTGAGCCGGAGTACTCCATCCCGCAGGTAATCGACGCAGGTGTGCTGCCGGATGGTGTCGGGTTTCTCGCAGCGCTCGAGTCCCAGGGCTACCTTTACGATCCCGAGGCATCGCCGACGACGCTGCTGGCAGGCTGGTCGATCGCTCAGGCAAAAGCCTGCGGCGCCGCGTCGGCCAAGTTGTTGCTGCCGTATCGGCCCGACCGACCGCTGGCAGCCGACCAGGAGCAGGTCGCCCGTGACGTTGTGGCCGGTTGTGTTGAAGTGGATCTGCCAATCGCGCTCGAGCCGCTGTTCTACGGGCTTGATCCGTCTGACGATCGACCGTCGCTCATCGTCGAGACCGCTCGCCGCTTCGCTGCCATTCAGCCCGATTTACTCAAACTTCCCTACCCCGGGACGCGAACCGCGTGCGAACAGGTCAGCGAGATCGTCGACATGCCGTGGGCGATGCTGTCGGGTGGCGGATCCTTCGACGACTTCGTCGATCAGTTCACGATCGCTTCCTCAGCCGGTTGCTCGGGGTTTATGGTCGGGCGGGCACTATGGGGCGAGGCGGTCCGCGCCGACACATCTCGGCGCGCTGATTTGCTCACGTCGATAGTGCGGCCGCGCTTCGAACGGCTGGTTGCGATCAACGCTGCGTGAGCGCCGTCAGCGGAGCCGCTCCGTGAGCTGCGCAGGGGTCCACCGTTCGTCGAGGGCAAGGCGGACGATATCGGCGTCACTCGGCGGTGTGAGCCCACCAATCGGCTGGTCGACGTCGAGATTGCACGGGAAGGCGTAGCCCTCGGCACTTGCGGCCACCACGCGGTTGATCGTCTCCGCATCTGCTCCCGCGTCGAGTCTTTCGAGCAAAGTCGGGTATAGCAGTTCCGCCATTGACCGTCGGTCAACGGACTCGAGCGTGCGACCGAGCGCCGTTCCGATCTGGAGCAGGTTGGCCATGCGGCAGATGTCGCGTGTGTGGTTCGTACCAGCTCCGTGAAAAAGAGCCGGGTTAAAAAAGACCGCATCACCCTTGGCCAGCGGAACCTGCATGTGGTGCTCGGCGAAGTATTGCTTGAAGTCGTCGCGCCTCCATGCGACGTAACCAGCCTCGTATTTCTGCGAATGTGGGAGGTACATCGTCGGACCCGTCTCCAGGGGCATGTCGCAGTGAGCGATCGCCCCTTGCAAGGTCATCACGGTCGAGAGCCGATGGACGTGCGCCGGATAACTTTCGGCGACGTTGTTCTCCATAAAACCGAGGTGGTAATCGCGATGTGGAAGCTGCGCCGCGCCGCCTGGATTGACGACGTTGACCTGCGACGTGACTTGGTAATTGGGACCGAGCCAGGATTGCGCTGCGAGTGCGATGATGTCATTCGCGTAGTAGTCAGCGAATACGTTTGGATTTCGCTCAGCGAGCTTCTGCAGGGCGTTCCAGATGCGATCGTTGGCACCGGGCTTGGCGAAGTGGTCGCCGCCGGTGGCGGCGGTTGATCGCTCGGCATCAATGATCGCCTGGAACTCCACCGACGCCCGATCGACGATGTCGTGATCTAACGCATGAGTGAAGACCACAATGCCGGGCCCACCCGAGAGCGCGCTGGCGATTTCGGACATTAAGACTCGGTCGGCGCCAAGCGCCGTCATGCCGTCGCGGAGATCCGAGCTGTCGTAGACAACGGCACCCTGCTCAACGCGGGCCGCGTGGGGATAGTCGCCCGGTTTAGTGGTCTGCTCTACCGTGGCAACGAAGTCGTCGATGGAACAGGACGCCTCGGACAGCCATACCACGATCGGGACACTAGCCCCGTTGAGCGGCCCGTAGCCAGGCCACTAGACACGCAGTGGAGCGTGGCCAAGAGTGGCCGAGAGGTATGCGAGCTTGACCCGGAACTCAGCGGCGGTCTCCGTGGCCGAGATGCCTCTCGTCAAACAGCGATGTCTGCCCGCCAGCCGCTCCAGCGGGCTGCGAAAAGGCCAACAGTGAATTGTCGAAATGGGAATCGAGAGTCGTGATGCTGTGGACATAGTTGTCGATGTCGGTGACGATCGCCGGTCGATTTGGGCACAGTTTGAAAAAGCGTAAACGCTGCGTCCATCTGTACTCCGTCATCCGCGATTTTGTCGAGATGCGGTGTCCGGCTGATTCGAATGCCCAGGCCGAAATTGCGTGAGTCGCATCATCGTCGTTCATGATGAGCAGCGCTTTTGGTCACTCGGCGGCCGTGTTCGTCACCTAGCCGAAACGAGGCGATCTGCCCAGAGGCGCGTCAGGCAAGTAGGATCTCGTTACGTTCCAGCCAGCGAGTCGCACAGGAGCGTGCATGCCCGTCACCGTCGTCGTCGGAGCC
>Ga0055584_100005673_pt1 | contig 12232 bp, 11 predicted proteins | sample OSDHelmetaG_FD_58716 | JGI IMG/M metagenome (GOLD analysis project Ga0055584, IMG submission 58716) | Pelagic marine sediment microbial communities from the LTER site Helgoland, North Sea, for post-phytoplankton bloom and carbon turnover... | ecosystem: Environmental > Aquatic > Marine >... | reverse complement strand
CGTCGGGCTCGCTGAAGAGCTGACACCAGATGTGTTCGGCGTTGCGGATCTTCGGCAGCAACGTGCGTTTCTGTTCCTCGGAGCCGAACGCGATGAGGGTGTGGGCGGCGAGCATCACCTGGTCGAGCGGGCGGTAGGCGTCGCCGAGGATCAACTCCTCCATGAGGATCAGATCGTGGACAGCGGGGTGGTCGGGTCGGCCGCCCCATTGCTCGGGCCATCCGGCGCCGAGGTGGCCGGCTTCGTACAGCGACCGAAGCCACGCCCTGATCGCCGCCTCCTCGGCGGCATTCTTCGGCGCGCGCACACCTTCGGCCGTCATCGCGCGCGCGTGTTCGGCGATGAACGCCCGCACCTCGGCGCGGTAGCCGTCGACGTCAGGTCTCATCCGACCAGCCTTCGACGTGGGCGAGTCGGCGCGCCGCCGCTCGCGGGTTCCCGTTGAGGCGGGCGTCGTGGTGGGCGCGTCGCTCGAAGTGGTGCAGCCCGTGTTCCCAGGTGAAGCCGATGCCACCGGTGAGCTGCACCAGATCGTGCAGGACGTGGGTGGCGCCGGAGGCAACCGAGAGCTCGGCGAGTGCGACGAATCGGGCGGTGTCGGGAGCGCCGACGGCGAGGAGTCCCGCGGCCTGGTTGACGGTGAGGGCCATGCCGCGGACGCGCACCGCGTGGTCGGCCAGTCGGTGCTGCACGGCCTGGAACCCGCCGATGGGCCGCCCGAAGGCCTGCCGTTCGCGGGCGTAGTCGACCGTGCGCTCGAGCATGCGCTGCACGCCGCCGACCGCGTCGGCGGCCAGGAGCAGTCCGAAGAGGTCGTGGGCGATGCCGGTCGGCCCGAGCACCGTGCCCTGCGAGAGGTCGAGGACGACGTCGGCGCAGGATCGACTGACATCGAACGTGACGCGGTCGCCGAGTCGCCAGGAGGCCGGGTCGGTGAGCAGCACGAGCCGATCGCGCTCGCGGTCCGACACCACGAGTGCGTCGGCGCCATGGGCGCCGTCGACGAGATGCGCCATTTCGCCGCCGGGTCCGAGGGCTGCGAAGGAGACGATCAGCGTGCCGGCGAGAACGTCGGCGAGCACATCGGCGGCGTCGGGCGCAGTCGCGGCGCCGAGCGCGTGCGCGCTTGCCGTCAGGCCCGCGAACGGGCTCCCGTGCAGCGCCCGACCGAACTCCATCGCCGCCGCGGCCGCGGCAGGGACGTGCAGCCCGAACCCGCCGTGTGCTTCGGGGACGCACAAGGCGGTGATGCCGAGCGCGGCGACGTCGCCCCACTCTTCCCGCCAGGTGGCGTCGATCTCGGGCTGGTCGGTCGCGGCGACGGTCCCGAGCATCCCGCGGAGCCCGTCGCACAGTTGACGAACGTCGTCGTCGAGCGTTGGTGCGTCGGCGTTCAGAGCGGATTGCCTCCTTCGGGCAGGATTGCCCACAACGGTACCGGCTCACTAAAGTAACATCGATGTCGAAAATGGTTCTGAGCCAATGACGAGCGTGCCGGTGGCCGAAGGCCTTTTCGAGGTTGCAGGTGGAGCGCCTGCCCTCATCGGTGGCCGCTGCGACGACTGCGGGACGATCTCGTTCCCGCTCGCTCCCGGTTGTCCCCGCTGTTCGTCGGCGAGCGTGTCGTCGATGGCGCTCGCCACCCGGGGCACGCTGTGGACGTGGACGTCGCAGGAGTTCCAGCCGGTGGCGCCGCCCTACATCGGCCCCGGTAGCGATGGCACCGACTTCGCGCCCTACTTCGTGGGCTATGTGGAACTGCCCGGTGAGCTGCGAGTCGAAACACGCCTGACCGGACTCGGGAACCGAACCCCGCAGATCGGTGAGGAGATGGAACTGGTGATCGTTCCCTTCACGCAGAACGAGGCGGGCGACGAGATCGTCAGCTACGCATTCACCCCCCTGTCGGAAGGAGCGTCGGCATGACCGATGTCGCGATCATCGGTACCGGCCGTACGCCGTTCGGGCGGTTCCCCGACCAGTCCGCGATCGAAATGGGCGCTCAGGCGGTGCGAGCGTCGCTCACCGATGCCGGGCTGCAATGGCGCGACATCCAGTTCGCCTTTGCCGGCAGCTACGAGGTCGACAACCCCGACGCAGTGGTCAATCTGTTGGGTCTCACCGGCATCCCGTTCACCGACGTCTACAACGGCTGCGCCACCGCGGCGAGCGCCCTTTCTCTCGCCGCCCAGACCATTCGACTCGGCGAGTACGACATCGGTATCGCCATGGGCATGGACAAGCACCAGCCCGGCGCCTTCTCCGCCGATCCGGTGCAATACAGCCTGCCGAGTTGGTACGGCGAGCTCGGCCTGTTCCTCACACCGAAGTTCTTCGCCATGAAGATCCAGCGTTACATGCACGACCACGGCATCAGCCGGGAGACGCTCGCCCGTGCCGCGGCCAAGAACTACCGCAACGGGGCGAGGACGCCCGAGGCGTTCCGCCGCTCACCGATCAGCGAACAGGACATCCTCGACTCGCGCATGGTCAACGACCCGCTCACGCAGTACATGTTCTGCAGCCCCGACGAGGGTGCCGCAGCGGTGATCCTCTGCCGGGCCGACATCGCCCACAAGTACACCGACCGTCCGATCTATCTGCGGGCATCCGAAGTCCGCACCCGTCGCCTCGGTGCCTTCGAGGTCCACAGCCCGTCCTTTCCGCTCGAGCAGGTGCCGGCGCCGACCGTCGACGTGTCTCGCGCCGCCTATGAAAAGGCCGGCCTCGGGCCCGAGGACGTCGATGTCGCCCAGCTGCAGGACACCGACGCCGGCGCCGAGATCATCCACATGGCCGAGAACGGCTTCTGCGCCGACGGCGAGCAGGAGCAGCTGCTGGCCGACGGGGCGACCGAGATCGACGGCCCGCTTCCCATCAACACCGATGGCGGACTCATCGCCAACGGTGAGCCGATCGGCGCGTCGGGCCTTCGACAGATCCACGAGCTCGTCCTCCAACTGCGCGGCCGGGCCGGTGACCGACAGGTGCCCGGAGATCCGAAAGTCGGCTACGCCCAGCTCTACGGCGCGCCCGGCACAGCCGGCGTGAGCATCGTCTCGCGCTGAACAGGAGCAACACACCGATGACCGAAACGACCGCCGACGACGTGGTGCTCATCGAGAGCGATGGACCGGTGCGCATCGTTCGGCTCAACCGGCCCGAAGCCCTCAACGCAGCCAACGACGAGCTCCACGCCCGGCTGGCCACCGTCTGGGCCGACCTCGCGGCCGACGATGGGTGCCGGGCCGTCGTGTTGACCGGCAACGGGCGCGCCTTCTGTGCCGGTGGCGACATGAGCGTGCTGACCCGGATGAACACCGATGAGAACTATCGGCGCGACACGCTCGCCGAGGGTGCCGAGATCGTGCAACGCATGGTCCGATTCCCGATCCCGATCATCGCGGCCGTCAACGGGCCGGCGGTCGGCCTGGGCTGCAGCCTCACCGGGCTCAGCGACCTCGTGCTGATCGAGGAGAGCGCCTACCTCGCCGACCCGCACGTGTCGGTCGGTCTCGTCGCCGGCGACGGTGGTGCGATCACCTGGCCGCTGTTGATGAGCCTCGTCAAGGTGAAGGAGTACCTCTACACCGGCGACCGCATCCCGGCCGACGTCGCCGTCGAGGTCGGTCTCGCCAACCGCGTGGTGGCCGACGGGACGAGTGTGGCCGAAGCGCTCGAACTCGCCCATCGGCTCGCGAAACAACCGAAACAGGCGCTGCAGGACACGAAGCGGGCCGTCAACAAACACATCGAGCGGGCGGTGGGCGACGTGCTCGATTTCGCCCTCGCCGCCGAATCGATCAGCTCGGCGAGCGACGAGCACGCCGCGATAGTTGCCCGCATGAGCTCTCGGACGTGACGGAGAGCCTCGAGGCAGAGCGGGAGATCACCCGACTCCTTGCCGAATACACCGCTCGACTCGACCGCCGAGAGGATGAGGCCTGGCTCGAGCTGTTTGCTCCCGACGGCGAGTTCCACGTCTACGGCCGCGTCTTTCGAGGAGCGCAGGAACTGGTCGGAATCACCCGCGATGCCCCGGGAGGACTACATCTCTCGGGTGCCCCGGTGATCGAGGTGGACGGTGACCGGGCCACCGCTCGTCAGTCGTTCCTGTTCGTCGATCAGGACACTCGGGCAGAGCGGATCGGCTTCTACGACGATGATCTCGTTCGGATCGACGGCGAGTGGCTTCTGCAGGTTCGGCGCTCGACGTTCCTCAACCCCGGGGGAACTGCTGATCGACCGGCCGAGGAGCCTGTTGCCGGCATCGCTCGATTGCTCACGTCCTACGGGTCGTTTCTCGACCGCGGCGAGCACGACGCCTGGCTCTCACTCTTTGCCGAGCCGTCGACTCTCGTCATCGCCAGCCAAACGCCGCTTACAACGGCCGATGCCCGCCGCCAGCTCGCAGAGACGGCGCCGAAGGGCGTGCACATTGCGAACCCGCCGTTGGTGAGCCACTCCGGCGACTCCGCCACGAGCGTGCAGACTTTCGTGTTCTGGGACGCCACTACCGGCATTGGAGTGCCTGGCTGGTACGACGACGAGCTCCGTCTCGATCGTGGGTCGTGGAAATTCATCCGCCGGTCGATCACGTTCCAGAACGCTCGCGGCCGCGAGTAATGCTGCCGCGGTCGGACATCGTCGAGACCGCCGCACAAGAGCACGGCAGCCGCATCTACCTCATCCATCGCGGTGGTGAAGTGTCATACGACGAGTTGGCCGAGAGAGTCTCGATGGCCTCGGGTGGGCTGGCCGATGCGGGGATTTTGCCCGGGGACCATGTTCTGCTTCTGATGGACAACACCGCGGCGTCGGTGGTTGCGTTCTACGCCGCGCGCCGGTGTGGTGCTGTCGTGGTTGCGCTGAGTGCGGGAGCTGGATCGCTCGACGTCGAGCATGCGATCACCAGCACCTCACCGCGCCTCTGCGTTGCTCCGGCTCACCACCAGGCCGAACTCGCTCGGCAGCACTCGAGCGTTGCATGGACGATGCTGCCCGGCGGATCCGGCCGCCCCGGTCATCCTCCCGATCCTGACGGGCCGGGCCTCGTGCTGTTCACCTCGGGGACGACGTCTCGGCCCAAGGGGGTCGTGCACTCGGAGAACACCCTGCGCACTGCGGCGAAGAACTTCGTGGGCGCCGCCGCGCTCACCGCCGACGATCGACTCTTTCTCGTCAGCCCCTTGGCCTCGATCACGGGGGTTCTCCAGGCGCTGTGCATGGCACCGATGGTCGGTGCCGCTGTGGTGTTGGAGGATCGCTTCGAGCCGTCGTCATCGCTCGACCTGCTCCTCTCGGCCGGAGCGACGTTCTACGGCGGGCCCGACGTCGTTCTCGCACGTCTCCTCCGGGCCGCCGGCGAGCGCGGCATCGGGTCTGTCGGACTCCGGAAGGTGTCGCTCGGGGGGACCATGCTCGACCCGATGCTTCTTCGGACGGCGGAGGAGGACTTCGGTATCCGGGTGACCCGAGCCTATGGCTCGTCCGAGGTGCCCTTCAGCACGGCTACTCCGGTCACGGCCGACGTCGAGGTTCGCCTCACAACCGACGGCGTGGCCTTGGAAGGGGTTGAGGCAAAGGCGGGAACGAAGAACGATCCTTCCGAGCTGGCGGTCCGCGGTCCTCATGTCATGCTCCGATATCTCGACGGCGAGGACAACGACGCGGCATTCGACGACGGTTGGTACTGCACCGGCGACATCGCAGAGATCGATGACGCAGGTCGGCTCCGGATCGTCGGACGGATCAAGGATGTGGCGATCCGCAACGGGCTGAAGGTCGCGTTGCCCGAGGTCGAGTTGGCCGTCGCCAGGCTCGATGGGATCGACGCATGCGCCGCCTACAGAGTCGCGGACCCCGAGACCGGAGAACATGTCGGTATCGCGGTGAGCGCCCGAACCGTCCCCGAACTCGCCGCCATCAATCGGTTGTTGCTGGCTGCGGGACTCTCGAAGTCGAAGCTGCCAGAAGAACTCGTGATCTGGTCCGGTGCGTTTCCCTACACCGATACCGGAAAGCTGATGCGGCTCGATGTGTCCGAGCGGGCGCGGGACCTACCGAAGCAGGTCGTGGCTCGGCTGGAGCTCTGAAGTCGGTCGGCGACTACTTCGCAGACTCGTCGAGACCGATGGCGTTCGCCCACAGGAGGGTCACCTGATCGACGGCGGCGTCGAATTCGTAGTCGGCCCACTTCTCGATCAACCACAATTCGGCGAAGCGTCCGATCATCGAACCGAGCGCCAGCGCCGCGATCGCGGGGTCGACGGACGGATCGGCGTGCTTGGCGGTCTGGAGGCGGCGAATTGCCTGCTCGGCCCGTTCGGCGAAGTGCTTTTGGCGCTGGATACGGGCGGCGTTCACTTGTTCGTCGTATCGGGAGACTTCTTCGATCACGCCCATGATCGGACCGTTGTCTCGGTAGCGCTGCAGGTAGCGACGGTTGGCCCGGCGAATGCGTTCGAGTTCTGGTTGATCAGACGCCACGTGTGGCTCCGGGTCGACCTCGGGCGCCGTGAGCAACGCCTCGTTGACCTCGGCGACCTCGCGAAAGACCTGCTCTTTGGACTCGAAGTAGTGGTAGAAGGAGCCGTGGGAGAGACCGGCCCGCTCGGCGATGTCGGAGATCCGGGCATCAAGGAACCCGGTTGCCTCAAACTCCTGCTGGGCAGCCTCGAGCAGGCGTGAACGTGTGGCTGCGCCCTTGCGCGACCGCGGCGCCGACGTGCTGGATTCGGGCGAGGACTTCGCTTTGGGCACGGGGTCTCACTTTCACGCTGAAGTTATGACTTCGACGTCATTGTAGAAGCCGAGACCGGCGCCGGGTCTCATCCGTCGGCAAGAAGAAGCGCTGAGGGAAACCCCGGGTGGCGGCCGCCGGTCCTCAAACTGAGCCCGAGCTCTCTGCTGAGCGAGGCCGCGGTTCCGAGTAGTCCATCGAGCGCGAGCACTCGGCTGTGAAGATGGTGATGGTCGAGTTCGGTCGTGAAGCCGATCCCGCCCAGCACTTGAAGGGAACGCTCGCAGGCGCGTCGACCGTTTCGACCGGCGAGTGCCTTCACGACGGCGTCGAATCCGACCGGGAGGTCGTCGCCGAGGCGCAGGGCGTGCAGCGCGGTCGAGTCGAGTGCAACGCAGTCCGTCTGGGCCCATGCGAGCAGGTGCCGCACCGCCTGGAACTCGCCGATCGCCTGGCCGAACTGTTTCCGTTGGCCCGCGTAGTCGACCGCGAGTTCGAGTGCCTTCTCCGCGGCGCCGAGGATCTCCAGGGAGATCGCGATGCGCCCGATGGCGAGGCTTCGCTCCCGCGCCGTTGCGGCGCAGGCTTCGTCGATCGTGGACGGCAGTACGTCGACGTCGATCTGGATCTCGTGGAGTGGCAGTCGGCCCGGAACGTCGATGCGCCGCAGGGAAACGTCGGCCGCGGCGACGATCGTCGCGCCGGCGCCTGGTCGGTCGATCAGGAGCTCTCGATCGGCCGGATCTCCGACCACGACCCAAACAACGCCGCGTGTCTTCGACCGGCGTCGGATTGCGCTCATCACCGAGCCCGCGACCCGGTCAGTGTGCTCGAGGTACGGCTGAGCCAGTAGCCCTCCGAGTGCAGCCGAAGATCCGAGTTCGCTTCCTTGGGCGCGAAAGACTGCGTAGATCGCCGGTCTGAGTTCCGGGTCGTCGAGGTGGGCCAAGAGCTCCCACCAGCCCAAAGAGCGAAGCGCCTCTTCGCCATCGGAGGAGGCGAAGGCCGTGCGGGCGACATCGAGGAACTCAGCCTCGGCATGGAGGTCCGCAGTCATGGCAGCCGAAGCGTCTGTTTGGCGATTGTTTCGAGCTGCATCTGCTGGGACCCGCCGTAGACGGTCACGATCCGCGAGAACAGGTATTCCTGCCGGCGCATCGCGGTCTCGTCATCCTGCACACCGATGGCGAGGTCGGCGTCGAGGTCGTAGCGCCAGCTGTTGACCGACCGTTCGGCTTCGCAGAGGAGCAGCTTGGTGAAGGCGGCCTTCGGACCCAAGGGGTCGTCGGCTGCGTGCGCATGTAGGCCTGCGTGTGACGTCGTTGTCACCGCGGCGAGGTCGAGCAGGGCGTCGCCCAACTGGGCATCGCTGTCGGCGCCTCCGTGTTCGAGACCATCGGTCAGCTGTTGGTAGAGGAAGCAGTGCCGGAACCAGGCGAATGTGCCGCGCTCATGGCTGAGGATGTGCATCGCCACCTTCCAGCCTCCGTCGAGATGGCCCACGATGCGCGCGTCGCTGACGTGGACGTCGTCGAACGTCACCTCGGCCAGTTCGTCGGTGCCGTTCGCCTGTTCGATCGCTCGAACTTCGACCCCGGGCGATCGAAGGTCGACGATGAACGCGGTCAACCCGCGATGACGTGACTCCGGCGTGCCGGTGCGAGCCAGCACGAGACACCAGGTCGCGTAGCGAGCCCAACTGGTCCAGATCTTGCGACCGTTGATCTTGAACCCACCATCGCCGGCAACCGCCACGGTGCGCAGGCTGGCGAGATCGGAACCGGCATCCGGTTCCGAGAATCCCTGGGCCCACAGCTCCTGGCCCGACAAGAGCGCGGGCAGCGCCTGCGACACGAAGTCCGGCGGCCCCATAGCGACCAGCGCCGGGGCCAGGATCTCGAGATGCTCGAAGAGTGCCATTCCTGGCACGTGGTGGCGACTGAGCGTTTCCCAGAACGCGCCGCGATGCAGGATCGTGCCGCCGAGCCCTCCGGACTCTTCGGGCCACCCGTAGCGAGACCACCCGGCATCGTGGAGATCGCGCATCATCGCGGCCATCGCCGATACGCGGTCGGCGTAGTTCGGCAGCGGCGCGGTCGCGGCGCGAAGGCTGTCGGGAGGAGCAGCCAACCAGTGCTCGAATCCGGCGGCGTAGGCGCGCACGTCGTGAAGCGGATCCGTCGCGACTTTTTCCAAAGCTGACATCAAAGTCAATATTAGGAGCCGGAGGGCCTCTGGCGCAAAGCCGTCGGGGGGTGTGTCACGCGCTTCTCGTGTCGTGGCGCTCTACGACAAGCGTCCCCATGGTGCGTCCCATGCGGCCATCGGTATCGAAGAGGTCGGCAGTCTTGAAGCCGGTTCCGACCGAGTCGACTACGCATTCGGATCTCAATCCGATCCAGGACCCGACAGGCTCTCTCGCGAAGTGGATGGTGAGGTCGGCGTTTCGAAACGACCATGTGTCGTAGGGGAGTTGACGCACCACGGCGTTGCTCGCGTAGTCGGCGGCCACCGCGGCGATCTCAGTCCCCTTGAGGGTCGTGCCCTCGACTACCGGGACGACCATGCTGATCCAGTCGTGGGTTCGCCGGTCGCCCTCGACCAGCGTCCGTTGCAGGACCAGGCTGCTGCTGTCGAAGGAGTCCCACCCGACCTGGGCCGCCGCACTTCGGTTCGGCTCGTCCATCGCTGGGACAGCGGAAGGGTCGAACGGGCTCTCGTGGGCAAGCGCCTTGGCCGGGAGTTCCAGGTTCCCGCGGCGAACGATGACACTGGTGGCTGTCGCGACCTCCTTGCCGCTTGCGAGCAGGGTGGCGCTTTGTCGTTGCACGCGGCTGCCTCCCGTCGGCTCGCTTCGGTGGAGAGTGAGTGGCTCCATCGGAACGGGAGCCAGAATCTCCACGGTCAAGCGAGCGAGGGTGTTCTCGGCGGGCGTGAGTTGGCCGGCGAGCAACGCAGCGATGGGGGCGCCATGAACGAGGCGCCGGTCCCAGGGGCCGACCGCCGCCTGTGTGGGCATGAATCGAGATGACCCGTCCTGCTCGAAAAGCGCTGTCGCTGACATCTCGGAATCGTACTCCCAGTAGATATCGACGTCGAAGTCAGATTGTGGCATCGTCGGGTGGTGAGCGAACACATGGGGTGGCAGCCGCAGCCGCGGCCGAGTTGGGTAACCAAGCTGAATCTTGTGGGCGCGAACCGCGGGTCTCCTGCGAACTTCGTCTCGCTCGATGAAGCCTCCTTGATCGAGGCCGCGCAGGCGGCGACCGGCCTCGCTGACTTCGGTGGCGACGAGTGGCGTGAGCCGTTTCGGCTGCTGATCGGCGACCTCGACGAACTCGCGGAGCTGACACTTGCAGGCAGGATCATGGCCCGCTCGGAGCTGGTGCGATCCCTCATGGTCCGCTTGCAGATGGCCGACGTCGAACGGCAGCACCCCGAGATCCTCGACCAGCCGGTCGACGCTCCGATCTTCATCACCGGGATGGGGCGCACGGGCACGTCGATCCTGTTCGAGCTCCTGGCCGAGGATCCGTCCCTGCGGGCCCCCATGGCTTGGGAACTGCGATATCCCTCGCCGCCGCCGGAAACTGCGACCCGCGACCGCGACCCTCGGATCGCAATGGCCACGGCCGACACCGGCATGTGGACCGAGATCACCCCCGAGTTCCTGGCCATTCACGAGACCCACCCGGATGGCCCCGACGAGGATTCTTCCGGGCAGATCCACGAGTTCACATCGCCGGTCTGGACCGCCACGCACCGGGCACCGAACTACGAGGCATGGCTCCAGGGCAGCGGGATGACCCAGGCATTCCGGTTCCACCGACGCTTGCTCCAGCATCTCCAGTGGAGAGATCCCGGGCAGTGGATTCTGAAGGCGCCGTCGCACATGTCGTGCCTGCCCAGCCTGTTCGCGGAGTACCCGGACGCTCGGGTGATCATGACCCACCGCGACCCTGTGAAGGTGTTGGCGTCGACCGCGAACATGCTCTCCACGCTGCGTTGGCAGCGCTCGGATCGGGTGGATCACGAGGAGATCGCCCAGACCATCGGGTTCGGCTATCCGATTCTGCTCGACATGGTCATCCAGCAGCGCGACTCCGGCGAGGTCCCCGGCGATCGGTTCTTCGATGTCCGCTTCGCGGATCTGATGCAGGATCACCTCGCGACAATCCGCAGCCTCTATGACCAGCTCGGCATGGAGCTGAGCGAAGAAACTGCGGGTCGAATGCGGTCGTATGTCGAGAACCGTCCGAAGGGACGACATGGCGCATCGAACTATCGATTCGAACACATGGGCCTCGACCTCGACGCCACACGAGCGATGTTTGCGGGCTACATGGAGCGCTTCGACGTCCCGGAGGAGGACGTGTGAGCGGGGAGACTGAGGAGGTCGACGGCGCCTGGGTCGACTTCGCCGCGCGCCTTGCCGCGGCAGGCGCGAGCATCACCGGCCCGGAATTCCCGAGCGACTCGCGCATGCGGGCTGAGGGATACCGCTATGTCACGCGACTCACCGCACTGGCGCTGCAGCTCTACCTGGAGTTCGGCGATGCCGATCGACCCTCCTTCTTTCGGTATGGCGGCAACACCACGCCCTTCGGCGCCACCAACTGTGACAACCAGTACCTGCGGGCGTTCGTCGACCCCGGGGGCATCTACCGGGTGCATGGTCACGTCGGTGGGCTCCAGGAACTCCTCTTCTCGGTTCAGGACGGCGAGATGGTGCTGGGCAAGACCGCAGTGCTCGCCGAGCTCTCCTTGGCTGACCTGGAGATCGGCGACGATGGCTCACTCGACCTGGTCCTCGGCGGGCCGGAACTGGGAGGGAACTGGATGCCGCTCGCCGAGGACGCGGTCTATCTCAACGTTCGCCAGTTCATCTCCGACTGGGAACTCGACCCGATCGCCACGCTGCACATCGATCGCATCGACGATGGCGCGGCGACAGAGCCGGCAACTGCCACGCCCGTCGACATCGCCGCTGGGCTCGACCGTGCCGCAACCTGGATCGAGGCCAGCGTTCCGTTCTGGAACCAGTATTCCGACGGCATGCGAGCCGGGCTACCGGTCAATGAATTGTCTGCGCCCAACCGACCGGTTGGCGGAGCCGTCAACATGCTGCATGGCGGGTCTCGCTGGTCGCTCGCGCCGCAGGAGGCGCTCGTCGTGGAATTCGAAGACGTGGAGGCGACCTACTGGTCGATCCAGACCTACATGCTCGGCTGGCTGCAGCCCCTCGACTTCGCCCGGCGAGTGACCAGTCTCAACGACGCACAGGTCCAGCGAGACAACGATGGTCGCGTTCGGGTGGTGCTCGCCCACGAGGACCCCGGCGTGCAGAACTGGCTCGACACCTCAGGCCTGCCCGACGGCCTGGTTTCCTATCGGTGGATCAATCCTGAGCGAGAGGCCGGGCCGGCTTCGACCGTCGTGGCGCTGGCATCGGTCAGAGACCATCTGCCAGCGACGACGCCGGCGTTCACT
>Ga0055584_100005672_pt1 | contig 12233 bp, 12 predicted proteins | sample OSDHelmetaG_FD_58716 | JGI IMG/M metagenome (GOLD analysis project Ga0055584, IMG submission 58716) | Pelagic marine sediment microbial communities from the LTER site Helgoland, North Sea, for post-phytoplankton bloom and carbon turnover... | ecosystem: Environmental > Aquatic > Marine >... | reverse complement strand
CCCAAACGAGTAGTAGCAACTCTTGCTTCACCCGTAGTGTCATCACCTTCAATATGAGCATTGGCGGCTGATGATCTGAGTGCATCTGTTTGCCACTCATGGTATGTGTTACTTGCTTTAACTTTTTTCAGCGATGAGTAAAAAGGAGTTTCTTCAGGTGAGATGTCATAAATAACATTCTCTAAATCTTCACGAATACCTTTTGCATCATAGCTATCGAAAGTATTACTTGGCTGTGCCATAATATTTCTCCATTAACTATTTAAAATTAATCCAAGTGCATCATCGATGCTACCTGAATCCCTAAGTTTTGCCTTTTGGCGAGAACGTACTTTAGCATTAGAAGTAGGTTGTTTCTTAGCGCCCGGTTTCATCATAGGTTTCGCTGACTTTAACTTTTGTTTAGCCTGTGATTTGCCTTTTAATGTAGCCTGATACCTCATGGCATCATGTAACACTTTAATCGCTCTGTGATCTGTAATCTGCGAAATTTCTTCAGTAGAATAACCATAATGATTAGTTCCGTAAGTTACAAGTTGCTCCTTAAGTGCAGTTGCTCGTTTAGAGTCTGCAAACTCAGGAATTTCACGTTGTAATATTTGCATTTGTTCTTGTAGATACGCTTGTTTTGCAGTTGCTTCAGCTTCACTTGATTTCTGTGATACTTGTTGCAATTGCGCCATTTGAGCATCATATTGCGCTTTCTGTTCTTCATACTCCATGTTTTGTTTCATGTACCCGATAGGATCGGCATCAAACAATTCTTTTGTAGGTTTTTCGGGTGGCGCTGAAATATTACCATTTTGTAGCGATTGATACAACTCAGCTAATTGCTGACGTTCATTAGTCAAGGCTGTGTAAACTGCTTCAGCTTCTTTCTTTTGTGCTGCAACATTTTGCATACCTTGTTGGACATACTTTTGCCCACTATAGCCTTGCTTTAAGTCATCTAAGGTTACCTGTGTTTCTTGTCCATCTACCTTGACAATATATCTTTCAGGTTCTACTTGACTTGCATCCTCTAGGTGGTTTTCGTCATCCTCAGAAGCATAAATTTCTTCTGCTTCTTCAACTTCTTCTTCAACTTCTTCTTCAATATCCGATTCAGCAGTAGCTTCAACTTCTTCAGTTTCTTCTTCTGTTATCTGTTCTTCTTCAATTACAGCTTCAGTTGTTTCTTCTTGTACTGGCTCTAGAATGCTATTTAAAGCACTATCTACGTCAGTTACTTTAGGTTCAGTCGTTTCACTCACGGTGCTGATTCTCCCTTAGTTAGTTTATGATTGTACATTACCTCATCCGTTTCTACGAAGTCGAAATAATCCTCAATCTTTCTAAGCGCACAAATTATATTGTGTGCTTCCTCTCGCTGATCCGTTGTCGAATCTGCATTTACAAACACAGCTACTTGCTGTTCTGTAATCTCTTTTAAAGCCAATTGAAAGGTGTCATCGGCTTTTAATGTCCTCATTTTAGCGCTTTTTTCAACTATTGATAAGTTGTTTGCCACTAGAATCTACCTCCTGTAACAGCTTCAGCTGGTGATTGCTGTGGGTATCTTTCTTTCTGTTGTTGACCTTTTATAGTTTCAACATCTACCTTAGTACCGTATTCACCAAGTATCTCAGCCGCCTTAATTAATAAATCTTGATCCATCTTATCACGCTCTCTGTCATCTACTGAAATAGCTTTCTGTGCGTCTATCTGAGCTTTCAACATATCCATTTCGGCCTTTTTATCAGCTTTGTATTGTTCTGCTTGTACCACAGCTTCTGCTTCAGTTAATTGTTGTTGAGCTTGTGCTTGTTGTTCTGCTTGTTGTTGCATAAGCATAGCTTCTGATTCAGGTGTCATTGGGTTAAAGTAACGATCTACATTCTTAATACCGGCTATACCTAACATATCGCCAAGTGTATTTCGTATACCTGTCATAGTAACTAAACCATTTTGTGCGCCATATGTTGACCATATCTGCATCTGCATAGTTAGTGCTTGATTTAATGCTGCTACTCTTGATTCTTCTCTACCTGTTCCTAATCCTACATTTACAGTCATATCCATAGATGTGTTCCAAGAACGTGGATCAACTGGTACAAACTCACCATGTAAACGCATGAGAGTTTCTTCACAGCTATTTTCTACTAACAGCTTACACATAAGTGTAAACAATCTTTTCAAGCCACCTTCTGCAATATTTCGTGCCATAGTTTCGATTTGTGCTGAACCTTGTTGTGCTTGTAGACGAGCCGCAGTAGCAGAGGTATTTTGTAATGCATCAGGATCTAATCCCATTGAAGCTCTGCTTACACCAGTTTTAGCTTCTACAGCATCGTCTAAGTATTGCATCGCAGTTAATACCTGACCTGCGACAAAAGGAGTTGCAATATCAACAAGCGCTTGTGGTGACTTCATTCTTACTAGACCACCAATCTCATTATTCATTAAATCGTCAACATTGACTTGCCCTTGTACATAGCCTTGTCTTGGTGAATTAGTTAGCGCTACGTTGTCCATCATGCCACGCATCATAGCTGTAGCAGAGTCTTGATCGTTCATTACTAAGTCTGCCACACTACGACCAAAGAACGTGTGTGGTTCAGGATCAATTTCAAATACTGCAAATGGCACATCACCATATGGCTCACATTCTAACAATTTGTTGTCACCACCTGCCATTAGTATTCTATACATTGAAGCAACACCAGTACCTTCTTTATCCATTTTCATGTAGGCTTCGGTTACAGCAACTTTTTTCATGCTTATGTCTGTTGTAGAATGATCTTCGTCTTGCTCGTAACCTTTACGCTCAAACGCTTCTGAATCTGTATATGTGTCATCTGATGACAAACCTGACAGTTGACTTACTTCTTCAAAATCATAACCCATAGTTACAAGATCGCTTACTCTCATTTCTGACCTGTGAGCAACTACATAAGCATCTTCTACTGATTTTGCGTTACGATCTACTAGAAATTCTTCAGGTGGTACAGATTCTATGCATAACTTACCGTTTTCTTTGCGATAGCTTACTTTTAATGAATACTCAGGTGTTTCCATTTCCATGCCATCTTCACCCATTTCCATAGACATTTCCATAGATTGTTCTATAACTGTAGCATCAGGCTCATTAACAATAGCTAACATTTCTTCTTCTGTGACGTTGCTAAAGCTAAAAAATTCTTCTTCTGTGTTATCTTCCCACCAAATTTTTAATACACCTGTTTTTTTAATTAAAGCATCGTGTATTGCATCGTTCAGAAGCGTGTATCCACTTAACTCACTAAATTTGTAGTTACAATATCTTGTGGCTTGTTCTGCGCTTTTTACATCTTCTTGGCTTGTAGGTATAAACTCAACTGGATGTTCAGAAGATAAAAACACACGCATTAGGCTAGGTTTGATAGCTCTTACTGTATCCCGAACCTTTGTAGCTACAATTTTTGATCTACCATCTTCCTGACCAATGTCTACTTCACCTTCAAAATAGCGTTGTGATTTAATACGATCTTCAGCAATCTCACTTTCAACAAAATTAATTGCACTTTGTACAGCATCATGTGCTATTTGTTGTACATCATCTTCACTCATTGCTTTTAGTTCTGTATGTGCCATTGTATCCTCTATTAATTCTGTTGCATTAAGTTACCTATACTATCACTAACTGCGCTACCAACATAATCCATCAAACCACTACTGCTTAACAAATCTTCTTGTACTTGATCTCCACCTAATTTAGCAGTACCTGATGCAGCTGTTCTTGATGCACCATATATTGCTGAGTCTAATATTTTCACAAATAATGGTAGTTTAGATTCATCAACTAATGCCTGTTGTAATAGTTTAAAGTCTTTTGTTGTTACTAGTTCAGCAATATCTTGAGCGTCTTTAGCGTTTATGTTAGGCGCTCTGTTTGAAATCATATTTTTAACAACAGTTATTCCTGAAGCTATATCTGTAGGATTCTGTTTAAATCTTGCTAATGCTGCGGCTTGTGTCATTTGATCAATAGCTGTTTGCTCCCTAGATGTAGTTGTGCCACCAATAATTGAGTTTTTTGTATCAACTGCATCGCCCGCAACTCTTGCTCTAGCAATGAGATCGTCTGCTTGACCTTCAGGAAATACAAGTTGCACAATTTTATTAAATGCTTTAGTTTCATCTGCTGTGCTTTTAATTGTTTGTGGTGTTTGTGATCTAAACTTATACGTAGACATAAATCCTTGACGTAACGCATCCATTGCACCTGGTGTTTTTTCAAATTTTTTGATTTCTAATGCTACTTTTTCAGGGTTTTGACCTAATAGCGTTTCGCCATATAAAAATGCATCTCTACCAACTCTTGTTTGTTTAGCCTGTTCTCTTACAAATTTAAGGTCAGGACTAAAGTCATCAATTTGTTTTTTCAGGTCTTTAACTGCTTGATCCATATTAGATAAAAGTGTTTTATTCACGTTCATTCTAGGTGTGTCACGCAATGCTCTGTACACTATTTCTGCATCTTCTAATGATGGTGACCTAATAATTTTTAACGCTCCGTTTTTGCCAATTTCATAAAATGGTACTAGATTGCCCGGTGTTGATCTGTAAATAGCATTAAGTTCATCAAACATTTGTGGAAACATTTGCATTGTGCCTTCAAGATTTTTTGCTAAACTTGATGGCAGTTGTGGGTTTATATCTTTAAATAATGTTTTATACAGTTTAGACTCATTTTCACGTAATGCATCATCTGACAATCTGTATAACTCTTGTACGTTCACTTCAGACTTTGTTCTGTTAACATTCATTTGCATTTGATCTAGCAAATCTTTTCTAGTGTCAATTGGTCTGCGTTTTGCAACATCAGTAATAGTTTGACCTGCGTCACCTAGAGTTCCTGTAAGAGCTTTTATCGCAGCTCGTAGTGTTGCATTATCAATAACAAGTTTGCCTTGTTTAACTTGATCAATAACTTGTTGAGCTGTTAAACCTGTCTTATCAATCAGCATTTGCATTTGTTCTCTAACAACTGGCGAATATTTCTTTCCTATTTCTGTAGATAACAATCTTGACATGCCTTCTGTCGCAAGTTGACCTCCACCTTGTATAACTGTACCAAGTGTGGCACCAGCTACATAACCACCCGGTGCGTTTTTTAAGTCCTCTACTATTCCTTCTTCACCTGTTCCAACAGAATACGCTGCACCTTGCTTACCTGATAGATGTGCTACTTCCCCTATACTTTTACGACCAGCTAATTTAGTTCCTAATTGTGTGATAGTTTGCATAGCTTTTGCCCAACCTGCTGGGCCACCAAATAAACTAGCAACAGTAGGTACAACTGCACCTGCTATCTCTATAGCTAGTGATTCACCCGGTTTTGCTTCTTGGTACTGACTTACTTTTGTTCTAATTTCATCTCTAGCTTGTTCATAAGTAACGTCTTTATTTAATAATGCTTTACCAAACGCTTCTAACTCATCTGCAAAACCAAAGGTTAAGCCTTGTGCTAATGCTCTCATTTTTTGATCTTCAACTTCAGCTTGTACCTCATTAAGTGTAACCTGATCTATTTTTGGTGATAAGGCTGTAATTTCTTCAATTGCTTCTTCACTAAATCCGACACCATCAGAGTTTTCTGCTTTTTGTTGTACTTGGTTTAATGTAGCTTGTATTTTGTTTTTAAAATCACTCATTACATAAATCCTTTTCTTTGATCTAAGTTAAATGTATTCCATAACATTCTTCCAGTAAAGCCATCAGCATAGTTACCTTCTCCAATTATTTCTTCTAAATCTTTTTGCTGACTTTTAGAAAGATTATGGTACCTATGATCATCATGTTCTTTAGCTCTTTCAGTAGTCTTTTTCATCCAGTCTGTATATGTCATGTTTGGATCAAACTGAATTTCATCTACACGGTCATACATGACTCTAGCTAATTTCTGTTTAGCAATAATCATTTCATCAATGTAATCTACTAATTCTTGTTCAGGCAACATTAAGTCTAAGTTTGTAGCCATTGCCATCGCCATTTCACGTTCTGATAATGCACCAAATGTAGCCATGTTTATTACACTAATACCCATTACATTAGCTACTCTACGTAAGAGAGCTGTCTGTTCATTCATTGCTGGTAAGAAGTTTGTAACAAGCCATCCTGTCTGCGCTCTATCTTCTTCTCTGAGCTTTCTAACACCGTTTTCGTCTGTGTAGACTAACTGATCAAGCGCTATCTTATAGTTATAAACATCAGCTTCTAAGGCTTGACCTTGTTGGAATGCATCTCTTGCCACTTCTTGCACTCTTGATTTGTCTGCTTCTAGGAATTTAGCTTGTGCTTCTGTCTTTCTTAATTCTTCTTCTGTAGGTAACACATTTCCTGTATAAACAATTGATACTTGATCGGCAGGTGCTTTATTAGGATCAGTTTTTACAACGTACTCCCTTCCATCTGTTTGATCTACTTTTGGTGTAGAGAAATTAATTTTGAGATTTTCATCGCCATAACCAAGATCATTTGCAACCATCTTGGTCACTTCTTTCATCATATCTTCAGTTGGGTTGAAGGTTAACATTTCAGCGTAATCACCAAAATGCGCTCTACCTTCCTTCTGAGCTTCAGCAGATAACCATGAAATATATCCTTTAACATCTCCTTTCGCAGTTGCATCTTTTGAGAGTAACGCTGATGCATCTTTAATAGACATAATGCCTTTTTCAACAAGATCAGCTTGATTGTTATGCCCCATTTTTCGTAGATATTTAACAGTTTCGTTTCTTTGTTGGACTGTGCCTTGTTGTTTGACTGTTTCTCTAAAAGAAGCCGCAAGACTTTCGTCAGGATCAAGCCGCATAGAGTTGAAGCCAAGACCAAGCCTTGCTACTTGCTCTCTGCTCATGCCATCAAACAATTGATTGCTAAAATTACTAACTACACCACCAAAACCTTGATTGCTGTTATTAGCCATTTGTGTTGACTGATCATCAGGTCTTTGATTACCTAGCAAACCACCACCTGAGAAAGCGTTTCCTAATATTCCTCCTATTAGTAGTTTAGATAATCCTGCCATTAGTTACCTCCAGTATATCCACTAGCACCTAATGACAAATAATCAAACAATCCCGGTGTCTTTGATCTTGTTTGTACTGTAGTGCTTTCACCTTGTGGTGTATTGCCTAGTGCATTGTTAAGATATGGCAACCCTGCTGCTGGGAAGCCTGTATATGTGTCAAATTTGTTTCTAGCGTTATCCATAATCATTTGCTGTAGTGCTTGTTGCATTGCACCTTGTGTAGCAAGATTTTGATTTACTTGTTGCCCCATACCAAAACCAAGATTAGAAATGTTAGCTAATTGATTCGCCGCTCCTAGTCTTTGGTTTTGCGCTTGTAAACCTGCACTCTGATTAGCTAGTGATGCTTGTAATCTGTTAGATATATCTTGTAGACCTGATGATTGATTAGCTAACTGACCTTGCATATTGTTTTGTATGTCTTGCAAGGCTGCGTTTTGTGCGTTTGCATAGTTAGATTGTCTAAGGCCTGCTGATGATTGAGCAAGTTGTTCAAGTGATGCTCTACCCAATTCAGCACCTTGTATTCCATGACGTGATCCACCGAAACTACCCGCAGCTTGTGCTTGTGATGATAATTCGTTTAAACCTATTTGCGCTCCTCTTAAAATGTCAGCTTCGTTTTGCTTTATAACTGCATCTGTGTAAGGATTCATATAGGTATTAAGATTTGTACTAGCAAGTGTTTGTGGTGTAACTCTTGCACTTTGTCCTACTGTACTAACTTGTTGAGGTGTGTACCCCATTCCAACAGCAGAACCCATACCTGCGCCTTGTATACCTTGCGCTGCTAGTTGATTAATGTTTGGTGGTGTTGTTTGTCCACCGGGTAATGGTGATCCTGCCATTTCTTATCTCCTATCGTTTTCCGTAAGTATAGTAATCATTTGCATGTGGATTTCCTATTTTTCTTGTATCAGTTATTACAGCTTTATCAATTGTTGTTCCGAATGGTGGTTCACCCATATCTTTTTGTTTAATAGGTGTTATATTGCTAACCACGTGTGTTTGCTCCTTAAATTTTGGTGTCAATATATCTAGCCATGTTGCTTTACCTTTATTAAATTCAGCTTCGGTCAAGGGGGCTGTTTCCCCTGCTACTTTCCCATAGGTGTGTATCCTTTACTATCGAATCTACTACTTAGACCACCTCTCATACCTGCTTCAATGTCTGCTGTGTCATCCATTGCAGGTGCTTTTGTATAACTATAGTCAAATTTTGGTTGTAGATTTCTGTAAGCATTATCTGACTCACTAACTGTGCTAAATGGACTAATTTGGTCTTTATGCAAATCAGTTTGAAAGTGGGGAGAGTCGTAATTAGGAGTAAAGTTAGAAGTTGGGTTGCCACTAGGCATAGGTACACTACCACCTCTACCACGACCACCACCACTATTTCGTGATGCATTTAATTGTGCCATAGCAGGTGCGCCAAATAACGCTTCATATTGTGCTACTGCATCAGGCTGTGCCTTACGTGTTTCAGCCAATGCTTGATCATACAATGGCATTGATGAGTAACCTTTAAAACCACCTGCAAACTCTGTTGGTGTAGGCATTTGGCTCTCAGCAGTAAGTGTACTACTAGGATCAAGCAACCCAAAAGCTCTAGCTGTATTAAGATTGTTGTTCATTGCAAGATTTTGTACATCGTTGAATGCTGCGATTTCCGCACCACGATATGGCATATACTCTATGCGTTGTACATCTTCTGCTCGTTGCAAGTTTCTGATAGCTGGTTGTTTCAGCCAATCAGGAATCGTTGTTTCTTCTGTTGTTGTTTCCTTGCCACTTTTTCCACCACCACCACTCATGTCAAAACTCCTTTAATAAAGTAGTAAATTGTTCTTTCCATCCTTTAGAAGCTAGAACCTTTTTCCATCCTCTACGACCAGTAACAGTCATTCCTGTACATCCTTGTTGTTTACCCCATGCCATTGCATCATCATGCATGTCAGTAATTTGTTCTATTCCTTGTCCTTGATCTCCCCCTGCGAGAAAAACGTGAAGGACTTTCTTATTAGGATACACTACTATTTCGGTTACTGCACAACCGTTTGCGCCTAACCATAGTTGAAAATCTCCTCGTATTATCCCATCAACTACATCTTTAAACTCATGAGTATTACCACCTTTGTTTAAAGCTGACTGTATCCAGTCTTTACATCTTATTAGTTCTTTTTCTAACTTCATGTTGTAACCTCAACAATAGATAAGGTAACACTTGGTGTAGATGGTGCAAATGCTGTTGCTGTAGTGTTCTCTAACAACGCCGCAATATCATCTACCGCCCACATTGCTTGAAGATAATCACCTGCGCTTATTGTAAATAAGGCGTTTCTTGATGCGATTTTCTTTTGTCCATTCTCATGAAGTGTAGAAATAATAGTTGAGTGGTCTTGTGTTGTGCCATTTACTTTAGGAAAGAAATAAACTGTTTTTGTAGAAGCGTTTGATGATGCTATTGTAGCATGAAAATTTAAATAATAAGTGCCACCTTTAGCAAAATCAATCCTTGTTGAATCACTACCGTTAATAGAGATATTGTTATTAGCATTTGTGTTGTTCCAAGTAATTCCGTAGGCAGTATCAACTGCGCTTGCAGTTTGACTTACTGTGCTATAAAAGAAGCCATGAGAGCCACTATTAGTACCACCGCCTAGTCCTAGTGGAGTCCACACACCATCAATAGATACTACAGGATTTTTGTCACCTCTATCCCACATCAAGATACCATCATCTGATGCTGATTCACCACTTGTAAGGCTTCTTAGTTTGTCTCTTGTAGTTGTTAAAAAACTGTTTAATCTTTCACCCCAGGGTTTCCAATCTGATCCTAGAGGTGGTGGAGGAGTTTGTGTACTCATCGTCTACCTCCTGCACTTGCTTCTATTCTCATAATTCCTGATCTCCAGTTGTCGTTACCTGTACCTTGTACTTTTATACGCACCTGTCTACCCTGAAAGCGCACATCTGTAGGATTACCAAGAGTAAACGCACCGTGTGAGGACTCAGTATCGTTAGGATAAAAACGTGTCTTAAACGTAACTTCTACTTGTCCTTGTGTTTTTTCGTCAGGTATTAACTGTGTTACTTTCATTATGCTATCACCGTTACCAATACTAATTGATCCTGACTCAGCGTATGGTTTTGTTGAACCTGAATGTGTGTAACCTGTTTCTTGATTGTAAAGGTTGCCACTAGCATCTGCCCATATTGGATTACTAAATACACCTTGATCTACACCTGCAGTTCTACTTAATTCACCAGTTGACCAATGCGCTTCTTTATAATCTAATGCTACATATCTATCATTTTCCGTTGATGTTGCTGATGGATAAAACCACCATATTTCACTATGTTGTGAATTGTGTACAGCATACACTTTACTAATTTGTGATGCATTCATATCGTCAAACACATAATCTGCAACTTCACAATTTACTTCTTTTGCTACTGATCCATCAAATGTAAAGAAACCACGTTTACCCATCCAAAACGCACCTTCATCTATGGCTACTGCACCTCGTCTTGATGCAACACCACAAGCTGTACCTACTCTTTCAAAACCATACACAAATGGTGCGCCTGAGTATTGTGCTATATGTGCATCATTGTCTGTCAGTATTAGTGTTCGCCCTCTCATACGCAAACCTAACATAATTTGACCAACAGTCTGTAATTCAAAATCACCCGCTTGGTTTGTTGCTGATGGTGTCCATGACGTATTATTTTCTTGATCGCACCATGCAATTTTGCGTGGATTACCACCTGCGCCAAGTGCAAATACAAATCTTTCTTCAGTAACTACTATTCCTTTATTGCTAACTGGTGCATTGCTTACTTGTTGTGCTACAACACCTGTATTTAATTGCCATTCATATATCTTGCCATCTTTTGATGAACAAGCCATTAGGTATTCACCCCATGTGTCTAATGACCATGTAGTTGCTTCTTGGTATATGCCTGATGATGTTGGTGCTGAACTCCAATTCCCTGATCCATAAAAACCACCACCATAACCTAAATTTAGTGAGCCATTCAGATCGCCTGATGTTAAACCTGAAGGAGTGATGTCGTAAACTGTGTGAGAGGGGTTTACATAATACAGTTTGTTATATGTTGCGCCTACAAGATATTCATCACTAGAGTTATCAAGAAATGAAATCATTGCTCTTGGTGCTGATGCAAATGCACTAGCTTTTCTAGTTGTCCATCCACCAACTGGTCTCATTGACCCATCATGCCATCTTACTAAACTTGCATCTCTCCATCTGTTAGATGCTTGAAAGTCTGTGCCATTTCTGTATTGACCCGGTGGTATGTCTAGTGGTATTAATGCCATAATCTTATGCCGCTATTTGTGTCCACGTTACAGAGTTATTAGTTATTAACTCCCATTTTTCTCGCCCATGTGTCATTTCACCTGACTCTGCTGAAACTATACCTGTTGCATTTCTTACTCTTAGTATGCTTGGTGTTGTTGTTGCAGTTGCAGATATTGTCTGTGGATTTACATTTACTGTAAACGCACCATCAGCAGTTAAAGATAAAGTTGCAGTACTTGCTCCAAGACCTTGAAATATCTTTTCACTATCTGCTGATTCACCACTTGTAACAGTTGATGTACCACTAGCACTACGTACTCTTAATGCATTAGATACAGCAGTAGATGATGTTGCACTAACAATCGTCTGCAAATCACCTTGTGTGTATGCCTCCATACCATACAGACCACTTCCGTATGCATATTCGTCTGTATCTTCATAGATTATATCTTCACCACTTGCTGTAATTGTTACAACAGCATTAACTGTAGCACTAGACTCTCTATCTCTATCAGCACTAAATGAAGCAATAGATGATGTTGCAGTTACAGATAATGCACCACTTGGCACATCTTTACCACCTTCAGCAGTAGTACTAGATGTTGCTGTTACTGTTAATGCACCACTTTCATGTGTTACACCTTCAGTACCAAAATCTCCTGCTGAGTAGTTTCCGTACCCATAACCAACTCTGTTTACAGGCATTTACTTAATTAAGCGTAATGTCTAAATCACCTGATGGCACACGAAATACATCACCAGTTTCAATTGTCTTACTAGATGACAATGAAGCATAAGCCATTAAGTTACCTGATGATGAAGCATCGTAAACACCAACGTGTGTTACTGTT
>Ga0055584_100005671_pt1 | contig 12233 bp, 8 predicted proteins | sample OSDHelmetaG_FD_58716 | JGI IMG/M metagenome (GOLD analysis project Ga0055584, IMG submission 58716) | Pelagic marine sediment microbial communities from the LTER site Helgoland, North Sea, for post-phytoplankton bloom and carbon turnover... | ecosystem: Environmental > Aquatic > Marine >... | reverse complement strand
CCCGGCCACTGCGCAATCAACGGCACCCGAATACCCGTCTGCGCCGGAGTCGCCTTGCCGCCTTTCACCTCTTTGCCGTTCATTCGCGCGGTGATCTTCAGGTGCGTGCCGTTGTCACTGTAGAAAAGGATCAGCGTGTTTTCCGCCAATCCCAGATCGTCGATTCCCTTCACAATACGGCCGACGAGCTTGTCCATGTAGTGGACCATGTCCGGAAAGTACTTCGTATCCTCCTCCAAGCGGCACGACGGTTCTCTCCACTCTTCCGAATCAGGTGTCGGCACCATCGGCCAGTGCGGCAACGCCATCGGATAATAGACGAACATCGGCTTGTTTCGATTGCGCTTCATGAAATCCAGCATGAAGTCCACGGAAAGATCAGGGCCGTAGCGTCCTTTGAGTTCTTTTCTCAGCTTGCCGTTTTGAAACAGCGTCGGATCGGCGTAGCGGGATCCTTTGTCTTCGGTATGCCAGGAATGGTAGAGTGCGTGTTCGTCAAATCCCGCCTCGTCCACCGCCATACCCGTGCCCCGTCGCTTGGCTGCACCCGGAAAATCGGGCGGATCATAGGACTGCAACTGCCACTTGCCCGCGATGCAAGTCTTGTAACCTGCATCCTTCAACAGATGCCCAAACGTTCGCTCCTTGGCATCGAGAATACCGAAGTAGGTCCAATTCCGATGATTGTATTTGCCGGTCATGATCTGCACCCGCGTCGGCGTGCACAGCGGCTGCGAATAGGCATGCGTAAAGCGCATTCCCTTCCGCGCCATTCGATCCAGATTGGGTGTCTTGTAAGTATCACTGCCGTAACAACTCAGCCCGTCGATCCCGACGTCGTCAGCCATGATCAGGACGATGTTCGGCCGTTCGGAAGCAGCGGGCAGATTCAGGGCCAAAACGAATGCCAACAGGAAGGAATGCAGAACGGTTTTCATGCGGGCGCTCACCAAAGCAATTCGATCGAGTCTGAACAACTGTAAAACGTGCGGATCCTCTACTTCACCAGTTGCAAATACGCATCCGCATAACGCCGGCCCAGCTCGCGATACGAATCGGCATCAAAGTGCACCTTGTCACCCTTGTGCTTCAGACCGTCCGAACTCACGAACGCGGAATTGCTGACATGCTTGGACAAGTCCTGATGCGCCTGATCGACGAGCTTCTTGTCATCGCTCCAAGGGCGTTCCTCAAACTGCCCCATTTGGCCTGCGATAAAGGGAACATTCTTGGCCTTCAACTCTTTGCGAAATCGGGCAACCAAGGCGTGCAGTTTCTTTGCATACGCCTGCGCCAGTCCCGGTTTGGAGTCCGATTCCCCCTGGTGCCATAAAATCCCCTTCAACCTACCGGTCTTGAGTGCCGCCTTCGCGCGCCGCAGCGCATCGTCCCAAGGATGACTCTTCGTCGGTTTGTAGAAAGCACCCTCCGTCCAACTGTCTATCGGCGAACCACCGACCGCACAAGGAATGAGCCCAATTGTGATATCCTTCCGTTCCCCCAAGACTTTCTTCGCAAACGATCTGCCGATACCCACACCCACAATCTTCGGCTTGTCAAAATGCAACGGTGCCGTCGCCGGCTTCCATTCGCCCTCCTTGGTATACATCAACACACGATCAAACGGTTTCTTGTCGGCCGAAGTCGCCTTCCCCCGCCCCGCCATATTCGACTGCCCCACGAGGAGATACAGATGAAAATCTTTCTCGGACGGAAGCGTTGCGGATTCAGCAGCAGGGCAAACCGCGGCAACGAAGAACAGAACAAGCGTAGCAATGCGATGCATGCCCTTTCGTAGCGCACGAATCCGTCCACGTAAATTCCGATTACGAGTCGGCTTGGTCAACCTCGCCCGGCGCAATCTTCCAGCCCATGAAACCGTAAATGATCGCAAAGATCGGACAGAGGAGGTTGACGAAGGCGTATGGCGCAAAGGCGAGGGTCGAAACCGTGAGGGTGGTGGCCATGTAGTTCCCGCAGGAGTTCCACGGAATCAGCGGCGAGGTCATCGTGCCGGCATCCTCCAACGTGCGGGACAGGTTCTTGGGATGCAGTTTTTGATCACGATAGGCAGCGGTGTACATCCGGCCGGGCACGACGATGGAGAGATACTGTTCGGGCGCCAGACAGTTGACTCCGAAGCAAGTGGCGACGGTGGCGGTAATCAAAGAGCCGGTAGATTTTGCCAAGCTGAGCACTGCTTGGGCGAGCCGTCCGAGTAGTCCGGTCTTTTCCATCACACCACCAAATGCCATCGCCGCAACGATCAGGGCCACGGTGGCCATCATCCCCATCATCCCTCCGCGCGACAGCAAGTCATCGACCGCACCAACTCCGGTCGCTGAGGTGTAACCTTCAATCATCACCAGAAAGACACCAGCCGCTGAGGCACCCTGAAGCAGCACCGCCAGCACCCCTCCCAGCAATGCGCCGGCAAGCAACGCTGGAAGCGCGGGGATACGAAAAATGACCATCCCAATCACAAGTAGCGGTGGCAGCAACAAGACCGGATTCAATTTGAACGAGGTTTGGATAGCGTTGGAGATCTCTTCCACATTGCCACCTGGGCTACCATCTCCGCTGATCTTCATCCCCAGCAACGCGTATAGAATGAGCGCAATGACCAAGGCCGGAACAGTCGTGTAGACCATGTGTCGTATATGTTCGAACAGCTCGGAACCAGCTACGGCCGGAGCCAGATTGGTCGTATCGGACAGCGGCGACATCTTGTCACCAAAGTAGGCACCGGAAATAATTGCTCCGGCGGTCATCGGAGCGGGCACCCCAAGGGCAGTCCCCACGCCGATCAGAGCGATGCCCACCGTGCCGGCCGTCGTCCATGAGCTCCCGGTCGCAAGCGAAACCACGACACAAACCAGGCAACAGGCGACGAGAAAGTAGCTGGGATTGAGCAACTTCAATCCGTAGTGTATCAGCAACGGAACGATGCCACCGGCAATCCAGGTGCCGATCATCATACCGATCACCAGCAGGATGAGGATGGCCTTCAATCCAACGACAATGCCCTGGATCATCCCCTCCTCCATTTCCTTCCAAGTGAAGCCCAAGCGCCAGCCCATGAAGGACGCCACCGCCGCCGCCAAGATGAGCGGCACCTGGTGATACTCACTGTGGAACTTGAAAATATTGACCCCGAGAATCGCGATCAACGCGACGACCGGCACCAACGCTTCCCACAAGAGCGGCGCGCGGGTTTTTGAAGCCTCACCTGCTGCCTGTTCCATCAGAGTTTCTTTATGGCGATGCGGCGAAACATGACCGGATCCTTGTGGCCGGCAAAACCAAAGTGTCCCTTCCGCAGTTTCCTGCCGGGCTGCGGCTTTTCACCGGCATAGCGGAGCTGCTTGTCGAGATCGGCATCGAGAATCACCGTGCCGTTCAGTTCCACCTTCACTTGTGAACCAACCACGGTGACCTCCTGATAATTCCAATCTCCAACCGGTCGCAGATAACCACGATGAGCGGGAGCAATCTTGTAAGCCGAACCGTGATATTGATGCGGTTGGAGCTTGGCGTATTGGCCCGCCTTATTGTCGAGCACCTGCAGTTCACAGAATCCATCCAAGTGCGGTTGACCCGTTCCCGGATAGCGGATTGCCAGACCATTGTTGCCGCCCGGCGGCAGCTTGAATTCGAGCCGCACGATGAAGTCCTCGTATTGCTCCTTGGTGAACAGCGTGCCACCCAGGCCCTCGCGGCAGACGATCGCACCGTCGCGAACGGTGTAACTGGACGTCTCGCCGGTCCAGCCCCGGAGGTCGCGCCCGTTGAAGATGCTGTGAAATCCCTGAGGACCGTCGTGTCCCCGCAACAAGCGGTTCGCCTGTTCATCCGTGAACTCGCGCACAAAAACGTTTCGCCAGCGGATCTCCCCGCCGTGGGTCTGCAACATGATCGGGCCTTCCGCGCGCAGGGGCGCGGTTCGCGACTTGTCCCAATAGTTCTCCATTGTCGCGGCAGCAACGACGAGCTGATCGTTCATCCACACCGAAGTTCGGCTACCCAGCTGCAGGATACGAAAACTGTTCCACTGCCCGAACGGCCGGTCAGCATGGATCGAGGGCCATTTGCCCGGCGAGTTGGTGCTGTTGTTGTGGAGACCGCCGGAACCCTTTTCCGCATGGCGCGGGTAACCATGTTTGCCACCCTCTTTCGTCGTGTCCCAGATCTGCACCTGCGGCGTGCCACGCAAATAGATACCGCTGTCCGCCTTGGCGACCGTCTTGTATTCGAGACGAAGATCCATATCCCCATACCCACGCGCCGTCGTGGCGTAGGGTCCTTTGCCATCGTTCACCAACTCCCCATTCTCAACTGTCCAATGGTCAATGAATTCACCCTGCTGCGCAACGATGGCATCTTCCTCGGTCAGTTTCTTGGAACGCATCACTTTCTGCGTGGTATGAGGATTGTTGCCATACCAGCCGATCAGATCCCGACCGTTGAAGAGGGCGTAAAACCCCTTCGGCGGACGCGGGTCCGCGGCGGAGACGGACAGCAGGGAAATCGCCAGTGCACAGGCGACCAAGGGAGCAAGAGGAGAGGCTTTCATGAACGAGTGTATAACTTGTAACGATTCAGCTCCCGGTTGGCGACGCAAATGTGTGCCCCTTTTCGGCCAACACAGAATCACGAAACACACCATCACGGCGCTCCAGTTCCCGATTCGCGTAGAGAGGTATCCGCTCCTCGCTATCCGCGGTTGAAATCCTGATCCGTATTTCGTCATTGCGCAGCCGCGCACGGGAACTCATTCTCCCGACCCTTTTTTCAATGCGCCGGCATTGCGACCGGAATCAAACACACATCATGAGTGAGCCGCAAAAAACGGAACTCGACCTCGAATTGGAGTTCCTGCCCTCCTGGGCCAAAGAAGATTCGAACAAGAAGAAATACGACCACATTCGTGGCGATGAAGAAGCGCGCCCGCGCCGGGGCGGAGGCCCACGTCGCGACGGTGGCGGCGGCAACCGTGGCGGCGGCAACCGCGGCGACCAGCGTGGTCCCCGCCGCTCTGGACCTTACGATCGGGGTCGTGGTGAGGGTCAAAATCGCGGTCGAGGTGAAGGCCGTGGCCGTGATCAACGCCGGGGTGGTGGTCGTGACCAACGTGGTCGTCCGGGCCGTGGCCGACGTGATGATCGACGCGATCGTCCGCCCGAACAGCTTCCCCAAATCGAGGCCCGCATCTGCCCGGAACCAAACGGCCTCGACGCCATGGCTCGTCAGATCCGGGTATCCGGCCGCGCCTATCCGGTCTTCGACATCGCCCGCCTCGTGATGAAGGCTCCCGATCGCTACCTCGTCGAGTTTGCAGTACGGCGCAAAGACAAGCAGGTATTGCAGCCGCTCTTTTTGTGCCAACTGGACGATACCGTCTGGTTGTCCGAAGACGCCGTGATGCAGCACCTGTTGCGAAAACACTTCGACACTTTTTACGCGACCGAAAAGACCGCCATCGATCCCCCGAAAGGCACCTACACCTTCGTCGCCCAGTGCGGCATGAGTGGAGAGATTCTCGGCCCACCAAACTATCACGACTACCAGAAGAAGCTCGTCGCGCTGCACTTGGAACGCTTCGCCAAGATGCCCTTCGACCGGTTCAAGTCCCGCGTCAACATTGTGCGCGACGAGGAAGTCGTGAAGCAATGGATTGAGAATCAGAGTTTCAAGACCGAATTCTCGGCGCTGAACGTCGCTGAAGAGGTGAAGTTCGCCAACCGCGAGGAAGTTGCCGCCCATTTCAAACAAACCCACCTGCCAAACATCGTCAAGTCGGTGGAGTCGCATAAGATTGCCGGCAAAGACGCGGGCATGGCGGCGGATCACAAGCTCCGACAGATGGCGCGTTACCTGGTTGATGACCAGCGTCGTTTTCCGCTCAAGGTGGTCAATGTCCTGTGCGAAGAATTTGCGAAGCACCAACTGCAGTTCTTCAAGAAGGACAAGACGGTGACGCATGTTTCCGTTTCGCGTCCGCACTTCCTCGACATGGAGATGACTCCGGTTTCCGACAGCATCAAGTCGATCGTGAAATTCATTGACGAAACCGAAAAGTGCACGCGTCGCAAGATCTACGACGCCCTCGCACCGCAAGCGGTGATCGAGGTGAAACCGCCCGAACCGGAAGCTGCGGCAACAAATGCCGCCGAAGCGAAGGAACCCGAGGCACCCACCAAAGAAAGCACTGAGTCTACTGCAGAAACGGAGCAACCATCCGAAGTCGCTGCCGAAGCTGCACCGAAAGAAAAAGCACCCAAGGCGGATCCCGCTCCGGCCGAACCTGAGTTGACTCCCGAGCAACAGGCCATCAACGCCGATCTGCACTGGCTGATTCATCAGGGGCACGTCATTGAATTTTCGAACGCCGTCGTAGAGACCGCCAAGAAACCGCGCCCGCGCCCCGAACAGCAGCCCAAGAAGAAAAAGAAGAAGGGCAGGCAGCGCCGCCCGCGCGCCGCACTCGTCTTTGTGGACACCGCCCCCATTCTGATCTGATCCCATGAACTACGCTGCACCGAATCTGGCAAAGAACCCGCCCCGCAGCCCGCGTTCGCGACTCGGTGGCTATGTCATCCTCCCTCGCATGCTCGACAAGTGCCGCGCAGAGATCGCCGGCACGAATGGCGATTACCACTACTCCTGTCCGCTCGACAAACGCTGGTTCGAATTTGCCGGCATTGATCCACTGGAGCTGAAGGGACAGGTGGAATCCGGAGTCGGAGACAACGATGTGCGCAATTGGATCGATTCCAATTCGACCACCAAGCCGAGCTTTCTCGAGATCGAAGCGTGGAGTCACCATCAGGAACAACGCGTCCCCGGCGACGCGGAGTCCCGTGAGTTCTTCAACGAACTCCACACCGGGGCCGCGAAACATCGTGAAGACATCTACACCTGGTTCGACCTGCTTGACCTGGACGACTACGTCACGTTTGGCGGCAAAGCCTGAGCCGGGATTGGCCAAAAAATATTATTGGCCGGCCGCCGGTGCTGTCGAACTATCCGGCCATGCATCGATTCCCCATACTTGGCGTCGGCCTCGCGCTGTTGATCAGCGCGTCAGCTGCCGTTTCTGCAGATCTGATCCGCATGGCATCAGATCTGACGGTTTCTCCGACCGGCAAGACCGTGGCCTTTTCTTGGAACGGTGACATCTGGCTCGTGTCGGCAAAGGGCGGCAAAGCACGGCAGCTCACCCACCATCCCCGCGAAGATCGGTATCCCCGGTTCTCACCCGGCGGACGCTACATCGCTTTCTCCAGCACGCGCAGCGGAAGCCGCCAAGCCTACTTCATGCCCGCGACCGGTGGACGCCCGCAACGCCTCACCTCGCACACTGAGGGTTTCAAGGTGGAGGGCTGGCATCCCGACGGAAAACAGATCCTGACCTCCATCAATCGCGATCATTTCTGGCGGCGCGCCGAACGCTTCAGCCTCGTGACAGTGGGGAAAACCGGACCGGAGAAAATCCTCTTCAACGACTACGGCGCCAATGGCCACCTCTCTCCCGACGGAAAGAGATTGCTGTTCACGCGCGAAGGCGAACGTACCTGGCGCAAAGGTTACAAAGGACCCCGCGCAAGCCAGATCTGGATCTACGATCTGGAAAAAGCCTCGTTCAAAAAGATCATCTCCGAGCAGGAGGAATCCCGCTGGCCACTTTGGAAACCCGATGGCAAGTCATTCTACTACGTCGCCGAACGCGGTGGCGTCGGAAACATTCGTGTCCGCGAAACTGCGTCCGGCAAGGAATCGCAGCTCACCCGGTTCAAGGAAGACACCCTGATGTATCCCAGCATTTCGAAGGACGGATCGACCATCGCGTTCCGCAAACTCTTCGACCTCTGGACACTCAAGACCGATGGGAAATCAGAACCCCGGAAAATCAGCGTGACCAACGCGGTGGATCACACCGCCGTCCGTCTTCAACGCCGGACGCTGAAGACAGCTACCGAAGTCGCCTACTCCAAAGACGGACTGGAGATCGCGTTCATTGCCGGCGGCGACCTCTGGGTGATGGACACCGAACTCCGCGAACCGATCCAGGTGACCAGTTCCTCAGCGTTCGAACGCAATCCGGTTTGGTCAACCGACGGCAAATCGATCTATTTCATCGGCGAGCGCAACGGGCAACCGGACATCATGCGGGCTGTTCGAACCGACGAAAAACTCTATTGGTGGCAGAATAAGAAATTCCGCTTTCAACAACTCACCAAGGATGCCGCAGAAGAAGGCAACCTGAAGCTCAGTCCCAACGGTTCCCGCCTGGCCTTCACAAAAGGCCGTGGCGATTTCTGGACCATGCGGCCGGACGGCAAGGAAGCGAAGCGACTGTTCGAATCGTGGAACACACCGAGTTACAACTGGTCGCCCGACAGCAAATGGATCGTCTACTCGCATTCGGACAACGACTTCAATCGCGACATCTGGATCCGCCCGATCGACGACAGCCGCGAACCGTTCAACGTCTCTCGCCATCCTGACAAAGACTACAATCCGGTATGGTCACCGAACGGAAAGATGATTGCGTTTACCGGCCGTCGTCAGGCCGATGAGACCGACATCTATTTCGTCATGTTGCAGCAGGCGGATCACGAAACCGACACCCGAGACAAAAAGCTAAAGAAAGCGCTCGAGAAGATCAAAAAGGCACGTACGAAAAAGACCACCAAAAAGCCTGCCCAAAAGGAACCGAACCCTGAAGACAAGGCGAAGGTGCCTCCCGCAAAACCGGCGCCGCCAAAACGCCCAACGCTATCGATCGATTTCGAGAATCTGCACGAACGCATCCGGCGGGTCTCCATCCCAAACACCTCTGAATCCTCGCTCTTCTGGTCCTTCGATTCCAAGAAACTCGCGTTCGCTGCGAAGATCGATGGCAAGACCGGCACTTACTCCATCGACCCGGCCGAAAGCCTGAAACCGAAGTTCATCACCACGAAAACCGGTTCACAGGCCCGGTGGATCTCCAGCGGCAACCGTATTCTCTGGATCGCTGACCGCGTCCCCGGATCCGTGGCCGGAACCGCAGTCACCACCTATTCTTTCTCCGCCAATCAGGAGGTGCGCGTTCAATACCGTTTCAGGGAAGCCTTCAATCAGGCATGGCGAACCATGCGTGACCATTACTATGACGAGAAACTCGGCGGCAACGATTGGAACAAGATCCGGGAGAAGTATGTCGGCATGGCCGCCCAATGCCCGGACGGAGCCACCCTCGGAAACGTCATCAACCTGATGCTCGGCGAACTCAACGGATCGCATCTGGGATTTTACTACCGGGGACCATCCTACTCCCCCGCGGCCCCTTCGGATACATGGACCAAGACCACTGCGCATCTGGGAGTCCGCTTCGATCCGGATCACGAGGGTGACGGGATTCGCATTGTCGATGTGATCAAGAACAGTCCGGCTGATCACAAGAACTCACGGCTCCAAGCGGGTGATATCATCACGGAAATCGACGGCAAGAAAGTCGAGGCCAACGCTTACCTGCCGCGATTGCTGAACGGTGCCCCCAACCGCGATATCGTGCTGAAGGTAAACGACGGCAAAAAGAAGAAGTCCCAAACGCGAACCGTCACCCTACGCCCGACGAGCTATGCCCGGGTTCGTTCACTGCTCTACGAAAAATGGATCGACGACAATCAGGCCCGAGTAGCGAAGGCTTCCAACGGCAAGTTCGGCTATCTGCACATCGCCGGCATGAACATGACAAGCTTCTACCGCTTTGAGGAGGAGCTCTATTCGGTCGCTGCCGGAAAGGATGGAATCGTGATCGACGTTCGCGAGAACGGCGGCGGTTCCACCACCGATCATCTGCTGACAATCCTCACCCAACCACGCCACGCCGTCACCATACCGCGCGGCGGCGGACGAGGTTATCCGCAGGACCGCAAGGTCTACGCCTCCTGGCACAAACCCGTGGTCGTGCTCTGCAACCAGAACAGCTACAGCAACGCCGAGATCTTCGCGCACGCCATCCGGCATCTGAAACGCGGCAAGGTCGTCGGTACACCGACTGCCGGTGGAGTGATCAGCACCGGTTCCAAAACAATCATGGATCTCGGCTACGTCCGCATGCCCTTCCGCGGCTGGTATCGCCTGTCCGATGGACAGGACATGGAACTCCACCCTGCCCAACCTCACCACATCCTGTGGCCCGAACCCGGTGAATTCCCCAACGGCAAAGACACGCAATTGCAAAAGGCCATCAAGGTCCTGAAAAAGGAAGTTCGCAAGGAACAGAAAAAGCCGGAGCTGAAACTCATCAAGGCCAGCGAGCGAGGCGACCAGAAGTAGGGTGGGTGCCCAAGCAGAATTTCCGGCCGCAGAGGAAATTCTGATTCTCTGAAACGGCGAACGCTACAGCTCCGCGAACGATCACCGGACGCGGTGATTGACTCATTTCGCAGGCAAATGAACGGTCGTGATCAGATCGTTCTCATCCGTGTCATCCGGTTCGTTCGAATAAGTTTCGAAACAACTCACCCGTTTGTTCTGGCGAAAGACTTTCGCCCGCGCATGCATCATGCTCGCCGACCAGACGTTGCCCAAGTGGCGATAAGGTCCGGTGTGCTTTGTGGAGTAAACCTCGCAATCATTCATGCTGCCAAAGGTGAGATCGGACGGAAGGTTTCCGGGAATGGAGGCGATCGGATGACCCGCAGTGAAAATGGCGATGCGCTTCACCGGATCAAACTTCTCGTAGATTGAGAACGCCCGCCCGGATGGTTTGAGGCCTGCCTCCTTCAGATAAGCCTTCACCTTGTCCATTGCGACCTGCATCGATTCGGAAATGTCATCCGTCGAGCAACCCGATTTCGCACCGACGTAGCGAAAACCTTTGATGGATTCGCGACCGATAAATTCCAGTTTCGAGGGCACCGATCCGATCTCCGCGAAATCTTTCAACATGCGCAGACCGCGCTCGTAATCCATACCCACAAACGCAGCCATCATGTTCTTCATGAAGAACATGAAAAACGGGAGCGATCCTTCCATGCTCCAGATCACCTGGGTGCCACCAGCCTGTTCCTCGAATTCAAACCGCACGGAAGCGACGGATTTCCACGGTTTCAGGAACACGAGCCGATAGTCGATCGACTTCGGTTCACTTTCGCTGACAATTCCCATCTCACCGGCACCAACGATCTTGCCATCCCATGAGTAGCTCTTGCCATCTTTCGCATAGCTGGGTGTGCAGGCCGGCTCCGCAAGCAGCCAAGGCGACCACGTAGGCCACAGTTTGAAATCGCGGACAATGGCGTAAACCTTGTCGCAGGAAGCATTGATCTGAACGGTTTTCTTTACGTTGAACTTCGGCATGTCGGGGGTGTGCTGATGATCGATCGTTTGATGTCGGCAGGGAGCTTAGTGCAAGCCGCCCAATTGAACACCCCGGAATCAGCACCACCGGTGAAATATGGCAACCGCTACAACTCCAACTCAAAACTTCCGGCAGCGAATCGCTTCCCGTTGATCTGAATCTCCACCTGGTGCAGCCCCGGGTAGAGCGCGCGAATGGTCGTTATCCTCATCGGATGCTTCTTGCTCAACGAAACCGAACCACGCCCGGGAAGCTCCAACGTGGTCCATTTGAACACTTTGGCCGTGGTACTGCCGGCCTTGCGGACAAAATGGACGGCGTAGTCGATCGCGAGTCGCTGCGACTTGCCTGCGCTGGAGGAAACATCCGCTTCGAGCAACACGTGCTCACCAACCCTGATCTTCGACGGCTTGATGGAAAGTCTGGCGGACAGCTTTTTGGGAGGCCCAAAACCGACGAGTTCCAACGCCCCGCTATGACCGTCCTTGATGAGTGAGCGTAGCGCATGCCGGATCAACCAGTCGCGATTCGCGTTGGGTTTCTGCTTCCACTTGCGGCACCGCGCGACGACCAGGTCAGGATGATCCTTGGCGATGTCATTCAAATTGTTCGCCACCGAACGACGGACATAGATCTCCGGATCATCTTTCAGCTTTTCCAGTATCGGCCAAATCGGAGTTGGATCCGCAACCAAGGCCCGCAGCTTCATCCCCCATGGCAAACGGGAACGCACCCCCTCGGAGCACCAGCGGCGAACATGCTCACTCGGATGATCCGTCAGTTCCATCAGGCGAGCGAACGTCTCATCGGAACGCTGATCCACGAATGGCCGGACCGCAAACTCGGAAGAGAACCGCTGCGTCAGCTCAATCATGGTCGC
>Ga0055584_100005670_pt1 | contig 12234 bp, 13 predicted proteins | sample OSDHelmetaG_FD_58716 | JGI IMG/M metagenome (GOLD analysis project Ga0055584, IMG submission 58716) | Pelagic marine sediment microbial communities from the LTER site Helgoland, North Sea, for post-phytoplankton bloom and carbon turnover... | ecosystem: Environmental > Aquatic > Marine >... | reverse complement strand
CGGCTCCAGTTTGCCGCCGCCACCATGTTCCACTTTCTGTTCGTCCCCCTGACCCTGGGGCTCTCCGTTCTGGTTGCATACATGGAGACCCAGTATGTGCGGACCGGTGATGAAACCTACCTGCGCATGACCAAGTTCTGGGGAAAACTCTTCCTGATCAATTTTGCCCTGGGGGTGGTCACCGGCATCACCCTGGAATTTCAGTTCGGCACCAACTGGTCGCGCTACTCCGCCTATGTGGGAGATGTCTTCGGGTCGCTTCTGGCCATCGAAGCGTCCGTGGCGTTTTTCCTGGAATCCACCTTCATCGGCATCTGGATCTTCGGCTGGAAGAAGCTGTCCAAAAAAGCCCACGCCACGGTCATGTGGCTGGTGGCCGGCGCCGGCAACATCTCGGCGATCTGGATTCTCCTGGCCAACGGGTGGATGCAGCACCCGGTTGGATTTACCATCCGCAACGGCCGGGCAGAGCTGACCGACTTTCTGGCCGTGATCACCAACAAGTTCGGAATACTTGAAATCCTTCATATGATACCGTCCGCTTTCCTTCTGGCCGCATTTTTCATGATGGGTATCAGTGCCTGGCACCTGCTGAAAAAACAGCACATCGAGTTCTTCACCCGGTCATTCAATATCGGCCTGGTGGTCGGCCTGGTCGCCTCCATCGTGGTGGCCATCACCGGCGACATGCACGCCGTTCACGTGACCCAGACCCAGCCGGCCAAGCTGGCCGCCATGGAATCACACTGGGAGACCCAGACCCAGGCCCCCATCGTCATGTTCGCCATTCCCGACGAAAAGAACGAACGCAACGCGATCGAAATCGGCCGACTGCCCGGCGCCCTGAGCCTCTTGGGACACCACGACATCAATGCGGCGGTGATCGGCCTCAAGGACATTCCCAAAGATGAACGGCCGCCCGTCCTGCCGACCTTCATCTCATTCCGGACGATGGTGGCTTTAGGAACCCTTTTCCCCCTGCTCACCATCGTTGGGTTGTTTTTAAAAAACCGCCTGCTTGAATCCCGCTGGTACTTGTGGATCATGCTTTTTGCCATTCCGCTGCCCTACCTGGCCATCGAGATGGGATGGGTGCTGGCCGAAGTGGGCCGCCAGCCCTGGATCGTTTACGGCCTGTTGAAAACGGCCAATGCCGCCTCGCCGGTGACGGCCTCCCAGGTGATGACCAGCCTGGTGGGCTTCATTCTGGTTTACGGCCTGCTGGGCATGGCCGGCTTTTACCTGATCGCCGATTTCGCCAGAAAAGGCCCGAAACCGGCAGCGGCAGACGCGAACTCGGCCAATGGCTGAACCATTCATCCATAAAAACGAAACACAGGGGTTATAAATGGAATTACAAACCGTATGGTTTTTTATCTGGGGACTGCTCTGGGCGGTCTTTTTCATGACGGACGGCTTCGACCTTGGAATCGGTACGCTGTACCCCTTCCTGGGCAAATCGGAACGCGACAAGCATATGATGATCCACGCCATGGGACCGCTGTGGGACGGCAACGAGGTGTGGCTGCTAACCGCCGGCGGCGTCACCTTTGCCGCCTTTCCGCTGGTCTACGCGGTGATGTTTTCATCCCTGTACTCGGCGCTGATGCTGATTCTCTTCGCTTTGATCCTGCGCGGTGTATCCTTCGAGTTCCGCAATAAAGTGGACAATCCGGCATGGAAAAAGGTTTGGGACACCTGCATCTTTGTGGGCAGTTTTCTGCCGGCACTTTTGTTCGGCGTCGCCTTTGCCAACATATTCAAAGGGATCCCCATCGACCAGGACGGCATCTACCTGGGCAACCTGTTCACCTTGCTCAACCCTTACGGTCTGCTGGGCGGCGTGTTGTTTCTGTGCCTCTTTCTGGTCCACGGTGCCTTGTGGCTCACCGTCCGTGCCGACGGCCATCTGGCCCAACGGGCCGAGGACCTGGCCGGCAAGCTGTGGCCGGTACTCACCGGCGTAGCGGTCGTCTTTCTGGTGGCGAGCTACATCTTCACGCCGCTGTACAACAATTACCTGGCCAACCCAGTCCTCTTCTTGGTACCGGCCATCTCCGTTGCCGCCATCGTGGGAATCAAGTACTTCCTGATGCAAAAAGCCTTTTTCAAGGCATGGCTGTCATCGGCGGCGACCATCGTCTCCTGCACATTTTTCGGCGTTATCGGGCTGTTTCCCAACCTGTTCCCCTCAAGTATCGATACCGCCTACAGTCTATCGGCCTTTAACGCCTCGTCCAGTCCCCTGACCCTGAAAATCATGCTTATCGTGGTGCTGCTTTTCGTACCCGTGGTACTGGCCTACCAGATCTGGGCCTACCAGCTGTTCAGCGTCAAGGTCACCGACGACGACCTGGCCCATGAAGAAATGTATTAAAACGGAGCATGCCATGAACCGCACTATTTTTGTGATCACCCTTGTCACCGCCCTGGTGGTTGGCCTCTGCATGGCCGCAACCCATGCCGCCACCCAAGGTCCGGACAATATCGATATATTCGGCGGTCAATCGGGTAAAGTACCCTTTCCCCATGCCCAGCATCAGGACCGCATCAAGGACTGCAACGTTTGCCACAGCGTGTTTCCCCAGGAGACCGAGGCCATCAGGAAGATGAAGGAGAAGGGAACGCTGAAGCCGAAAAAAGTGATGAACCTCCAGTGCATCAAGTGCCACAAAGCGGAAAAAAAGACGGGCAAGCCCCATGGCCCGGTAACCTGCAAATCCTGCCATGTCAAATAGTCGTCAACCATGCTGATCTTAGGACTTCAGGGCAGCCCCCGCAAAGGCGGAAACACAGACACCCTTCTGGCGTCCTTTCTGGAAAAAGCCGGCCAGGCGGGCGCTGCCGTTAAAACCATCCAGGTGGCCCGGGCCGGCATTGTGCCATGCAAGGGTTGCGGGTACTGTGAAACGCATGGCACCTGCGTGATTGCCGATGATCCCATGTCAACGGAAATATTCGGTCTGCTGCGGGAAGCGGATCTGGTGGTGGCCGCCACCCCGGTCTTTTTTTACGGCATCTCCGCCCAGCTCAAAGTCCTCATCGACCGATGCCAGACCCTCTGGTCGCGAAAGTACGTGTACAAGCTGAAAGACCCGCAGGCGGCCACCCGAAAAGGGGTGCTGTTCAGCGTCGCGGCATCCGAGGGACGTCAGCTCTTCGACGGCATCCACCTGACCACCAAGTACTTTTTCGATGCCATCGACGCCCAGTTCAGCCATGCACTCGTCTACCGGGGCGTTGAATCCAAGGGTGCCATCCGCCATCACGAAGGTCTGGCCACGGACATTGACGAGACCCTTCAAAAAACCGTCCTGCCGTTTGTCACGCGAAAGCGCGTTCTTTTCATCTCACCGACAGGCGCCTGCCGGGCACCCATGGCGGCAGCCATGGCCCAGGATCGGTTCGGCGACTGTATCCGAACCGGATTCGCCGCCCTGCGACCGGCGTCCGAATTGTATTCACCGATGGTCCGCAGCATGCATCGGGTGGCTGTGGACATGGGCTACCGCAAACCGCAATCCATTGAACTGGCATTATCCGCCGCCACGCCTGATCTGACAATCGCCATCGGCGACGGCGTTGAAAAAATTAGGGTTCCGGGTCTAAAAACAGTGCAATGGTCCCTGCCCGAACCGGTATCATCGGATGACGCCGCCATGGACCGTTTGCGCCTGGCGATGGAATCGCAAGTCGACACGCTGATGGCGTTGCTATAATGAACCTAAACTGATAGAAAAGGAGTCTTGCATGGCCGAACCCCATGAAATGTACCAGTGTCAGACCACCAACTGCGGCTACATCTACAACCCCGATAAGGGTGACCGCAAAGGCAAGATCGCCAAGGGAACCTCATTTGACGACCTTCCCGACGATTGGAAGTGCCCCATCTGCGGTGCCGGTAAAAAAATGTTCAAACCCCTGGGATAGTCGCCGCCAATTTCGATTAGACACCGCCAGGCCCTTCATGGTAAGGGAAAGAATGACGATTGAACATGAATGCGTCCTCACCCGTGGCGTCACCGTTAACAATTAACGTATAACTTTACGGAGGTAACAATGGACAGGTATGTTTGCACTCTCTGCGGCTATGTTTACGATCCTGAAGCGGGGGACCCCGACAATGGTGTAGCTCCCGGCACCAAATGGGAAGATGTACCCGGGGACTGGGAATGCCCGGTCTGCGGGGCAGGCAAGGACGATTTCGAGAAGGAAGAATAAGTCCCGCAAACCCTGTGAAGCGTTCCTTTTAAAACGGCTGGCTCCGGATGCCCTTTTTCTGCTCATCGGAAAAGGGCATCTCGATTATTGATCAACTCGTAAAAAGCCGCATTCCCGACGGATTCGTGAAAAGCCCGAGATCAAGGATTGCCTATCCTGAGGAATGAGGAGTACTTATCGTACTCCGCAGTGACGAGGGATGACGCGTAACGCAGATATCGGGCTTTTGACGAATCCGTCATCATTGATCAACTCACACAAAAGGAGAGCACCCGGTCGACCAGGCAAGCCTGGCAATATCGACCGGTGTTGATCCACAACGCCGTTTAGAAAACGGCGACAGGAATCCGAATATGCAACCGACTAAAATTGCAGACGGCGTCTACGATGTCGGCGTCATCGATTGGAACATCAGAGATTTTCACGGCTACTCCACCGACCGGGGAACCAGCTACAACGCCTATCTGGTCATGGACGAGAAGGTGGCCCTCATCGACACGGTGAAGGCGCCGTTCACCGACCAACTGATCGGCAACATCTCCCAGATTATCGATCCGAAAAAGATCGACGTGGTCGTCAGCAACCACACCGAGATGGACCACTCGGGGGCGCTGCCGCGTATCATGCAACAGGTGGGAGAAGACAAACCGCTGTATTGTTCCAAGATGGGTGCCAAGAACCTGGCCAGCCATTTCCCCAACGCCTGGAATTATCACCCGGTAAAAGAGGGCGAAGAACTCTCCTTGGGCCAGCGCACCCTCACTTTCATGGAAACCCGCATGATCCACTGGCCGGACAGTATGTTTACCTACCTGAAGGAGGATCACATCCTCTTTTCCAGTGACGGGTTCGGCCAGCATTACGCCAGCTTCGACAAATTCGACGACCAGGCCGGCGCGGATCTCATGGTGCAGGCCAAAAAATACTATGCCAACATCCTTTTACTCTACGCACCCCGCATTCTGAAGCTGATAGAAAAAGTGGTGGCGTCGGGCATCCAGATCGATATGATCTGCCCGGACCATGGTGTCATCTGGCGCCAACACCCCGGAAAGATTATCGATGCCTACCTGCAATGGAGCCGGCAGGAAACGGAGAAGAAGGCGGTGGTCGTCTACGACACCATGTGGAAAAGCACCGAAACGATGGCCAACGCCATCGCCGAGGGCATCTCGCTGACCGGCGTCAAGGTCAAACCCATCCACATTCGCAGTTCCCACCGCAGCGACATCATGACCGATGTGCTGGATGCGGCGGCCGTGGTGGTGGGCTCACCCACCCTGAACAACCAGATGTTCCCCACGGTGGCCGACATACTGGTCTACATGAAGGGGCTCAAACCGGAGAACAAGATCGGCGGGGCCTTTGGCTCCTACGGGTGGAGCGGGGAATCGGTCAAGCTGGTGGCAGCGGAACTGGCGGCCATGAAATTCACCATGATCGAAGCGGGTCCCCGACTCCAGTACGTTCCCGATGACGCCGGCATCGACGCCTGCATCGAATACGGCAAAAAAATCGGCGACGCCGTAAACGCCAAACAGCGATGAGAATACCCGTGCTCGATATCGGCACCTGCACCCTGTGCATGGGCTGCGTGGCCGTGTGCCCGGAGGTGTTTCGTGAAAACGACGCCGGTTACATTGAGGTCATTGAATTGGACGCCTATCCCGAAGAAGGGGTAAACGAGGCCATCAAATATTGCCCGGAAGACTGCATCACCTGGGAAGATATGCGCTAAGACAATTAATTTGGACTGCGTTATCGCTCGTCGCAGTACACCAATACGGCTTCCTCCCTCTGTCCTAGCCATATTAATTATCTTAAAGCATAAGCGTAGTAGAATCCATTTCTTATCTTTGCGGAAAGGTAATATGAAAAAGATAGCGCTTTTCGTTTTTAACGGGGACCCGGTCTGTTTCATCCATGTCCTGCTCAACGGGCTGGACTTGAAAACCAAGGGCATGGACGGCCGAATCATCGTGGAGGGGGCGGCCACCGCCCTGCTACCCGAAATGGCCAAACCGGAAAATCCCCTTCACAAGCTGTGGGAGAAAGCAAAATCCCAAGGTATCGTTGAAGGCGTATGCAAGGGATGCGCCCACAAAATGGGCACCGCGGAAGAAACGGCCAATCAGGGTCTGGCCCTGCTGGACGACATGTCCGGCCACCCCTCCATGTCCCGGTATATCGAAGCGGGATTCGAGGTGGTCTCCTTTTAGTACCTTAATCCTGAAATTGGTGTTTTTTATGTCAGAAAACAGAATCCCAATAACCTAAAAAATCACAATAGCCAAAAAACAAATGACAAATATATAACCATAACTAAAACTCTAAATTTCAAACATAGGTATCTTGAGGGAAGACATTCCAATTAACTAAAGCGGTAATCGTTGACGTTATAACATTGCCAAAGGCAAATGCGGATATAGATGGCGGCAAAAAGCTGTCGGTTTGTACCTTGTCTGAGTTTTGGATATTGTAGTTTGGAATTTGTTTGGGATTTGGTAATTGTAATTTGTTATTTTTTTAAGATTTGGTGCATACAATTTGTCGTTTCCGATTACCCGGGTTGGTGGATACAAGTATGGGCAACCGTGAACGAAAAGCCCACATCGGGCAACTGCTTGGCCGGGACGATTTCGATAACGCCCTCGACGCCATCCGACTGATTCCCGGTCGCCAGGCGGTGAATCCCCTCTTCTCTTTTTTATATTCAGGAGAAGAGAAAATCCGCTGGCGGGCCGTCACGGCCATGGGTGCGGTGGTTGGCCACCTGGCCGACACCACCATGGAATCGGCACGGGTGGTGATGCGACGGTTCATGTGGAACCTGAACGATGAGTCCGGTGGTATCGGCTGGGGTTCACCCGAGGCCATCGGTGAAATCACCGCCGGTCATGCCGGTCTGGCAGATGAGTTCGCCTGCATCCTGATTTCCTATATCGATCCGCATGGCAATTTTCTCGAACACGAATTGCTCCAGCGGGGATCCTTGTGGGGCGTGGGACGACTGGCCCACGCCCGCCCGCTGCTGGCAAAACCGGCGGCCCCTTTTCTGACCGCATTTTTCGACGCACCCGACCCCTTCCTGCGAGGCACGGCGATTTGGGCGGCCGGTCCCATCCTCGACGGTGCCATGCGCCCGCTTTTAAAAGCCCGACTGTCCGATGAGGCACCCCTTCGGCTCTACCGGCAGATGCGCGTGACGGAGACCACCGTCGCCGAACTGGCCAATGCGTCCCTTGGCGGGACGCGTGTTGACGCCTGACTGTCGGTCTGTTTCGCCCATTACCCTGATTCACGAGGCGAGCACAGTGATAAACCCCATTGGCACTTCGAGGTTGCATCCACACGGCGTCAGCATTACCATGCATGGGTCGGCAGAGCTGTAACCTGCAAGCGAAATGGGGCTCTATCTGCATATTCAATCAAGATATCCGACCATCAACAATGAGGAGGAGGGAATGCCAAGGACTTCGGTTTTACTGATGTTGGCCTGCGCCATACCCTGGGCTGCGACCTGTGTTGGATGTGCATCCAAAGATGCCTATCGCTACGAAACGATCAAGATCCAGTATGCCGATATGGCCTGCAATCTGGGCCAATCACAGGCGGCCGATACGCCGCCTGCCACCTGTGCCGTCAACAGCAACCTGACATTGCAGAATGTGCTCGACATTGCCCAGGCCAACAACCCGGATCTGCTCATGGCCGTGGCCCGCATCGAACGGGCCCGGGCAATGCTGGAAAAATCAGCCGCTCCCTTTTACCCCCAGGTGAATGTATACACCGAATATCTCCAGGGGGACGCCCCGTCAGCCTATCTGTTCAAGACCATCGACTCGCGCAAACTACCGCCGGACGTCAACTTCAACGACCCGGGATGGTTCGAGAATTATGAAAGCGGGGTCACCGCCGGCATCAACCTGTTCAACGGCGGCAGAGACGGCCTCAACCGGGAGATGGCCAAAACCGGTCTGACCATTTCTCAACTGGACCGGGACGGCATCGAAAACCAGATCATGGCCACCGCCATCGGTGCCTACTATGATATTCTCGCCGCCGCCAACTTCACCGCCGTGGCTGAAGAATCGGTGGAAACCACCCGCTCCCAACTGCGCATCATGGATGTCCGCTATCAGGCGGGCGGTGCCTTGAAAACCGATCTGCTCTCCCTTCAGGTGCGCATGGCGGAAACCGAAGAAATTCTCGTCCAGAGCCGTAACCGTCAGCGCCTGGCCAAGGCCGCCCTGGCGGAAATTCTCGGTGTCGAACCCGATGTGCCTTTCGGTGTCGTCGATGCACAACCCCAGGCCGTCAACGTCCCCGACGACCCTTTATCGGCACTGGACTACGCCCTGATGCATAGACCCGAACTGGCCAGCATCCACGAGCAGCTGCGCCGGTCAAAAATGGCCGTGGATGCCTCACGGGCCGGCTACCTGCCCCAGTTGGATTTCATGACCCGTTACTACGCCAACGACCCCGACATGAAGTACAGCACCGACCGGGACAACTGGACCGCCGGCCTCTACCTGAACTGGAAGATCTTCGATGGATTTGCCACAAAAAGCGACCGGGCCGAAGCGCTGTCCCAATTGCAGGAAACCATGGCTGCCGACCGCAAGACCCTGCTGGCCGTCAAGTTCGACGTAAAAAGGGCCTACCTCAATCTCAATGAAGCCCAGGAACGACTGAAAGTGACGACGTCCAATGTCCGCACGGCCAAGGAGACCTTTGAGCTGGTCAAGCGCCAGTACGAGGGCGGATCAGCCGACATCACCCGCTACCTGGAAGCCGAACTGGCCTACAACCGTTCCAGAATGAGCGAAACCGCCGCTTATTTCGACCGCGAAAAAGCCCGCGCCCAGATCGCCCGGGCCATCGGCCACTGGACCGGCAGCCGCAAGAACGATATCCAGGAGGGATAGCCCGAACTTATTGTGTCTTGACCGGTGTAATCAGCACATCGATGCGCCGGTTGGTGGCTCGTCCTTCAGCAGTCGTGTTGGGCGCCAGGGGCCTGTCCGGACCATGCCCGGCGGCCCGGATGCGACTTGCCGGAAGGGTCTTGTTGGCAACCAGGTAGGTCTTCACCACCTCGGCCCGCTTTTGGGAAAGCGCCTGGTTGGCTCGCGCGGAGCCGGAGCCCTCGGTGGTATCGGTATAACCCTCGATGGTTACGGTCGGTTGACCAAATGTCTGGATAGCCTGCTGCACCTTGCTGAGCAGGACATAGTTTCCAGGAGTCAGGGTAGCCTGTCCCGCCGGGAACTTGATGCCGCGCATGCGTATGACCAACTGGCCGCCCTGTTTGTAGACGTCTGCCTCGTCAGGCCTGAAAAACCGCTGGACTTTTTTAAATTTCTCATTGAATTCGCGTTCGGCTGCGAGTTTTTGCCTGGCGTCTTCCTGCTCGCGTGAATAGCCTTTCAAGCTGCTAAGCTGCTGTTCCAAGGTTGCCGCCCGGGCCTGGTAACCTTGATTATCTTTTTCAAGGGACTTGGTTTGTTGTTCCATCGCTTCGACGGCGCCGGTCAACGAACTGAGCTGACCCTCGACGCCCTTGTCCCGAAAATCGCCGGCATTCATGGGCTGCCCAAGACGCTCGAACAGGCTCTCCACGTAAAGGGCGGACGCTTCCGGTGTCATCGCCTTGAATTGTTGGCTGTTCTCGCTGATGGTCATCATCCGCCGGGCCATAAATTCGGCATGAGCAGCCATTTGGATGATCGTTTCCGCTGCATAGGGGTTCTGGCCGATATAGGCGTCGGCCTCCTTCAAGGCCTGGAGGGCTTCGTTGTATGCGGTCGGGGCGATTTTCTGGACCCTGGCTTTATCGGCGTCGGCCATCATCTGGCGTGCATCGCCGAGGTAGCTGTCTTTGATGGCCATGATTTCCACATCCCGGAAGGCTGCCTGGACCTCAGCGGCTTTTTTCTGCGCATAGCTCAAATTGTCGTTCTCAATGGCCTTGGTGAGTTTCAGATACTGTTTTTCCACCTTCATGTAAGGCTCGCCCAGCCTGTCGGCCTCCACCTTGAGGGCGTTGTCCCTGGCTTGGTTCGTTTCACCAAGAATCGTCCGTGAGACCTGGGCAATCTCTTCGGCCTTCTTCAAACTGGCGTTTCCCTGGGCGACATAGTCGCTGATGGCAGACAGCTTGGCACCTTTCTCCAGACTTTGTTTGGCCTTGATGAATGCGGATAGGGCCTCACGATACAAACCCGGTGAAAGAACATCCACCTGATTGGCCCGTGCCGTGGCCAGATCGGCTTCCAATTGGTTGACCAGTTGTTCAGGGTTTCCTGTTGAGGCAGCCAGTGCCTGCGTTGTGGAACAGACGACGCCAGAGACTAAAACCAATCCAAAAAACAGAAACCGAAATCGCTTTTTCATTCCGTCCTCCCTTTTGTGTCTCCAATGAATGGTTTCTCATCTCGAGATGCCCAATCGCATAAAGACCGGTGAAAGGTGCGTCGGGTAGTTTAAACGGCCTTTTTCGGTATGGCTGGTAATGGTGCGGCGCGGTCGCTTCACTCGTTTCGAGACAAGAAATAGGATACCCGTTAAAATAATCACGAGGCAATGGCTGGCAAGCGCTTGAGATACCAATTCAGGATCTTGGAAAAGACAAAGGTAGTATGCGAATGCCGTTGTTGATGAATAGAATGGATTGGTTGCGGTGGTCAAGCGCCAATTGAACCCTCCCCACGGCAAGCCGCGGGGAATGCGCTCGCTATCGCGGTTCAGGGTTGTTTGAACCGTCCATTGGCGCGCTTTAGGAATGCCTGGAATTCGGGTGACGCACGCAGCACTTCATCGGCGGACTGAATGAGCAGATCCACCGCATCGTCCTTGAGGTCGAAGTTCGTGCCGATGTCGCTGAAGGCCTGGCGCTGGTCAGCGTCGTCAACCACATTGAAGCTCACTTCGACAAAATCGAAGCTGACCGGGTGCTGCGGGGTGGAAGCCTGTTTTGTCCAGTGATCGAAAGCGTAGCGCACGATATCGAGGGTGTCGTAATTGTAGCGGCCGATCTGATCCGAACTGATGCTGCCGATGGTCTCCGCGAGCCCTGGGGCCGCCCGCCGGAGAGGCCATTTCTCCTGTTTGTGCGCGAATGAATTGACCGAGATGATCAGAACATCTCGCACGTTTGGGTGCCCGCGTTCACGAAATACCTGGCGGGGGTCGCCTTCGAGGCTCAGCTATACGGAGTCCAATGCAGTGGGAAATGAAGGAAGGATGTTTCCAATACCCCCGTACCTTAAACATACCACATGATCTCTCCGCTTGACTATTTCATGCTGCTTCGAGCACCCTAAGGAAAGATTTCTTCACGGTCGCCTTGACCTGTTTCCCTCCAACACCCACGTCTGCGGATGCCGCTGCATGCCGATGCGCGGATAGTAGTCGACCGCCTGGGGGGCTGACAGCAAAATGATCGTGCAGCGATGACCAAGTTCCGCCTGGGTCCGGGCAATCAGTTCCCTGCCGATGCCCTGCCGCTGGCATTCTCGATCTACGGCGAGATCGGAAAGATAGCAGCAGTAGAAAAAGTCTGTGACGGATCGGGCAATCCCTACAAGGGTCTTTCCCTTCCAGGCGGTGATGGTCAGGTTCCCGTTGGCGACCATGCCGGCGATGCACGCGGCGTCATCGACCGGGCGACGCTCTGCCAGGCCGGATCGTTCGAGAATGTCCACAAACTGACCAGCAGTGATTGTCACATTTTTTTGATATTCGATCATCTTAGGAACTCAGTTTTGGGTTTTTACCTGGAGGAGACGTCATGGCACTGTTTTGGCCAGCATCTGAATGGTCCGGCATGGCTTTCGATCGTGCGTCAACGAACGCCTCCACGGAGCGGTCCACATCCTCTGGAGTTGTGGCCCATGAACTAACGCTGATGCGAATGGCCGGCTCGTCATCCCATTGCGTCCCGCCGCACCAGCAGACGCCCGACGCCTGGATGTTCGCCAGTATGTCCCGGGTCTGCGCCGGGGTGTG
>Ga0055584_100005669_pt1 | contig 12234 bp, 11 predicted proteins | sample OSDHelmetaG_FD_58716 | JGI IMG/M metagenome (GOLD analysis project Ga0055584, IMG submission 58716) | Pelagic marine sediment microbial communities from the LTER site Helgoland, North Sea, for post-phytoplankton bloom and carbon turnover... | ecosystem: Environmental > Aquatic > Marine >... | reverse complement strand
AGGTGTCGGTGCCAATCATAAAGCGGTTGGGAAATTCCATGAAGAGCTTGAGCCATGCTTTGTCGACCTTGCCGTCAGTCGCATGTTCATCGCGAAAGGCCAAATCGGACCACAGGTTCTTATACTTGCTGAGCATTGTCCGAATTTCCGCAGGATCAGTGAAACCTGAATGAGCCCAGATCACTCGTGCATCGGGATTTTGCTTGAAAATGCCATCAATCACCGCAGCATCCGAATGGGAATGTAAAATATGCCATATTGTTTGGCGAGGGAAATAACACGCCGCAACGCATTGGTGTTTACGTCATTACCAAAGGCGTGAAATTCACCAATTCCTGCATATTTATTTGTGGCGAGCCGCGTTTCCAGCATTTTGATAACGCTGTCGTCATGCATCCAAGAGCCCAGCTCACCCCGCTTTCGATAGGGGCGCAGGACAGGCACAATTAAATCTGGCGCGGCCTTATAGAGCAGCTGAGTGCCTTTATTGCTGCTACTCGAGACGAATGCCTTTATTAAACCGGCTTTGCGAGGCAATTTAACTGCTTTGGCCGGAGGTAATCCTTTCCAGGCGTCATGACTGTAGTGAATATGGGCATCGACCAATGGCCGATCCGCAGCACTACCGGTTGCCGTATAACCAACAACAGCTATACCAAGGAGGAAACCTGTTATCGCGTTCTGCATCAATTCGGCCCTCACGTTAGATCAAAATATTGGCGAAACAATATCAGAAGACATTCTTGATTGCCGCAATTTATATGACGATGTCCATGACAGGTGACCCGTCAGCGCAGGATGGTATGCTGTCCCGAGATTTTGAAAATTTTGTGCCTGGATAATCACAATGAATAAAGACCTGAGATCCTTTATTGGAGAAGCCCGCCAGCTTGGCTCTGAGTATTACGCTAATGTTTCAAAGCCGGTGGATCCGATCTTTGAGCCCTGTGTTATCCAGCAAAAGCTCGCGGCTGAAGGTCGTTACCCGGTTATTCGCTGTGAGAAGGTCAACGGGTCAGAACTACCTTTGTTGACGAACCTGTTTGGCAATTACGATCTGCTGGGGTTGGCACTGGGCGTCGCCCCTGACGAGCCTAAAAGTGCAATTCTGCAGCGCTTTATCGAGCGAGAAGCAAATCCCTTGCCGACCAAAACAATTGATCCCGCTGATGCACCGGTGAAACAGCGCGTGATCACGGGTGATGACATAGATCTGTCGAAACTGCCTATTGTCCATCACGCGGAAAAGGATTCCGGAAAATATATTACGGTCGGCGTTTTGGTGGTACGGGACCCTGATACCGGGGTGCTGAATGCCGGCATGTATCGCCATGAATTGCAGGGCAGGAACCTACTCGGATGCATGTTCAACCCTGCCCATCACGGTGGCTATATCTACCGGCGCTATAAGGAGCTCAATAAGCGGATGGAGGCGGTCTTGTTTATTGGCCATCACCCCGCGGCTTTGATTGGGACGCTGTGCGAAGGGCCAATGGACTTGAGCGAACTTGAGGTTATGGGCGGCTTGCTTGGTGAATCTTTGGAGGTAGTTGACGGAGAGACCGTTGATTTACCGGTTCCGGCTTTTGCAGAAATTGCCATCGAAGGCTATCTCGACCCTGCTGGTGAGACCAAGGACGGCCCCTTTGCAGAGTTCACGGGATATTATGGTCCCGCAAAAGACCCTGTCGGCCTGATGAACGTCACGGCGATCACGATGCGGGATGACGCCATCTATCACGACCTCGATCCCGCGCATCAGGAACATAATCTTGCCGGTGCCCTGAGTCTGGAAAGCACGGTTTATGACAGCGTTCGCCACTTGGTGCCGACGGTCACCGCGGTTTATATGCCGGTATCAGGCTCGTGCCGCTTTACGGTCTATGTCTCGGTCAAAAAACGGGTGCCGGGTGAGGGTATGTCGGCCGGTATGGCGGCGCTCACCGCTAACCCAAATATTAAAATGGCGATCGTCGTCGATGATGACATTGATATTTATGATGAGCAGCGGGTTTTGTGGGCGATGGCGACGACCTTTGAGGCTGACAGGAGCCTCGCGATAATTCCCAATGCCATGGGATCGCATCTAAACCCGGCGGCTTATGGTGAGGTGCGGACAGAATCCGGACCAATGAATACCAAGGTTATCATCGATGCCACTCGTCCTGCGACATTGCATTTTGAAGAACCCATCAAGCCGCCACTGGAAGCTTGGGATCGCATCAAGCTGGAAGATTACCTGGATTAAATTTGGCCGATGTCGATCACGTTTGGATCCGTTTGGTTAAGGCGTTTCGACTTGTCGCTAAATTTTACAATAATTTGAGACACTAACCATAAATCTGCGGAAATTCGCCGGATTTCGCGCCTATCCGGATATCCCATTTAACATTTTAACCATTGTCATCGGCTTAAGAGCCGGGACACAGAATGCTGGCATGACCTTTGCATAGTCAGGGGCAGGGGATGCAGGCAAAGGGTTTGCAGTCGTGGCCTCTGAAGTGAAGTCGCTTGCCACTCAAACTGGTAAGGCGACCGAGGAAATAGATGGCCAGATTACCACAATGCAAGCGGCGACGGGTGAAGCGGTTCAGGCGATTCAGGAAATCGGCGAAACAATTGGTGAGATCGGCGAAATTACCACGTCGGTGGCGACAACCGTGACAGAGCAGGGCGCCGCAACTCATGAAATAGCCAGTGCCGTTCAGCAGGCCGCGACCGGTACACAGGAAGTATCCAGCAATATTACAAGTGTCACGGAAGCGGCCGGGCGAAGCCTGAAGACATCAGATGAATTGCGTGAAGTCGTCGATGACATGACCAAGCAGAGCCAGGTTCTGCGCGAAGTCGTTGACTCCTTCCTGGAAGATATTCAAGCGGCTTAACGCGGCAGCGAGCCCTGCCAAATATCATCCAGACTTATATCGGCGACGCGTTGCTTGCCGATATAGGCCATCGTCCGCTTCATTTCATCTTTAAGAATATCGATGGCCTTAGTGGCGCCAGCCTCGCCACCGGCGGCAGTACCATAGAGGGTTGCGCGACCAGCCAGAACCGCATCGGCACCGAGTGCCATGCATTTCACGATATCGCTGCCACGACGCACGCCACTATCAACGATGACAGTCATGCGGCCATCCACGGCTTTGACGATTTCAGGTAAAACCTGAATGGGGGCAGGGGCGCTATCCATGTTTCTGCCGCCATGGTTGGAGACGACAATACCATCGACACCATGCTCAATCGCTTCTTCGGCGTCATCGGCGCGCATAATGCCTTTGATCAGAAGTTTGCCAGGGAAAATATCGCGTAGCCGATCGACGTCGTCCCACGACAGTTGGTCGGCTCGCTTGGTGGTTGGTTTCTTGTCGCCTAGCTTGGAGACATTTCCCGTGATTGGCATCTGATAGCCTTCGGGGTAATTTACATGCTTCGGCATCCCACCATTCATGAAATAGCGCCCCATCACAGTAGAAAGCCAGGTCGGATGGCGCAGCATGTCGACGACCGATTTTGCGTTCAGTACGTACGGCGTTGCAAAGCCATTGCGTAGATTGTGCTCGCGGTTCGCGCCATGGCCGATATCTACTGTCCACAGCAAGGCTTCAAATCCGTTGCGCGCCGCTTTTTTGACCAGCTCGTCCGAATAATGTTTTTCCTTCCACATATAAAGCTGCATCCACAGCCGCCCACCGGCTTCATTGGCAAGCTTTTCCATCGGTGTGTTGGAGCCGGTGGCGAGCGAGAAGGGGACGCCCGCAGCGGCAGCAGCCTTTGCGAGTTCAAATTCACCTTCATACCAGGCCAGTCCCGCTGTTCCCGTTGGCGCAATCGCCAGCGGCATGGCGGCACTGGCGCCAAAAATCTCTGCCTCTAACTGAACACCGGAAATATCCGTAATGACCCGGTTCAGGAGTTTGATGTCGGTCATCGCCGAACGGTTATTGCCGAGCGACTGCATGTCTTCTGTGCCTTTGTCGATATAGTCGAAAACACCCTTTGGCAGGCGGCTTTCGGCAACTTCCCGTAAATCGGCAATGTTATAGCAGCGGTCTAACCGGCTCATCTCTCACTCCCTATATCGAATTCTGGGTACCGATACCGGCCCCGTAATTTTTGTGAAAACAAAATAACCCAATTTTCAAGAGACGGGGAGCCCCGTCTGAGATTGCCTCTCGAAGCGTTCTGCTGATTCCCGTATCGTGCTGGAAATGACTATTGTGAAAGAACCAATATGCTTGAGCTTTACAATGCCCGCCACTCAACCTGTAGCCAGAAAGTCAGAATCTGTATGGCGGAAAAGGGATTGGAATGGACCGATCATCTACTTGATCTCGGCAAGAAAGATCAAATCTCGCCAGAATATCTGAAGCTCAATCCCAATGGGGTCGTCCCAACCCTTGTTCATGGCGGAACGGTAATCATCGATTCCAGCGTGATTTGCGAATATATCGACGAGGTGTTTCCTGATCCCCCGCTGGTCCCCCAGGACCCTGCGGAGCGCGCCCGGATGCGAGCCTGGATGCGGTTTATGGAAGAAGTGCCGACAGCCGCCGTTCGGGTGCCGTCTTTTAATATGGTGTTCCTGCCGCGTTTCCATGGGCTAGATGATGAGCAGTTTCTTGAGGAGGAGGCTGGCCCCAGACCCCTGCGTAAACACTTCTTTGAGAAGATGGGGCGTACGGGTTTTTCTGATGTGGAAGTAAAAGCCTCGATGGACCAGCTCCGGCAAACCTGCGAACGGATGCATCGCGCGCTAACCGCGGAAGGACCGTGGTTGATGGGCGAAGCTTATACCTTAGCAGACATCATTGTGGCGCCGCTAATCGACCGGATGGCCGATCTGGGATACGCATCATTGTGGTCCGATCTGCCAACGGTTGTTGATTGGTATGATCGTATGCAGGCGCGCCCCGCTTTTCAAACCGCCTTTTATGAAGGCACACGTGTTTCCGAATTTCTCGAAATGACGCCTCTTAACGCGGGAGGTTGATGTCCTAAAACCGGGGCGCGTTGGCGTGCTGGCTGTCGTGATAAATACGATCAATCCCGACATCTTCTCTCCAGATACGACGATGCGCTTCGTCGAGATAGGGTTTCATGCCTTCGACCCGCGCTTTGATCTCGGCATAATCTTTCTGGAACTTAGGCACGACCTCCATGATTTGGGCGATCAGCGCTTCTTCATCCATGGTCTGTAATCTTCCATCCTGGATGATCACTCTGCCGTCGATGATAACGGTTTTTACCCCGCGCCCGCCTTCGGTGTAGACGACCTGACGGGTGGCGCTGTTAAGCGGGATGTAAGATGGATCGGTGAGATTCAGCAGCGTGATATCTGCCTTGGCCCCGACCGCAATTTTGCCAAGGTCATCCCGGCGAATGGCGTGGGCGCCGCCAGTCGTGGCGGCGGTAAAAGCAGCCCCTGATTGCGCAGGGCTCGGCGCGTGATTGCTGACGGCGACCATCAGACAGAAAAGCTTCATCGCCTGAAACATGTTCTGGGCATCGCTGCACGAACAGTTGTCGCAGCCAATGCCGAGGCTGACCCCGGCTTCCTGCAATCCGAGGATCGGCGGGATACCGCTCTTGAGCTTGGTATTGCTCAGCGGGTTGATCACGACATTGGTACCGGTTTCACCGAGCATGTCGATCTCTTCCGGCAACAGCCAAACGCTATGCGCCAGATTGAGTCGCGGTCCGAGTAAGCCTTCTTCCTTGAGACGCCGGATCAACGAGCCGCCATGTTGCGGGTATTCCCGGCGCGCCTGAAGGGCCATGCCTTTGGACTCATATATATGGGTAAAGATTGGCAGGTCATGCTTTTCGGATAATTCAACCGTGCGGGCGATCAGCTCACTAGAGCAGCGCTCCGGCGCTGATGGGCCCAGCGCCCAGCCAATACGGTCACTGATGGCGTCATTGTTGAGATATGTATCGATAAAATGGCCGAGCTGGTCGAACTTCTTGTCGGGCTCCGCGGCGGTGGTGAGCCGGTCGTGAAACTCTTCCGGGAACACCTCGCGCCAGAACGGGATCGTGTCGATGCCCTTGATGTCGCCATATTGCAGTCCAACGACGGCGCGAATTCCGATCTCTTCATAAGCTTCAATCACAGCTTCGAGATGCTCGGGATCGAACGGGTAGAGCGTCACCATGTCCTGCACGCAGGTCATACCTGACCGCAAACATTCTAATGCGCCCAGGAGCGTCCGCGCCTTGATCTCTTCGCGGCTGCGTTTGGGGTAGGCGGGTGGTAGGGCCAACAAACGCCAGGTTTCAAGTGGCGTTTCTTCCATCACGCCTTTGCCAAGCGTGTCATGCGAATGGTAATGCGCGTTAATAAAACCGGGAATGACGAGCCGGTCCGTGGCATCGATGATTTCGGTACCATTCGGTGCGGTCAGGTTGGAACCAATTTCAGTGATGTTTTGATTTTCGATCAGAACATCCTGAATGGCAGGGACATGTGGATCGGCCTCAGGGGTCATCACCCGGCCACCTTTGATCAATATTGCTGTGTCACTCACCGCGCTCTCCTTTTCCTATTGGCCACAAGCATAGCGCGGAACGTTAGAACGAAAAACGGCGGCACCGAATAATTCGGGCCGCCGATATTTCGGTATACGTTTAGTCCTAGCTATGGGCGCAGCCGCAATCTTCGAGATGGAAGATACGTTCTGCGACATCACCGAGGATGCTTTGCTTGTCGCTGTCTGTGAGGTCAGCCGCTTCAATGATTTTGCGTGGTTCCAGATCGCCAAAGGCAAAGGGGTAATCTGATCCCATCATGACTTTTCCCGCGCCGAATACTTTGCAAACGAATTCCAGGGTTTTTACGTCATTGACCACCGTGTCGTAATAGCAGGCGTCCAGGCTGGCCCGAGGATTGCCCCATTCAGGATTGTGGTCGTGGTTCATCTGCAATCGACCGAGGAGAAACGGAAGCCCGCCGCCGCCATGGCTGAGAACAAAATTCATGCCGGAATATTTTTGCAGATGACCGGCAAAGATCAGGCGAGACATTGCGGTAATGGTGTCTATTCCGCGCCCAACCGTGTTTATCAGCGCGTAATCCAGCAAACGTGGATCACCACAGCCAAACATCGGGTGCAGATAAATCGCGGCCTTACGGTCTGAGGCAACCTCCCAAAATGGATCGAGGTCTGGATCGTCGAGATTGCCTTCGCCGCCCTTGGGCTGAGTACCAATCATCGCGCCATGGAAACCAGCATTGAGGGCTTCTTCCAGAACCTCTGCCGCCATCCTGCCGTTTTGCAATGGTACACTGCAGAGCGGCGCAAAGCGATCCGACTCGGAACAGGCCTTCAGCAGATGCTCATTGATGAACTGGCTCCAGCGTTTGCCCTCAGCATCCGGGATTTCATATCCGAAGCTGTCGAGCCAGCCACCGCATACCATCGCGTCGATCTTTTGATCGTCCATCCATTGCAGCCGGGTGTCGCTCTGACGCAGCCCGGGCAGGATTGGTCTTGTTAGGGGTCCACCTGAGAAGCCGAGCTTCCAGACATTGTCCTCATTCAGACAGTCGATATTGGGAAAATCCGAGCCACGATTGTTTAAACCCTCCAGCATTGCCTGGGGAAGGTAATGGGCATGGGTATCGACGATCATAATAGACCTCTATTTTTTCATGTCGGCCGCAGTATTGACCATGGAATGCAATGCACGACCGTAATCAATGGCACCAAGCTCGTCCATCTTCGGTGCGACATGGAGATATTCCTTGAGTCCCAGAATCGCCGGGCGCGGTCGGCTCAACAGGGTCTCGCAGAACTGATCGACTTCGGCATTGAGTTTGTCCGCATCGACAACCTGGCTGATGAAGCCATAATTCAGTGCGCGGTCTGCATCTATAAACTGTGTCGTATAGGTCATCCACATGATGGCGTTGCGATTGATCCGGTCATAGAGCGCCGACATCACCATGGTTGGCATGACGTTGTGGGCGATCTCTGGGATATTAAAGGTTGCCGTGCTGCTGGCGAATGACACGTCGCACAATGCGGCGACGGCTGTGCCAAAGCCCATGCAACGGCCTTCGATGACACCGACAATTGGCACCTGAGCATTGCGGATTGCTTTGTAGCAATTGAAGATCGAGTCATATTCTTTGCGGCGGGCATAGGCTTCCGGGTCAGGCTTGCCGGCATCGGCGTTGCGGGCGCGTCCGGTGCAGAAATCCGGTCCGGCACTGCGGAGCAGAACCATGTCGGAGGTTTCATGCGCGGCAAGCATGGCGGCGGAGAGTTCGGCAGCCATTGCATCTGAACAGGCGCCGTCTTCGCGGTTGAGGGTTGCCTCCAGAATGCGTCCGTTTTGTTTAATCAGCAGCTCATCGCTCATCTCTTCTCTCCCAGGATATGTTTGTCAGTGTGGTTTATTCAATTTGCCCATTGAGCAGGGCCTCGATATCACGAACTCGCATCGGTAGGGTTTCGATAGATTTCCCAAGTGGTGCCAGCGCGTCATTGACAGCGCTGGCGATAGCGGCTGGTGCGCCGAGATAACCGGATTCACCCGACCCCTTCTGACCAAACGTGGTCAGAGGCGATGGTGTGTAATGTTTGATCATCTCGACATGGGGAATTTCATGCGACGAAGGCAGTAGGTAATCCATAAACGAGCCTGATAAATGCTGGCCGCCTTCGTCATATTCGAATTTTTCATACAAAGCCGCGCCGATGCCGTGGGCGATGCCGCCAAAGGTCATGCCACGCACGATGTCGGGATTTAGCACTGTGCCACAATCATGACCCATATGGTAATCGAGGATTTCCACCTGACCGGTTTCCGGATCAATTGAAATTAGCGGAATATGAGCCTCAAAAGCGTAGCAGGGATACATTTGTACAGTGCCGTCTTCGGCGGGTAATGCACCGCCAGTTGGAACCTCCCAGGTATGCTGCGCCTGCAGGCCCGGTTCTGATCCCAGGGGCATTTTATGATATTGGCGATGGGCAATATCGATCAGCAGATTCCAGCTCATGACTTTGTCTGGGTCGCCATCGACCGAGATATCGCCACCGTCATAGATCAGCCGGTCGACCGGTAGCTGGAAATTATGGGCCGCTATTTCGAGAAGCTGTTTCTTGATTTTCTCTGCGGCACCTGCTGCCGCACCGCCAAGCATAATTGCCATACGGCTGCCAACGGGGCTGTTGGAGGGCAGGGCGCCCAGAGATTCTGCATGTACGCCGCGGATCGTGTCCGGGTCGCGTTCGAGGACTTCACCAATCACGGCGGACAGGAGTGTTTCGTGCCCCTGGCCTGATGTCGAAGTTCCCATCAAGGCGGTAATTGATCCCAACATATCGACCTTGATCAAGCAGGATTCCATCCAGGTTGTCGTGTCGTTTTTCGGATTAAAGAATGGCTCGAAGGACGAGTTGCCGCCGGACGGTTCGAGGCAGGTTGAGATGCCAAGTCCGGCAAGTTTGCCCTCAGCTCTGATCGCATCGCGTTTAGCCAGGAGTTCCTGCCAACCCGCAGATTCTTGCAGCTTGTCGAGGACGGTATGGTAATCGCCACTGTCATATTCGGAACCTGACGGAATTCGGTACGGGAACTCATCAGCGCGGATCAAATTGCGGCGGCGTACCTCGTCACGGTCGATCCCAAGTTTGCGCGCGACCTTGTCGACCATTACTTCAATGGCAAAATTGGTCGGGGCCTGCCCAAAGCCACGAACAGCTTCCTGGCTGGTCTTGTTTGTTGTTACAGAAATGGCGGTATAGGACGCGCTCTTGATCCTATAGGGCCCGACAATGGCACTAACCGGTTTACCGAGTTGCAGAGGCGCCCGACCGGGATAGCATCCAGCGTCATCCGTGGCCTTTATCTTGAGTGAATGCATGATGCCGTCATCATCAAAGGCGACTTCCATATCGAAGATACGGTCAGGGCCATGCATTTCGCCGCCAGACATATTCTCAAGACGATCTTCGTTGAAACGCACCGGCGCGCGTAGCTTACGGGTCAGATAGCTGACGATCACGGTCTGCCGAATGCCGCGTTTGAGACCGTAAGAACCGCCAACATCAACGTCGAAATGAACATTAATGGCGTTTACCGGCAGGCTGAGGGCGCGGGCGATTTGCTCGGGATATTTCGGCATCTGAATCGAAGCCCAGACATCAAGGACCTCTTTGCCTTCATCCCATTTCGCGGTGACAACGAAGGTCTCTATCGGAACTGTCGAGCAACGGCTCCAACGGGCGCGGAAAGCAAGCGAATGCGGTGCGGACTCAAAATCGTCATCGACATCACCCCACACCCAGGTTTTATCGCACAGAATGTTGCTGCCATGTTGCGGGTGGACCAGCGGCGCGTCTGGCAGCATCGCTTCTTCCGGGTCGATAACAAATTCAATCGGATTGTAATCCACCTCCACCAGCTCGACGGCGTCTTCCGCGATATGACGGGTTTCGGCAACCACGGCAGCGACCCATTCTCCGGCATAGCGCGCTCGTTCATGCGCCAGCGGAATGCGTTTAACCTTGGGTAGGTCTAGGCCGGATAGTAGCGGGTTGATGTTTTCGAACAGCTCTGCCCCGGTCAGGACATAGCGAACGCCGGGTAAGGCGAGCGCCGCCTCGGCATTGATGCCTTTGATTTCGGCGCAAGTATAGGGGCTGGTGACCATCGCGACATGCAACATGCCAGGCATATTATAATCGGCGGCGAAGTTGCCGCGTCCGGTGATAAAGCGGCGGTCCTCAGTAACGCGACGCTTCTTGGTGATATAGCGGTATTCCGGTGAGGCATTGGTATCAGGCATTATGTTGCCGCCCGCAATTTCTTGGCCGTCATCTGAACGGCTTCGACAATCTGCTGATAGCCAGTGCAACGGCACAAATTCCCCCCAATGGCTTCGCGAATTTCAGCTTCGTTTGGATTGGGATTTTCCTGCAACAATGTATGGGTTGCGATCAACATGCCCGGTGTGCAGTAGCCGCACTGCATTGCGTGGTTTTCCCAGAACGCGTCCTGCAGCGGGCTGAGTTCACCTTCGGGACCTTCCAGGCCCTCAACGGTCATGATGTCATGACCATCCGCCATGACGGCAAACATCAAACAGGAGCGGACTGGTTTGCCGTCCATAACCACTGAGCAGGCGCCGCAGACGCCATGTTCGCAGCCGATATGCGTACCGGTCTGTCCCAACACATCACGTAAAAAATCAACCAATGTCAGCCGTGCTTCAGCGTGGCCTGACATCTCGCGTCCATTTACAGTAAGAGTGATTTTATGTTCGCTCATGCCAGAATTCCATTTGCCCGGTCACGCGCATCGCTAATTGCGCGTCGCGCCATCACCTTGGCAACGCGGCCACGATAGGCAGCATCAGCGTGGACGTCGGATTGCGGATCAATGAGATCGTCAATATTGGCGCAGGTGGTTTTGATGGCATCGTCATTGAGATCGCCGCCAACCAGAGTCCCTTCAACGCCGGTCAGCCTTAACGCGGCAGGAGAAGCACCGCAGATAGCGACCGCTAATTTCTGGCATTTGCCATTGCCATCCAACGTCGTCTGCGCTGCTGCCGCTGCCAGCGCGAAGTCACTGTCGCGGATGCTGACTTCGTGAAACCCGAAGCCGGTATTCTCGGATGGCCAGATTGGGAATCGAACTTCAACAAGGCATTCATCCGGCGCGAGAGTTGTCGCCATCGCAGATTCGAAAAAGTCACTCGCCGCAATTGTTCGTTGGCTGCGGGTGCTTTGCGCAACAATCGTTGCATCGAGTGTTTGCGCGATTAAGGGGATTTCGGCGGACGGGTCGGCATTGACGAGACTGCCGCCGACAGTGCCGCGATTGCGGGTCTGAGTATGTCCGACATGTGATAGCGCGTCTGCGAGCAAGGGAAGTTGCGATTTTACGGTTTCGGAGGCAAGGGTATCATACTGGCGGGTGCCCGCTCTTATTACGAGATGGTCGCCGTCTACTGAAATACCGGCAAGTTCGCTAACGTCATTTATGTCGATCAGCAGGGATGGCCGGGCAAGGCGCATGGCCATTAACGGGATCATGGTCTGGCCACCCGCGATAATACGGGCATCTTCGCCGCCGTCAGCCAAGGCCTGGCAGGCCTCCTCAATAGAGGCAACGCGGACATAGTCGAAACTGGCTGCTTTCATCGGTCTTTCTAATCACTTTGAACGCATCTCCTGCATGGATATGGAGCCGCTAGGGGGTTGTCAATACGCCGCC
>Ga0055584_100005667_pt1 | contig 12236 bp, 9 predicted proteins | sample OSDHelmetaG_FD_58716 | JGI IMG/M metagenome (GOLD analysis project Ga0055584, IMG submission 58716) | Pelagic marine sediment microbial communities from the LTER site Helgoland, North Sea, for post-phytoplankton bloom and carbon turnover... | ecosystem: Environmental > Aquatic > Marine >... | reverse complement strand
GGGATAAAGCCCATGCGCCGGAAATACTCAGTGCTGACCGCGCCCGGCACCATGTTCACGTAGTCTTCGGTGTAGTTCAGCGCGGTGACCATGTTCAGCACTTCCCGCACGGTTCGAGCGCCGAAATGCGTGCCCTCAAGCTCTGGAATATAGGTCTCGCTTCTTGCATTAACGTCCACCTTGCCCTGTTCCACCAACAGACCCATGGCCTGTCCCGTCAGTGACTTGGTGCTGGAAGCCCACATGTGATGATCGTGTTCGGTGAAGCCGTTGAAGTACTCCTCATGCAGGATCTTGCCTTCCTGGATCACGATATAGCCGTCGGTATTGTCGCCGATCATCGCGTCCCTGACCGTGTAGCCTATTCCTTTGTACTCGAATTCCAGCTCCGCAATGCCTGAATCCAAAGCTTCTGGGATCGGAACGATCTCCCCGGTGCGTGGGACCATCAAACTTGGATGCAGGCCCATGTTGCGAAAGGCCCATTCGTTGAACGGAGGAACCGTCCAGTTGCCCTTGGTTACCTGCGCCTCGGCTGCAACGGGTATATGGTCCATCGCCGTAATCGGTAGGTTTTCATTGTCTGCGTATGCGTAAGTAGCAATCATGCCAACGGCCACCAAACCACTGATCACCTGCTTTTTCATTTCTCACCTTTTATTAAACTGAATCTAATTCAGACTGAACAATAGCAGATCGTTTTGCCAACGGCTGCTATTGGCCGAAAGCAGCCCTTCGTCTTATCTAAGGTAGATTAACGGCTACTGACTCAAAGCGGCTGGTGATGAGTGAACACCGAGTCAGGTAAAGAACCTACTAAAGAGCAGGTGATTCGTGACAAAACATCGCATCTACACAATGAGCTTCGCTAGCGTTTATCCGCACTACGAAGTCCAGCCGAATAAACCGGATTAACCTGGCGTTCTCCGTTATGAATGTTTGAGCTTCGTCACGGCGCGAAAACACCCCATCGTTCATAATTCGTACTTACGCGATTGAAAGGGGTGCAACATGCGCAACCAATCAATAGACCGAATCATGACCGCATCGCCGATCACGGTGACCCCCGCTGACACACTGACTGCGGCGCGCAAGTTGTTCGAATCATCCGGCGTACATCACATTCCTGTCGTCGATGACAGACGACTAGTTGGTATTTTGTCCGCAAGTGATTTCCTTAAGCTGCACTTACTCAAGAATATTGATGAGTCGCTGGACAAAGTTACCGTTGCGCAGCTTATGCACCCAAATCCGGTGGTTTTGCGCTCAGGTGCCAGCCTGCGCGACGCTGCTGAAAAATTTTCAGCTGGTGAGTTTCATGCTCTGCCGGTGATGGGCGATGACGGCACTATAGCGGGAATCGTAACGACGAGTGACCTGGTCCAGTACCTGCTGCAACACGTGCCACGAGGTGATGGCAGTATCCAGAAAGACGTGACCGACCTTCGCACCATGAGCGAAGAAAATCGCCTGATGAAAGCTGTATGTGATGCCGCTGAACATTACATGCGCAGCGGTCATGCCGACCGTGAACATAGCGTACTCATAAAACGTCTCGACGCGCTTCGGCAATCAAAGTCGGTCACCTGTTAGAGCGCCGCAGCAGATCCACCCTAATACCTGCGGAAACTACTGAGTTCATTTTTCGTCACGAATCTGCATGCTATAGGGAGTCAGTCTGCTGGAGATGTCATGAACGTTAAGGTCGCCGAGCTCATGAGTGAAACTGTGTTGACAGCGCAGCCACATCAAAGTGTCGAGCATATTCGTCAACTCCTGGAGCGGAACCACATCGGCTCTGTTCCAATCGTCGATAGTGATGATCAACCGGTGGGCGTGGTTTCAACCACCGATCTCGCGCACGATCTAAAGGTTGGTTCGCCCATCAGTGGCATCATGACGGAAAAAGTCTATGTCGTACCAAAGTACGAGGACGTCAGCATCGCAGCACGAGTTATGCGAAACCACAAGATTCATCATGTCGTTGTTACCCATGAGAAAAAGGTGGTCGGTATTCTCAGTTCGTTTGATTTGCTGAAGCTTGTCGAGGGACATCGCTATATCGCTAAGAACCCGCCGACGAAGTCGGAACGGAAGGGGGCCAAACGTCTGTAGAGCTCACTGAAAAATCAGTCTTTCGTCAGGTTGAAATCAGGATTTTGAGGCCCGGGACCGCTATGTTGACCAGCAATTGCACTGGAGGCCGACGAGATGATTTATGTGAGTCGCATTATCTTCGCTGGATTGGTGGCGCTAGCCCCACTCGCTGGTATTAGTCAGGAAAAGTCGACTGCAACCGGCTGCGATAAAATCACGGTCGATGATCGTGGGTGGACCTCATTACATGAGGCGGCACGTTACAACCCGGACCCCGACTGTATTGCAAAACTTGTTTCGGCCGGCGCGAACGTCAACGCGAAGGACAAATCTGGCGACACGCCTTTGCTTTGGGCCGCCGCCGAAAACAGTAATATCGAGGTTGTCACCCTGTTGATTGAGCTGGGGGCCGACGTTAACGCCGTGGATAAGTTTGGTTGGTTGCCTTTACACGCCGCAGCGGAACGCAGTTCAAACCCGGATGTGATAGCTGCCCTTCTGCAAGCAGGTTCAAAAACCCGGAGACGCGCGTATTACGTGTTGTTTAGTCCAAAGTTCCTGCTAAAGCGCAACGACAACATGTCAGAGACTGACAAGAAAGTGGCGCTGGCCCTGCTGGAAGAGGCGAATGAGTAAGGGGCATTACTGTAGACGACTGATGATTGCCGTCGCTATGTGGCTGCTGAGTGCTTGCTCCAGTTTGCCGCCGATGAAAGAAACCCAGGTCGTGTCACTCAGAACCGAATTTGCATCGTTCATCATTCCCGAAGTCGACGTGGACGGCAATCCGGAGCTTAGGCCGGGCAGTATGGCGATGGGCGGACTGCAGGTATCGGGAGAGTGCGGCGCCCTGGTTCTTTTCTGCGCAATGGTGATGGTGCCGACGGCGGCGGCCACCGGCGCCGTAATTACGGCCGTTGAAACTCTGCCCAACGAACAAGCACTCACACTGAATCAGGTCTCAAAGACTGTAATGTCTGGTCTCGATCAGGATGTCGTGCTTGATGACGCGATGCGTGGTGTCGCTGCAAAGCAATCTGTGGTTCTAAGTAAGTCGCATGCCGATGTGCTACTCAATGTTACGGCTACCCACTTCAGATGGGACGTCAGCATAGGCAATAACGTAGCTATGAAAATCAAGTTCTACGTTTGGGGTCAGGCGAACGGTAGAAAGGGAAACCGGAAATTTTCGTTCACCAGCAAACGGGCCAAAGCGGTCGAATGGACTGCGGACTCCGGCGCACTTATTCGTCAGGAGTTTTCAGCGCTGATGGATCAGGTCAGCGAGCGCATTTGGCGAGAATTACTCGAATTAGAAACGTAGCGGAAGCGACTTTTTAACCGCCGCGAATCTCTGCCTTAAGCTCTTCGGGGATACCAATAAACGACTTAAACCAAGGCGCTTCGCAGACTGTTGCTGTTCTTTCGCCAGCCGGTGTCAACAACGTGAATGTGTTGCCGATTTCGGACATCTCTACTGGCACGTTTGCCCAGCCGATGTTGTACTCGAGCCGCGGCGAGAATGCACAACGACTGACATGACCTATCTTCTCACCGTCACTCTGCAAGTCCCATGGCGCGTCGTTCCCTTCAATCGGATCGCCGTCTATTTCTACCCCTACGAGCAATCGCTTGTTGCCCTCATCGGCGATTTTTCGCAGCGCTTCCTGACCGACGAAATCTCCAGCACGTTCAAAGTGGACGAAATGTCCCATGCCGATAGTCCAGGGGTTATCGTTCACAGTTATGTCGGAGCAATACGACAACAGTCCGCCTTCAATACTGCGAATCGTGCTTGGGGTGATAGGTGCAATCTTGTATTTCTCGCCAACCTGCATGATGTGATCCCACAGCTGGGCACCATACTGTCCGTCCAGCAGGTAAATCTCGTAGCAGTATTCGCCACTCCAACCGGTCCGCGAAACAACCAGCGGGATACCATCCAACTCGGTTTTTTGCAGGCGATAATATTTTAGATCTAGAGCCCAATCACCGAACAGTTCATAGGCTACGTGCGGAGCCTTCGGGCCCTGCAACTGCAATGGTGAATAGTTTGGATCCACAACCTTGACGTCGAAACCACTGTTAACCACGACCCCTTTAATCCACCAGATCACATCACCGTCACCAGGAGAGATCCAGTACTCGTCCTCTTCGATGCGTAACATCACGGCGTCGTTAACGATACCGCCGTCCTCGTCAGTCAACAGAATGTACTGACCCATGCCAACCTCGCAGCCGGACATATCTCTCGGCGTCAGGAATTCGATCAGCTTGTAAGCATCCGGTCCGGTGATCTGTATTTGCCGCTGACAGGTAACGTCCCACAAGGTCACATCCTGAACCAGGCTCCAGTAGTCGCGAACGTTGTCGCCATAGGACGTCGGCATGTACGTGTGGTTATACACCGTGAATGCCTCGGCACCGTGGCGGACTGTCGAATCGAAAAACGGCGACTTCATTACTCGAGGGCCGATTGAAATCATCGGCGGTTTCTTTGCGGTACTCATACGGGTAGATCCTGTCTTACTTGGACGAAATTTCGGCGCAGCTTTACAGAAATTCACATCTGCGTCTACACCGGGCTACACTATTCAAATGAACAAACTTATCAGTCTGATCTTAATCCTCATTCTCACCGCGTGCTCCGGGCAAAGCGACCAGATCGCGCCTGATAGCGACGCAGTTATTATCACCGTCATAGGCACTAATGACGTTCATGGCGACTTACTGCCTGGGCCGCGAAAAGGCGGGCTTACGACGTTCTCGGGTTACGTTGCGGCAACACGCGCCGCGCGCGCCGAGGACGGCGCCGTATTACTGATCGATGCCGGCGACATGTGGCAGGGTACGCTCGAATCCAATCTCGTCGAAGGCAAAAGCGTTGTCGAAGCCTACAACGCAATGAACTACACAGCCGTGACCATCGGCAATCACGAATTCGACTTTGGCCCGGTAGGTGAGAACTCTATTCCGACCAACGACGATGAGGATGCACGCGGCGCATTGAAACAACGGGCCATTGAATCGGAGTTTCCGCTACTGGCTGCCAATATTGTCAACAGCAACACCGGTGAACCGGTCGAATGGGACAACGTGACGCCGAGCGTCATGGTTGAGGCCGCCGGCGTCAAAGTCGGCATAGTCGGTCTCGTGACGGCCCATATGCTACAGGTCACTGCAACGTCGAACACCGTGGGTCTTGAAATCTCACCGCTGGCCGATGCGACGATTCGCGAAGCGACTAAGCTTCGCGCGGACGGCGCGGATATTGTCATCGTCACGGCGCATGCCGGTGGCGGATGCACCAAATTTGATGATCCGAATGACGCGTCATCGTGCCGTACGAATGCCGAGATTATGCGGGTAGCCAGAGCAGTACCGGAAGGCTTGGTGGATCTGATTATTGCGGGGCATGAACATGACGGCATCGCGCACTTCGTCAATGGTATTGCCGTTACATCAGCGTTCTCCAACACCCATGCATTTCATCGCGTCGACTTCAGTATGGACGCTTCGTCTGGTGAAATTCTGGAAAGCAAGATTTTCCCGCCGCAACTGAACTGCCCTGCGCATAATCGTGAAACTGGCGAATGCGAGTGGAGCGAGCGCGACCCGTCCATTGTTGAGCTACCTGTTTATGAAGGTAACGTGGTACGGCCAACCGCCGAGGTTCAGGCAATAATTGATGAAGCAATCGCGCACACAGAAGCAATCAAGTCAGAGCCGCTAGGCGTAACGCTGGAAACGCCATTCCTGCGCGACAACACACCAGAATCACCGATTGCAAGACTGTTCACGGATGCGATTCTCGAAGAAACCGACGCGGATATCTCGATCCACAACACTTCGGGCGGAATTCGCGCCGACCTGCAGGCAGGCCCGCTCACCTACGGCGACATTTACCAGATATCGCCGTTCGACAACCAGGTCGTGATTCTTGATGTCTCCGGCGCTGATCTGCGTCGCATTATCGAAGCGCAGGTTCCAAGAACTGGACGGCGCGCTGGTTTCTCAGGCATGCAGGTTTACGTTGACTGTGCCGCCAGCGATGCAACAGTGAAGATGGTCTTGAACGACGGGCGCGAGATTCAGGACGTCGACCGTATTCGTATTTCCACCAATGATTTTCTTGCAACGCTGGGCGACGGCATTCTTACCCCAGGCATGCCCGACGGCGGTTTCCAGTTCGCATCGGACGGGCGCATGAACAGGGACTTGATCGTATCCTGGCTTAAAAAGCGCGGCGGCAGCCTCTCACATAGGGAGTATGCAACTACAAAGACTAACCGCCGCTGGAACTTCTCCGACTCATTCGTAACGCAATGCCAGAACGGGGTTTGATCGCGCAATCCTGATGGCGTGACCGGCGACGGTCGTCCAGGCCATGAAGACCGAAACGATGCCCGATGCCAACAGGATCAGAAACGTTGAATCGATCCTGTCCTCGAAGAAGTTTAGATACAGACTCGAGCCTGCATAGGCAAGCGGCAAGGCGATCGCCAACGCCCAGGCGACGGGTTTCGAGAATTGCCATACCAGTAGCCGAGCGATTTGCGTTGAGCTGGCACCCAGCACTTTGCGGACACCGATTTCCTTGGTGCGCTGCGCTGCCATAAATGCCGCCAGACCAAACAGGCCAATCAGCGCAAGCATCAGTGCGATAGTCGCGAAACCAGCAAGTGCGGCATTCATAAACCTGAGAATGCTGAAGACCTGTTCGAAAACCTCATCAAGAAAGCTGCCCTGGATCGGGTACTCGGGAATGACCCTGTCCCACGCCTCTTCAACGCCTTCAATTGCGGTCAGCATGTTGCCCGCGGTAACACGAACTGAGCCGATGCGAAACTGGGTCGGATCGTAGACATACATCCAGGGTTTGATTTTGTTGAACATGCCGACGATGTTCTGTGTTGGTACGACACCAACGATGACCATTTCACGAAGCACGTCATCTTCGTCGAGGTCGTACATGCGGTGGTTGATGGCTTCTTCTGGAGATGCGATTCCGAGGCTGTCCAATGTCAACTCATTGACCAGTACATTGACGGTTTCGACTTCGTCCGGGGCGAAGAGGTCGCTGGACATGTTGTCGTCAAGATTGCGTCCCGCCAATAGAGAGATGTCGTAAGCATCAAGGAATTCCGGTGACATGCGCAACAGCTGGATCCTGAACTCGCCTGCCTCGTCGCCAGGTTGGCCCGTTACGCTTGTCTGCGAATTATTCTGCTCATACGGTACTTGCGACGACCAGGCCACGCTATCAACGTACGGCAGCGCTTCCAGTTCATGCTGCAAGGCATCCAGACGTTCCTCAATATCCGGCACGCCAATTCTGTTCAGCGTGTAGATTTCCGAGCGAGGAAACATGTAACTCGCTTCTTCGATCTTCTGGTTCTGCATGTACACAACAGCGACCAGTGACAGCATGAACGCCGAAATCGCAAACTGTGCACCGATCATGACTGCGCGCACTCGAGAGCCCTTCTTGCCTTTGCGTGCGACATCACGCAATGCATCGATTGGCGACGCTCGTGTAATCAGCCAGGCCGGATAAACGCCGGCACAAAGACCCACCAGCAAGGTGGTCGCAACCAGCCAGGGCAGCGTCTGCAGGTAGTTGAGTGTCATTACCTTGTTAGACGCGTTGTTGAACAGCGGAATAATGACTTCGAGTACAGCTATGGCAACCACCATCGCAATCGTCGCGATCAGAATGCTCTCAGCCAGAAACTGGGTCAGGAGCTGGCTCTGTTCGGCGCCCATTGTCTTGCGCATACCGACTTCACGGCTGCGCCCCAACGCCTGTGCGGTCGCCAGGTTCGTATAGTTTACGCAGGCAACGATCAATACGAGAAAACTGAGGAGCTGGATTACGACGACAATCGGCAGTCCGAAGGTGTCCCATACAGACAGGTTGGCGTGAGACAGCGGAACCGGGAATATCGAGGAGATTCCTTCTTTGGGCTCATCCGGTATCAGTCGTTCATAGATGCTGTCGAGTTGGGTAGCAAGCCATTCGCCATCCAGCGATTCAGGCAATAGAACATAGGTCATGTTGCCCATCGAGAGATTGTTGTAGCTACCGGCCATATCGAAATCGCGCATCGGCACCAGAGACTGAATCGGCATCAGCACATCGAAGTTGATCTCAAGAACAGGCAGCGAATTGAAATGCGAGTTACGCGGCAAATCCTTAAACACAGCGGCAACTCTAAAGTCGTACTCATTGTCCAGTGTCAGCGTTTCGCCAATGACGTCCGTGCTGCCAAAGTACTTGTCTGCCGCGGTTTCAGACAAGACGATTCCTGAAGGATCCTCCAGTGCGCTGCTGTCACCGTGCGTGTACTGCAGATCGAATATTTCGAGAAAGGCAGGGTCCGCGAAACGAATCCCCTGGTAAAAGCTTTCAGTACCGTTCGAAACAAGATATTCAGTACCAATCGTTCTCGCCACTGCCTGTACGTCAGGCAGCTCTGTTTCAACGAGCGGCCCAATTGCCGAGTACGCGGCATTAAGCTCCTGGATGCCAATGTCCAGGCCTGGCGCGGCTCGCGAAGCAATCGTGTAGACATTCGCACTGTTCTCAAAAAAGACGTCGTGATCCCGTTCATACTTGATGAGAAGCCCACCGAATACATAGATTGTCAGCCCGAGTGCCAGGCCCGCGATATTTATGAACGCAAACAGCTTGTTCTTGCGAAGATTTCTAAGTGCGATCTTGATGTTATTCCAGATCATTAATGTGTCCGCCTGTTTCCTGGTGACGCGGCTTACGCAGCGCGAAGATTGTCAGTAACAACGTGCCCGTCGAACAGGTTTACCGTGCGACGTGCGTAGTCCGAGTGTGCCGACGAGTGCGTCACCATTACGATCGTGGTGCCTTCATCGTTCAGGGAGCGCAGCGTCTCCATGACCTCCTGACCGTGTACCGAATCAAGGTTGCCGGTCGGCTCGTCGGCCAGAATCAGTGGCTGGTCGCCAACGACCGCGCGGGCTACCGCAACGCGCTGTTGTTGCCCACCTGAAAGCTGGCCCGGCATGTGCTTGGCGCGGTGCGCTATGCCCATGCGATCCATCACCTCATTGACGCGCTTTTTGCGTTGCGCCGCCGGCATGTTGTGATACAGCAGCGCGAGTTCAATGTTCTCACTAACATTGAGCTCGTCGATCAGGTTGAAGCTCTGGAATATAAAGCCGATGTTTTTCTTGCGAATAGCGCTACGCTGCGATTCTGAATACTTCGCTACGTTTTCGTCGAAGAAGTAGTAGTCGCCATCGCTTGGGTTATCGAGCAGGCCGACGATGTTCAACAACGTCGACTTGCCGCAGCCCGAAGGGCCCATAACCGCAACGAAATCACCCTGGTTGATTTCCAGATTGACCCCGTTCAGGGCAACGGTCTCGACTTCGTCGGTGCGATAAACTTTGTACATATTGTGCAGCTTCAGCATTGCTCTTCCTCTAGTTCTCTAGTTGATTGCCAGCCGGTCCAGACCGACATAGCTTGTGTAAGGTGACGTAACTACTTGCTCACCAGCCTCAATGCCGTCGAGCACTTCAATAAAATCGGTATTGCGGCGGCCAAGGCGAACGCTGCGGCGCACCGCTTCACTACCATCTGCCGAGACCACGAAAACCCAGCTGCCGCCGGTCTCCTGGTAGAACGAGCCATTTGGGATCAGCACGGCGTCGCTGTTGTCGCCCAGGGTTAACCTGAGCTGCAGCGTCTGGCCGCGACGCAGTCCGGTCGACTCTTCGGCAAAATTCATATCGACTTCAAACTGTCCGTTGTTGACCTGCGGGTAAATCTTGGAAACCGTCAGGTCGAGTTCGTTTCTGCCGTGATCCGCTATCGCTGCCTGGCCCAGGTCAACTCGACCGAGATAGTACTCGTCGATACTGACGTTCAGTTTGTAACCATCTGGATCGTCGATCTGACCAAGACGACCGCCGCGAGCGATCGACTGCCCCACCTCGACATTGAATCCACTGAGTTTGCCGGCTACTGGCGCTCGCACATTCAGGTCCGCGAGGTTTTGTCGGGCGAATTCGAGTCCTGCCTGTAGCTGTGTTCCGGCGTCGCGCAATTGACGGAGTTGCTGTGCCTGCATGCGACTGTCCGTCTCCTGGCTCTCCAGCGTAACGTCACGACGATTCGTGTAGTAAGTAAGTTCGTCCTGCAACTCATCGATAGTTGACTGCGACACCAGGTCCCGCGACGCGAGGTCTGTTTGCCGTTCGATCGCACGTTCCAGACGAACGATCTGGTAGTCGATCTCGACCAGGTTTCGTTTGTGCGAGAGCCTGTTTTGTTCCAGCTGCAGTTCGATCGTCCGCATGTTATTGAGTTGCTCGGTTACTGCGGCTTCCCGACCTAGAACTTCGAGCTGCAAATTGGTATTCGATAACAGTGCGATCGGATCGCCTGCCGCAACAATCGTGCCGTCCTCGATCAAGACTTTCTCGACTCGCCCACCCTCGATCGCATCGAGAAATACGGTGCTGCTCGGCACGAGGCGGCCGCGCAGTGGAATAAAGTCTTCGAAGGTACCTATTGTCGCCGTGGAAACCGTAATGCGCTGTGAGTTGACGTTCAGGCTGCGACCGCCGAGCAGCATGCCTGCCACCCACCAGACAAACGCGATAGCCAGCAAACCGGCGGCGGCGTAAGCCAGCTTGCGGCCATTCGACGTGCGCTTTTCGACACGACGATCCATACCTTGCCCTGACAAGCTCGTTGTCTGGCCCGCAGGCTGGTTCGCTAGGTTGCTCACTTTAGTCACGTCGATAATCGTCCTTTGCGGCTATGACGTATAAATAGCAAGAGGCGTGCCAACTTTGTAAAGCGTTGATTTGTATCAGTTTCATGGTTTTGTCTTGGAAGAATAGACGCTTTAACTGTACGCTGGCGGACACTAGGTGTACGATTTCGGACAGTGAAAACCGGGCGCATATTGGTCGTTGACGACGACGAGGACATCCTGACAGCCGGACGACTGCTGTTGCGGCGTCAATTCGCCGAGGTTTTCACCTGCAGCGTGCCCGGCCAGATTCCTGAACTGCTCGGCAACCACGACTTCGACGTCGTTTTGCTGGATATGAATTTTGGCCCCGGCGAGTCATCTGGCCAACAGGGGCTGGAGTGGCTCAAGGCCATTCTTGAGATAGATCCAAGCCTGGTGGTCATCATGATCACAGCGCACGGCAGCGTCGACACGGCCGTCGAGGCCATGCGGCTGGGGGCAACGGACTTTGTTGCCAAGCCCTGGCAGAACGAGAAAATCGTCGCCACCGTATCCGCCGGCCTGCAGTTGCATCGCAGCCGAATTGAAGCACAGTCACTAAGGGAGGCGAATCGCGTGCTCATCGACGCGGCGTCACCGCGTGACAACGCCATCGTCGGGTCCTCGTCACAGATGCAGCAGGTCCTTTCCGTTGTCGAACGAACTGCGCCCACCGACGCGAATGTTTTGATACTTGGCGAAAACGGCACCGGCAAGGAGCTGATCGCGCGCGAGTTGCACCGGCGCTCGCAACGCGCTGACCAGGTATTTCTGACGGTGGATATGGGGTCAATCAGCGAGACGCTGTTTGAGTCCGAGTTGTTTGGCCACAAGAAAGGCGCGTTCACTGGCGCCGACGATGATCGTACCGGGCGTTTTCAGGCGGCCGACGGCGGCACACTTTTTCTTGATGAGATCGGCAACCTCGCACTGCCGTTACAAGCCAAGTTGCTGCGAGTACTTGAAGAACGAACGGTTACGGCGGTGGGCGCGGACAAACCTCAGGCAATTGATGTCCGCGTCATCGCGGCAACGAACGTCGCACCGAGCGCACTGCGTAACAAAGACCAGTTCAGACAGGATCTGTTGTTTCGCCTGAATACTGTCGAGATTACAGTGCCGCCACTGCGAGATCGTCGCGATGACGTCTTACCCATCGCGAAGCACTTTCTGGAAATCTACAGTCGCAAGTACAGTGTTCCCGACAAGTCATTCGCACCACAGGCCGAGTCTGCATTGATTGACTATGAATGGCCCGGCAATGTCCGTGCTCTGCGACACTCCGTTGAACGCGCGGTCATTCTCAGTAGTGGCGATGTCATCGAGGCCGAGGATCTACAGCTGCAGCATGGC
>Ga0055584_100005665_pt1 | contig 12237 bp, 8 predicted proteins | sample OSDHelmetaG_FD_58716 | JGI IMG/M metagenome (GOLD analysis project Ga0055584, IMG submission 58716) | Pelagic marine sediment microbial communities from the LTER site Helgoland, North Sea, for post-phytoplankton bloom and carbon turnover... | ecosystem: Environmental > Aquatic > Marine >... | reverse complement strand
TGCCAACGACCGGGCGCCGAGTTCCTCTTTGACGCGACCAGCCGCAAGACCGGCCGCCTCCGCACCGAGGTCGGCATCAATCAGATTGCCGACACCTTCCTGCAACACGTTATCAAGCCGTGTAGTGAATTCAGCTTGGTCCGCAATCCGTTGGGCTGAACTACCGAGATTGGCAAGACCTGAACTTGCCTGGGTAATAGCGCTGTCGATCGCCGACAGCGCAGAAGCCGCGTCGCCGGATGTTGCAACCGAAATGCTGTCGATCCCAAGGCCTTGGGCACTAAAATCTTGAGCCCCAACGTTGAACGTGTCGCCGCTTTCGCTGGCGAGTACCGAAAAGTCACCAGCACCATTCTCGATCAGGTTGGTTCCACCGAATGCCGCCGATGACGATACGGTGTTTACCTGATCAACAAGTTGCTGGACCTCAGCATTGATCGCGTCGCGACCTGCCTGATCGAGTGCGGGGTCGTTTGCCTGAACGACCTTGCCTTTGATCTCAGTAAGCAAGTCTCCAACGACCTGTCCGCCGGAAATCGCCGTACCGACAACCGACTCAGCACTATTGAGCGTCGTCCGCACGGCGGCAGCCCCTGCCGACTGGCCCTGCAGAACCTGGGCAATTGCAAAGATCGCAGAATTGTCTTTCGGGCCGTTAATCTTCAGCCCGGTCGAAATGCGATTCTGTGTTTGATTGAGACCGGTGAGGGTCTTGTTGAATTGCTGGATTCCCAGCGACGAATTCGAATTGATTGGATCTACCATGGGGTTGGCCCTCTCCAGTCCGGTTTGTCGGCCAACGACTTTCTATCGCGCCCACGCATCCTGCGCTTTGCGCTCAAACCGGTATGTATGTGCCTAACAAAACTGGGTTCATGTGTTAGGAACCCTACAAAGGTGGAACCTGGATGCACAATCGTCAAGGAAAACTAACCGCCTGAATTAGATCAAATTTTCTCTAAATTGCTGGGATTGTGGTGGCGCCTGACACCGGCTAGAAACCGTCAACAAATGGGAGAAAAAGCATGCTGAAAATCTGGGGACGGGATACCTCGTCCAACGTTCAAAAAGCTCTCTGGGCGGCCGAGGAACTTGGACTGGACTACGAACAGATCGATGTCGGCGGGCCATTTGGTGGGTTGGATGATCCGGATTTCCTTGCCTTCAATCCCAACGGCAAGATTCCCGTCATCGACCATGATGGGTTCGTCTTGTGGGAGTCGAATGCCATCACGCGATATCTCGCGAGCCTCGACACCAGTGGCAAGCTCTGGCCTACCAATGCCCATGGCCGTGCCCTCGCCGACCAATGGATGGACTGGTGCAACAGCCACCTCTGGGGCCCCTTCCCGACGGTGATTATCGGTATTTTGCGGACGCCGCCGGAGAAACGCGACAACGAGGCGATCGCCAAAGCCGGCAAGACCTTGGAAGCCGAATGGGCCGTCCTCGACGCCCAGCTGGCGAAGACGGCGTTTGTCGCGGGGGATGCCTTCAGCGCTGGCGACATCCCGGCTGGCGTGTTTGCCTGGCGACGCTACGAGCTCCCGATCGAGCGCAACCCGCTCCCCAACCTAGACGCCTGGTATGCACGCCTTCAGGAACGTCCCGCGTTCCAGAAAATTGTGATGACGCCGCTGAGCTAGCCCTAGAGCCCGCGAAGGGTCTGACCGTCATCGACCGTGATGGTCATCCCGGTCAGAAAATTTGAGTCCGGCGACACCAACAACCGTAGCGACCCGTCAAGGTCCGGCGGATGGCCCACGCGCTTGCGGAGCAGTTTTGCAATTTGCTTTTGCCCGGCCTCAGAGTTGAAGTGGCCGGTGTTGATTTCGGTCTCGATATAGCCCGGCGCAATCGCGTTGACCTGGATATCGAAGCGCGCCCACTCCAGGGCCATCGACCGCGTCATCTGAATGACTGCCGCCTTCGACATGCTGTAAAGCGACAGTCCCGTCAGCACGCTGCTGGCCAGAACGGACGCAATGTTGACGATCTTGCCGCCTTTCTCACGGGCGATCATGCCTTTGCCAACCGCCTGTGCGGTCAGAAACGCCCCGCGCTGATTGGTGCCCATAAGCCGGTCATAATCCTCAAGCGTGAAATCGGTGACACGCTTCTCGATGGAGATCCCCGCGTTGTTCACCAGAACATCGATGCCGCCATCGGCGAACGCGGCATCCACGGCCTGATGGATGCTGTCCGGACTGGTCACATCGAGTTCGACCGCTTTTGCCTTGCCGCCACCAGCGGTGATTGACCCAACAATGCTGGTCAATCGGTCGACCCGGCGTGCGGCCAACAAGACCTCCGCCCCATCGGCCGCCAGGACTTCCGCAAATCGTGCGCCAAGGCCACTTGAAGCGCCGGTAACCAGCGCCCGTTTGCCCTTCAATGAACCATCCGTCAAAACACCACTCCCCTTATTTGTCGCTCAGGTCTCACGGCAGGTTGAGCCCACGCCCCTCGCGTGCCTTTAGGCTTGCCCCTATACTACCGCTATCATGAAAATAGATATTGTATCGGACACCATTTGTCCCTGGTGTTTCGTTGGCAAGCGGCGGCTCGAGGCTGCCCTTGCAGAGCGACCAGACCTCGATGTCGAGATCGTCTGGCACCCCTACCAACTCAATCCGACGACCCCCAAAGAGGGCGTTGATCGCAAGGATTACCTGCGAGAGAAGTTCGGCACGGAGACCTACCCCGAACAGATGTTGGGGGCCCTTGGCGAGGCCGGCGATGCAACCGGCATCCCGTTCAAGTTCAATTCGATGAACCGGGTGCCCAACACCATCGATTCACACCGGGTGTTGCGTTGGGCCATAGAATCGGGAAACCAGAATGCTCTGTCGGAAATACTGTTCCGGCGCTACTTCATCGACAATGAAGACATTGGCGATGCCGAAACATTGGCCGCGGCGGCGGCTGAGGCCGGTATGGATGCCGACATGGTCCGCGAGCGTCTGTCCGATGACACCGACGACGAATCGGTCCGCGCCGAGGCGCAGCATGCGTCACAAATGGGGATCACCGGCGTGCCGACCTTCATCATCGACAACAAATACGCCGTTCAAGGCGCTCAAACGTCTGATGTCTTCCTGCAGGTCTTTGCGAAGGTCGAAGAGGATCAAGCGACGGGTGGCGACGCCGCGCCTGCCGCCGCATCCGGCGACTGAGCCACCAGGACTGCCAGGTTTTGAACGAGATGCTGCACGCCACGAATGCGTTCTGATTCGGCCGACCAATCACGTCCGTAGACCAAGGTGTGGTCGGGTCGCAGCTTCGCCGTATTGGCATGGCGGCTGATGAATCCCACCAGCCCGGCAGGATTGTCGAAGCGGTTCTTGCGGAACGTAACAGTGGCGCCGCGCGGGCCGGCATCGAGTTTTTCGATACCGGCGAGCCGACATCCAGCCTTGACCTTCACCACCTCGAGCAGATGCTCGACTTCGCTGGGCAACGTGCCGAAGCGGTCGACAAGTTCCGCGCCGAAGGCGTCGATGTCCCCAGAAGTTTCAAGTCTACTTAAGCGCCGATAAAGGCCGAGACGCGTGTCGAGGTCCTCGACGAAGCGTTCCGGGATAAGAACTGAGGTCCCGAGATTGATCTGCGGCGACCAATGCGTGTCATCGGCTTCCGCATCGGTGCCGTGTCGGGCTGTGGCAACGGCCTCTTCCAGCATCTCCTGAAAAAGCTCGATGCCGACCTCGCGGATATGGCCGCTCTGCTCCTCACCGAGAAGGTTACCAGCGCCGCGAATGTCGAGATCATGGCTGGCCAGCGTGAAGCCAGCGCCTAACTGATCCAGTGTTTGCATGACCTCAAGACGCTTCTGGGCCTGCGCCGTCGGCACCGTGCGCGGTCGCACCGTCAAATAGGCATAGGCCCGCACCTTCGAGCGCCCGATCCGACCCCGGAGCTGATAGAGCTGCGAGAGGCCAAACATATCGGCACGATGGATAACCATCGTGTTGGCTGCGGGCACATCAAGCCCGGACTCGACAATATTGGTGGAGATCAGCACGTCATATCCACCGTCGTAGAACGTCTGCATCACGGTATCGAGGTCACGGGCATTCATTTGGCCATGCGCGACCGCGTACTTTACCTCAGGTACGTGCTCCCGCAGGTAGGCCTCGGCCTCCCCCAAGTCGGAAACCCGTGGGCACACATAAAACGACTGTCCCCCGCGGAAATGCTCACGAAGAAGCGCTTCCCTAACCGTGACCGGATCGAACGGCATGATGAACGTACGCACCGCTAAGCGATCCACGGGCGGTGTCGCGATCAAACTCAGTTCGCGCAGGCCCGACATGGCCATTTGCAACGTCCGCGGGATCGGCGTTGCGGTCATCGTGAGCACGTGCACTTCGTTGCGGAGGCGCTTGAGCCGTTCCTTGTGGGCGACCCCGAAGTGTTGTTCTTCATCGACAACCAACAGGCCAAGGTCTCGCAACTTGACGTCCTTGGCCAGCAACGCGTGTGTACCAATGACAATATCGACTTTGCCATCTGTCAGACCTTGCTTGGTCTCGCTGGCCTGTTTGGCCGTCACCATGCGCGAGAGCTGGCCGATATTGACCGGTAGGCCGGCAAAGCGCGTGCGGAACGTTTCGTAATGCTGTCGCGCCAAGAGCGTCGTCGGGACCACCACCGCGACTTGGTGACCGGCCATTGCGGCCACAAACGCCGAGCGCAACGCGACCTCGGTCTTGCCAAAGCCGACATCGCCGCAAATCAAACGGTCCATGGGACGGCCGGAGCCAAGGTCGGCAATGATCTCGTTCATCGCGCCCTGTTGATCTTCTGTTAGTTCATACGGAAAGCGTGCGCAGAACTCCTCGTACGCGCCGTGCGGCGGCGTCACTGGGACCCCTTTGCGCGCCACCCGGGCGGCCGCAACCTTGATCAATTCTTCCGCCATATCTTTGAGGCGTTTCTTGAGTTTGGCCCGTCGAGCCTGCCATCCCGTGCCGCCCAACCGGTCCAAAACAGCGGTCGATTCGGCGCCGCCGTAACGTGACAGGACCTCGATGTTCTCAACCGGCACAAACAACCGGGCATTGTCCGCGTAGGTCAGGGCGACGCAATCGTGCGCGGCGCCGGTCACATCAAGCGTCTGAAGGCCGTCGTACCGACCGATGCCATGGTCGACATGGACCACAAAATCGCCGGGCTCGAGGCTGGAGACTTCACTGATGAAGGTCTCGGCCTTCCGCGATGATCGCCGGGCACGCCGCGTCAGGGTATCGCCAAGAATGTCCTGCTCGGTCAGCACCGCGAGGACATCTGTGACGAACCCGCGCTCTAGGGGCAGGACCGCCAAGGTAATCGCGTCGGCCGGTAGCGCGAGGGCCTCGTTGAGGTTTGTGACACGCGCCACCGCGCCAGCCTCGTGTGTCGCCAACAACCGTTCAGTACGATCCATCGTCCCGGTCGAATAGTTGGCGATGACGACCCGACGCCCTTCGCTTTGAAGGGTCTGAACGTGGGCCAGCAAGGCACCAAACAGATCGATCTCCGGTTGGGCACGCTCGGCCGCAAAATCGCGCCCGGCAACACCGCCGGCTTCGATGACCTGACGGCGTCCCTCAGGCGCGCGGAACTGGCCGAACGACACGACGGCGCGCGCGTCTTTCGCGGCCTGCCATTGCTCGCTGTTCAGATAGAGTTCATCCGGTGGCAGCGCCCGGTAGACCGTTGCTGAATCAAATCGCGCGGTCAGTGCCTCCTCGCGCGCGCTAAAAGCGTCCGCAATCGTATCGAAGCGGGCTTCTATGGCTTCGTCCGCCAGGTGATCCAACGCCACCGCTGCATCCGGCACATAATCGAAAAGCGTGCACATGGTCTCGTGAAACAGCGGTAACCAGTGCTCCATCCCAGCGTGCCGCCGCCCCTCGCTGATGGCGAGATAAAGCTGATCGCCTTCGTCCGGTACGCCAAAGCGCTGGCGGTACTGATTGCGGAACCGATCGATCGCGCCCCGGTCAAAGGGAAACTCTCCCACCGCCTCAAGCCGAAGTTCGTTGAGCCGAGTATTCGAGACTTGGGTCAAAGGGTCGAAAGTGCGCACCGCCTCCAACTCATCCCCGAAAAGATCCAGGCGCACAGGCTCCTCGGCGCCCGGCGAGAACACGTCCATGATTCCGCCGCGTACCGCAAACTCCCCTGGTTCCCGCACTGTGCCGACGCGCGAGTACCCATGCCGCACCAAATAGTCGGTGAACGCCGGGACATCCAGCTGATCGCCGGGACCGACGACATAAGAGGCTTCCAGCACGCGATCACGCGGCGGCACCCGTTGCGAAATGGCATTGACCGTGGCTACGACGACAATCGGGTCGTCCGGCCCGAGCCCAGCAAGAGTGGTTAGCGCGGCCATACGGGACGCCACGACGTCCTGATTGGGCGAAACCCGGTCGTAGGGCAAGCAGTCCCACGCCGGAAAAACGACAACAGCAAGGTCGGGCGCAAAGAAACGCAACGCATCTGCCAGCGCCGCCTGCCGATCGCCGTCGCGGGCGACGAAAATGATCCGCCGGGCTTTGTTAGCCCGAACGAGGTCAGCCAACACCTGCGCGTCATGACCCGGCGGCGCGTCGTTCACAACGACCGTCGAACCATCCATAATTGATATATTATTCAATTGGTTAATCGTAAACCTTAAAGTCAAGGATTAGGTCGAGGGTCGGGCTTTTCTGGTCCGGGGGGACATCGGCCTGTCGCATGTACCAGGCCAACAAATCCGGTTCAGGCACCTCGAGAACTGCCTCGAATTCGGTCATCGACCGATCGTCCATCGTCGCCAAATGACGATCGGCAAAGCGACCAAGCAGCAGGTCTGCTTCCTGCGTACCGCGGTGCCAACTCCGAAAATAGAGACGCTTTCGCCGCGCGGTTGTTGTCTCGTCGTCGTTTGTCATGCCCACAACACAAAGAACCACAGCCCCGTGCCGGAATGGCATGGGGTGTGGTGTCCGTCAGGCGCCTAAGCTAAGGTCGCGCCATCCTCCGAACAAGAGGCCTGACGTGGCCCAACGGCCGGAAATACTCTTTCCCCTTTTCAAACCAGTCGTCAGCCTTTCAGGCGTTGGCCCAAAGCTGGGCGCCTTGATGGCGAAAATTGCGGGCGAGCGCATCGTCGACCTGTGCTGGCACCTTCCGGCCGGTCTCATCGACCGCCGCTTCGCTCCTAAAGTCGCCGAAGCGCCCGAGGGCACCATCGCCACGCTGACCGTTCGGGTCGACGCACACGCACCAGCCCCAACCAGACGCTTGCCATACAAAGTGCGGTGCTCTGACGAAACGGGGTTCATTACCCTGACCTTCTTCAATGCCCGGCCCGACTACCTCAAGGCCCAACTGCCAGAGGGCGAAACACGGGTCGTTAGCGGCCGGGTCGAGCGTTACGGCGACGAACGTCAGATGTCTCACCCCGATTGGATTGCCAAACCCGAGGACGCCGCAGACGTGATCGGTGTCGAACCGACCTATCCCCTGACAGCCGGATTGACCTCAAAACCACTCCTCAAAGCGGTTAATGCGGCGCTTAAACTGGCGCCGGACCTACCGGAATGGCTCGACGACACGTTGCTGGCGCGACACAAGTGGCCGACCTGGCGCGAGGCCTTGCACGCAAGCCACGCACCGCAGGAATTGACCGATTTAGAGCCTACCGCGCCGTCCCGCCAGCGCCTGGCCTACGACGAATTGCTGTCCAACCAACTAGCCTTGAGCCTCGTGCGCCAGCGAACCCGCCGAACCCGGGGCGAACCCCTGAAGGGGACTGGCGCATTGCGTCAGCCTGTTATCGACAACCTGCCGTTCACCCTGACCGACGCCCAGAGCCAGGCGCTCGAAGAGATCATTACGGACCTTGCATCGACCGACCGGATGTTGCGTCTCCTCCAAGGCGATGTCGGCAGCGGCAAGACCGTTGTTGCCCTGCTCGCGATGCTCGTCGCCGTCGAAAGCGACCGACAAGCAGCCCTGATGGCGCCCACCGAACTCCTCGCGCGCCAGCACTTCAAGGTCTTGGAACAACTGGCGGCGCCGAGCAGGGTCAGAATCGCGCTGCTGACCGGCCGAGAAAAAGGCAAACCCCGCGAGAAGCTCCTGGCTGAACTCGCGGACGGGACCATCCAGATCGCTCTGGGGACCCACGCTTTGTTCCAAGACGACGTCGTGTTCGAAAATTTGGGCCTCGCAGTCATCGATGAACAGCACCGTTTTGGTGTGCATCAACGCCTTCTCTTGGCGTCAAAAACCGAGGCCCGGTCCGGTGACACCAACACGCTACTGATGACGGCAACCCCGATCCCACGGACGCTTGCCCTCACCGCCTATGGCGACATGGACGTCTCTCGCATCTTGGGCAAGCCGCCTGGACGCCAACCCGTCGATACGCGCACCATCCCGATGACGCGGCTTGACGAAGTTGCCGAGTCCATGCGCCGCGCTATCGACGGCGGTGCGCGCATCTATTGGGTTTGCCCATTGGTCTCCGAATCAGAACTCATTGACCTCGCCGCAGCGGAAGATCGCGCGGCCGATTTGCATCAGCGATTTGGTGACCGCGTGGGCCTCGCCCATGGTCAAATGAAGGGGCCCGAACGCGATGAGGTCATGGCGCGTTTCGCCGCCGGCGACCTTGATATTCTCGTCGCAACGACGGTCATCGAGGTCGGTGTGGATGTCCCGGAAGCTACGGTGATGGTCATTGAGCACGCCGAACGCTTTGGCCTCGCCCAACTCCATCAACTGCGCGGTCGCGTCGGCCGAGGTGCGAAGCCATCGACATGCCTTCTGCTCTACGCCCAACCGATTGGTGAGACCGCCCAGGCGCGTCTCGCGATCATGCGCGAGACCGATGATGGGTTCCGGATTGCTGAAGAAGACCTTCGATTGCGCGGCGCTGGCGAAGTCTTGGGCACACGCCAGAGCGGTCTACCCGATTTTCGTCTCGCGGACATCGAAGCGCATCAAGACCTGCTGGAGGCGGCGGCGGATGACGCCCAGCTAATCCTGGAGACCGACCCCGACCTCAAAGGCCCACGCGGCCAAGCACTGCGCATACTGCTCTATCTCTTCGAACGGGACGCTGCGGTGCGTTACTTGCGGTCCGGCTGAGACACGATTTGTCCCTGCGGCTCTAGCGTCGCGGGCTCGTCGAGCCGCGAGTTGATCACCGATTTCTCTTGCGCCGCCGTCGCGCGCGGATCGCTCGGAGTTACGAGACCTCCTGAGATCACGAGCTTAATCCCCTCCTCTACCGACATGTGCAGCGTAACGAGGTCGCGGCGCGGAACGAATAGAAGGAAACCAGACGTCGGGTTTGGTGTCGTCGGCAAGAAGATATTGACCACGTTATCTTGCGTGAGATTCTGAACTTCGCCTTTTGTTTTACTCGTGACGAAGCCGATCGCCCAAATGCCACGACGCGGATATTCTACCAACACAACCTCACTGAAAGACGAGGACGATTGTTGGATCACCGCGTCAAAAATCTGCTTCAACGCGCCATAGATTGAGCGGATGACCGGCATCCGATCGACCAATCTTTCGCCATAGGCCAAGAACGCCCGGCCCAAATAGTTTCTGGTAAGGAAGCCGATGATTGTCAGGAGAACGACGACAATGACGACGCCACTGCCCGGCAGGCCGTATTGGTTGTAGGCCTCGATATATCGGGCCGGGACAAACCCAGCCACCGACTGGTCGATGAAGCTGATGACTTGAACCGCCAGCCAAATCGTGATGCCGATGGGCGCCGCAACAACCAATCCGGTCAGGAAGTTCGCACGCAAACGCCGAAAGCGGCCGGGCTTGGGAACTTCGTGAAGCAACGGGGCGGCCCCCGGACCGCCATCGGGATCCGGAGTTTGTGTGGTTCTGTCGTCCATGTTTTGTGAGTGCTCCTTGCGCCTTGGCCCCTATATGTAGACACGGACTCGCAATGTCCAGATGCGTTCCCTCGGGCGGGCACCTTGCGGGTGTTACCGGTGCGCCTTCCGGCCTACACTCACTTCAACGTTTTGTGTTTCAACGCCGTGACCCGACTATGGAAAAGCGCAAATTGCGAACGAGGTTTGTCGGTCGAGCCGTTTTCGTGGCCTTAACGCTCGCTGTGCTGCTCGCGCCAACTGCTCCACGTGCCGATTTCGCTGCCGGTGAGCGCGCCTATAGCCTCGGACAATTCGCGCGGGCCATTGAAGAATTGCGGCCCCTCGTCGAACGCGGCGACGCCAGAGCCCAGATGATGACGGGGCTCATGTATTTGCAAGGAAACGGCTACGCGCGGAGCCCGGAGATTGCCGCCGTTTGGCTCTACAAAGCCGCAACAAAGGGCGACACCAGCGCGCAATTGGTTCTGGGTTCACAACTTCTTTACGGCCAAGGCATACGGCGCGATGAAACCGCCGCCTTCATTTGGCTCATTTTGGCAGGCCAAAGCGACGTCGAAGGCGTTGCTCAGCAGTCTCAAGTGTTTCGAAACGACGCCCTGACCCGCATGACCGACGAGCAGGTCGCCGAAGCAACGAGAAAAGCCGAACGTTTTCGACCTAGACCCGATGGCTATGTCGCCGAGGACTAGCGCGTAAATATTTCGGGTGCGAGATCCGCGCCGGCACGGTCCCAGATCGCCAACCAGCGACCACGAAAGGGCTGCACATGGATTGCGGTCCCATCGGCGACATCTTCCCGGCGCCGATGCAAGTAAATGGCAACACCATCGGGGTTCTCTTCGAACCAAGCCGAGACATCCCCACCTCCGATCACGACAAGTGGTTCTTCCAGTCGCCCCAAATAGTGAAACTGTCCGTGGTATTTGCCGATATGGGCGACTGATTGCCCTGATGCCGCAAATCCGCGCAATTGTTCAGCGGCTGTACGAAGATCATAGAGGTGCCCCGCCGTCGGCCCGTAGGAAAGGTGCAGCGCGACGACGGCGATCATCGAGATCAGCGCTAATGCGCGGACCTGTCGGTCGACATGCCGGCCGACAACGCCCAATCCGATAACGATTGAAATGAGAATTCCCGCGCCGGCGACTAACGGCTCATGCCCAATTGCCAGCGGGGTATCCCCGACAAGATCAATCAGAATATCGGGGCGCAAGCTAATGACGACCAGTGCCACGCCGATGACGCCGGTCGGTATCAGCGGCAACACCGTTGCCCAACTCGGTGCCTCGAACGTACTAACTGTGGTTAATGCTCGTGCTGCCAAGAGCGCAAAAGCCGGAATCACGGCGAGAAAATAGTGCGGTTGTTTATCCGTGAATGACGACAGGATGAGCAATGCGGCCAGAAACCACACGGCAGCAAAGCGCATACCGGGGTCGCGTCGCCAATCCGCCGCGTACAACCCACGCCACAACGTTGGCCATAACACCCATGGGAAAAGCAGCAGCAACAGCATCGGCCCGTACCACCAAAATGGTCGCGCATGGGAGAACCCCCCGGCGACGCGCCCTGTGGTTTGACCCAAGAAAATAGCCCGGGCGAATTCTTCGCCGCCCGAAATCGCCGCCGGGAGCGCCCATGCTAAAGCCACCCCAGCGCCCCCCAACACGGCAACGACGAGCATCGGGTACCAGTTCAACGCCCCAACCCGGACGCGTGCTTCTGCTGGCGCCCACCAAATCGGTGCGAGAAGTGCGGCGGGTAGCGTGAACACCAGAATCACCGGCCCCTTCGACAGCACCCCAAAACCAATGCCCAAGGCAAATAGAACCCAACCCAAGACAAAGCGCTTTCGATCCAGAAGATTGCCCGTAGCACGAGCTGACGCAGCCAAAGCCAATCCAACAAGGCTCACCAAAGTGAAGAACATGACCATGGTGTCGAACATGCTCAACGTGGTGGTTATCAACCACAGCAACGTCCCACAGACGATCCAAGGCGCAACAAGTTGTGCGGGGCGCGATCCAGGCCACAGCAAACACGCCAAACGGTGAGTCAAGAAGACCGCACCAAGGCCAAATGCCGGCCCGACTATTCGGCCCCAGACCTCGATCGGGCCAAAGATGTGCCATCCCGCGTTGATCAGCCAAAACAACAGTGGCGGTTTGTGGCTGTAGGCCGACCCGTTGAGTTCCGGCACCAAGAAATTGCCGCTGCGCCACATCTCCCACGCGACGGCAAAGTACCTCGTCTCGTCAAGGGGAAGGATGGGCCGGAAGACCATCGCCGCCGCAACAACCAGCGCCCAAATAGCCGACCACGCAAGGTAGTG
>Ga0055584_100005664_pt1 | contig 12238 bp, 9 predicted proteins | sample OSDHelmetaG_FD_58716 | JGI IMG/M metagenome (GOLD analysis project Ga0055584, IMG submission 58716) | Pelagic marine sediment microbial communities from the LTER site Helgoland, North Sea, for post-phytoplankton bloom and carbon turnover... | ecosystem: Environmental > Aquatic > Marine >... | reverse complement strand
GGCACCCTGGTTGAACTAGAGCAGGCGTAACCTCATGAATATTGGCACCGGCATTGTCTCGTTCATCATCATGTGGTGGTTGGTGCTGTTTACGGTGTTGCCTTGGGGCGTGCAGCGCAACGCGAACCCTGCGATAGGCGAGGATCAGGGGGCACCAGTGCGTGCACGGATCTGGTTCAAGGCAGCGGTGACCACAGGCCTTACCATCGTGTTGTGGGGGGCATTGTTCGTCGCAATCGAGATGGACGTTTTCTCGTTCCGTGATATCGCTGGCGGCTATTAGAGCAGCACGAGCGGAATCGTCACAATCAAAAAAAGGCAAGGCCGATGCGTTCGGTCTTGCCTTTTGTCGTGTCTTAACGGCACGAGATATTTGGCGTTTTGCTTCCTCCCTGGACTTGAGCCGCCTGCAGATTGTGCATCTGCCGCAAAACTGATCGTCCAGAACAGATAAGACGGTATGAGACCTTAGGCCAACTGTCTTTTGCCATTCCGCAATGTGGAAGGTGAGATTAATTGGGTAGCGCTTACGGCTCAAAAAATTAGGGCAGAGCGCGATCCATATAGATGAGGCTCTGCCCTAGGACTTTGACACGTTTATGCCAGTTGGGTCTCAGTCATCGCCGGTACCGTAGCACCGGCGATGACTTTGGTTTTTACGAGCCGTTGAGCGCCGCCAAAACCTTCGGCGGAGACATTGGCAGTTCGGTCATGCGGATGCCGATAGCATGGGAGACGGCGTTGCCGATGGCGGCCAATGGCGGAACCAGCGGAATTTCGCCGACGCCTTTGACGCCGTACGGATGCTTCACGTTCGGCACCTCGATCATGATGGTGTCGATTTTTGGCAGGTCGGAGGCGACCGGCATACGATAATCCAGGAAACCTGCGTTATCGAGGTGGCCGTCTTTGTTGTAAACGTATTCCTCGTTCAGCGCCCAGCCGATGCCTTGCACCACGCCGCCCTGGATCTGGCCTTCCACATAGTCAGGATGGATGGCGCGGCCAACATCCTGGCAAGCGGTGTAGCGCAGGATCTTTACAGCGCCGGTTTCCCGGTCAACCTCAACATCGACCATGTGAGCGCCGAAGGCACCCATGTGGCCGGTTGCGTTGAGAGAGACGGCCGCCGTGATCGGACCACCGGTCGACTCGGCTTTCGCTGCCAAATCTTCCAGAGACAATGGCTCGAAATCACCAGCGTTCTGGCCGGCCGGGTGGGCCGCGCCGTCACGCCATTCAACTGCAGCTTCATCAATGCCCCAAATCCGCGCCGCACGCGACTTGAGCGTCTTGATAACCTGGCCAGTGGCCTGATCGACTGCCATTGCAGCTGCGAAGGTCACGCGGCTACCGCCGGTCACACCACTGATGCCGATGTTGTTGGTGTCACCGATCTGTGCCCGCACCTTGCGGTAATCGATGCCTAGCATCTCCGACGCAATGTTGACCATGGACGCGCGGCTGCCACCGATGTCCGGGTGGCCAGTGATGACCAGCGCCGTGCCATCTTCGTTGATGTGCAGCTGGGCGCTGGATTCGCCGCCCGCATTGCCCCAATAGCCAACGGCGATGCCGCGGCCTTGGTTCGGGCCCAGCGGGACCTTGGCGTTCGGATGGTTTTCCACCGCCGCGATGCACTCTTCCATGCCCGCGTCGCCAATCTTGGCGCCGTAGATGGTTGGCTCGTCAGGGCCAAGCAGGTTCTGCCTGCGCAATTCCCACGGATCCATGTCAAGCTTGTCGGCAATCTCGTCCAGGATGCTTTCGAACACGTAGTTGCCCTGCGGCGCACCCGGGCCCCGATAGGCCGTAACATTCGGGCGGTTCGATACGACGTCGAGGCCCTTAATGTCAGCGTTCGGGATCTTGTAGCTCGAGAACGAGAACGTGCAGGCACGGCCAACTGGCGATCCCGGATAGGCTCCCGCCTGGAAGTTGTAGGCGCCCTGCACCGCTGTGATCTTGCCAGCTTTGGTCACGCCGACCTTCAGAATGGCAGACATGCCAGATGCTGGCCCTGTGCCTTCGAACACATCCTCACGGCTGTGTTGCATCTTGACCGGACGGCCTGTTTTTCTGGACAGCACCATCGCCACTGGCTCTAGGAAGACCACGGTTTTGCCGCCAAAGCCGCCGCCGATTTCCGCCGGAATGGCCTTGATGTCGCCGGTTGCCATGCCGCTGATCAGCGCCGTCAGGTTGCGTACCATGAACTGGCCCTGGCTGCTGCTCCACACCGTGGATTGCGTGCCTGGCTTGTAGCTGACGCAGCATGCCTGCGGCTCAATATAGCCCTGGTGCACGGCGGCAGACTTGAACGAGCGCTCGATCACTACGTCGGCCTGGCCAAAGCCGGCTTCGACGTCGCCCGTTTGCACGGTCATGATGTTGGTGATGTTGGATGGGCCGTCGACGCCCTTGGTTTTGATCCAATCATGCAGAATCGGCGCGCCAGGAGCCATCGCTTCATCAACGTCGATGACGTGTGGCAGCACCTCATAATCGACCTCAATCAGCTCCAGCGCTGCTGCGGCAATTTTCTGAGAACTGGCTGCAACTGCTGCAACCGCGTGGCCAACGTACAGCGCCTTGTCACGGGCCATGACACCGCGTGCAATCCAGCGCAGATCGTTCGGACCCATCGGTACCGGAATATCGCGCGGAATGTCCGCCAGGTCAGCGCCGGTCATGACGGCCATCACGCCCTTCATCGCCTCGGCTTTAGAAGTATCGATGGATTTGATTACAGCGTGAGGGTGCGGGCTACGCAGTACCTGGCCCCAAATCATGCCGGGCATGTTGAAATCCGCCCCGTACTGGGCAGAGCCTGTGACCTTGTCCGTGCCATCCGGGCGGATGGTGCGTTGGCCGATCCATTTGTTGCTCGCAGCGACGTCGTTCATTTCGATGCTTTCCTATGGGCAGCAGTGTCAGAATTCTTCACGTGTGATCAGACGCCAAAATACCCCACTTTGTCAACGTTGCACACTATTCAATACGGGGTTGATCGGTTGATTTTTTCGCCGCCTCGCTGGATTGCAGGCCTAGCTTGAGTGGAAGGTTTGCCAGGTTGTTGAAGGGTGTCCATACTCGTTACCCCGGCTCGCCGATAGCAACCTTGCGGTTTCTATCGGCAGGCGGAGTGAAGGAGCGATCGCATGTTCACCACCAAAACCAAAGAATCCCTTCAGCATGCCATGTCCCAAATCGGGCCGGAGTGGCAGCCTGTCCGCATCCTCAAGGCGTTCGACACGTCGCGGAGCCTAGGATGGCCGCCTGAAAACCGGGATGTTCGCCCGATGGCAACGTGGTGCGAGAAATTCTGTCGAGGCGGCTGGGCGTTTGACTTGGAGGACGCTACCGTCGCGACATTCCACTTTGAGCGTCCGCGTGATGCGCAGGAGTTTGCTGTGCGCTGGTTCCCGTATAAGTGCATCTGAGCGCCGCAAACGGAACGCGATGCGTTCCGGTCCAGCATTAGATCATTGCCTTCTCGCCAAGCCGGATTGGCTTGCTATGCTAGGGTGACCTTACGTCATCCGAAAACGCTTACAGGGAATTCCTCGTCCATGCTGCCTATCAAAGATACCGTTACCATCGTCACCGGCTCCTCCAGCGGCATTGGCGCCGCGACCGTGCGTATGCTGGCTGAGAATGGCGGCCACGTCGTCATCAACTACTCAAAAAGCGCCGCTGCGGCCGAAAAAGTGGCTGCTGAATGCCGTGCCTTTGGGGTTGAGACGCTGACCTGTCAGGCTGATGTGGGCAATGAGGCCGACCGGTTGCGTCTGGTCGATGAGACGATGAAAAAATTTGGCAGGGTCACTGGCCTGGTCAACAACGCCGGCACAACCGTATTCGTCGACCACGCGAACCTGGGCGGCCTTTCCGAAGAGGATTTTTTAAACCTCTACAAACTGAATGTGGTCGGCGCCTTCATGATGACCCGTGCTTGTGAGGCACCTATGCGCGCTGGAGGCACCGGTTCAGTCGTGAATATCTCATCAGTTGCGGGTGTTATGGGCGTTGGCTCATCCATTGCCTATGCGGCCAGTAAGGGTGCGTTGAACACCATGACGCTCTCACTTGCCCGGGTGATGGGGCCAGAGATTCGGGTCAATACCGTATGCCCCGGCTTTGTCGTTGGCGAATGGCTGAAGCAGGGCATGGGTGAGGAAAAATACGAGTCCACCCGTGCTGCCCTGGCGAAGGGCACTGCACTGCGCAAGCCCGGCGGCACCGCGGAGGATATGGCGGAGTCCGTTATCTGGTTCCTCTACGGCGCGCGCCATGTCACTGGCGAGTTCTTGTTGACCGACGGTGGTCAGCATTTGGGCCAGGCTCCACTGATCGCGCGATAAGGCTGTCTAGCCCGTCTGTGCTGCGACCTGTGCCAGGGTTTCGGTCAGGCGGGCGACGCCGTTCATGCGGCTTTGCGCTTTGGGCCAGTCGCGGACGACGACCAGTTTGTGGTCGGGCCGCAACTTGGCTTTACCGTCCTGGCGTTGCAGGAATTGGACCAGGCCAGCCGGGTTCGGGAATTGGTCGTGGCGGAAGGTCAGCACCGCACCCTTTGGCCCGGCATCGATCTTTTCGATCTGCGCCTGGCGGCAGAGCGCCTTGATGGAGATGACCTCCAGCAGGTTTTTGGCCTCCTCCGGCACAGGGCCAAAGCGGTCGCCTAGCTCCGCAGCAAACGCGTCGATCTCCTGCCGCGTATCCAGCACCGATATGCGGCGGTAAAGATTGAGGCGGATGTTTAGCTCTGGAACGTAAGCCTCTGGGATCAATACCGAAGTTCCGATGTTGATCGTCGGCGTCCAGCGCTCCTCTTTGCGCGAGATGCCGGCACCGCCGGCACGTGCCTCGGCGACAGCGTCTTCCAGCATTTGCTGGTAGAGTTCGATGCCAACTTCGCGGATTTGCCCGGACTGTTCATCGCCCAACAGGTTGCCCGCACCGCGAATATCGAGATCGTGGCTGGCAACGGTAAAGCCTGCGCCCAGATGATCCAGCGTCTGCATCACCTCCAGCCGGCGCATGGCGGGCTTGGTGATTTTCATATCCGCCGGCAAGGTGAGGTAGGCGTAGGCTCGCACCTTGCCTCGGCCGATGCGTCCGCGAATTTGGTACATCTGGCCCAAACCGAACATATCTGACCGGTGGACGATCATTGTGTTGGCGTTCGGGATATCCAGGCCGCTTTCGATGATGTTGGTCGCGATCAGCATATCGAACTTGCGGTCATAGAAGCCGTTCATCACGTCTTCCAGCTCGCGCGCTGCCAGGCCGCCATGAGCAACGGCGAGCTTCAGCTCCGGCATAAGCTCGCGCACCTGCTCCTCCACCTGGCGCAGATGGCGCACGCGGGGACAGACGTAGAAAACCTGGCCGCCGCGGAAGAGCTCACGCTGGATTGCCTCGCGGATCACCAACGGGTCGAACGGTTGCACAAAGGTGCGGATCGCCAACCGGTCGACGGGCGGCGTGCTGATCAGGCTCATCTCCCGCACACCGGAGAGAGCGAGTTGCAGGGTGCGCGGGATTGGAGTTGCGGTCATGGTCAGCACGTGCATATCGGCGCGCAGCTTCTTCAGGCGCTCCTTATGCGACACACCGAAATGTTGTTCTTCATCGACGATTAACAGGCCTAACCTGCTAAATTCAATGGTCTTTCCCAACAGCGCATGGGTGCCGACAATGATGTCCACTTGGCCGTCAGCAAGGCCGTTTTTGGTCTCCGTCGCCTGCTTGCCGGGCACCAAACGTGATAGCTGCTCAACCCGCACGGGCAGACCGGAAAAGCGGTCGACAAAGGTCTTGTAGTGTTGGCGGGCGAGGAGCGTGGTCGGCACAACCACGGCGACTTGGTAACCCTCCATCACCGCCAGGAAGGCGGCGCGGAGGGCGACTTCGGTCTTGCCAAAGCCAACGTCGCCGCAAACGAGGCGATCCATCGGGCGGCCGCTGGCCAGATCGTCCATCACATCGTCGATGGCTTTGAGTTGGTCATCAGTCTCTGCGTGCGGGAAGCGCGCGCAGAATTCGTCCCAAGCGCCTTCGGGCGGGCGCAGGATGTCAGCCTCTTGCACAGCTCGTGCCGCCGCGGTCTGGATCAGTTCCGCTGCTATGTCGTGGATGCGGTCTTTGAGTTTGGCCTTGCGCGACTGCCAGCTGGCGCTGCCCAAGCGGTCCAACTGCACTGCACCGGAGTCAGCACCGTACCGGCTCAAAACCTCTATAGTTTCAACGGGTACATAGAGCTTGTTATCGTCGTGGTAGAGGATTTTCAGGCAGTCGTGCGACGCACCGCCAGCGGTGACAGTCTCCAACCCCTCATACCGGCCAATGCCGTGGTCGAGGTGGACGACAAGGTCGCCTTCCGCAATCTCGCTGACTTCGGTCAGGAATTGGTCGGCGCGACGGCGGCGGCGTGGGCGGCGGCTGATGCGTTCGCCCAGCAAATCCTGCTCGGTGAACACGACCAGGGCGTCGGCGCGGAAGCCGTGCTCTAGCTCCCAGACGGTTGTGGCCAGCGGCGGCAGATTGAGGGCGTTCTCTAGCTCGTGGCTTTCCAGGCCGGACCGGTCGTGCAGCAGGTCGGAGATTCGAGCTGCTGCGCCTGTCGAGTAGGCGGCCAGCAGGACCGAGTGGCCGTGTTTCTGCTCCAGCGCGATGCGCTCGGCGACGGCGGCGTAGAGTTCTGCATCCCCCTGGATCCGAAACTCAGCGAAATCTCTGACCCGCTTTGCGCCAACGTCGAAGACCTCGCCGCGCAGTGTCTCGTCGGCTTCGAAGCGGTGCCAGGTGGCGACGGTGCGCTCGTCCGCCAACGCGCTCCACTCTTCTGGCGTTAGGTACAGTTTGTCGGGCGGCAAAGGCCGGTAGATGCCACCATCGCCGGCACCCATAGTTTGCGCCAAAGAGACCCTTGATGAGAAATGGTCGGCGATGGTATCAAACCGGGCGCGCAGAGCCTCACCAAACTGATCGTCGAGGATGACGGTAGCATCGCCCGGCATGTAATCCAAAACCGTCGCCAGGTGGTCGTGGAAAAGCGGCAGCCAATGCTCCATGCCTGGATGTCGGCGACCGGCGCTGACGCTTTCGTACAGCCGGTCATCGGACCCAGGGATGCCGAACTGGGTGCGGTAGCCGACGCGGAATTTTTCGATGGCCTCTTTGGTCAACCGCAACTCGTTCACCGATGCGATGGCGAAGCTCTTTACGTCACCGGTGGACCGCTGGGTGAGGGGATCGAAGCGGCGGATGCTTTCGATCTCATCGCCGAACAGGTCCAGCCGCATCGGCTGCTCTTCGCCTGGGGGGAACAGGTCAACGATGCCGCCGCGGATCGCGTATTCGCCAGGCTCCATCACCGTATCGGTGCGATGATAGCCGTTGGCGTTGAGGAAGTTGGAAAACTTGGTCAGATCCAGCCGCTTACCCTTGCGGGCGGTATAGCGGGCGTTCTCAAAAAAGGATTTCGGCGGCACCCGTTGCAGCGCGGCATTGACGGTCGTCACCAACAGCCGTGGCGGGTTAGCGGCCAGACGCGCCAGGGTATCGATGCGCTGGCTCAAGATTTCCGCATTGGGAGAGGAGCGGTCGTAGGGCAGGCAATCCCAGGCCGGCAGGAATAGCGCATCCAGCTTCGGCACGAAAAAGGCGACCCCATGCAGCAGCCGCAGCGCTTTCTCTTCGTCGACCGCTATAGCCAGCACCGGCGGCATCTCCGGGTCGGCCAAAGCGTTGGCAAGCCAGCGGGCATCTGCACCCTCCGGCGCGCCGGCCAGCGTCATTCGGCCCGGCAGGCGGAAGGCAGCCGCGCCCAATGTCGGCGAGGCGTCTAGGGTGCCGGCTTTGCTCATATCTCGGGTTGATAGGCCAGCAGACGGTCCAAAACAGGCGTTCGCAGATTGGCAGGCACTGCCTCACGGCCGGTCAGCCAGTCGACCAATTGCGGGTCGATATGCTCCAGCACCTGCTCAAAATCAGCCAGCTCTTCCTCATTCATATGGGCGAGGTGTGCATCGGCGAAGCGGCCCAGCATCAGGTCGCTTTCCTTGGTGCCACGGTGCCATGCCCGGAAGTGCAGGCGTTTGCGGGTTTTTTCGAGCTCGGTCATCGTCATCTTTCCATCCGTCAAGTACTGGGATTTGCGCGTTTTGAGCGTCGAGCGCAAGGCGGCTTGTTGACCAAGAACCTGTCTACTACGCTCTGCAACACGAACTGGATCGCTAACGCTGCGCTCCGGTAGGCCGCGCGATACCTCAGGAGGAAACCAATGAAGGGCGTCACATTCACAGGAAACCGCCAGCTTTCGGTGCAGAATTTTCCAGATCCGACCCCAGGTCCGCGCGATGTGATCCTGGAAATTAAGGCCTCTGGCATGTGCGGCACCGACCTCGGCGCCTATCGCAGCCCGACCGGTCGTGTTGCCGTCGGTGCGACCCAGGTTGAAGGTGCTGTGATCGCTGGCCATGAGCCGTGCGGCGTGGTCGTGGCCGTCGGCTCAGCAATATCTGAGCGAGAGGCACGGATCGGCGACCGCGTCATGGATCACCACTACGATGGCTGCGGCGTCTGCCGCCACTGCTCATCCGGCTGGACCCAGCTTTGCCTGGAAGATGCCGTGGCTTACGGCTATGGCGGCCACGGCGCACACGCCAAATACATGCAGGTTGCGGCGCATTCTCTGGTGCCGTTGCCAGACGAAATTTCCTTCCCGGCAGGCGCTGCCATCGCTTGCGGCACTGGCACCGCATTCGGCGCGTTGAAGCGCCTGGGCCTGGAAGGCGACCAGACCATCGCAATTTTTGGCCAGGGACCGGTGGGCTTGTCTGCGACTGTGATGGCGGTGGAGATGGGCGCGCGCGTCATTGCCATCGACCTCTCCGCCGACCGCCGGCAAGTGGCGCTCGACAAAGGCGCAGACGTCGTCATTGACCCCACCGCGGTTGATCCGGTCCAGGCGATCATGGACCTGACCCATGGCGAGGGCGCGGACAAGACCATGGACTGCACGTCCTCCGCTGACGCGCGCCGCGCCGCCGTGCGCTCAACGCGGGTTTGGGGCACGTCCTGCATGGTCGGTGTCGGTGGTGAGTTGCAGATTGAGGTGATGCCAGACTTGATCTTCCGGCAGGTAACGATTGTCGGCCACTGGACGTTCTCCAAGATGGGCCTGGCCGACTGCGCCCGCTTCGTCGCCGACCGCAAGATCGACATCGACAGCCTGTTCACCAACCACTGGCGCATTGACCAGGCGGAAGAGGCCTACACTCTGTTCGACCAGCAAAAGACCGGCAAAGGCGTGTTCGTCGACTTTGATTGAGGAATGGGGCAGGGGTTCAAATTGCCAGTTCCGCCTGCCGACCATTATCCATCGCCTCAGCGATTAGCGTATCGGCATCCTCCACCGATACCTCCTGCAGCAACTGGTCGAGGGCAGCGCCGTCGTAGACACTCTCTCGCCCCACCTCCAGCAGCACTGGCACCGCCAGCGGCGACACTCGGTCGAGGCGGCGCCACTCTATCCGCCCGTGCACTCGCCCCAGCATCTCACCCAGCCGACCGATATCGGTCAGGCCGCGGGCGGCGTCGCGGCGGGTGGCGCGCAGCAGCAAATGGTCTGGCTCGTGCCGGCGCAGGACGTCGTAGATCAGGTCGGCGTTGAAGGTCACCTGCTTGCGGGTCTTCTCCTGCCCCGGCTGGCGGCGCTCAATCAGGCCGGCAATGACGGCGACGTTGCGAAAGGTGCGTTTCAGCAGAGAGCTTTCGGCCATCCACTCCTCCAGGTCGTCGCCCAGCATATCCTCGGCGAACAGCGCATCGAGGTCGCGGGCTTCCTTCAGCGACCAGACGGCTATCACGTAATCGGTGGCGACAAACCCCAAAGGCCCCAGCCCCGCTCGCTGCATCCGCCGGGTTAGCAGCATGCCCAGGGTCTGGTGCGCGTTGCGGCCTTCAAAGCAATAGGCGACCAGATAGTATTTGCCGCCGCGCGGGAAGGTCTCGACCAGAAGGCTACCGGGCTTGGGCAAGACCGAGCGCCAACGCTGCACCCGCAGCCATTCCAACACGTCCGCCGGCATGCCCCGCCAGCGTTGCGGATCGGCCAGGATCGCGCGGACGCCCTCCGCCAGATGTGTGGTCAGCGGCAGCCGTCCGCCGCTATAGGCTGGCACTTTCGGCGCTTCGCCAGTGGCGCGGCGGGCGGCAACGATCATCTCGCGCAGGCCCAGGAATTCTAGCACTTGGCCAGCGAACATGAAGGTATCGCCCGGCACCAACCCCTGCACAAAACCCTCTTCTACCTCGCCAACAATGCGCCCGCCGACGCGCACCTTGAGTAGGGGGAGCTCAACAATCGTGCCAATATTCATGCGATAGCGCTGAGCAAATCGCTGGTTCGCAATGCCCAGCCGCCCGCTGCCAGCAGGACGCAGCCGGCGATAGCGCTCATATTCGCCCAATGCGTAGCCGCCCGTGGCGACGAAGCCGACCACATCATCGAAATCCTGGCGGGAGAGTTCGGCATAGGGGCCGGCCCGCGTGATTTCCGTATAGAGATCGTCCGGGTGAAATGGTCCACTGCACGCCAGGCACACAACATGCTGGGCCAGCACGTCGAGCCCGCCGGGCAAAGGCGGCGCGCCATCGAGTTGGCCGGCATCAATCGCGTCGATGGCTGCTTGGCACTCCAGTAGCTCAAACCGGTTGGCAGGTACCAGGATGGCCTTGGATGGCTCGCCCAGCCGATGGTTCGCCCGACCGATCCGCTGCAACAGGCGGGAGACGCCCTTGGGCGCGCCCACCTGCAACACCAGATCGACATTGCCCCAGTCGATGCCAAGATCCAGGGAGGAGGTCGCCACTACCGCCCGCAACTTGCCTGCCGCCATTGCGGCCTCCACTTTGCGCCGCTGCTCGGGCGAGAGGGAACCATGGTGCAGGGCGATGGGCAGGTTGTCGTTGTTGCAATGCCACAGCGCCTGGAAGATCAACTCCGCCTGCGCGCGTGTGTTGACGAAGACAATGCTGGTCTTGTGCTGCCGCAATGCCTCGTAGATCGGCTCCACCGCATAAAGCGCCATATGCCCGGACCATGGCATCCGCCCCGGCGGCACCATGATGGAGACATCGGGCTTTACCCCGCCCCGGCCGATGACCAGCCGTACATCGGCTGCGCGCCCGGCGGTGGGGGAAAGCCAATGCTGCAGGGCCGTGCGGTCCGCCACGGTCGCCGACAAACCGACTCGGCGCAGACCTGGCGCTAACGTCTGCAGGCGCGAGAGGCCAAGGCTGAGCAAATCACCGCGTTTGTTATCCGCTAGCGCGTGCAATTCGTCGATGATGACGGTGCGGAGGCCCCGAAACATCTCCGGCGCTTCGGGATAGGACAGCAGCAAGGCCAGGGATTCAGGAGTCGTTAAAAGAAAGTGTGGAGGATTGGTCTTCTGGCGAGCGCGCTTTCTGGCAGGGGTATCTCCCGTTCGAGTCTCGACTGTAATGGCCAAGCCCATTTCCACAATTGGTTGTTCCAGATTGCGATGAATATCCACCGCTAATGCTTTAAGAGGTGAAATATAAAGGGTATGTAAGCCTTCTTGTGTGTTAAATTGTACGAGATCAACCAGTGATGGCAAGAACCCTGCCAAGGTCTTGCCGCCGCCGGTTGGCGCAATCAAAAGCGCGCTTTCCTGTGCATAAGCTGCCTCCAGCAGGGCCAATTGGTGCGCATGCGGCTGCCAACCGCGGGTTGCGAACCAGGATTGGACCGTATCGGGGAGGCTGATGTTCATTTTTCTCGTGACTGGTTTTCGAATCAACTGAATTATGCCGCTATATCCAATGCACTCCTACCCCACACGAAGGGGCGATCCATGGGCGAAAGTCAACTAGGCGTCGATCGACAAAAGAAACTGGCGCTCGACTTGTTCTTGGAGGCATGGGACAAGGCGATGAATGCTGGTGTCGATTCTGATCTCTTGAGCGAAGTTCTGATATACATGGGCGTTACCGATCTTGTCGCTGATCGTGGCGAGGATTGGACTGCCGAGGTGTTCGAAGATCTGCCGGAACGCATCCGTGAGGGGGAGTTTACCCTGCCGGAAGAAATGCTGGAGGCGTTGAACGGCCGCCAACCCAATCCCAACTTCGCCTGACGCTTGGCGGCCATCCAAACTTGCAGTAGAACATACGCAACGGCCCCGTAGCTCAGTTGGATAGA
>Ga0055584_100005663_pt1 | contig 12239 bp, 13 predicted proteins | sample OSDHelmetaG_FD_58716 | JGI IMG/M metagenome (GOLD analysis project Ga0055584, IMG submission 58716) | Pelagic marine sediment microbial communities from the LTER site Helgoland, North Sea, for post-phytoplankton bloom and carbon turnover... | ecosystem: Environmental > Aquatic > Marine >... | reverse complement strand
ATCGACACCGTTTTCAAACGTGGTCAGGATTTGAAGCGCTTTTACGCGGACCTGTTGATGCATTTTCGTCACCTGATGCTGATCAAAATGGATGCCCGGCCAGACACGCTGGTGGATCTTCCCCCCAACGAAATTGAAACCCTGGCCCGGCAGGTAGAAGGGGTTTCCATTGCCTTTATCGATCAGGTGTTCACCTTGTTGTTTAACGCCGAGTCCAGTGTCCGCCATGCTTTACAACCCAGGCTGGCTATCGAGATGGCCTTTTTCAAGATTCAACAAATCACACCGGCGTTACCCATCGATTTGTTGATCGAGCGGCTGGATATGCTCCTAAACGATCCGAACCTGAGGCCAGAGCCGGGTATTGTCGAGGCTCAATCTGCCTACGGGGACACCGTGACATCACCGATGGTTCAGCCACCCAGCGAACCCCCTGCGGATGATTGTGCGGTTGTATCGGCACCCCCAGGCGATGAACCACCCGCTGATTCAGATAGGGTTCAGCCGGGAGACCATGGTTCCTGCAGAGATGCCTGGCGCGGGATTATCGCGCATATTGCAGAAACTAAACCGTCCATTGCCGCGGCGCTCACCCGGTCGCAAGTGGTATCCATGTCGCAACAGGCCTTTACCGTTAAGGTGTGTGACAATGACTACTCGATGAATCTGGTCAAAAAGAATTTATCCATGATCGACGCCGTTTGTCGCGAACTTGCCGGTCGGAGAATCCATGTCGACTTTTTCAGTGTTGATACGCAGGATAGCGCCACGACATCGGCGAAACAGAAGGCGGATGACATCAGGCAGAAACTGCTCAATCATCCGCTGCTGGCTGATGCAGTAGAGATTTTCAGCGGAAAAATAGAAGAGATAAAAATCAGATAGGAGGAACGCCTATGAAGGGCATGGGAAACATGATGAAGCAGGCCCAGAAACTTCAATCCAAGATGCTGCGCATGCAGGAGGAGCTGGCCACAAAAACCATTGAGACTACGGCTGGCGGCGGCATGATCACCGTCGTGGCCAACGGTGCTCAGCAGATCGTTTCGATAAAGATAGAAAAGGAAGTGGTTGATCCCGATGATGTGGAGATGCTCCAGGACCTCGTGCTTGCCGCGGTCAACGATGCCCTGGTTAAATCCCAGGAGATGGTTTCTGGAGAAATGGGAAAACTCACCGGTGGCATGAAGATTCCCGGCCTGATGTGATGGACTACTACCCCGGCTCAATCAAAATCCTGATTAGAAGCCTGGCCCGGCTGCCGGGCATCGGCCAGAAAACCGCCGAGCGTTTGGCGATGCACATTCTCCAGCAACCGGATGAAGAAGCCCATCAACTTGCCCGAAGTATTGTGGAACTGAAAAAAAAGTTGCGATTGTGCTCCCGTTGTTTTTCTCTCAGTGATGACGTCTTGTGCCGGATATGTAATGACCCTTCCCGTGAAAGCGGCCTGATTTGTGTCGTGGAACAGCCGGCCGACATGGCATCCATCGAAAAGTCAGGTGCCTTTAAAGGACGCTACCACATCCTGGGGGGAGGGCTTTCACCCATGGATGGCATCGGGCCCGATGATATTAAAATTGCCGAGCTGGTGACCCGGGTGGAAAAAGAGGAGGTCCGCGAGATCATTCTGGCGACCGGAACGAATGTGGAAGGGGAATCCACGGCGGCCTATATTGCCGGGATTCTCGTCTCCATGCGGGTGAAGGTGACCCGGATTGCTTCGGGTGTGCCTATGGGCGGAGATTTAAAATATGTGGACCAGGTGACCCTGAAGCGCGCAATGGAGAGCCGACATGGGATCTGATGAAAAGGCTTGCCAAGCGCTGTTTGCATGCACCCAGTGCGGCGACTGCTGCAGCGGCTATGGCGGCACCTACCTGTCTGAGACCGACATCGATGTGATATCGCGCTACCTGGGGATATCGGCGGATCGACTGGTGTTGCGCTACACACGCAAGTCCGGTGGCAGGCGTCTGATCGTGCAGGGGGATAACGGCTACTGCATCTTCTGGGACAAGGTCTGCACCATTCATCCGGTCAAGCCGAAAATGTGCCGGCAGTGGCCCTTTATACGAAGCATTCTGGTGGATGTGGGCAACTGGCAGGCCATGGCGGCATCCTGTCCGGGAATGGACCCCGATGCGCCGGATCAAAAGATCCTTGAATGTGTGAAAAAGGCCTTGACAGGTAAGTAAATGCAGATCCAATCAATTCGGTCACCGGTCTCAACGCCATTTTTTCTCATCCACCATCCGATAAACAGGTTCTCCTTGAGAATCGTCGCCCTCGCTATTCAAGATATTTCTGCTCGCCAGTCGGCGTAGTTCTTGTTCAAGTGTGGCCCGGTTGCCATTCCATTTTCCCTCGAGCGTTGCCCGGGTGATTGCTGCGCCCGCATCGGCCACCGCACAGCACAACAGGTAAAGAGATACTGTTTCCACACCCAGATTCATTGAAAATATTTTCTGCCTCATGGTCGGTCCCACTGAATTTCTGTTCATGCTTTTCTCCTGGATGGTCACTTTCAATTGTGCCATTGTTGCCTATACTATGGAGCACAATGGATTGGGATATGCAAGGTGTTTCCCCATTGCCCCGACGTCGCCTTGACACCTTGTAAGAATTATGCAACAAATTGATGACGATCCATGATAGCTATTATTTTCCAGAAAAACAAACAGTTGTATTAACCCATGGAGGCTATGCGATGAACAAGAAGGCGATCCTGAGAATGCTGTTTTTCCTTTTGGTTCTGCTTGCTTTTTGCGGATGCATGGAAAGCATGGTCAAACCCGAGGCAAAAATTGACACGGGTGAGGAAATGGGACTTCCCCCTTACAGCGGCCCCCGAGCCCGGGCAGCCGTGGCGGATTTCGAATGGAAGGTCGATGAGAGCAGCCGGACCACAAAAATCGGTTTTGGCGGTCAGACCATGACCATCGCTTCCTCCGAAAGCTCCGGATATACGACCGGTTTGCGGGACATGCTCACCACGGCCATGGTCCAGAGCAAACGCTATCGGGTATTGGAACGTCAGAATATCGACTCCTTGAAAAGCTAAATGGCGCTGACTGGATCGGGTTATACCGACAAGACCGGCGTTACCAAAGGCGCCGTCAAAGGGGCCGATCTTCTGGTGATGGGCGCGATCACCGGATGGGAACCGGGCACCTCCGGTGGCGGCGGTGGTCTTGGGGGCGGTGGCATGCTGGGCAAGTCGTCGGCGCTATTCGGCGCAGTCAAGGGTGCTTATAAAAAGTCATCAATGGCCATGGATATTCGTATTGTCGATACCCATACCTCTGAGGTGCTGGCGGCCACCCGTGTGGAGGGTGTCGCCAAGGACGTGAGTCTGGGCGTTGCGTTGGCCGGTTTCGGAGGCAGTGGGGGCATGGGTGGTGCATTGGGCGGTTATGCCAAAACGCCCATGGAAAAAGCCATCCGCACCTGCCTTTACGAGGCGACCAAGTTCATTGCCGAGAACACCCCCCAGGAATACATGAAGTATTGATGGCCAACGGGGGCGGTTAACCCCATACAGATTGTGAAAAACGACAAACCTCACGGAGCCGTTGCCCCGTGAGGTTTTTTATTGAATTTGTGCATCAACAGGAAACGCCGGTTTTCAGCCGAGCATCGTATACTTAGGTCCGGCGATGACCAGGTTGTTTGAAATGGTTGATTGGATTTTCTCCATCATGCTGCCGAACATGATATCTTTGATAATCCCGTGGCCGTAAGCCCCCAGAACGACCAGGGCATTATGGGGAACGTCATACAGGTTGTCCTCGAAGCGGCCCTTTTCAAAAAACGTCCATTGGTTCAGAACGCTTTTCAGCGGTTTGTCCAACCCCTTGTCCTGGACAATGGACCGGTATTCCGAGGGCGTGTTTTTCCCCACATGGGTGTAGATGTCAAGTGTCATGCCGGTAACTTTGGCGAGCCTGATGCCCAGTCGCAGGGCGTTGACCGCATTGGCGGATCCGCCGAAAAAGGCGGCGATCGTCTGCCAGGGTTTGTATACCGGGCTGGTAATGAGAACCGGAAAACGGGCTGCCTGGATGATTCGACGGACCCGTGGACCGATATAGCCTAGGCCAATTTTTGAGGACAGATCGCTGATGCTTCGTGGGCAGCACATAAATTCAAAACTGGTGGGAACGTCGGGCAGGGTGGAGGCGGTGTAGTTCTTCGGTGTGAACAGGTCCGGCTTAATCTTCGACGCTTCGAGCAATTGCTCCACGTGTGCGACAGCGGTGTCCGGATCGTTGAGGTACGATGGATCCAGGTCCACCTGAACTACGTCATTTTCGAAGTACATTAAAAACTTGGTGGATTCAGGGATATAGATGTTTGGCCGCACACTCAGCTTTTGGCAGAAATAGATGGACTGGAGCAGGGTCTCTCTGCCCAGGGGCGTATTCCTGAAGATGTGGAACAATTTTTGTGCCATGCGCGTTTCTCCTTTTCTCGCTCTTCTGTCTGGCCCGCTGCCGGACCGCGTTTAACCCTTCAAAACCGGCCGGTCTGCACCATCAGTTCTTTCCGGTACTGATCCAGCAAGGTGGCTTTGGAAATCATGCCCAGGAAACGGCTGTCAGACACGACCGGCATGCTGAAAATGTGGTCGGCATCCATTTTTTGCAGGACTTCGGACAGGTCATCATGCAGGGATACCGTTTTTACATGGGGATTCATCAGCTGGCCGGTCAGCACCGCGTGGTGCATGGCGGGGTCGAACAGGTAGGGCCGGATGTCATCGAGGTGAATCATACCGACAAACTGGCGGCTTTGCTGATCTTCCACGGGGAAGTAATTGCGGTGAGAGGATTTGACGATGTCAATGAAGTCCACCAGGCGCATATCGGGATGAACGCAGATACAGTCAGTTTCCAGAAGCTCTTGAACACTCAGGTCCGTCAGCACTCGGGCATCGGTGCCGGGGCGGAGCAGCTGGCCCTGTTCCACCAGGTCTTTCAAGTAAAAGGACGCCGGTTCCAGGTAGTGGCAGAGCGTGGTGGAAATGGCCGAGACGACGATCAATGGCAGAATGACTTCGTAACCGCCGGTAATCTCGATCACCAAAAAGATGCCTGTGAGCGGTGCCTGCAGGATCCCGCTGATGAGACCGGCCATACCCAGCAGGGCGAAACAGCCTTCGTTGACCCAATGCACCGAGGACCACACCATTGCCATAAACCGGTGAAAACTAAGTCCCACGAATGCACCGATAACCAGACAAGGGGCGAAAATACCACCGGATCCACCCGACCCCAAGGTCAGCGCGGTTGCCAAAACCTTGACCAGGGCGATTACGGTCACTAGCAAGAAGCCGCCTGAAAAACCGCCTTCGATGGCTGTTCGGATGGCATGATAGCCTTCGCCGAGAACATATGGAAGAAAATAACCGATGGCGCCAACCATGCTGCCGCCGATGGCGGCGCGGACCCACAAGGGCAGGGTAACGCCCTTGGACACGTGATGCATGGAACGCAGCGCGCGGGTCAACAGGATGGAGACCAGCGCACAAAACACGGCCAGTCCGACGCAGGCCAGAATGTCATGGAAATGAATGTTGAAGTCCCTGTGGGCAAAGGCGATTTGGTTGCCCTTGAGTAGGCGGCTCACCTCGGTTCCCGCCACTGCGGCAATGGCAATGGGGATGATATTCATGGTGCTCCACTCACCAAGAATCACTTCGATAGCGAACACCATTCCTGAAATGGGGGCATTGAATATGGCGGCGATGGCGCCTGCCGCGCCGCATCCAACCAGCGCTACCCGCTGGCGGTCATTGAGCGAGAAAGCCTGGGCGATGTTTGAGCCAATGGCTGCGCCGCTCATCACCACCGGTGCCTCGGGGCCGGCGGAACCGCCGCTGCCGATGGTCAGAAAACTGGAAATCAGACGGGAAAAACTGGACCGCAGACGCAGCAGACCACCATATCGTGAGACGGCGTAAATGACTTCGGGGACACCGTGGCCGGCGCCTTCGTTGACGATCTTTTCCAGAAACAGGGAAGAGAGCGCCGCTCCGGCTGCCGGCAGGAAAATGGCCCACCAGTAAAACCGGTAGTGATGCAGCCACTCCAGCATGGTTTCCAGGCCACGGTTTAACAACAGGGCCGCCAGGCCGCTGCAAATGCCGACGATGATGGCGAAGATCATGAGCAGCAACCGGTCATCGGACCTGAAGAGGGACCATCTGCCCGGGTATTTCATTTTATTTAAAAAGCCTGTCATAGGGTGCAGTTGGTTCCGGTTTCTGGTTGATCCACGGGTGACACCGGGAGACGGTCAGAAAAAAGTGACGGCTCCGAGCATGTTGCCTTGCCAGGTGCTTGTCTCAGTTAATTTTATGTTGATCAGAGATCGTCCAACTGTTTTTCAAACTCGGCAATGCGCGAAAAAAGAGCCGCCCCATCGGGGTGAGCTCGTAAAAAGGCCACAAAGGCCTTGTCCCGGATGCAAAAGGAGAGTCTGGAGAGCAGGTGCAGGTGATGTTTGACAGTCGGACTGATCAGCAAAAAGAAAACTGACACCGGGTGGTCGTCAATAGCGTTGAAATCTATCGGCTTTTCCAGAAAGCAGGTGGCGATGATCGGCGTCTCGGGAGGTCGGGAGAGTGGATCCCGGGGGTGGGGGATGGCAATGCCGTTGCCAATACCCGTAGAAGCCAGCCCTTCGCGTTCGATCAGTTTTTCAAAAAGTTCGTCCCGGATATCCTTAGAGAGAAAGTCGATGCAGTCAACTGCAGATCTCAATACAGCGACTGCATCCGTTCCGGCAACGCGATGACAAACTTTGCCGCGTTGCATTGCGGCAACCAGGGATTCGAGGGCTTCGGGTGGGAGATCATTGGCCTGGCTGCCGTTCAGGGAAAAGGGTAAATTATGAGTGGCGGCCCATTTTTCCAGTGCCGCGTGAGAGAAGACCACATCGATGCCGCTGCGCTGGATTGGGATTCTTCCCTGGCGGATCCATCGATCGATCGTGGATACGGGAAGATTAAGGCCCCCGGCCACTGTTTTCATGGGCAGTTTCATGGCTGCATTCCGAATAGATCATTCCTGGAAAATTTAAAAACAAGAAAAATACGCTGATATTTTAGAATAATCAAGGGGTCGTGGCATCTTTTTTCCGTCGAAGGGGTTCGCCGACGTGACGATCAACAATGGTGATGTCCCGTTTGGGGAATGGGATTTCGATGCCGTTTTCATCGAACAGAACTTTCACCATGTCGGTGATATGGTCAATCGTATCCATGCGCTTGCGGGCTTCTTTGATCCATACCCTGGCCTGAAGGTCCACCGATGATTCACCAAAATTGCGTACCACTACCTTGGGGGCCGGTTCGGCCAATATCCAATCGGCCGAGTTCGTCGCTTGGATGATCAGTGTCTTGGCTTTGGCTACATCGGCATCGTAAGCGATGCCGATATTGATGCGCACACGGATAGATGAGTTGATGGTGGTGTAGTTAACGATGTCCCGGGTCATGATTTCGTTGTTGGGGATGATGACCACGATATTGTCCGTTGTTTTGATGCGGGTGGCCCGCAATCCGATATCAATGACATCCCCCCACGAGGCGCTGCCGGCCGGTGCGCTCCAAACCTCGATCCGATCCCCGATTTCGAAGGGCCGGTCGATAATGAGCAGGATCCCGGCGATTACGTTGGACAAGGTGTCTTTGGCGGCAAAACCCACGGCAACCCCCATGACACCGGCACCGGCGATAAACGGCATCACGTTGACGCCCAGCGTATCCAGAGCGATGATCACTGCCGTGGCATAGACGATGGCGCCGGAAAACTTGTTGAGCAGATTGATGACAATGTTGTCTATGGCGGTTTGCGTGCGTTTGGCCAGATTGCGTTCGAGGTATTCCAAAAAAATGAGGAGAAAAGATTTGATAGGTGCGGCCGCCACGATGATGAAGACGGCGTGAAATGTCTTCTCAACCACCGTCAGATGAAACAGCCTGATCCACATCACGCCCACCAGCCATATCAGAAGAAGGCCGGCCATTTTTCGCAGGATGACAAACAGTTCCTTGCGCACTTGAATAAGCTTGAAGCGGACGACTTTCTTTTCAAGAATGGTCAGGATCCGTTTGATGATCAGCCAGAGGATGAATGCGGCGAACAGGGCCAAGATTGCGTTGGCCCAGCTTTTCGACAGTGACGCCTCGGCACCGAAAAATGAAATGACCCGATCAATGTAGCCTGTGATGGTGTTCATGGGTAACCTTGTGAAAAAGGTGGCTGGCTGATGCCCCAAACGAGTCGGCATCCGGTTGGGAACCTGTGTTGCCAACGAATAAGGAATCGATTTTTTATCCTTAGGGTGCGGTGCAGTACAACCGCTACAAGCATAAAATTCCCCGCGGCTCGCCGCGGGGAATCTTGATCAATCGTCGCACGAGCTTGGCTGATCGAATCAGGAGAAGAATCCGGCTTTGAAGTATTCACGGTTCAGCCTGGCAATATTGGTGATGGAGATCTCTTTTGGGCATTCGGCTTCGCATTCCGTTTCATTGGTACAGTTGCCAAAACCCAGCTCATCCATTGTCCGGACCATATTGATCGCCCGTTTGGCCGCTTCGGGTTTTCCTTGTGGCAACAGTGCCAATTGCGAGACTTTAGCACTGGTAAAGAGCATCGCCGAGGCATTGGGGCACGATGCCACGCAGGCACCGCAGCCGATGCATTGGGCCGCGTCCATGGCCAGGTCGGCGACTTCCTGAGGGACCAAAATCGCATTGGCGTCCTGGGCACCGCCGGTGTTGACTGAAATATATCCGCCGGCCTGGATGATCTTGTCCAAGGCGCTTCGGTCCACAGCGAGATCCTTGATCACCTTAAAGGCCATGGCCCGGAACGGCTCGATGGCGATGGTGTCACCGTTGTCAAAATGGCGCATGTGCAGCTGGCACAAGGTCGTTCCCTTTTCCGCACCATGAGCGCGCCCGTTGACCGCACAGCCGCACATACCGCAGATGCCCTCCCGGCAGTCATGATCGAAAGCGATGGGTTCCTTGCCGTCGATCGTCAGCTGGTCGTTGACCACATCCAGCATTTCCAGAAAGGACATGTCGGTGGATATGTTCTCGGCATGATAGGTATCGAACCGACCTTTGTTTTTTGGTCCGTTCTGGCGCCACACTTTCAGTGTCAAATTTATCGTCTTTGTCACTTGTAGCTCCTTTGCGTAAGTTTGACGTTCTCAAATACCAGGGGCTCTTTGTGGAATTCAGGTTCCTGGCCGTCCCCCGTATGTTCCCATGCCGCCACATGACAGAAATCGTCATCATCCCTGAGGGCCTCGTGCTCCTCGGTTTCGAAGCGTTCGTTGAAGTGTCCGCCGCACGACTCCTGACGTGCCAGCGCATCAATGATCATCAATTCTCCGAATTCGAGGAAATCAGCCACGCGTCCGGCACGCTCCAGGCTCTGGTTGAAGTCGGCCGCATTCCCTGGTACCCGAACATTTTCCCAGAATTCAGCCCGAAGCTCCTGGATCATCCCGCGGGCCATTTCAAGGCCCTCGTTGTTTCTGGTCATGCCGCAGTATTCCCACATGATGCGTCCCAGGGTTTTGTGGAAATCGTCCACCGTCCGTTGGCCGTTGATGGACATCAGCCGATCGATGCGGCCGGTGACCTGCTTTTCCGATTCATCGAAGGCTTTGTGCCCGGTTGTGACGTCCGCCTTGGCCGTGCCGGCCAGGTAGCCGCCGATGGTGTAGGGCAGCACGAAATAACCATCCGCCAATCCCTGCATCAGGGCGCTGGCCCCGAGCCGGTTGGCGCCGTGGTCGGAAAAGTTGGCTTCGCCGAGGACAAATAGTCCGGGGACGGTGCTCATTAGATTGTAGTCCACCCACAGCCCGCCCATGGTATAGTGGATGGCCGGATAGATCATCATAGGTGTCTGGTACGGGTCGTCCGCGGAGATTTTTTCGTACATCTGGAACAGGTTGCCATATTTTTTGGCAATCACATCCCTGCCGTCGCGATTGATGGCATCGGCAAAATCGAGATAGACGGCCTGGCCGGTTTCGCCCACGCCCTTGCCCATGTCGCACTGTTCTTTGGCGTTGCGGGAGGCGACATCCCGGGGGACCAGGTTGCCGAAACTGGGATATTTGTTTTCCAGATAGTAATCGCGGTCTGCCTCGGGGATCTGGTCCGGTGTGCGCTTGTCGCCGGGATTTTTAGGCACCCACACCCGGCCGTCGTTGCGCAGACTTTCGCTCATGAGCGTCAGCTTGCTCTGGAACGTGCCGTGCACCGGGATACAGGTGGGGTGGATCTGAGTGAAGCAAGGGTTGGCGAAAAAGGCACCTTTTTTATAGGCCCTGTATGCCGCGGTCACGTTGGAGGCCATGGCGTTGGTGGAGAGGAAAAATACGTTGCCGTACCCCCCAGTGCACAGCACCACGGCGTCGGCGGCATGGCGCTCTACTGCGCCGTTGATCATGTTGCGAACGACAATGCCCTTGGCGTGGCCGTTGACCAGCACCACATCCAGCATCTCGCGCCGGGGGAACATCTGGACCTTGCCGGCGGCCACCTGGCGCATCAGGGCGCTGTAGGCACCCAAGAGCAGCTGCTGGCCGGTTTGCCCCCTGGCGTAGAAGGTACGGGATACCTGCGCGCCGCCAAATGACCGGTTGTCTAAAAGACCGCCGTAATCCCGGGCAAAGGGGATGCCCTGGGCCACACACTGGTCGATGATGTCGTTGCTCACTTGGGATAGGCGGTAGACGTTGGCTTCCCTGGCCCGAAAATCTCCGCCCTTGACCGTATCGTAGAACAACCGCCAAATGCTGTCGCCGTCGTTGGGGTAGTTCTTGGCGGCGTTGATGCCGCCCTGGGCTGCGATGCTGTGGGCCCGTCGGGGACTGTCCTGGATACAGAAGGTCTTCACGTTGTAGCCCAGTTCGGCCAGGGTGGCCGAAGCCGATCCGCCGGCTAAACCGGTGCCGACAACGATGACGTCGAATTTTCGTTTGTTGGCCGGATTGACCAGTTTCAGTTCAAAACGGTGCCGGTCCCATTTTTCTGCAATCGGTCCGCCGGGTATTTTTGCATCGAGTGCCATGCTATTTCCTTTCTGGGCAGGTTGGGGGTGGGTAACCCCGCCGTGTGTGTTAAGTGTCGCCGAAGATTGGGCGTTGCGCCAATCGGCCCATCAGGCCAGCAGGAAAATATAAATGGGCAGAAAACCAAATCCGATGCCCACCACCACCGCAAAGGCGATGCCGACCGTCCGGATGGTCGGCATGTACTTGGGATGATTGGCGCCGACCGTCTGAAAGGCGCTCCAGAACCCGTGACTGACGTGGATGGCGGCGACCACCATGGCCACGATGTAGACGACCACATAGCCGGTATTGGAAAAGGCGTCGGAGACGATGTTAAAAATAGTGGTGTTCGTCTTGTCCACGAAGTGGAAGTTCATCAGGTGAAAAAGGATGAAGGCCAACAAAATAGCGCCGGTGTAAGGCATGGTGGCGGATCCGAAGGTTCGGCCGCCGGCGGTCTTGTTGACTGCATAGCGTGCCGGCCGGGCCTTCAGATTTTGTAGAAAAAGGATCAGGCCGGTGATCACGTGAACCAGAAAAAAGGACAGCAGGATCAGTTCGGCCACCGTCAGCAGCGGTCCCAGGGCGTGAAGATGTTCGGCGTAGCCGTTGAAGGCATCTTTTCCACCATAGATGGTCAGGTTGCCTGCCAGGTGGGCTGCCAGGAACCCGCAAAAACTAAACCCCGTGATGGCCATCAGCAGCTTTTTCCCGATGGATGACCCCAGTGTGCCGGTAATCCAGTTCATCATTGCCTCCCGTTTAAGGTAGTTGCCAAAATTTTTGAATAAGGGATTTAAACTATTTTTCTTTCCTATCGCTGTCAATAAATAATTTCAACCACCAAGAATCCCATTCAGTTTTCGCTATGCTCTCCGAGAGTTCGATGCCTGCAGCCGTTTGAAGGCGTGCTTTTACATGCGCGGACCACTTGTCCGGGGCGGCATAGCCCATGTCCGACAGGGATTTCAGATCCAGCAGGAAGGCCAGTTGGTCGGCGTCGCGGGCCAGCTGGGCTTCGAGGGTTTCACGGGCATTGAACTCGTCGAGCAATGCGTGGATGTCCGGTCCGAAAGGAAGGCCCCGGGTCATGTGGCCCACAGCCATTTTTTCATTGGCCGTTACATATTTTTTCTGAACCGAGT
>Ga0055584_100005662_pt1 | contig 12240 bp, 12 predicted proteins | sample OSDHelmetaG_FD_58716 | JGI IMG/M metagenome (GOLD analysis project Ga0055584, IMG submission 58716) | Pelagic marine sediment microbial communities from the LTER site Helgoland, North Sea, for post-phytoplankton bloom and carbon turnover... | ecosystem: Environmental > Aquatic > Marine >... | reverse complement strand
GGGGATGGTATTGGCAAGGAAGTCATGCCGGAGGGCATCCGCGCCGTCGAAGCCGCCTGTTCGAAATTCGGCATTTCGCTGGATTGGACGGAACTGCCATGGGATTGCGCGGATTATGCGAGCACAGGCCGTATCATGCCAGAAGACGGTATCGAGCAGCTGTCGGGATATGGCGCCATTTTCCTCGGCGCGGTCGGCTGGCCCGGTGTGCCGGACCATGTTTCCCTGTGGGATATGCTGATTCCGATCCGGCGCGAGTTTCACCAATATGTGAATCTGCGCCCGGTGCGGCTACTGGAAGGGGTGAGGTCGCCCCTGGCGGACCGCGCACCGGAAGATATTGATTTCTATGTCGTGCGCGAAAATGTCGAGGGTGAATATTCGACCATTGGTGGGCGGCTCTATGAAGGCGGTGAAGACGAGCTGGCGGTCCAGCAGGCGGTGTTCACCCGCAAGGGCTGTGACCGGATCATGCGTTTCGCCTTTGAACTGGCCAAAAAGCGGGCGGCAAAGAAAGTCACGTCGGCGACCAAATCAAACGGCATCATCCATTCCATGCCCTATTGGGATGAACGGTTTGCCGCAATGGCAACACATTATCCAGATATTGAAACCGACCAGTATCATATTGATATTCTGACCGCGAACTTTGTCCTGCATCCGGACTGGTTTGATGTTGTCGTCGGTTCAAATTTGTTTGGCGATATACTGTCCGACCTGGGCCCGGCCATCGCGGGGTCTATCGGGCTCGCGCCCTCGGCCAATATCAATCCGGAGAAAGATCATCCATCGATGTTTGAGCCGGTGCACGGTTCTGCGCCGGACATTGCTGGCAAAGGCATCGCCAACCCTATCGCGCAGATATGGTCAGGGGCCATGATGTTGGAACATCTGGGGGAGGATGAAGCGGCTGCTGCCATCGTAACTGCGATTGAAGATTTGCTGCGGAACGACGGACCAAAGACCGGCGATCTCGGCGGCAAGGCCACGACCATTGAGGTTGGCAAAGCCATCGCTGACGCGATCTGAACCTTGGTCTAGGCCGTAATAGCCAAGCCGCCTTCCTTGGCGTCGATCAGGATGATAGCGAGGCGACAGGTTTTGTCGCTACGATTCCACCAAGCGTGGTTGGTGCCTTGCTGGATCATGATGTCACCCTTGTTTAGATGGGTTTCGGCACCATCATCGAGTTCCATATCAATCTCCCCGTCCAAAACGACAATGATATCGACAGTGTCAGTGCGGTGCATTCGACCAGGCATGCCAGCAGGATAATCATTGATGGTGAAACGCGATCCATTGCGCGGCGGCTGTGTACCAAGGGCACGGGCACCGTAATCCTCATCGGTCCAGACCTCTGCCGGGCATTCATCGGTCGACCATATCAATGTGGCGACCATACCGCGCCCGGACCATTTATGGTTGCTGGCTGTGCCTTCCATGGCGACGACGGATTTGCCGTCTTCGTTGTTCCTTGTGACGACACGGCGCAGCGGCGGATCGGGTAGGTCACCGGTGCCGTCATGCGGCTTCATACGCGGTGGTGAAACGTCACCAGCACCGGGTTGCTTCTTGGCATCCAGCATGACGAAGGCGAGGCGGCAGGTTTCTGTGCCACGATTGATCCAGGCATGGCTGGTCGCCTGCTGGACCATCAGATCACCGGCTTTAAGATGCGTTACCGCACCATCATCGAGTTCCATATCGATTTCACCCGACAGGCACATCACATAATCGAGCGTATCCGTTCGGTGCATTTCACGCGGGTTACCGGGGAGAAAATCAATATAGCAAATATTAGTGCCACGCGGTGGCGGTTGGCGGTCGACCTTGCGGGCGCCGTAATCCTCGTCTGACCATATCTCAATCGGCATTTCGTCCGCCGACCAGATCAGTGAATTGATAACGCCTTCACGTCCTTTGTGGTTGGAGGCAAAATCGTCAATCGTGACGATCGCCTTGGTGTCTTTGTCATGGCCGGTAATAATGCGCCGGATTGGCGGGGTGGGTGACGGTATGTTGCTCATGATTTCTCTGTCTCGTGCTGATTATTTGCTTTTGCGTTTCGGCAGAATACGCGTTTCGCCAATTTTCATCACCCACAGGTTTTTGTCTGCAATACCGAGGAATTTGCCGCCGGCCCGAAAACGACTTATGGCCTGTACGGGAGTATCGTCGCCGAGCTGTGCTGTTCCCCAATGCATGGCGAGGTGGGTTTCGGCACGAAGGTCATGGCCAATCTTTAGACAATCTTCCGGCACACAATGTGCACCATGCATCACGACACGGGGAAGGAATGCGCCGACAGAAAGCAGCGCGATATCAAACCCGCCATGGCGCTTCGCGATATCTGTGTACACCGGGCCGTATTCGGCATCACCGCCAAAATAGACTCGCGCGCCGCTTTTGCCTTCGATCGCCCAACCAGCCCATAACGTGTCGTTGGTCGCAAACAGGGATCGCTTGGACCAGTGAATGACCGGCAAGGCGGTAAAAATCATGTCCTTCGATGTAGTCGACTTTTCCCAGTCTAATTCGATGATTTTGCCATAGCCGCGTTCACGAAAATATTTGCCAAGACCCAGCGGCACCAAGGCGGTTATGCGGTGCCGGTTAGGCAGGGTCTCGATGGTCGGTAGATCAAGATGGTCGAAATGGCTATGAGATATCACGACAAAATCAATGGGTGGCAATTCGTTTATGGTCAGCGCTGGTGGGACATAGCGTTTCGGCCCAAGGGGGCGGATAGGGGATGCATGGCTAGTCAACCATGGGTCGGTCAGGATGGTTTTACCGTCAATGCGCAGCAGCGCCGTCATATGACCGAGCCAGGTCACTGTATTCTTTCCGGCGGTAGATTTTAGTCCCGCCAGCACCTGGGCTTTTGGCAGTGAATGGTTAGGCGGTAAATCCGGCTTTTCGGTAGCGCCCGCGAATGCGGCAAATTTGCCCAACAACCAGGGCAGGCGGTCTGTCCAGCTATTGCGTTCCGGACTGCCAGGAGGATTTCGATAGCCTTCTGTTGTGTGATGCCACGGCTTTCCAGCTATCTGTTGTGGTTTGCCGCATCCGGCAAGGAGTAGAAGCGATGCTGATATTACACATACAGCCACTGTGTTTAGAGTTCGCATCGAGTTTCTAACCTTTCCCACTCTGACATCGCACAGTAAATATGGTAATCTGTGTTAAAATCAATGCGGGAGAACTTGCTGGGGGTCTTCATGGCGACAGTAATGGATAATATGACGGTGAAACCGCTGTCAGAGGCGTTGGGTGCAGAAATTTCAGGCATTAACGCTGCAGAACTGGATGATGCGACATTTGAAAAGCTGCGTGATGTGTTCCACGAGAATCTGGTTGTTGTTGTTAAAAACCAGGACCTGACGCCCGCGCAACAGACAGAGTTTGCACGCCGGTTTGGTGAAATTCAGTATCATATCTCACCGGAATATCTGATGAAGGATCAGCCCGAAGTTATGATCCTGTCTAATGAGAAAGAGGATGGAAAATTCATTGGCCTCCCTGATGGTGGTAGCGAATGGCATTCCGACCATTCCTATGTCGATCAGCCAACTGGTTACACCATGCTGCAGGCGATCAAGGTGCCTAAAGATGGTGGCGATACCGAATGGACCAACATGGTCCGTGCCTATGAGACGCTGTCCGATGATATGAAATCGCGGCTCGAAGGGTTGATCGGTATTCACAGTTTCAATCGCATGAAAAACCAGCGCCTGTCGGTGCCGGTTCGGCATATGAACGACCCGGATTATTACAAACGCTCTCCGCCGGATGCCTTTCATCCGATTGTTCGAACTCATCCGCATACCGGAAAAAAAGCGCTCTATATTTCGCCGCGCTTTACCATCGGGATCAAGGATTTGGATGACGCTGAGGCCCAGCCTCTACTGGATGAATTGTTTGCACATATTCAGAATCGCGATTTTATCTATCATCACCGCTGGACAGTCGGCGACCTGCTGATGTGGGACAACCGGGCGACGATCCATCTTGCCTTGCTTGGGGTACCGGAAGGCCAGGCACGCCGGATGCACCGCACGACGGTTTTGGGCGAGATTCCTTTTTAGGCAGGCTCCGAGCGCGTTGAGCTATTCTTTCTTGAAACTCGGCGAAAACAGGACCCAGAGAGACAGGGTGCCAAGCGCGACAACACCACCAATGCCGACAATGTAAAACGCATTCGCCAGTCCGCCGACAATTTCCATATCGGCCAACGCACCCATGCCGGGGGGCACCAGTAATCCGCCAAAGCGATTGAACGAAATTCGGAGTGCCGTGACCCGGCCCTGCAGGTGCGGTGCAACATTCCGCGACAGGATGATCATCATTAGTGGCAGGTTCAGCCCCTGGGCGAAGCCGCGGACACAGATCCCGCCGAGCAGAGCCATGAACAGCAGCGTCGAGAAGGTCGTACCGAACATCGGCGTGATGGCGATAGCAACGACGGAAATTGTCACCATCAGGATCAGGAGCCAATGCGCCGAATAGCGTTTCATCAGCGGCCCCGTGCACAGGGCGGCGATGGCCGATGCCCCATTCGCGGCGCCGATAAGCCAGCCGATAGTGCTGCCCTGAATACCAACATGTTCGCTGAGCCAAACGACATAGAATGAACTTTGGACGCCAGAGCCGGTTTGGCGCATTACGGTGACCATGATGACCATGGCAACGGCCGGGATCAGCAGCAGTCGCAGTGTTTGGCCGTAGCTTGATTGTTTTTCCGGCGTAACATCCTCGGCGAGCGCGTCGTCTGCTTTTTCCGCATCGTCGCGTGACCCCTGCGTGGCGGCGCGGGTATCGGGTAGAAACGATGCGGCGATCATGCCGCCAACAACCCATGCGGCGAGAAAACCAAACCCACCCCAGGGGCCCCAGAAATCCCAGGCATACCCAATAGCAGGCGGGCCGAGGAAGCCACCTATGCGCGCGACAAAGGTCATACGCCCGGCATAGACCGGGTGGCCTTTCATCAACTGGCCAACGAGTGTCTGACTACCAATCCAGGCGGTGGCTTCTGACCAGCCGGAAATCATCTGGATGAAGATGATGGAGAGGATGAGCGCGATCCCTGGATTCTGCAGGCTTGATCCGATGGGAATATCGAACATTAATGAGACGGAGGGATAGGCAAGGGCAGAGAGAACCCCGGCGACACCAAAGGCAATGATCACCCGCTTGGTGCCGAAATTATCCATCAGCGTTCCGGAATAGACTGACATGGTGACGGTCAGGAACTGACGCGAGGCGAGGATGACCCCAACAAGGAGCGCGAGATTCTTGTCGATCAGCGCGACGACGAGCAGCGCAACAATGGTCGATGCCATGGATTGCACCGTGCCATTGAAAAACGCGGTGCTATAGACCGCGGATTGCATGCTGATCGAATAGGTTGGGTGTTGATCGGTGGCCATCTAGAAGGTGAAACACTCTATAAATTTTGGACGCCGCCAATGGTACCACTTCGATTGTGGTTAGCGCCAACCCGGCAGGGTCGAATATTTGACTTATTTTTTGCTGGAAAAAGAAGGCGAGCGCAGCATCCAGATCGAGATAAAGACGAGGCCGATCAGGCCAATGCCACCGATTACATAGAAGCTGATCTCAAGCCCGAAAATCTGGGCAATAGCCCCCATAACGAGCGGAATAACGGCGGAAGTCAGGCGATTTACGGTGATCCGCAGCGCAACAATTTTACCCTGTTCGTGGGCCGCAACTGCCTGCATGCCGATGGACATCATCAGCGGCATGTTGAAACCCTGGGCCAGGCCTCGGAAGCAGATCACCCCGAACAGGATAAAATAGATTTTTCCGACACCCGGTACAGTGATGTAGTCCGCGCCCAACATCGGGGTAATGGCTATCGTTACCACCGAAATCGCAATCGTGGGAACCAGCAGCCAGTGCGCCGCAATCCATCGAGTCGCGGCTCCCACAGACAGGGACGTGCTCGCCGACAGAATATGGCTACACCCGACCATAAACCCGATATCAGCCGCCGTGATGCCGAGTTGGTTCAGCCATACAGGGTAGAAGGAAAGCTGCATCCCTGAGCCGGTCTGGCGCATGAATGTTACGGCAACGACGAGGGCGACCGAAGCGATGGTAATCATCCGGAAGGTCGCGACATAGTCAGACCAGCGCGGCATGATCTCATTAAAACGAAACGCACCAGCGGCCTCAGATCTTGGTTCCTCGCGCACTGGGACTAGCCAGCCTGCCAACCAGCCCAGGGCAATCCAGCCGGCGATGCTGAAGAACCCAATCGTGGGTCCAAATTGATGCCACGCGACACCGCACAGCCAGGGGCCAAGAAAACCGCCAAGACGCAGCGCAAAACTCAAGCGCCCGGTATAGGTGGCATGACCTTTCAGGGCGGTACCAACCAGTGTTTGACTGCCAACCCAACCCAGTGATTCCGCCAAGCCACTCAACATTTGCAGGGCGATGACCGCCGACACAAAGGGAAAAAACGGGAAGGCCGCCATACTGATAATGCCGATGGCGCCAAACACCAGCATCACCCGCCGCGCGCCAAACCGGTCCATCAACGCACCGCCATGAATGGCGAGCAGGACCGGCAACACCTGGCGTGAAGCCACGATGAGACCGATCAAAAAAGCCTGATCTTCGCCGACCACAATCAAGGCCCAAAGCGGGATAAGGATGCCCGTCAGGAAATAGACATTGCCGTTAAAGAACCCGCTGGCATAAATCGGCAGCTGCAGCCGCCAGGGGTAGGTTTCCGGCAAAGTTTGGGGTTTCAGATCGGCCATTGTCTGGATGTATGCCTAACGACGGAAAGACCAGTAGAATGATCCTCGTCGTTTCGGTTCGCAAGGGATGACCCCAACATTGCGGGGGCAACAAAGTGCGGCCTTTCCCTTTCTTTGGGCAGGTTTCAGCCGTAGCCTGCGGCAATGAACGCTTTACCTGAACTCTACTCCTGATGATTACTAACCTACCTGATCCCGTGCGCGGGGCCCTGTGGATGATGGGCTCGATGGCATCATGGGCCTGTATGGCAGCCGTCGCGCGCTATTTTACGGGCGAAATCCACACTTTCGAGATTGTGTTTTTCCGCAGCCTGTTTGGTGGCATTTTCCTGCTACCCTGGTTGTTCAAGGTTGGGCTCGGTGGTCTAAAAACCCAGCGTGTCGGCATGCATCTGGTGCGTGGGTTTACAGGTCTGGCGGTGATCTATCTGCTGTTTTCGGCGGTGGCCGTCGCGACGTTGGGGGAGGTCGCAGCCATCATGTCGACCCGGCCGATGGTGGCCTCGCTCGCGGCGATCATCATCCTCCATGAAGCGGCCCATGGCCGTCGCTGGGCGGCGACGATTGTCGGGTTTATTGGTGCATTGCTGATTATTCGCCCTGGAATGGGAGAGATGTCGACCGGTGCGCTTTATGCGTTCGCGGCGGTTATCCTGATGGCGGCACTGACGATCATCATGAAATCACTGGCGCGGACCGAGAAACCAGACACCATCGTTGTCTGGCAGATGATGGTGTTTACCCCCTGTGCGCTGATCCCGGCGATACTGGTCTGGAAGACGCCCGATCTATGGCAGTTCTTGTTGCTGGCCTCGACTGGCCTGTTTGGCACTATGACGCAAAGATGTCTGACGCGCGCCTATGCGGCGGCGGATGCCACGGTGATCATGCCATTTGATTTTACCAGGTTGGTGTTTTCCGCCATTCTTGGGTTTATTCTGTTTCAGGAATTTCCCGATATCTGGGTCTGGGCTGGCGGGCTGCTCATCCTGATCGGGGTGTTGTGGATGGCCCGGCAGGAAGCAAAGGCGGCAACCAACTCGGATCAAGAACCTACCAAACAATGAGACGGCGATGATTACACTCTACAGCAAGGCGACATCGAATGGCCGGAAGGCCTCTATCATGCTTGAGGAATCCGGGCTGGAATACAACGTGCGACCGATGGCGCTGGAAAAGAAAGAGCAAAAGGAAGACTGGTATCTGAAGATCAACCCCAATGGCCGGGTGCCCTGTATCGCCGATGATGACGGGCCGGGTGGTGAGACTGTTTCAGTCTTTGAATCCGGGGCGATCCTGCAATATCTCGCTGAAAAATCTGGCAAATTTTTACCGAAAGACGGGGCAGGGCGGGTTGAGGTACTCAACTGGTTATATTTCGCTGCCGGGCATATCACCCATACCGGGCTGTGTGTTCACTGGCAGGTCCGCAATCGTGATGCCGGAAAGGAACATGCGCATCTCGATATGTGGCAGGAAGAGAATAACCGGGTTTATGGCGTTCTGGATCGTGGCCTTGAAGGACGTGACTATCTTGCCGGTGATATTTCAATCGCCGATTTTGCCGCCTATCCGTGGATTTATCGCTACGACATGCAGGAGATTGACCTGGACAACTATCCCAACGTCCGAGCCTGGTTGAAACGGGTTGGCGACCGGCCCGCCGTTATCCGCGGGCTTCAGATTCCGCCGCGCGATGATGATTTCTAGGGATATTTAGCCCCCACAGACAATCCATTGGCGCGGATAGGTATTCAGCCGTTCGCAGCCGGTTTTGGTGACGATCACGGTTTCGCCGAATTGCAGCCCCATTCTTTCATCCAATGTCATGACATTTGGCTGGATGGTGATCGCCATATTCTCCCGGAAGGTGATTTCCGGACTTTCATGCCGTTTGGTTTTACGTGTCTGAATAATCGGTGGTGACTGGTTCACACCATGCAGCAAGTCATCAAGGATCGTATAGCCAAGGTCGTGAATAACATCGGCTGCGATTTCAACATCGGTTGTCGTCGCACCGTCTTTCAACGTGTTTTCAATGGCGAGATAACATTCGACGGCGGCCTCATGCATCTTCGACCATTCATCGGTTGGCTCGCCAAGTGAGAAGGTGCGGTGGATCTGGCCGCTATAGCCCCACCAAGCACCAGAAATTTCGGTGATCAGGCAATCGCCATTCTGGAGTTTCCGACCCGAATGAAATTGCGAGGGCACCGGGAAGTCAGGATCGGTCATCGACATTGATGTCATGAAATGAATGCCGGCATAGCCGCCTTCTTCGAGATAGGCGCTTTCGATCAACAGCGGAATTTCGTCCTCACGCATGCCGGGCTTAAGGCCTGCGGCAACAGCGGCGATTGATTTGTCGGTCAGCTCCGACGCTTTTTTGAGTCGTGCAATTTCTTCCGGTCGCTTGATTGTTCGCATCATGCGAAAGCCGTTACTGGCATCGCTGAATGTGGCGTTGGGATGATCTTCGGTAAACCGCAGATAGTGGCGATAAGGGATAGAGCCAACCAGCCCGATCTTCTTTCCGGAAAGACCGCGCTGACCCATAGCTTCCGAGACTGTTGCCGCCGTGTTGGCTCCTGCCCAGCGGACGTCATCTATAACCGAAAGAACGCGTGCCATCGGCACATGATTGAACAGCTGATTGATGACCACCGGTGCTTCATCTTTTTGGAACAGCACATAGGCTTCGCGACCACCAGGCCAGTCAGTTAGCCAGTAGATATCGGTGTTGAACTGTCCGGCGCCAAAGAACAGCATGGCATCTATGTCGTTTTCGTCGATCAAGCTCATGACACGTTCGTGGCGGCTGGCCATTTCGGCGTCGGAAAATCTGGGAAATTGGGATGCGTCACGCATGGCGTGCTCCTTGGCAGCTATAGGAAACAGTAGCGTAGCGCCAAGCCGTGTCCCCGCAAAGGGTGTCTGCTTGTGCGCCGAGAGCTCTTGCGCCACACTCCGCCGCTCATCGGAAGAAAACGAGCTAAAACTTCATGATCGATCTATACACCACCAGTACACCGAATGGCCGCAAAGTCTCCATTTTGCTGGAGGAATGCGGGTTTGAGTACACCACCCATGTAATCAATATCCAGACGGGTGAACAGCGCGACCCTAAATTCCGGGCGATAAACCCCAATATGAAAATCCCGGCAATTGTCGATCAGGATGGTCCGGCGGGTAACCCTGTTCGCGTGTTTGAATCTGGTGCCATCCTGCAATATCTGGCGGATAAGTCCGGCCGGTTTATGGGAAATGATGCGATCACCAGGCTCGAATGTCAGCAATGGCTATCGCTCGTCGTGACAGGGTTGGCACCAACCATTGTTCAGGTATTCTACTGGCTTCATCATGCGCCGAACGAGACGAGCGAGGAAATTACCGCTTTTGGCCGCGAGCGTTATAGCGAAGAAATGAAGCGTCTCGTTGGGGTGCTCGATTTTCGTCTGCGCGAGTACGAGTATCTCGCCAAGACCTATACCATTGCCGATATGGCAGCGTTTCCGTGGATCGCCCGCCATGAATTTTTTGGATTTTCACTCGATGATTTCGTTGGCGTTCGTAACTGGTATAATCGGCTATCGAAACGCGCCGCCATTCAACGCGGCATGAACGTGCCGTCTTAATCTCTTCGACACGTCAGACATTATAAGGAATTCATATGTACGACATTTATAACTGGCCAACATCGAATGGTCGTAAGGTCAACATCGCGGTTGAGGAGCTTGAAGTCGAGTACAAGATTCATCCCATTGCCATCGGCAAGGATGATCAGTTCACGCCAGAATTTACGGCGCTGAATCCGAACCAGAAAATTCCCGCTGTGATCGATCAAGACGGTCCTGATGGTAAACCCTATGTGATGTTCGAATCCGGTGCGATCCTGATGTATATGGCTGAAAAGCATGGCAAGCTGATGCCAACGGATACGGCAAGGCGTTATGAAGTCGTCCAGTGGCTGATGTTCCAGATGGGTGGTATTGGACCCAATTTTGGTCAGACGCATCATTTCCGCCGTGCCGCTCCGGAAAAAGTGCCTTATGCGATCGATCGCTTTACCAAAGAAGCCCGGCGGCTGTGGGGCGTTCTTGATGGTCGCTTGGCGGATAAAGAGTGGTTGGCGGCGGGAGAGTTCTCAATCGCCGATATCGCGGTCTTTCCCTGGACCATGCGCTATGAATGGCAGGGTGTGTCGCTTGATGAATTCCCCAACGTGAAGCGCTGGTATGAGGCTGTCGATGCGCGCCCAGGCGTACAACGTGGCCTGGCGGCACAGGTTCCCGGCTAAGAAATCTAACACCGCGCGGCCCCGTCCAGAATTATATCTGGTCCCCGCGCGGGCGTTTCCCCTAAGGAAACTGCTTAGTGGTGCGTTGGCAGCGCATGCGTGTCATTAGCGACAACAGGAGGGCGACCACGGCGGCGTTGGGTTTTGCCCTGGCCCTTCATATCGGCCAGCTCGTCGCGACAACTCTCAAGACACTTCATTTCGCGCGCATCTTCGCGGTCCAGAACTTGCAGCGTGCTGATTTTGATTTCGACAAGATCCAGCAGGTTTTCAATCGATTGTTTGGAAAGTGACATTGTGCTTCTCCCTAAATGAGACAAATTCCCTATGGAGGAATAGTCGCGCGTTTATAATTAACAATTGGTTTAATTCAGCGGCGTTTTCGCTTAACTGAAATTAAACAACAACCGGCCATCATCGGGCCTTCGATAGGATTTTCTATGGAGGGTGCCATGAGCCCGCTCGATAATTTCAACTATGATGATGCGATGTCCGAGACTGGCCAGAGGTCAGAGGCATGCCGCCGCCTGAGCGACAAGATATTGGCAGCCTTTACCCACGCTTATGCCGTTGGGGAACAAGACGTTGCCAAGAAGCTAAAAACCGCCTTGGCGGTAAATGAGAAAAATGCCGGCACCCCGAAAAACCGGCGAGCCGGTGATGGCGCGGTTGGTCAGGTAGACCTCTGGATAAAGTTTGTTGATGCCCGGGATGGGTATAAAAAAGCCTGCGACAAGAAAGGCGCGAATGCGTCGTCAGTTGCCGCGGTGCTTGACGATATGAAAGATGCATATCGCCAATGGTCAATGGGTTGAGCCCAAAGGTTTACCTGTCGTTCCAGAGGCGAAATACCCGTCCCAAAACATTTTCTATTCGAAATGTTGCCTGTCGTTGACAGGGGACTACGCCTGTCATAGATAGGCCCTGCATACAGCGTGTAACAACACCACTACACGGCGGAGGGGTGGCCGAGTGGCTGAAGGCGCTGGTTTGCTAAATCAGTAGGCGGGTAACCGTCTCGAGGGTTCGAATCCCTCTCCCTCCGCCAATTATCCCCAGTTTCTAGGCGTTTTGCGGCGCATCTGGGCCGTGTTCCCATAATAGCTCCCCGATAGGGCGCGTGCTGCAGCCTCAGAAAAATTCCCCGAA
>Ga0055584_100005661_pt1 | contig 12241 bp, 10 predicted proteins | sample OSDHelmetaG_FD_58716 | JGI IMG/M metagenome (GOLD analysis project Ga0055584, IMG submission 58716) | Pelagic marine sediment microbial communities from the LTER site Helgoland, North Sea, for post-phytoplankton bloom and carbon turnover... | ecosystem: Environmental > Aquatic > Marine >... | reverse complement strand
GCACTCCTGGAGAAAAGTTTTTGCGGAATCCTGCAGCAATTGCTGCTCTTCATTCAATACCAACGCCATCTTGTGCTCCTGCATCTCTTACCGCCGCTCAGGACGGCAGACCGAGAATTCGTTTTGAAATTATGTTGAGTTGAACCTCTGAAGTTCCGCCCTCAATAGAATTGCCCTTGGTGCGCAACCAGTGTTTTGCCTGTGTGAGTTCATCCTGCCCACCCCAGGCCAACGCCTCGCTACCGCCAACTGACATTAAAAGTTCATTGCGAGTCTTGTTGAGCTCGGTACCGTAGTATTTCAACATCGAAGATGCGGCACCCGTACCCTGGCCCGCCTTGGCTTCATCGACAACCCTTTCCACGGTCAGCGCAAAGCCCAGTTCATCGACCTCAAACGCAATAATATCAGCCCGAAGCCCATCATCCGCCAGGCGCCCCTGGTTCTCGCCGATCGCTTCTAGCGCGGTCTGGCCAAGTGATTCGCCACCCGCCCGTAACAAGCCGAAACCACCGATCATCTGCCGTTCATGCGTGAGCAGGTATTTGGCGATGTCCCAGCCCTTGTTTAACTCTCCGACCAGGTTTTCTTTCGGAACCTGGACATCGTCAAAATAGGTTTCGCAAAACGGTGAATTTCCACTGATCAGTTGAATGGGATGGGTGCTGACGCCAGAAGGCGCCATATCGATTAAGAGAAAGCTGATGCCCTGGTGTTTAGGCACATCAAAATCCGTGCGTACCAGGCAGAAAATCCAGTCAGATTTATCAGCATAGGACGTCCATACCTTCGACCCATTGACCAGGTAATGGTCGCCCTTGTCCTCGGCACGCATCTGCAGGCTGGCAAGATCGGAGCCTGCATTCGGCTCACTGTAACCCTGGCACCAGCGGATTTTACCGTGGACAATTTCCGGGATGAAACGTTGTTTTTGTTCTTCACTTGCAAACTTGAGCAATGCAGGGCCCAGCATATCAATGCCAAAACTTTCCAGCGGTCGACGAGCCGTGATGCGCGCCATTTCTTCACGCAAAATCTTGGCTTCAACCTTGGAAAGCCCGCCGCCACCGTACTCAGCAGGCCACTCAGGAACCGTCCAGCCACGTTCGGCCATCCTTTCCATCCAGAGTCGCTGGTCGTCATTCTGGAACACCCAATTTCGGCCACCCCAGCACTGGTCTTTGTCCGAGTGTATTGGGAGTCGCATTGACTCAGGACAATTTTCTTGCAGCCATTCACGTGTTTGTTGCCTGAATTCTTCAGCGTTTGCCATATTCGATTACCCGTCATTCACGTTATTGAACATATGGTATGTATAATACCTTCAAAGTATGTTTTAATGCAAACATAGTATGTTTTGGTGTTGGGACACAATTCAGACATCGACATTAACCATTTGCATGGTAATATCATTTCAACTTTTGGTATTTTTATAGAACACATATAGAACAAATACATGACCTCGAAAAAACCAGCATCGAACTTCCAGAAGAACTCGCCGTTCTCACGCAGCAATCAGCACGAAGTCAAGTTGCAGACAATCCTTTCAGAGGCCGCACGTTTATTCAATTTCCAGGGTACCAGGGCAACAACACTTGGTGATATTGCGCGTAGCATCGGACTGACCAAGACATCGCTGTATTACTATGCACGCAACAAGGAAGAACTGGTTCACAAATGCTATCTGGCCAGTTGTGATGCCGGTGACGAGATCATGGCAGAGGCGGAACAGGGCGCTGCTTCGGGCCTTGACTGCCTATGCAATTTTGTAAAAGTATTTTTTAGCCGCTGGGAAGAAATCGACCAGGGTCGCCGGCCATATACTGCGATGCTCATCGAAATACCCTCGCTGGCCAGCAAACACCGCGAGGAAATTAATGCCCGCGTGGAAATTCACTTTAATACCATGCTCGATTTTATGAAAAGAGGCATCAAGGACGGTAGCATTGCCGATTGCGCCCCCATACCGACGACACAGGCCTTTCTGGCCATCGTCCACTGGTCCTATGTCTGGTACGGCAGTGTGCCATCTGAGAAAAGAGCCGCCGCGGTAGAGCAGCTTCTCGGACTGATAAAAAATGGCATCAGCGCCATACACTATCAGTTTGATGATATTCATTTCCAGGAACTGGAAAACCGGTTGCCAGCCGGTTTTGACCGTGACAAACAGAACGACATAAAGCGCAACGCCTTTCTGCAGGTCGGCTCGATGATGTTCAACCAACGGGGTTACATGGGCGCATCACTGGATGATGTTGCAGAACAACTTGATGTAACCAAAGGTGCTTTCTACTACCACATAAAGAACAAGGAAGACCTTCTCTACCAGTGCTTCCAGCGCACTCTGGAGTTGATCGACGAGATGATTAAACGCGCCCGGGTTGACGGTAACAATGGTGCTGAAAAAATTGAGCTGGTATTGCGTTACCTGTTCAATGTTCAACACAGCAAGGACGGGCCGCTGATCGGATACCGCTGCCTGCCATCACTTAGCATTGAGCGCCGCAATGAAATTTTGAAACTCACGAAGGCCAGCAGTGACCACCTGGGCGAACTGATCAATGAAGGTATCGCGGACGGTAGCATCAGCAATGTTGATCCCATCATTATCGAAAATGCGATAGCCGGCACCATAGATGCCGCTCCGGATATAGCGATACGCATGCTTTTTGAAGATAACTCCACGGTCTCGGCCGAGTACCTGGAACTTTTCTTTAACGGTATTGCAAATACGCCAGAAACCAACACCCTGGCCTGACTGGTTGCAAGGTGCTGCAACCAGTGAAATTAAAAGTTAGTTAGCCGTCGTCCTTTTCGGGGTTGCCGTCGGCAGGTGGTTTTGCTCCGGTCAGTTCCTGGTATTGCTCCATGATGTAGTTGATAGCCTGTTCCGGCGTAGGATAAGGCTGCGCAAAAGCGCTGGTAAACTGCTCCCGTATCTGATCCTGAACAGCCAGTGAGTCCAACACCATTTTCTCCAGGTGCGGGCTCACCACTGCAACCATCTTGTCTCCATAAAAACGGATCAGCTCTTCCAGAACGCGATTGGTAAGCAACGACTCATGTCCTTCCGACTCCATGTCCGCAATGATCTGCATTAATACGCTACGCGTCAGATCATTTCCTGATTTTGAATGAATCACCTTTATCGCCTGCCGCTCCACGACCATTTGGCGGATATCCGCCAGGGTGACGAACTGGCTGTTTTGTGTGTCGTAAATGCGCCGGTTTGGATATTTCTTCAGTAGTCTCACAACATTTTTCCCAAATAATCGAAATTCATTATAACGCGGGCTTGAGCAATTGCCTAAATTAATTATGCTCCGCACAATTTACTGTGCAATTAATTATTTTAAATGGCTTACCAGCTGGTCATTAAATTTATTTGCGCTTGCATAATAAATGATTGACCTTTGTTCAATTACTGATATAGTAGCAATTGATTTTATGCAGTGCACAATGTTTTTATGCACTTAAACCCGTTAACGTTCATACAGGAGCTGACAACATGACTGAACTGACAACTGAAAGCATCAAACAATTTTTTGAACAAGCAGCAAAAGCCAACACGGATGCGTGGACATCACAGGCTTCGTACTTCGAAAGCCTGGTAAAACGCAACACCGAATGCTTCACAGCCCTCGGAGAGGCCCGCATGGAGAGCTTCAAAGAAATTAGTGAAGCCACAACCTTTAACCAGGCTTTTGAGTCCAACCTGGCCTTTGAAGAGAAGGTTCGCGAAGAACTTGCAGACCTCCAGGAAAAGAACACCAGGTCATGGGAATCGTTGCTTGAGCAGTTGACGGCAATTTACACACCAGCCACAACCGCCCCTAAAGCTGCAGCACCCAAAGCACCGGTTGCAAAAACCAAAAAAGCGGCCTGAGTGGATCAACCCCATAGCAGGTTCTCCCTTAGCGGAGACCTGCTATGAGATGATTAAGAACCCGAATCGGGTCTGAGTGTGGTTATATTTTTATTCAATAGCGGGCAAACACTGGTATGAAGCAACTAAATGGACTTGATTCGGCATTCCTTTACATGGAAACGCCCAATGCGCCCATGCACTTTGGTTCGGTGGCTATTTTCGACCCGTCTACCGCACCTGGTGGTGTGGTTCGTTTCAAACGTATTATCCAAACCTTAAAGGAAAGGGCGCATATTGCACCCTATCTCCGCCAACGGCTTTATGAAGTTCCGTTTAATATGGATTTTCCATACTGGGTCCGGGATGAATCATTTGATCCGGAGTTCCACATCCGGCATATCGCGCTGCCAAAACCAGGTGACTGGCGACAGCTTTGTATCCAGGTCGCCCGCTTGCAGTCGCGCGCGCTGGATCGTTCACGGCCCCTCTGGGAACTCTACGTCATTGAAGGGCTTGATAATGTCGCCGGTATACCACCGGGCTGTTTTGCGCTGGTCTCGAAAACACACCACGCTGCCATTGACGGTAAATCCAGTTACGATATCGGTAGTGCATTGTGTGACCCGACACCGGAAATCAGGCAACTCGAAGGTGCGGAAAACTGGCAGGCCGACAAGACCCCCACCCTGCTCGAACTCGCAGCGATGGCGCACGAAAACAATATGAAAAAGCCCAGGAGATACCTGGACTTTCTGAAAAAGACCCTGCCAACCTGGAATGGTGTAACAGAAGCCCTTATCAAGGGAAACCTGGAAGCCACACCCAAGGTGCCACGAACACGGTTTAACCACGTACTTTCACAGAACCGGGTATTTGAGGGTGTCACTTTTCCGCTTGATGAGATCAAGCAGATCAAGAACAGTGCCGGCGGTACCGTGAATGATGCAGTGCTCGCCATCTGCGCCGGTGCGTTGCGCTGCTACCTGCTCGAAAAGGGCGAACTACCGGATGAAACGCTGGTAAGTATGTGTCCGATCAATGTTCGCGACCCGAGTGCAGCCTCTGACGGCGGCAACCAGGTCGTGTCCATGTCAGTGCCGTTACACACTAATATCGCCGATCCAAAAGAGCGACTACAGGCGATTTGTGCATCGACCCGAAACGCGAAAGAAGCCGCCAATGCGATTGATGCAAAATCCATGCTAGAGATGGCAGATTTTATACCCACCCAGTTATCAGCGCTGGGGGCCCGGGTAGCCGCTGAAAATGGCCTGGCAAATTTTGTCGCACCCACGGTCAATACCGTTATTACAAATGTACCTGGTTCCCAGGCGCCAATTTACAGCAACGGCGCCAAGCTGGTCAGGGGCTGGGGCTTTGGACCCTGCACGGATGGCAATGGCCTGTTCCACAGCATCGGTAGTTATTGTGGAGAGCTGTACATCGGTTTGACCTGCTGCCGTGTGATGATGCCTGACCCGGCTCATTACGCAAAATGTCTCGAGGCCTCATTCGCTGAACTCAAGGAATAAGATGAGCTATGTACTGAGGGAAAAATTCAGACCACCGACCGAGAGCCTGAACCTGAGCGAACCGTTACGTGCAATTACTGAACTGGCACTACTGCCACTGGCAGAACCCTGGTTAAACTCGCTGCGCGGAGGCGACGGTCACCCTGTCATCGTTGTTCCCGGCTTCACCGTTGGCGACCGCTCCACCGTGGTGATGCGAAATTTTCTTTCCTCACTCGGGTTTTTACCTTGTGGCTGGAAACAGGGGGTCAATTTTGGTGTCCGCCCCGAGTTATTCGAAGGTATCGGCGACCTGCTGAGCCTGCTACACAAGGAATACGGTTGCAGAATCAGTCTTGTCGGCCAAAGCCTCGGTGGTATTTACGCGCGTGAACTGGCAAAACTGAACCCCGATGCTGTACGCCAGGTTATCACCCTGGGAAGTCCATTTAACGATCCCGATGGTGATGCTTCAAACCTGACAGATCTCTACAAGATGTTTAACCCGGAGCACATTGAGAAATCGGCACAGTTCAAAAAACAAAAGTGGGAAATCAACAAGCCCCCACCTGTTCCCACTACGGCCATTTACAGCAAACTGGATGGCGTATGTCACTGGCGTGCGTGTGTACAACACGGTGGCCATGACCAGGTTGAAAATATCGAAGTGTCATCCAGCCACACCGGTATGAGCGTCAACGCTCAAACACTGTTTGTTGTCGCCGATCGGCTCTCGCAACGAAGAAGACACTGGAAGCCTTTTCATATCGGTCGCTATTTTGGCATCGCACCGTTGTAAACAAGTCTTTCTGAGATCAATTAATTTGCTCGTATTCATCCTTTAAAAACGCTATTATTCGGGTGCAATACCTTAAAGACATAAAACATACCATATCTTCAAATTGTTGCTTCACGGGTATTGCCGCCACAGCGTACTGAGTAATTTCAAGGACCGAGCCAAATGAACAAAACAGTCAGCCAGGACAACACCAGCCGTATTCAACAGGTATTTGACAAACAAAAAGCGGCTTCCCGCCGGAACCACTATCCCGATCTGGAAACCCGCTTACAAAACCTGGACAAACTGCAGACGCTTTTGCTCGAAAATCAGACGGCGATCACCGACGCCATCAATGCGGACTTTGGTAACCGCTGTGCGCAGGAAACCCGTATGCTGGAGGTGTTTGGTTTACTGGGTGGTATTGGGCATAACCGCAAGCGTCTGAAGAAATGGATGAAACCCCAGAAGCGTCATGTTGGTCTCGCATATCTGGGGGCAAAAAATACCGTCATTCCCCAACCGAAAGGTGTTGTTGGTGTGGTTGCGCCCTGGAATTACCCCTTGTTCCTGGCACTGAGCCCCTGTATCAGTGCGCTGGCAGCAGGCAACCGCTGTATCGTGAAAATGGCCTCGAATTCACAAACACTTTGTGTGTTGATGGACAGACTCGTTTCTGCAGTATTTGACGATGATACCCTGGCCATCATTCCCGGGGTCTCCGCGAACGAATTTACCCACCGTGCCTGGGATCATCTGGTTTTTACAGGCTCCCCCGCCGTGGGCAAAATAGTGATGGCCACCGCCGCCGAATACCTGACACCGGTGACCCTGGAACTGGGTGGAAAATCACCGACCATCATAGCCGATGACTGTGACCTGAAAATGGCAGCAGAACGACTCTTATTCGGTAAGTATCTGAATGCAGGCCAAACCTGTGTGGCGCCGGATTACCTGTTTATTCCCTCGGCAAAGCTTGACGAATTTGTCAATCTGGCCCGGGAGGTTGTCTCTGCTCGTTACCCGACTGCGGCAAGCCAGGATTTCACTTCAATCATTGATGACAAGGCGTTTACACGTTTAAATATCGCACTGCAAGATGCCATCGACAAGGGTGCTGAACCCGTTAACCTGCTGGGAGAGGACGAACCCTCAGCTGATACCCGCAAAATGCCTCCCTATCTACTGCTCAACCCCAGCGATGAAATGCTGGTCATGAAGGAAGAGATATTCGGGCCGATTTTGCCGGTCAAAACGTACGAAGACCTCGACGAGGTGATTGATTATATCAACAGCAATGAACGTCCATTGGCGCTATATCTCTATTGCAATGACAAACAGACCCAGGACAAGGTGGTTCAAAACACCATGTCCGGTGGCGTATGTCTCAACGACAGCATGCTGCACGTTGCACAGCACGACATGCCCTTTGGCGGTATCGGCAACAGCGGTATGGGCCACTACCACGGCGAAGAAGGGTTCATCGAGTTTTCCAAGTTACGCCCAATTTTCAAGCAGGCCAAAAAATCCGGCATCCTGGCCCTGGCTCCGCCCTATGGCGATGCGTTTGAGAAGATGGCAAAACTGATGACGAGATGGAAGCTTTACTAAAGCCAGTATTGTTGCCATGTAGCTTATAAAACCCGGACCATTCAACGAAATGGCTAACATTGACACGGGCCTGATCAGGTCCGGCAGCAGGCAGCTGACCATTGTTGCAACCTTGCTGTCGATGATCGCGCCGTTCAGTATTAATACCTACCTCCCTTCATTTCCGGATATAGAAGCGGAGTTCGGGATCTCCCGCGCTGTACTCTCTCAAAGCCTGGCTGTGTACCTGCTGGCTTTTGCAATTTCGACACTTTTCTGGGGTCCACTGGCTGATCGTTTCGGTCGCCGTCCTGTGATCGTGGCGAGCATGACCGTGTATGTTCTAGCCTCTATCGGGTGTGCACTGGCCCCTGATGCCGAGACGTTCTTTCTTTTACGCGTCTTGCAAGGTCTGTGCGCTAGCGGGGGTGTCGTCGCTGCCCGTGCGATGATCCGTGACGCCCACAGCGCCGAGGGCGCTCGCCGTGCCATGTCACAGGTGATGTTATATTTTGCGCTGGCGCCGGCCATTGCTCCGGTGCTGGGTGGTTGGCTACATGATTTTTTTGGCTGGCGCAGTGTCTTCTGGTTTCTTGCTGCCTTTGGTGGTCTGCTTATTTTGTTTGGGTACCTGGTTCAGCGGAGGACCCTTTGAACCGCGCCTAAAATATCATTGATGGTTCGCTGGCTGATGTCTGCATCGGGAACCAGGCCAAAATGGCCGTGAAATGTTCCAGGATAAACGTGCAGTTCGGTTTGGACACCGGCATCGTTGAGCCTGTTGGCATAATCGATACCTTCATCACGCAATATATCCAGGTCCTCTACCAGCACCGTTGCCGGCGGCAAACCGGATAAATCCGTGGCGCGTGCCGGTGCGGCGTACTCTGTGACATCACCCCTGTGTTCAGGGCCCAGATACATCTGCCATGACACCTCCGCCGTAGCTCGATCCCACACCCGGGGATCGTGGATCCGATGGCTTGAAGCCGTTACCAGGCGATCATCGATATCCGGAATAATCAGAAACTGGTGTACAAGTGAAGGTCCTTTCCGGTCCCGTGTCTTTAACGCCACCGACGCCGCCAGGCCCCCACCGGCACTGACACCTCCAACTGCTATCTTCGTGGGCCTAAGCCCGGCTTCTTCAGGCTCACCGGACAGCCATTCAAGTACTGCGAAGCAATCATTAACTGCAGCGGGGAAAGGGTGCTCAGGTGCCAGGCGATAGTCGACCGAGACCACCGCACACTGGCCATGATCTGCCAGTCCAATACATAACTCATCAGCGCTGGAGATATCTCCCATGACAAAGCCGCCACCATGAATCCAGATGAGCGCGGGTGCTTCTTCATCAATACCCACAGGACGATAAACCCGTACCGGAACCGGGGGGTCACCATCAGAACCCGGCGCCTGGTAGTTATCAATAACAAACCCGTCCGGGGCCTGCAGGGGTTCGGTTAATCTGAAGTCGCGTAAAAAGGGAAGTGATTCCATGGAAAGGACCCACTCAGGAACAGCGTTTAGTCCCTCGACCAAACCTGGGTCCACATAGAGGCTGAGGTCGTAAATCTTTTCAGTCATTACTGTGACGCCCTTATTGTGTTCTTGTGTCCCCGGTTTATCCTGCAGCGGCGATAATACCGCCATCCAGTACTATCGTGTGACCCACCACCCAGGCCGACGCCCTTGAGGCCAGGTAGATCGCGGTCCCCGCCATGTCCTCGGGTTCACCCATTCGCCCACGGGGTGTTTTTGCCAGCAACTGTTGTTCGAATTGATCCAGTAAACCTGCCGTCATTTTGCTATGGAAGAAACCGGGTGCGATACCGTTGACATTGATGTGTTCCCTGGCCAGGTCTGCCGCCAGGTGGCGGGTCATTTGAACCACTGCGGCCTTGCTGGCAGCATAGGCATAGACCGGCATCAAAGGGTTGGCGAGTGCATTGATGGAAGAAATGTTAATCACCCGGGCAGGGTCGTGCTGATTACCTGCGGCGCGCAGGACGGGCAACAACTGCTGGGTCAGAAAGAAGATCGACTTGACATTCAGGTCCATGACCTTGTCCCAGCCCGACTCTGGATACTCATCAATGGGGGCACCCCAACTGGCACCCGCGTTGTTAACCAGGATGTGAATCTCCGGCTCCCTCTCCTTTATCGCATCTGCAAATGCTGTAACACCGTCCAGTGTCGAAAGATCAGACTGAATGGCAATACATTCGCCAAATTCAGATAACTGACTCGCGGTTGCCTGCAACTCTTCCAGCTTGCGTGAAGTGATATAGGTTTTAACGCCGCTGTCTATGAAACCGCGAGCAATCATGGCACCGATGCCACGTGATCCACCGGTAACAACCGCGACTTTACCGCTCAGTGAAAATAGATTATCCAACTTGATCTCCCAAATTTTTGAAAGTGAGTACCCTCAGGGCTGTTTTGGGTCCGAAAAAGCTTTGCTCATTCCCCCAGCAAAAAACCTTCCTGCTTATACTTCGGGTTGGGGTAAGTGTAAACGCCTTTGCCGCATTTTTCTCCCAAATCGCCACGCTCTACATATTTCTGGAGCCAGGTCTGAACGGCACCGGCATCTGCGGGCGACAACACATTCTCCATGCTGCCAATCAGGCCAAGAAACTCGGCTATTCCCATCTGGTCAAGAATGCCAAACGGCCCTTTGTCCAGTTGTGCAGCCGCCATCCAGGCCCGGTCGATCTCAGCCGGTTCAGCAACATCCTTAATTGCCAGCAACACGCCGTTTTGCACCAGGGCAGATGTCATCGCGTAGTGTGGAATGGATACATCGGTATCATTTTCAAAAAACGCCGGCTGGCCATACTCGGGGTTCGGATAGGTGTAAAAACCCTTGCCGGATTTCATACCATAATCACCTCTCTCGAGATAAGGCGAGATGAAGGCGATAACAGCCGCCCTCAGCTCATCCATAGCGGTATTACCCTTCTCGTGTTTCCAGCTATCGTATACCAGTGGAAGGCCAAACAAATCCATCATGCCGAAAGGACCCATGGGCGCGTTTCGATAGGACATCCAGGCACGATCGACCTCTTCAATGGTTGATATGCCCTTGATAACCAGCGCCATTGCCGTTGTCAGCAATGGGCCTATCATGGCGTTGAAGACATAACCCGGGTTTTCCTTCTTTAACACCATCGGAATGCCTTTGAGGCTCAACACGTAACGCTTCAAAACGTCGATCGTAGCCGCGCTTGTTCGCGGTCCACCAACGATATCAATCAACGGCGCGCCGAGATGTGAGTGCAAGGCTGCAAAGCGCTCGCCATTTTTGACCACATCCTCGATGTCAGAGACCAGTAATGCCGATGTGTTGGTCGTCAGGATGGTCTCAGGGCCACACAATTCGTCAAGCTGTTGATGAATTTCGCGTTTTAAATCCAGTTGCTCAAAAACAGACTCGCTGACCAGGTCAGCATTTTTCATTGCATCATTCAGGTCTGTGGATACGGATATGCGATCCAGCGCTTCCCCAATGGCTTCAGGCGGGCAAAATTCACTACCCACAAGGAAGGCACCCATTTCCTGGTGTGCCCTGGGAACTTTCTCGAGGCTTTCCGCTTTTAGGTCATAGATCACGACTTCATAGCCGGATAGGGCAGCAACCAGCGAATTGAAACAACCCATGGTTCCGGCGCCTATAAAACAGACCTTGTTGATTTCATCTATGGGTGCAATCGAGCTATTTGCCTTTGCACCGGTATCCGCTGACCAGAGCACCCGTGACGGGCGATCAGGCAGAGTCAGGTTTGCGCTGCCCCTTGTCACAAGCGCGGGTCTGTACTCCAGAATTGGCAGGTCTGCCAACGCATTGACAATATGATACTGGGTCGGGTTTTGTTCCCATGTCAGATGGCTCCAGTCAATTGTTCCCTGTCCAACCAGCACTTCCTTGTAGACGTTTTCAGATGGAAACAGGGTGATTTCGTTAACCCTCGTTCCGGCACCACCCACCGCTGGCAGATAGCGCCAGCCCATCGGGTTGTCCTTGCCTTCCTGGGCTTTCATGCCGGCTTCAACTTCTTCCGCTGACGGTGCACTGAGATTATCGATCGACAGTTCCATGATCCTGTGGCCAAAATGGCTGGCATTACAACGCCATTCGCCATCATTGACGGTGTGGTCAGGTATATCAGCGTAGATTTTTGGAATACCGGTCATTTCACGGCCGGCGAGAATCGGGTCGGTCAGGTTTTCCCACATCACCAGTGTATATGAGCCGGGCATCGGGCCCTTTTTGCCATTAAAAATAACCGAGGCATTGACACTGATCAGGTTATATCCATTCCCGGCCAGCCAATCAATATTTCGGTTACGTGCGTAAGCAACCGTTATCTCGGCCTCTTCAGCTACTTCAACATGTTCGGGAAGATAGGCGGCCAGCTTTTCCCTGTCGGTCAGATAAGACACAACCATCATGGTGATGTCATGGTACCAGCCGGAATTCTTGGGGCCAAA
>Ga0055584_100005660_pt1 | contig 12241 bp, 12 predicted proteins | sample OSDHelmetaG_FD_58716 | JGI IMG/M metagenome (GOLD analysis project Ga0055584, IMG submission 58716) | Pelagic marine sediment microbial communities from the LTER site Helgoland, North Sea, for post-phytoplankton bloom and carbon turnover... | ecosystem: Environmental > Aquatic > Marine >... | reverse complement strand
CGCTCGCACGGCAGAGGAATAGAGTCGAGGAAGCCGAGCACTAGCTCGATACATGACCTACCGACACGCCGATAGAGCGTGCAGTGAGCAACTATGTCGCGATGTAAGCTATACAGGCTATTGCTGGACCCAGGACGTACCACGTGGGCGCGCGATGACCTGCCGTCTATGACTGACCTGCCATCTATGACATTGAGCCGCTTGCCCTTCCTCCTCTCTTTCGCCTCTCCCAGTGATTCCACAGTTCTGATGGACGCAAACCGACAGCAGTCGGATTTGGGTCGATTCGAAAAAGCACCGCAGCGCCGAGAACGTGCTGTAGCGTGCGACCTGAAGGAGGGAGGAGCACTTCTTCAGAATCTGACATTTGTCAGACCCCACTGGTCGGGAACGTGGCTGTCTCCGATTAATAGTAATAAAATTTGTTAGGAGGTTACGAAGTATGAGTCTTCGCACCAACATGAAAACAATTGCCATCGCCGGAATTGCGGCGGCGTTCACTTTGACTGCAGTAAGCAACGTACACGCCGCAAAGCGTGTAAAGTGGAAGATGCAGAATGCATGGGGCGCGACTGTGCCGCATCTCGGCACCTCCGCGGTTCGGTTCGTCAAGGCCGTTTCAGACATGACCGAAGATAAGTTCCAAATCAAGAACTTTGAGCCAGGCGCACTTGTGCCACCGCTTGAGTGTTTTGATGCGGTATCTAAGGGTTCAATCGAATCTTGCTGGACCACACCTGGTTACCACGCTGGCAAACACCCTGCGGTATCCTTCTTCACAGCGGTCCCGTTCGGCCCAGGTCTAGGCGAATATGTCGCATGGAAGTGGTTCGGTGGTGGTCAGGAAATGCGTGAAAAGTTGTACAACAAGTTCGGTTTGACCGCGCTTGACAACTTCTGCATCGGGCCAGAAACCTCAGGTTGGTTCAAAGAGCCAATCAAGGAACTGGCGCAGTTGAAGGGCTTCAAAATGCGCTTCTTCGGTCTTGGCGCTAAAGTCATGACCAAACTCGGCGTGTCCACGCAGCTACTAGCTGGTGCAGACATCTACCCGGCTCTTGAGAAAGGCGTTATTGACGCCACTGAGTTCTCAATGCCGACGATGGACATCAACTACGGCTTCTACCAAATTGCGAAGAACAACTACTTCCCAGGTTGGCACCAACAAACCTCTTGTTCAGAGTTGTTGATGAACAAAGCCAAGTACGATGCGCTTCCTGGCCAGTACAAAGCAGTGCTGACTGCAGCTCTTGGCGATGCCATCATCCATACCTATGCTGAGAGTGAAGCTAAGAACCCTGACGCCATGCAGAAAATGGCCAAAGACCACGGCGTTAAAGTCCAAGTTTGGCGTGATGACCAACTCGCAGTGTTCGAAAAACACTGGAACGAAGTGGTTGTTGAAGAATCAGCTAAAGACGCTTACTTCAAAGAAGTGGCTGACAACTTCTACGCCTTCCGCAAAAACTACGCTATCTGGGGCGACGCCCAGCGCATGAAGTCTACTTACCTCAAGTAAACTTCTAAGTAATCGAAGCGACACCAAGATCGCGCCTCGATATAGCTCTGGAAGCCCGCAGCTGCGGGCTTTCTTTTTCAGAAACAACCCTTAGCGCGTAATCGAAGCGCGTAACTGACGGACGGGACCATGTCGGAAACAGCCAACAGCCCAAGCAAGGGCATGACAACACCGATCATCTCGATAGTAGTGATCCTCGCCATCATTGGCGCCATCTTCTCGTACGTATCCGGACTCAATGCCGAAGCACAAGAAGAGTTGCTCTACACGGTGCAGGACTTCTTGCCGATCGTGATGTTCTGCACGCTGGCTGGACTGCTCTTCACTGGCTTCCCAGTCGCCTTCATCCTCGGTGGCTTATCACTTCTCTACGGTTTGATCGGTTTCTTCCTAGAGATGTTCTCACTCATTGAATTCTTTAACTTCGTCCCACGAATCTGGGGCGGCGCTGCGGAAAACCTAGTGCTCGTTGCAGTTCCTGCATTCGTCTTCATGGGCGTAATGATGGAACGCAGCGGCATCGCTAATGACTTGCTATATTGCGTGCAGGTGCTGTTGAAGCGGGTACCTGGCTCATTGGCACTAGCGGTCACCATCATGGGTACCATCCTCGCGGCAATGACCGGCATCATCGGCGCCTCGGTTACGATGATGACAGCGCTCGCTCTCCCGACGATGATGCGCCAAGGCTACAACCACGGCCTTGCCTGCGGCACCATCGCCGCATCTGGAACGCTCGGCATCCTGATACCACCAAGCATCATGCTGATCATCATGGCGGACTTGCTGCAAGTTTCTGTCGGCAACGTGTTCATGGCTGCAATTGGCCCAGGTTTGTTACTGGCCTTCTTGTACCTGCTCTACGTCGGCTTTCGAGCGCATTTACGTCCGCAAGACGCTCCGCCACTGCCACCGGATCTGCTGAATGTACCAAAAGGCGACATGCGCCCGCTGATCCTCAAAGCATTCTTGCCGCCAGTTATCTTAATCTTCATGATCAAAGGCTCAATCTTGTTTGGCTTCGCAACACCTTCTGAAGCGGGCGCCGTTGGCGCATTCGGAGCCATGCTACTTGCGGCATTCAACGGTCGACTCACCTTTAACGTCTTGAAAGGTGTTTGCCATACCGCCGCGCGCACAATTGCGATGATCTTTTTCATCATCATCAGTGCAACGTGTTTTGCTTATGTTTATCGTTCGCTTGGCGGCGATGACATCGTTGAGCACATGATCCTCGAAGCCGGACTGGATTCCTGGGGATTACTGATCTTGTTGATGGGTATTACGTTCTTCTTGGGATTCTTCCTTGATTGGATCGAAATCACACTGATTGTCTTGCCAGTATTCGCGCCTCTGGTTGTTGGCATGGACTTCGCCGGCCACGTATCACCAGCGGAGGTCAAGATTTGGTTCATTATCTTGATGTCAGTCAATTTACAAACGTCGTTCTTAACCCCGCCATTCGGATTTGCGTTGTTTTATCTCAAGGGTATTGCGCCCAAAGAGATCAAAATTCAAAGCATATACGTCGGCATCATCCCATTCGTGTTAATACAGGTCGTAGGTCTGATGCTCGTGTTATGGCAACCAGACATCTCTTTGTACCTGTCACGCACAGCCTACGGCGAATAAGCTGAAACCGAATAGGAATATTTAAGATGTCAGAACAAACTCTATCGGCACCAGGCGAAGCTGTGGTGCTTGAAATTCCCGGCGAACAGGTCGGGCGTAATTCGCGCATCATGTCCGCTGTAGCCGATTTCGTTATTTTCGGCTGCACTACCGCAGCCGGTGCGTTCCTCGGCCTGTTCATCGAAGATGCGCTGGTCCAGCTTGAAGCCTTGGCGATGGCAGAAGGCTCAAAACACGGCAATTTTGGGCAACAGTTCATGTACATCGGCGCCGCCATCGCTGCCGGTTACATAATCCTCAGAAACGTGATTGGGATCAGCAGGTCAGGACAGACCATAGCTGGCAAGATGATGCGCACACGTATCGTCACCAACGCAGGAGAGAATGTAAGCGTAGTAAACGGATTCTTTATCCGCATAGGCTTGCCTGTGATCGCCATCTGCTATTTGGTCATAGTGGGCGAATTTCTAGCTGCACTCGGCTTGGGTTTTCTAATCGTATTCACGGCACTAGTCACTGGCCGCTGCTTGCATGACATTGCGACTGGCACAAAAGTTGTCTGGGCTGACGAAGTCGACGAGATCCCGAGCACAATTCATCTGAGCGAGGCACTGCGTAGGTTAGTTGATAGGTTCGGGCGATTCGGCTCGTGGTTTATCGTTCCGGTCGTCCTAATCACATGTTTCGATGTGATTGCACGCAAGGCTGTGTGGACCAATGACGATGGCATCCGCGTCGGCATTCAGATTTGGTTGACCGAAAATTTCGGACGCTTTTTTGACTCCACGCTACTCCAGGAAATGGAATGGCATTCGCACACCATCCTGTTTGCGTTTGTGCTGGGTTATGGCTACATCAACAATACCCACGTGCGCGTCGATCTATTGCGCGAACGTTTCAATTTTCGCCTGAAAGCGAAGCTTGAGTTCTTCGGTCTGACCTTCTTCCTGATCCCCTACTGCATGATCGTTGCGTACTTCTCCGTCATCTATGCTTGGGACTCGTATCAGATATCCGAGATTTCAGCATCGCAGGTCGGTTTACCGATGCGTTGGGTCATCAAGACCTTATTGAGCTTAGGCATTTTTGCGACAGTTGCCGCGGGCGTTTCAGTATGGCTACAGGTTGGAGTGGCGCTATGGGGCCCACAAAACATACGCTTCAACCTGATGACCTTAGAGTGGCCTGAAGAAGCTGGCTCCACGATTGAAGGTAAAGAGCGCATCGATCTTTCCAAAATCGAAGACGAGCTGGAGCGACGCGCACGTGAGTCTGGCCATCTGGTCGAAGAGTCAGCAGCGCGTGACGACGCCGCGCGTGTTGCTGAAGCGAAGCGCGACTAGCGGAAATCATGAACGCCGCTTGGCTTAAGGCTTGAGCCAAGCGGCATACAAACATGGACTTCAACCTCGACAAATTCCTCAAACGTTACGTCTGGGATGACGAGAAAACGCCGTACTTTACGCCGTCTTCTCGTCTGAACCGCACGCAGGCGCACTATGAGGCGCTCGCCTATTCAGTGTTCATCGGCATACTTTTTACCGCAGTAGCGCTGACCGCAATGACCGGCGCTGCTGGCCAGGAGCGGGAAACTGGCCCGGTAATCTTCGGCTTTACGATGATATGCGCGGCGGTAATCTTCGGATTCACCAAGAACTACTTTGCAGCCTTGTGGTTGAGCTCTGCTCCTATCGCTGCAATTGCTTATTTCGTTTTGTACGGCTTTAAACCGAAATGGGCGACGATCGACCAAATCGTAATTCTCGGCTTCGTCGCTGTTTGGATCCTTTACTCAATTCGCATAGTTTCGATCGGACGCCGATATGAAGAGATGCCGGAAGCACCGTCACGCAAACCATGACAAACTCGGTCTTGTCGTTCGAATCCCGGCCACATGAGTCTTCAGCCTTGCATGACTAGGCGGCAACGCTGAGAACTCAGTTATCACCTTGAGAATGGGCACACAATGAGCTCGGCACCCATGACAGCGGCGAGACTTTCCGACCTCGCGCAACGCTACTATCGACCTCACTTATGGCTTTTCTGCGTAAGCAACGTGCTCCTGACGGTCGTCAATATCATCGACGGCGCACCATGGTGGGCATTGTGGCCGCTAGCGGGCTGGGGCTTGATGTTTTCTATCCACTTCTTTATCTACAAAAGCCTCACGGTCGATGAATCGTGGGCCGATGATCGGATCGATGATCTGCGCTGGAGGTCTTACGATTTGGGCCACGTCGAAGATTTAGAAGATCGCATCCGCGCGGATGACTTCAGCACCAGGCCAGCACATCGGCGTGACCCCGAGTGGTGGCAGCGCCCTGCACACAAATCTGAAGACGATGAAGAACCAAAGATCTAGCCCGATAAGATGCACAAGGCTCGAGACCCGCGCACTCGCTGAAGGGCTCGGCGTCGAAGTACTCGGTGTTGACCTCGAGGCTCCGATGGATGACGAGCTATTCGCAGGTGTCTACGAGGCATTCTTGCAACATCAAGTGCTACTGTTCAGAAATCAAAATCTGAGTAGTGCCGGCCAAGTTCGCTTTGGTCGGCGCTTCGGCACTCTACAAGTGCACGTAATGAGTCAGTACCACGCTGATGGGCATCCCGAGCTTTACCGCTTGTCCAATTTGGATGAGCAAGGCCAACCCAACGGCAAACATCCGGACAAAGGCACACTGGCATGGCACACCGACGGCTCTTGGGAGCGCGTAACGGGTCACGCCACTATTCTGTATTCGGAGCTAGCACCAGCGCCCGGTTCCGGCGGAGAGACGCATTTTTGCGATGCCTATGCGGCCTGGGACGCTTTGCGCGACGAACACCCGGAGCTTGCACAGCTGCAGGCAACACATAACCTCGATTTCTCGCGTAACCGACGACACGCAGAAGAGCCGCTGACTGATGCTCAACGCGCGGCAATCCCAGCAGTTACCCACCCTGTGGTGCGGGTCCATCCAGAGACCGGACGCCAAGCGCTCTATCTTGGCGATCACGCAGAATCGATCATCGGTATGGACTACAAGCTAGGTCGAACGTTGATTGACCAGCTCAATGACAAAGCGGTTGCGAATTCGGCGACCTATGCGCACCGCTGGTCTAGCGATGAACTAATGATTTGGGATAACCGCTGCGTAATGCATCGAGCAACCAGTTACGACACCAGCAAGGTCGCGCGCGTGATTCGACGTTGCACGGTCATCGGTGAGTCGCCTGTCGGGATCGAAACGTGAAAATGTTACCAGTGGTCGACCGCAATCGTTGTGAAGCGAAAGCGGCATGTGTCGAGATGTGCCCAAATGACGTGTTCGAAATCCGCCAACTAAATGCCGGCGAACGCGCACGCTTAAGCCTGCGCGGCAAACTCAAGGCCTGGGTTCATGGCGGCAAGCAAGCGTTTATTGCGCGCGCGCAAGACTGCAACGAATGTGGGATCTGCGTGTCCGCGTGCCCGGAAGGCGCGATCTATCTTGATTCTGCCTGAGTTTTTGATACTGCCTGAGTTGCTGATTCTGCTTGAGTTTGTTGATACCGCCAAGTCAGTCCGCCTTGGAAAAGTGCACCACGCAATAACACACCGCGATCGAAAACACGCCCAACCCAAACACAATTTCAAACTGTTCCTGCGTCCACGAGATCCACAGTAACAAGGGTGTCGCCAGCGCGATTAGGCCAAACACCGAGATCAGCAGTTCAGCAAACCAGCCGCGTTGCCGAAACTCGGGAACAGCAGGCTTCTCGGTTGCAATATCACGCATCGAGCCGCGCGGTAGCAGGCCGGCATCGCTCACCTCAGCCGCCTCAGCGGTGGCCACGGGCGCTCGCTCGCTGGCGGCATCATCCTCGTTTGGCTCGTTTTCGACAGCACGTGGCGACACTGACGCCAGCGTGGCCGCAGCAAAATCATCAGCGCCTTGCGGTGGCTTGCTCATGCGCTAAGTTGTCGATGTGCGTCAGCTTGCTCAAAGCGCTCGGTACGTAGCTGCGTGCCTAAGCCAACTCCGGTCGGTAACTCAATCATGCCTTGGTTGATAACCGGCAGTTGCGTCACTAATTCACCGTACCAACCAGAGTAAAAAGCGCGCACGGATTCTTGTACCAGTGCATTGGTGACGTTCATAGACAGATGTACTGCCGCCATAAATGCGATGGGGCCGGTGCAGTCATGCGGCGCTACCGGCAAGTGATAGGCTTCCGCCATTGCGGCAATCTTTTTGCCTTCGCTCAAACCACCGCACCAAACCAAATCTGGCATAACGATCGACGCCGCGCCGGTTTCCAAAAGATCTCTATGGCTCCAACGGCCAGCTAGGGTCTCACTCGCGCAAACTGGTACACGCGTAGAGTCGGCAAACTTCTTAAGCGCTGGTAGCGAGTCCATGCGCACTGGATCTTCATACCAAAATGGATTGAAAGGCTCCAGCGCTTCCGCGATCTTTAGTGCGGCCGGAAAACGCCACAGTGAATGTAACTCGACCATAATATCCATCTGTTCGCCGACAGCGGCACGAATTCGCCGAAATGGCTCCAGTGCAGTTTCCAGATCTGCATGCGAGATATAGTGCCCGTCCGACTGCATCGCAGCGTAATCGAATGGCCAAATTTTCATGCCAGTGATGCCCTCGGATAACAAACTGAGGGCAAGCTCATCAGCTCGATGTAAGAAACCATCTAGGTCTTCATATGGCCCTTCAGCACCGTCTAAACCCCAATCATCGGTGCCCCAATCGGGTTTGCTGCGCACATAACGATAACCAGCACAGGTGTTATAGGTCCGAATACGCTCGCGCGAGGCGCCGCCAAGTAACTGATAGATGGGTTGCTGGGTATGTTTGCCAAATAGGTCCCACAGCGCCACATCGATGGCTGAGCGCCCGCGCATCTCAACCCCGGTGCCAGTGAAACCGCAGTACGGTGTCAAATCGCGGCCAATGCGCTCAATCGCCAGCGGATCGCGTCCAAGCAGTACCGGTGCGCACGACTCATGGATATACGCCTCCACCGCCTTGGCACCAAAGTATGTCTCACCAAGACCCATCAAGCCGCTATCTGTGTGCACTTGCACCCATAGCAAATTCGGAAACTCATCCAAACGCAAAGTCTCCACGGCGGTGATCTTCATTTCGCGTACTTCCTTCCTAATTGCACTAGATACACTAGATAGTCTTTACGAGCGGCCCTACCCTGCTCAAGCTAGCTGCCGACGTTAGCATATTCGCAATTGTGGTCCATTTTGCATCCGCGCGCTGTGGGCCGCACAATTCCCGTCCTAACTCCAAGGTTCGCTGGCGCACGACCCAGCACCTGGTGTGGCTATTGCGCTTACAGCGTATCGACCACGGCTACAGGGCCGTCACCTGTTTGAGGAGCATCAACAATGAGCGCTATCGAATTCGACCAACTGGCCCGGCTACCCGCCGCTGGCGACAACGTTGCCATTGCCACCAAGATCATTGCGCCGGGCACTGAAGTCGCCCATGGGGAGCTTAGCTACACGATCTCGCATCAGATACTTGAAGGCCACCGCTTCGCCGCGCGCGAGCTTGAGGAAGGCGAGTTCTTATTGTCTTGGGGCATGCCGTTCGGCAAAGCTTTGCGCACCGTCGCGCCGGGAGAGTACGTATGCAATGCAAAAATTTTGGAAGCCCTCACGGAGCGGCATGTCGATTTCGAAATCCCTCACGCGGCTAACTTTGAAGACTATATGCAGCGCTACGAAATTGACGCTGACACCTTCGTGCCCGGCATTCAGATCGATACCGCCGACATGCCAGGCACTTTCGAAGGTTTCAAACGCCACGCGTCGCGCGGTGTTGGCACGCGCAATTTCATTGTCGTCCTCGGCACGACCTCGCGCTCCGGCCCCTTCGCACAAGCACTCGCAGACAGTTTCAACGACATTCAAGCGAGCTATCCGAACGTCGACGGTGTATGCGCGATAGTGCACACCGAGGGTGGCGGTAACGAACGTCCGAACAATCTAGATTTTGTCTTACGCGCACTCGCAGGCTTCATGGTCCATTCCAACGTTGGTGCAGTGTTGGCGCTCGACTATGGCACTGAAGCATTCACCAATGATGACGTGCACGCCTATATGAGCGAACACGACTATCCATTGGATCGAGTCAAACACGCCTTCATGCGTATCGGTGGCAGTTTGACCGACGAATTGCGCCGCGCCGCAGACTTGATCGAATCGTGGTTACCGCAAGTAAACGAAACCGCACGCACGCCACAACCACTCAGCGCGCTAAAGATCGCATTGCAGTGCGGCGGCTCAGACGCATTCTCCGGCGTCTCTGGTAACGCGCTTGCAGGTTGGGTTGCCAAGGAAGCGATCCGCAATGGCGGCAGCGCTAACCTCGCCGAGACCGATGAACTCATCGGCGCCGAACCGTATGTACTCAGCAATGTGCGAGACATTGAAACCGCGCAGACCTTCCTGGATAAGATCGATATATTTAAAGAGCGCGCCGAACGTCACGGCGCGTCAGCGGAAGGTAATCCTTCGGGCGGCAACAACTATCGTGGTCTGTATAACATCGCACTGAAATCCATAGGCGCTGCGCGCAAACGCGATCCGCAAGTGCGCCTCGATTATGTGATCGACTACGCCGCGCCAATGCGCGAGCCTGGTTACTATTTCATGGACAGCCCGGGCAACGATTTGGAGAGCATCGCTGGGCAAGTCGCCTCGGGCAGCAATTTAATTTTGTTCATAACCGGTAACGGCTCGGTTACTAATTTCCCATTTGTGCCGACGCTAAAGTTCGTAACAACGACTGGGCGCTTCAACATGCTGGCCAACGAAATGGACGTCAACGCCGGTCGCTATAACGACGGTATGTCGATGCAAGACCTTGGCACAGAGACTTTCCAACTGGCGGTAGATGTGATTTCCGGGCAGCCCAGCAAGGGCGAGATTGCCGGTCATTCGCAAGTTTCAATCTGGCGTAACTGGAGCCAAACGCAAGCAGGACAAGTTGAGCAGATCCGTGCTCGCGCGCGCCCGGATGGTCAAGCTCTCAAGGTTGCTGCTGGTCCACCCTCTGCACTCAGCTTCGACGCATTGAACTCAACGCGCGGCGCGACCACCGATCAGATTGGCCTGGTGATGCCCACCAGCTTGTGCTCTGGGCAAGTTGCGCGGCTGGTTGCGGAGCATCTCAATCAACGCGTTCGCCCAGGTGATGGAGTCACCCGCTACGTCGCGCTCGTGCACACTGAAGGTTGCGGCTCAGTCAACGCCGAAGATTTGTTTCTACGCACCCTACTCGGTCATGTGCGCCATCCGACCACACGCAAAGCCTTGATGCTCGAACACGGCTGCGAGAAGACCCACAATGATGCCGTGCGTAACTATTTAACCGATCTCGGTCATGCGTCGGACGACTTTGGCTGGGCTAGCGTGCAGCTTGATGGCGGGCTCGGAACCGTGACCGACAAAGTGACCAGCTGGTTTGAGTCAAGTTTGAAAGATGTCGGCTTACCAGCGCAGACGCTCAGCGGCGCGGCACCGCTACGTATCGCGATCAGCGCCGAAGGCCACGTCACGGAAACATCAGCCGCAGCACTTGGAGAGCTGGCGCGACGCCTAGCGGCAGCCGGAGCGACGGTGATTGTCGCCGAGAACGCCAGCGTCGCCGCCCACATCGGGTTCACTGCCGCCGCCCTGGCCCCAGGTGAGACACTACGTGCGACGGTCGAATACGCAGGCTGGCCGGAACAACCAGGCCTGCATGTAATGCAAACGCCTACCTCAGACGCGCTGGAGGTAGTCACTGGGCTCGGCGCCACCGGTGCGCATATCATCTTGCACTATGCAGGCAACGCAACCAGCCCCTCGCATCCAATGGTGCCGGTGCTGCAAGTCTCTGGCGAGGAAAAAGTTGTCAGCCGTTATGGTGACGACTTGGACGCCTCATTTAGCCCGCAAATGGACGTTGGCACACAGGTTCGGGCCTTAGAAGAGCTGATTGGCAAAACCGCATCACGAGAATACAAACCGAAGCTGTTTGGTCGCGGTACTGCGGGCTTCCAACTAACGCGCGGCTTACTCGGTATTTCACTTTAGCTTGATGCGTCGTTTGGCACCGTCCGGTGAAAGCAGTTACGCGATGCCGATCAGCGCGATTGCGCTCAGCTTATCCATACATACCTTATGGGGCGGCAATGCGGTCGCGGTTAAATGGACGCTAGAGGTATTTCCGCCGATGTGGAGCGGTTTCTTCCGTTTCACTATCGGCGCCATCTGCGTTGCGCTTTGGGCTCTGACAACGCATAAAAGCCTGTGGCCACAACGCTCAGAGTGGCCTGGCTTGGCCATCATCAGCGCGTTATTCGCATTGCAGATCTGGACGATGAACCTCGGTTTTGCCGGCACCTCAGGATCACTCGGCTCCCTGCTCATCAGCTTGAACCCCTTGTTCGCGGCATTGTTTGCACGATTTTTTATCGCTACTGATCTTCTAAGCTGGAAGAAGCTAGCAGGCTTATTAGTGGCACTGATTGGTACTGCGATTGTGCTGTCGCCACGCACCAGCAGCGGCGCGCTGGAGTTCGCCCGCGCCAGCAACTGGATCATGGTTGGCAGCGCCGCATTGCTGGGCGCGCGACTCATGTATTCGGCAAGATTAATTCGTCAACACGGCGAAACACGCGTCATCTTCTGGATGATGTGTTTGTCGTTGCCGCTATTCGCGCTTGGCGGCACTACTTTCGAGACAATCGCTTGGGAGGCGCTGGCATGGCGCCCTATAGCCGGTCTGCTGTATCAAGGCGTAGTCATCGCTGGACTAGCGTTCATGGTGAATTCATTCTTGATGCGACATTACTCACCCAGCATCGTGGTGAGCTTTAACTTCGTGTCACCCATCGCTGGCGTTGCGCTCAGCGTTTGGTTATTGGACGAACAATTGAATTCAGCGCTCATTGCAGGCATGGCCTGCGTGGCACTCGGGCTCACGCTTATCACCCGACGTTAGGTCCCTCGCAGCATCAAAATCGAAGCGGAGAAGGGAGAGTGTCCCCCCTTCCCACCTCGCATCCGGGCATCCGGGCATCCGGGCATCCGGGCATCCGGGCATC
>Ga0055584_100005659_pt1 | contig 12241 bp, 7 predicted proteins | sample OSDHelmetaG_FD_58716 | JGI IMG/M metagenome (GOLD analysis project Ga0055584, IMG submission 58716) | Pelagic marine sediment microbial communities from the LTER site Helgoland, North Sea, for post-phytoplankton bloom and carbon turnover... | ecosystem: Environmental > Aquatic > Marine >... | reverse complement strand
GGTCTCCGCCTCGAACGACCAGGTTCCGCGGGCTGCGTTGAGTCCCCTGAAGAGGGCAATCTGATCGGGGGAAAAGCTTTTGGGCAGTGTCCATCCAAGCGCCTTCCATTCGGCAGAGGCTTGCGACTCCGGTGTCTGAGCTACGGCTTGCCACGAAGGGACGACAGGGCAGAGGAACATCGTGGAAATTGCGATTACGTGTCTCATAGATTTCATAGGGGGAGCGGTTGATGTAGGTGTTGATTGGCTCGTATAGGTTCAACGGAATCACTCGTATGTGAAATCATTATGAAGGCGGCATGAATTCGTCCTGAATTTCGCTGCCGAACGTCAGAGGTGACTCACGCACGGTAGTGCGTTGAGTCCACCGCCTTGTTCGGCAGGTTGTGATGCTGTTGATTCATTTTTAGATCTCAAGCAAGCCATCAATATCAGGCTCTTCAATAATCTTCCCATTGTTCTTTCTGATCTCCGCATACATGAGAGCGGCAGCCTCTTTGATCTTCATGTCATGGGGCGCGTCTTCGATCACAACCACTATCCGACGATATTCTTGGCTCTGCGCCTCCTCCAGTGACATTCCCCACATTGCCTGCAGTTGATCATCATTCAGTCTCCCTTCCTCAACATCTTCTTCGGTAATTCCGTCCAATTCGGCATTCCGCTCAACTCCATCCAGCACCCATGTCTGGTCATTCACTCTAGTGATAAAGTAAGCAATATGACCCGAGTGATACATGTCCTCCGACCAGAAGCCCGATGCGACGAGATTCCAGTCTTGGGGCTCAGGTGTCGGTCTGTATCTTTCAAGCACGTCGTCCGAACTAGCGTTGAGGTTGTTGTGTATCTTCATGTGTTCAATGTCTTCGCCGAACATTCTTTATTAGTATCACCTCGCAAAGTAACATTACTAAGTTTGTTCATCACAAAGAGTGCCCGCCAGCCCCCGATGCAGCGAGGCTTATTTGTTCATCCGTGCGTATATCAGCGCATTGAAGCCCCCATTTTTCGAGATGCCTGCTCTCGCTGATATCAACAGTCATGAGAAACTCTGACCAGACTCTACTCCGCAAAATATCCCGCTACTGCTTCCGATTTCCTCGTCCAAACGTGTCTCTCAAAGACGGAGGATTTTTCGAACTTTCGCTTGCGTAATTCAAACGCTTGTTTGAAACGTTTGTTTGCACAGACAGGCGGAACCGATGGGAACTTTGAGCTCGAAACAGAAAGAGACGCGGGAGCAGATTCTCGACACGGCGGAGGTGCTTTTCGCCGCGGACGGTTTTCGCAATGTTTCTCTTCGTCGCATTACGACAGAAGCTGACGTGAATATTGCCGCGGTGAATTATCATTTCGGCTCGAAGGAGGCACTGGTATCGGAAGTTCTCTCGCGAGTGATTTCTCCGATCAACGAAGAGCGGCTTCGACTGCTCAATGCCGCAGAAGAGAAGGCGGATGGATCGCCCCTCACGATTGAGACTCTTCTCGACTGTATGATTCGCCCGGTCGTGAATCAGATTCAGCAGTCGCCTCACAAGGATTCGGCCTACCTGAAGCTCGCGGGGCGCTGCCTCTCGGAGCCCGCCGAAAACTTTTCCGAAACATTGCTCGCACTCTTTCGTGAAGTGACGGGGCGCTTCATGTCGACGGCGAGCGAAGCGCTTCCCGGGCTCAGCGAAGAGGATCTTTTCTGGAGAATGCACTTCTCGGTGGGAACGATGATCTACGCTCTCACGCACGGCGATCGGATCGTGATTTTCTCGGAAGGGAGAATCCCCTCCCCGGAGGCAGAGGAAATCCTCTGGCGCCTCATCGATTTCACAGCGGCCGGACTTCGCGCAGAAGCCTCAAGAATGCAGAAGAAAGCTGGCCGGAAAAAGGCGGCTGTGGCGATGGCACTTGCGGCCCTCGCTGTTCTTCCAGCCTGCGAAACGACTTCGGCTCCCGATGCGAAGCATCATGCCACAGTGAAAGCTCCCGCTCACTGGGTGGCAGGTCCGAGCTATCGCCCTGCCCACGTCCCGGACCACCACTGGGTCGACTCCTTTCGAGAATCGAGCCTGACAAGTTTCATCGACTCTGTTCTTGCCCACAACAAGGATCTCAAGGCGGCACAGGCTCGCATCGAGATCGCTCGCGCCAATGCCCGCATCGTCGGTGCTGACCTCTATCCGCAGATCAACGGGAATTTCTCCGGACGCCGTAATCTGCAGAATTTCATTGGACTCCCCTTCCCCGGTGCCGGGAACAGCGGAGTGCTATCGAGTAGATCGAACCAGTTTGGACTCTCCCTCGACATGAGCTGGGAGCTCGATCTCTGGGGACGCATCGCTGCTGCAAAAAAGGCTGCCATCGCCGATTTCGAAGCCTCCCAATTTGATCGCGCCACTGCCGAGCTTTCGCTGGCAGGCCAGGCGGCGAAAGCATGGTTCGCTCTCGCGGAAGCGCGGGACCAGGTTGAGCTTTCGAGTCGGGCGATTTCCATCTTTTCCAAGACCGAATCGGTGATCCGCGATCGCTTCGAAGCGGGCGTCGCTGCCAACGGACAGAACTCCGCATCGCAGCTGTTGCTGGCAGAAGCCGATGTGACCACGGCGAAAGACACGCTCGCTTCGCGACGTGAACTGGTCGGTCGAACCTCGCGTCAGTTGGAAATTCTCGCCGGGAAATATCCAGCCGGGCAGGCAGGTGCCTCGGCGCGATTGCCGTCCTATCCGGGTCAGGTTCCAACCGGGCTTCCGGCGACCTTGCTTGACCGCCGTCCTGATCTCGCCGCGTCGGAGCGACGAGTGGCTGCAGCCGATGAAAGACTTTTTGAAGCGCGGCGATCACTCCTGCCCGCAATCAGCCTGACGGGAAAGTTTGGTTCAGCGAGTGAGGACATCAGCGATGTGCTCGACGGCACCTTCAGCGTCTGGTCTATCGCCGGCAACCTTGCCCAACCGATCGTCCGGGGAGGTGCGCTCCGCGCCAACGTGAAGAAAAAAGACGCCGAGCTGGAGTTGGCTGCGGCTGAGTTTGAGCAGACTGCACTGACGGCATTCGGCGAAGTCGAAAATGCTCTTGCTGCAGAAAAGTTTTTCACCGACCGGGTCGCCGCACTCGTGCAGACAGTTCGCCTTACCGAAGACGCGTATGACCGTTCTCTTTCCGAATTTCAAAGCGGCACGGGAGACCTGCTGACCGTTCTCTCCGCGCAGCAGCGACTCTTTACAAGCCGAAACCAGCTGCTCACAGTTCGTCGTCTCCGGCTCGACAATCGGGTCGATCTCTATCTTGCCCTCGGCGGCAGCTTTGATCCCAAGGAATTACCACCCGAAAAGTCGCCTACCTCATGAAACAGTTTGCCAAGCGCTTTGCCACGGCCCTGATCGCCCTCCTCATTGTCGTGTTGGGCGTAGGATTTTCCCTGCTTCTCTGGAAGACCCGCCCCATCGCGGAAAAGAAGCTATCGGAGCAGTCATTTCCCGTCGTCGAGTATCGTGAAATTTCCTATGCTCCCCGGACATTTTCGATTCCCTCGCAGGGGATAATCGAGTCTTCCCGCCGATCGGTTCTCGCTTCGGAGGTGGCCGGAAAAATTATCGAAACATCCGATCAGTTCGACCCCGGTTACGAAGTCAAGAAAGGCGATATCCTCCTGCAAATCGATCCCGTCGACTACGAAGCTGCCGTGGCCCAGGCGAAATCTACTCTCGCCGATACAATGGCTGCACTGGAAACGGAAAAAGCCCTCGCTGCTCAAGCCAAGCGCGATTGGGAACAGCTCGGTCGCGGGGGAACTCCAACCGATCTCGTGTTGCGCGGTCCCCAGCTGCGAAGTGCCGAAGCAAAACTGGAAGCCGCGGAATCTGACCTCGCCAAGACCGAAAACGACCTCAAGCGGGCTACGGTCCGAGCACCTTACGACGCGATCATTTCCTCCACCTCGACAGAGATCGGAAGCTACCTGACTCCCGGATCCCCCATCGCCGAAGTCTTTCAGACCGACCCCTATGAAATCCGGCTTCCGCTCTCGGTGGACGAAGTCTGGTTTCTCGAAAAAGGCCCGGATGGCAAACCTCAGGGAAAAGTAACAGTTGAAGCCGAGACAGCCGGGCAGCGCGCCACCTGGACCGGGGAAATTGTTCGCACTGAAGGCGAAGTCGATCGCCAGAGCCGGTCCGTCTATCTCGTCGCGGAAGTGAGCGCGAAATCGGACGACGGCTTAACCACTCTGCAGCCAGGGCAATTCACTCGTGCGGGAATCCCATCCCGGGAAATTCCGAATCTCGCAGCGATCCCTTTCAGTGCCTTTCTCGACCTCGAGCGCATTACGATCATCGACGAGGAAAACAAGCTTCGCATTCGAACGACTGAGGTCGTTTTCCGCGAAGGCGAAACTGTCTACATTTCTGGTGGCCCCAAGGCAGGCGAGCGCCTCTGTATCACCGAACTTTCACGCATGATCGAAGGTGATCAGGTCGAGCCGGTCAAAGCGGGCAGCTTGAATGCGAAGGAAGAGAAAAACCTCAAAGTGGAGCTAGCGCCGTGAACGACGAAGATCACGGACTCATTCACTGGTTCACGCACAACCATGTTGCGGCGAACTTCGTCATGGCCATGATTCTGCTCCTGGGCTTCATGACCTGGGGCAAGCTCAAGAAAGAGATTTTTCCCGAGACATCGATCGACGCGATCATGATCTCGGTCCCCTACCCCAGCGCGACTCCGGAAGAGGTCGAGAAAGGGATCATCGTTCCCATCGAGGAAACGATTCAGGACATTGAGGGCATCGATCGGATCCGTTCCACCGCAGATCAGGGTGCCGGAAATGTGCAGGTCGATGTCGAAAACGGGTTCAACACCCGGAACGTGATGGACGACATCAAGACCCGCGTCGATGCAATCCAGAACCTTGCCGAAGAAGCGGAGGAACCGCTCCTCACTGAGTTACTGATCAAAGCCCAGGTAATGAGCATCGCGGTCTCGGCAGAAACCGATGAGCGAACTCTCAGGGAAATCGCGGAGCAGGTCAGGACCGGACTCCTCACCTACAAAGGTGGCGAAATCTCAGTGACCCAGGCATCACTCGCCGGAGTGCGGGACTACGAAATTTCCATCGAGGTTTCCGAGGATACCTTGCGCCAATTTGGCCTCTCGTTTGATGATGTCGCAGCGGCGGTTCGCAAATCGTCTCTCGACCTTCCCGGTGGTTCGGTCAGGACGTCAGGAGGCGAAGTCCTCATCCGGACTGAGTCACGCCGTTACTCAGCAGAAGAATTTTCCCGCATCACCGTGGTGACTCGCGAAGACGGCTCCAAGGTCACACTCGATCAAATCGCGACGATCCGTGACGAATTTGAAGAGGACCCAATAGAAACTCGATTCAACGGGGAATCCGCAATTCTCATCAATGTCTTTCGGGTCGGAAACGAGGACACTATCAAGATCGCGGACACAGTGAAAAAATACGTCTATGAAGTGGCACCACAAAACATGCCCGACGGGGTAACGCTCGACATCTGGAAAGATGATTCGCGCTACTTGTCCGGTCGTCTCAGCCTGTTGGCTAAAAACGGCATTTTCGGGCTGCTTCTCGTAACCATTGTGCTGGCGCTCTTTCTGCGCCCCAGCCTTGCCCTGCTTGTTTCGATCGGCATTCCCGTCTCTTTCGCCGGGGCGATCATGCTGATGCCCTATACCGAGATCTCCATTAACATGATCTCGCTTTTCGCCTTCATCCTCGTGCTCGGGATTGTCGTCGACGACGCGATCGTAGTAGGAGAAAATGTCTACAGCCGCATTCGCCGTGGCGAACATCCACGCCTCGCTGCACCACGGGGAACCCGCGAAGTGGGAATCGTCGTGACTTTCGGAGTTCTCACGACGGCAATGGCATTCACTCCGATGCTGGGACTCAGCGGCGTCAGCGGAAAAATCTGGCCTAACATTCCGCTAATCGTCATCCCGACTCTGCTTTTTTCCCTCATTCAATCCAAGCTCATTCTCCCCTCTCACCTCGCATTACTGAAACCCCTCAGCGAACAAAAGGAGCCGGGACCAATCATGCAATTTCAGCATATCTTTTCTCGAGGCCTCGAAAAGTTCATTGAGCGATTCTATCGCCCGTTTCTCCGCGTTGGCTTGAAGAATCGCTATCTCGTTCTCACTACCTTTGTCATGCTTTTTGCGGTAACGGTGATGACGGTTCGCAGTGGCTGGATTCGATTCCAGTTTTTCCCGGATGTCGAGACCGATGTTGTCATCGCGAAGCTCAAATTGTCGCAGGGCGTTTCTTTCGAAAAGACTGCCGTGGCAATTGATCGCCTCGAAGAGAAGGCCTTTGAGATGAGCGATCACTTCCCGAAGATCGATGGGGAACCTTTCATCAAGCACATGCTGACCAGCATCGGAACACAACCCTTCATCGAAGGAATTCAGGGATTGGGGGGAGCTCCGCGCGATACCAATATCGGCGAAGTCACGATCGAGATGCGAAGCGCTTCGAAACGCAATTTTACGGCCAAAGAAGTTGTTTCCAAATGGCGGGAGCTGGTCGGTGAAATCCCGGGCGCAGTCGAGCTCACCTTTTCCGCCGAGGCTGCCGCTGGGGGCAATGCTCTCGATATCGAACTCGTAGGCGAGAACCTCCAGGATCTCGAGGCTGCGACGGAAGACCTGAAGTCCGCCCTCAAAGAGTTTACCGGCGTTATCGACATTTCCGATTCCAATCTCGAAGGCAAACGCGAATTGAAGCTCGAGATTCTTCCCAGTGCGGAAGCTCTTGGGCTACGATTGGAAGATGTCGCTCGTCAGGTTCGCCAGGGATTCTACGGAGACGAGATTCAACGTCTCCAACGAGGAAAGAACGAAGTCAAAGTTTTCGTCCGCTATCCGAAGGAAGAGCGCAAATCGATAGCAGACCTTGAGAACATGAAAATCCGACTGCCGAATGGCAGCGAAGTTCCCTTTCCCGAGGTCGCTACCGCATCGCTCGGACGAGCTTATGCCAGTGTTCAGCGGACTGATCAGTTGCGAGCCGTGAAGGTAACTGCCGATGTCGACAAAACCCAGGGAGCCAACGCAAATGAGGTCGTCAGCGCCCTCATCTCAGGTGCCGAGGCAGAGTCCAAATCCGATTTGTGGAAGAAGAACATCAAGAATTACTTCCGCACTCTTCGAGGATTGCGGCCGACCAAGGAACTACCCAAGGGTGCCCTCGTCGAAATCGCGGAACGTTACCCCGGAATCAGCTACTCTTTCGAAGGGGAGCAGAAGGACCAGGCTCAATCGGTAAAAGAGATGGGCCAGAAAGCGTTAGTCGCTTTGCTAGGCATGTACGTGCTCATGGCTATCCCCCTGCGCTCTTACATCCAGCCCATGATTGTGATGTCGGTCATTCCATTCGGCCTTGTCGGTGCAGTCGCCGGACACATGGTAATGGGCTTTTCCCTCAGCATCATGAGCATGTGCGGAATCGTCGCTCTCGCGGGAGTTGTCGTAAACGACAGCCTCGTTCTCGTCGACTACGTGAACCGACATGTCAAAGATGGACAATCCCTTCATAACGCAGCCTGGGAAGCTGGAGCGGCGCGCTTTCGGCCGATTCTACTCACTTCGATGACCACCTTTGCCGGACTGACCCCGATGCTTCTGGAAACGGATATCCAGGCGAAGTTCCTCATCCCCATGGCAGTATCCCTCAGTTTCGGAATTCTTTTTGCGACGCTCATCACTTTAATTCTGGTACCCTGCATCTATCTCGTCCTCGAAGATATCAGCCAGCTTTTTGGCATGGACCGGACCAAGCACCTCAGGAAAGCCAGATAAGCGTTTGTCATCCACGAGAGAAGGCCCATACATTGCCACCCAGTGAGTTGGAATGAGTAGACGCGCGCGATGGCTATTGAGACGCCTGTTGCTTCAGATGAAGCAATTTGTCGGCGACAACTCGATTGAATTTTTTCCAATTCGAAGAGGCTTTCGCGGCTACAACGGAAGTTCCCTTCGATCTGATACCGCGTCCGGGATTAATGTCGCGCTTCTCGCCTTTCCACAAGGGATGGCCTACGCGGTCATCGCTGATCTGCCGATTCAATACGGAATCGTATCCGGAGCCGTCGCCGCGATTATCGCGCCGATGTTTGCCGGTTCGCGCCACACCATTCTCGGTCCGACCAACGCGACGGCGTTCATGCTGTTTGCCAGCTTCGCCACCTTCTCCGCTCCTGATCGACTTTTTTATCTTCCCCTGCTTGTGCTGATGATTGGGCTTCTCCTCACTGTTGGAGCACTTTTCCGAGTCGCAGAGCTGGTGCAATATGTGAGCCGCTCAGTAGTTGTGGGCTACATCACCGGGGCTGCCATTCTCATCATCGCCAACCAACTGCGCCACGTCCTCGGCGTCGAACTGCCAGCGGATTCCATCGCAAACCAGGGACCCAAGACATTCTTCACGATCCTGCAGGGAACTCTCGCCGAGATCCCTCACGCCCTGTGGCAACCCATAGTAATTTCTGTAGCGACTTTTCTTGTCTGGTTTTTCCTGAACCGAAAATTTGGGAAATTGCCTGTCTTCGCTCTCACCCTCGTCCTCTTTTCAACGGTCTACTACTTCCTTCATCGCCACGCCGGATGGGAACTGAAGACCTTCGAAGCCTTCGCCATCTCCGATCTGAAACCTCGCCTCCCCGAGATCAGCGCCCGTGGTTTTTTCTGGGACGTGAGTCATCTTATCGGCATTGCGTTCTCAATCGCCTTCCTTGCCTCTCTCGAAAATTCGGTCATGTCGAAGACGCTCGCGAGTCGCGTCGGAGATCGACCCGATGTGAATCAGGACATGCTCAGCGTTGGCATCGCCAATCTCGCCTCCTCGGTCACGGGCGGGATGCCTGCTTCAGGCTCGCTGACTCGATCCGCCCTGAATTTTTCCAGCGGCGCGAGGTCACGGCTCTCCAGCATCATCAGTGGAGTGCTCTGTATCGTGGGCCTGCTGCTCCTTGGAAATCTCATGGTTCATGTGCCCAAAGCGGTGTTGGCCACGCTCGTCGTCTGCATTGCGGCTTCTGTCATTAATCGCCACCAGATTCGAATCTCACTCTACTCCACTCCATCTGACGCAGCGGTTCTCATTACGACTTTTCTAGCCGCGCTGCTCATGCCACTGAATGTCGCGATCTTTCTCGGGGTTGGCATTTCCATCATGCTGTATCTGCGAGCCGCGAGCCGTCCCTACCTGACCGAATACGAATTCTCAGAGGAAGGCGAGTTGCGTGAAGCGGGAGAAAAACGCCAACGCCCACTTCCCGCGATCTCCATCGTCCACGTCGAGGGCGATCTCTTTTTCGGCGCGGCAGAGCTATTCCGAACACAGATTCAGAAAACCTCGCTCGATGAAGACCTGTGCGTCATCATTCTGCGCATGAAAAACGCTCGGCACCTCGATGCAACCAGCGTCGTGGCACTGGAGGAGCTTGTGCAATTTCTCAATACCCACGACCGACACGTCATCATCAGCGGTGCCAGCAAAGAGGTCTATCGTGTTTTGAAAAATGCCGGAACGGTTGATGTTGTCGGGAGGGAAAACATCTTTCTCAACAACGCCCGCAATCCGAATCTTTCTACACGCAACGCCCTCAAGCGGGCACAGGAACTACTCGGGACAAAAGAAGCCGACATCCGGATATTTTACGATCCTAACAAGAACACAAAATAGATCGAGTTTCAGCAAATCTTCATGCTTTCCCATGATTTTTTCGTTTGGAAAAATTCGAGTTCATTCGCGAGGCAGCAGGCCATTTTTTTCCATTCGTGTTCTCCGCGTATTCCTTTGAGAAAAATTCGGAACACCCTTGCCCGATCGACGGCTCGGCAGGGACGCCTCACCCTACCTGCCTTCTCTCCATTGAATGTTCCGACGTCTCTTGCGAATGCAGCTGGCTTCTCCTAAGCTTGGCCATGGAGATTCTTGTTCGAACGAGGGAGTGGCATTCGCTGCTGCTGGTTTCTCTTTTCTTTTTCCTTCCCCTCACCCAGGCTAAGGAATCTGACCTTACGCGAAAGATGGCGAAGGCGAAACTCCACCGGCACGACGGAAAGCGCTATCGCAAAGCAGAGTTGGAGAAGGCTCCAAAATACTTTCTCCTCTACTACTCCGCTTCGTGGTGAAGCCCCTGCAAAGCGAGTGCTCCACAGTTGGTGGAGAAATACCAATCCAAAATTGCTGACAATCCCGAGATCGTATGGATTCAGATCTCGCGGGACAATCGGGAAGGCGATGCATCCAAATGGGCAAAGGACGCAGGCCTCCCCTGGCTCACCGTCCTGCCCACTAATGTAGGCCGAAGTAAACTAATGGAATATCGGACGGTCGACGCGACCCCGGTTTACACGCTTCTCAACAACGAAGGGGCAGCTCTCGCCACGGGAGCCGAAGAAGTTTTCAGCAAACTCGCTGAACTCACGAAAACAGAAAGCGAGTAGTTCACTTTCCGCTGAAAGACTCCCCAGTCGGATCGTCAGATCGACTTGTAGGTCACCTTTTTCCCGTCCTGCCCGGTAGGACGATCATCAACGCGATCTGCGTTTCCTTCGGTAATATCATCCGCTTCGGAATTGAAGCGACGGGGAGCAGCGGAACGATGGCCCCGATCTTCTGCTTCATTGACGCGTAGCTGGCGACCTCCGACGGACTCACCATCGAGTGCTTCGATCGCACCGTTTCCCTTTTGCTCATCGGCCAACGTAACAAAGGCAAAACCGCGGGGCTTGCCCGTCTCACGATCAATCGGACGCACAAATTCGAGAATTGGCTCATAGGGTTCAAAGAGCGCTCTCAATTCAGGTTCCGTCGCGTCGTAAGATAAGTTACCAATAAACAATTTCATAAATTCTCCTTCAAACTATCCTTAGCGAAGGGGAAACACCAGCATCTTTCGGAAAAAATTCTATTCCCGCGTTCTCGACACAGAATCTGCCGTGTCCGGCAAATACATTTCGTCAAAACCTTCGTTTATTAGCAGGAAAACCTATGAAATCTCTGCTGACCCTTTCACTCTTATTCCTGCTTTCCCTCGCCTCGGCAGAGGACGGCTATCGCTCGCTGTTCAACGGTAAAGACCTCACCGGATGGGATGGGAATCCAGAACTCTGGTCCGTCAAAAATGGTGAAATCGTTGGGAAGACCAACGGCCCTGACCATCTGGAATACAACCAGTTCCTGATCTGGCGAGAGGGCACTCTGAAGAATTTCGAACTGAAGGTTAAGCTCAAGATTACGGGACAGAACAATTCCGGAATTCAATACCGCTCCAAGGAGATGCCCGAGGCCGGGAAGTGGGTTGTCGGAGGCTACCAGTGCGACGCACACTCCAATCCTCCCTACAACGCAATGATCTATCACGAGCGCGGCCGGGGGATCGTAGTCCAGAACGGCCAGAGCGTAGTCATGGATCCCGATGCCCGAAAATGGCTCGTCGCGGAGCGCGACCCCGTCGCAGTCGACATCACGAAGTGGCACGAATACACCATTATCGCCAAGGGCAACCACATCACCCACAAGCTCGACGACAAGCTCACGATCGAGCTACACGACTACGACGAGAAAGGTCGCTCACTCGAGGGGCTTCTCGCTTTCCAAGTTCATCGTGGACCTGCCATGGAAGTTCGGATCAAGGATGTCCGCCTCAAAGTTCTCGAAGACGGAGGGATCACTCCTTTTGCAAAAGCCGATCTACCCAACGACGCCCAGGAAATCATCAAGCCGAAGCCAGGCGGCAAAGGAAAAGCCAAGGCGAAGGCCAAAGCGAAGGCCAAAGCGAAAACTGCGACGAAAGCCAAGCCCAAGCCCAGAGGCAGACCGAAAGAGGTGGGCCCTGCCATTGGTCAAAACAAAGCAACACCGGTCGACCGCATCAAAGCCCTCGATGGGTTTAATGTGGAGCTTCTCTACTCCGTTCCCGGAGGCGCGCAAGGCTCCTGGGTCGCATTGGCTCCAGACAACAAAGGCAACATCTACGCCAGCGACCAATACGGCGACCTCTACCGCTTTCCAGCTCCCGCTCCGGGCAAAAAGCTCCAGCAGAAAGACGTCACGAAAGTTCCCGTCAACATTCGTGCGATCAACGGAATGATCTTCGCCGACGGCCACCTCTACGCAGGCGTGAACGACTACGAACAGAAAGCGACGAGTGGATTCTATCGTATTTCCGACACCGACAACGATGGCGAGCTCGACAAAGTGCAATTGCTACGTGCTTTT
>Ga0055584_100005658_pt1 | contig 12244 bp, 6 predicted proteins | sample OSDHelmetaG_FD_58716 | JGI IMG/M metagenome (GOLD analysis project Ga0055584, IMG submission 58716) | Pelagic marine sediment microbial communities from the LTER site Helgoland, North Sea, for post-phytoplankton bloom and carbon turnover... | ecosystem: Environmental > Aquatic > Marine >... | reverse complement strand
CGCACCAACGACGATCGAAGAGCCGGAACTCGTCTGAGTCCGATCCTGTTTCTATTCCAATCCTCGGGCCGCGACCTCTTCCTCATCGAGCCCGAGAAAATGTCCCAATTCGTGGAGGAAAGTGGTGCGCACCTCTTCTTTGAACGTGCACAGGTGTCGACCGGATGCGGCCCACAGATTCTCGACGAATAGAAAGATCCCCGGCGCTACGGGTATGCCGCATTCGTGTTCGGCCCAGGTCGACCCGAGAAACAATCCCAGTACGTCAGGTGCGATTCCGCTGGCAATCAGATCTGCAGCCGGCTTGTCATCATAAGTGAAGCAGATCATCGCAGCAGCATCCTGTAGCGGTCCGGGCAGAGAATCCATGATCTCAGACACCTCCTGCTGGGCGATCTCCGTGAGCCTGGCCAAGGAATCTGTCATTGGCTTGAATGACTGCCATGCGTCGGCAGATCGCGGCGTTTGACCTCCGACCAGGGATTGATTGTCTGGTCACCGCGATCCGACAGCAGCCATCGGCCCCAACGGGCATAGAAGCCGTCGCCCTTGGCATGTTCCAACCGCTGGCGAATCCTGGGCAGATCGCGCCCGTCGGTATTCACCAATGAACCCCGATCGTTGATGCGTTCACCGGCGATCTGCTCGGCCGCCTGAGGCAGCCAATCCGGCACTGGCACGGGGGGATTCAAGATCGGCCACACGCGAACAACCATGTCTTCCGTGGTCATCGCCAGCCATTGCCCGTCGGGACTGAGACGGGTGGTCTGGTGACGGTCCATGCGAGGGGTGCCGTAGATATGGTGATGCGGTGATGTAAAGGGTTCCGAGATCGGCTGGCCCGTGACGAGATCCCAGAGCTGGCAACGATGATTCATCGTGGTGCTCAGGAGCCGCAGATTGTCCTCCAAGACTTCGGCGTGCACCACGGCGGAGGGATGGAGCAGGGACATGCCCACCGGGTCGCCAGTACTGCTGTCCCAAATGCGGATCGTCCGGTCCATGGAAGCAGTGAAAACACGCCTGCCATCACGATCGAAGCCGGCATGCCGGATGAATGATCCATGCTCCAACGGTGCTTCCGAGATCTCTTCGCCGTAGATGCTCCAGATCCTGCCAAAGTTCATTGCGTGGGTCAGGATGCGCCCACCATCGGGACTGAAGGTTGCGCCAAAGATCGGATAACGACCGGTGAACCGAAACCCTTCCACCAGCAGTTCACCCGTTTCCGCATCCCACAGGCGCAAGGACCGGTCGATGCCGATAGTAAGAACTTTCTTCGCCTGCGCATCAAATTCGGCACGCGCCACCCGCGTTGGCACGTGAATTACAACTGGCTCAAAGGCCTCGTATCTCACTGGTTCGATCGTCACCTGTCCGCTGGCCCGGGCGATAAGCAGTCGCTGGCCATCGGCGCTCAGACGCATTGACACCGTCAAGTCTTCCTCACCCGGCAGCGTCCGAATCGGCAACCCATCAGGCAATGACCACACTTTGGTCTGGCCGGTAACTGTCGTGGTGATGAATTCGGGTACCTTGGGCGAAACCTCCAGCGCGATGACGCGTCCTTTGTGGATGATCGGCTCTCCGGCCAAGAGCCCCGATTTGGCGTGCCAGATACGGGTCTTTCCATCATCTGCCGAAGTGATTATGAAGCGTCCATCCGCACTGAACTGCACGAGTTGAACGCGGCCGTCATGCCGCATTGGCGGAGCCGTCAGGTTTCCCGGTCGAATGTCCCAAGCACGTGAAAACAAGGAGGTTCGCCCCCGGCCTCTGCCCCGGCCGCCGCCTCGGCCACTGCGCGAAAAAAGCATATTGCCGTCCCGGCTGAACTGGATGTCACGAACACTCAGATTGTGCGCCAGGGGTTCGGTCACCGGTTGGCCCGTGGACACATCCCAGACCCGGACCATTCGATTCGCCGAGGCCGTGGCCAACCGTTTGCCATCCGGACTGAAGCGCGCCGCAATGACCGGTCCCGAGTGTTTCAAGGGGGGCAGCAACAGGTCTCCGGATTCCAGGTCCCAGAGGCGCGCGGCGTCGTCCATCGCTCCGGTGGCCACCATGCGGTGATCTGGGCTCAAGGCGACGCTCCAGACAAATCCGTCGTGCTGCAGATCCATGATCGGATTCGTGGAGCCTTTCTCGAACACCAACGCAATGGTGTCGTCCGCGGGCGAAACGGAAACCTGATAGGGCCCATCGCTGGTCAAGGGCGCGATGATCTTCTCCACTTCGCCGGACTGGTTCGACCATTTCGCATGCAGAGGAAAATTGCGCTGGCTCAACGCGTAGACCAATCGCTGTGCGGCGAGCCGGTTGGAGGGATTGTTGCTCAGCAGATGGGCCAGGTTGGCCACCGCGGTGGGAGAACGTCCCTGTTCGAACATTTCTTCCGCCTGCCGCAAACCCATCTGGTTGAGAATGGCGGTGACCTGGGCCGCCGCGCGCTCCGCCTTGCTCTGCGCCAGCTCGGCGTTCTTGCGGGCGGTGGCTTCGGAAGCCGCGCTCTCGTCCGCCCGCCAGGCCTGGTGACGGGCGTTTATCCATGAATAGACCATGAAGGACAGAATCACGGTCGCCCATACGGCGGAGCGGATAAGTCCCTGTCGATAGGCCCGTCGCTGGCGTCGCACCTCCGCGTCCGGAAGATTTTGCGCCACCCATTTGCGATTGAATACGCGTTGATAGATGGGGCTGCGTACCCAGAGCAAACCATTCTCTTCCCGCACGATGCCGGACAGGCGCAGCACGCCGATCAGCACATTGCTGGGATCGTCGGGAACTGATTTTAGCCGCAAGACATTGTCGTAGAGAGCAAGCAGTTCATAGCGATCCACCTCGCTGCGCAACATGCGCTCGCGGACGAACACAAGGTTGTCGTTCTTTTCAGCGGCACGTTCATCGAGGAACAGGGTCCGGCAGAGGGCATCGACATTTGATACGCTGGAAATGTCCTCCCGTTCGACGAGCGATCGGCAAAAGAGCTGCGTCAGGTAGGGCTGTCCATTGGTCCAGAACATCACGCGTTCGAGAAAGGGCCGGGCCTGTTCCCGCGTGAACCGGGACTCCAAACCAATCAACAGACCTTCGGCTTCCGACGGGGCGAAATCGCGCAGCTCAATCCGCCGCCCGATGTTGAACGGAGTGGTACGCGTGTCACGGATGAGATCGGATGGGGTCGCCACTCCCAACAGACAAAACGTAAGTCGGGACAGGTCGGCTTCCGCGCTTCGACGATTGTGGAACTCCCGGATGGCGGCAAAAAACTCGTCGGTGGAAAACGGCAGGCTGCGGACCGCGTCAATTTCATCGACGAAGATCACCACACCTTTCTCCGCCGCTGCCGACGTCATCACCACTTCGCGGATGGCGGCAAACCATCGCTGGGCCGGCCCCAGCTTCTGATGGTCGTCCCAGAAATCTTCCAATTCATCTTCCAGATCGAGCTGGCTGCCCGCGCGTTCCAACAGTCCGGTGTACCACTGTTCCACCGTGAGGTTCTGACCGATGGCAGTGAGATCGAGCACTGCCACCGCACGTCCTTCCGAGCGCAGTCGGCGGACGGTTCGCACCATCAGCGACGATTTGCCCATCTGGCGCGAGGTCAGTACATAGCAGAAGTCGCCAGCGATCAGCCCTTCATGAAGTTCCCCATCCGCGCGCCGCTCGACGTAACACTCGGCATCCGGGCGCAAAGTGCCGCCGGTGACGAAGAAGGATGGCGCAGGATTGCTCAATTCGGTGGGGGGGCGTTGGTTATCGCAGGTGCCGCCGCAGATATTGGCGGTATAGTTGGCAGCGCGGCAGGACCTCGTTCGGTGAATTGCCACGGACGACACCGGCACTGCGAAGCCGATAGAAACTCTCTTGGTCCGGGCAGGGCTTCCCTTCCAGCACGCCGCGCATCACTTCCAGCAAGGGTTGGTCCTGGGCGAGCAACATCAGGATTCGTCGCAGGTGATCACCGAAGATGCCATCGTCCTGATCGGCGGTCTCGAAGAGATGATCAGCCGTCACCATGGAGTCGGTTGCCAGTTCGTGAAGCGCGCGGCGTATGAGATAGGGATGTCCACCCACGAGTTTCACCAGTCTCCCGATCGCTTCCGAATCCTTCAGCGGACTGCGATAGCGGCGGTTCATCTCCGCGACCTGCATGGAAGTAAAATCATTGACCTCCAGTCGGGTGCCCACGTTGAACGGCGACTGGTTCATATCCGTGATAAAGAGATGCGCCTCGGTGGCATAGGCAATTGTCAGCGTGAGCTTTGACCAGGGTCCGGTGGGATCGAGAGCCCGATCGTTGTGCCAGGAACGAAAAAGCCCGAATACTTCGCTGCCGAAATCATAGCCGAACAGACGATCGACCTCGTCAAAGGCCCACACAAAATGCCCGTCGATGTGCTTCAACACCTCGCGCTTCAGATAGCGCTCAAAATTAGCGTTCGCACCGCGACTTTCCTTCCACGTTTCGGAGGGAAGCACGTCCAGATCGAGCTGGTCGGCCAACGATTCGCAAAGAGTCAGGTAGAGACTGTTGGCGGAAGTGAGATTGCTGCCGCTGAGTTTCTGCAGGTCATTGGAGGCTGCGACATATCCCTCTTCGCGGGCGATTGCCAGGCCGCGCGCCAGCAGCGAGGTCTTGCCCATCTGCCGAGCACCCTTGATGAGCACGATGCTGTCGCGTTGCAGCATGGCCGTGCGCAGATCGTCGTCAATCGGGCGGGCGAGATAGAACTTGGAGTTCAGCGGTACGGCGCCCCCCACCGATTCCAAGGCCGATGGCACGGTGAAGGTCGTTTCCGACTCTTCGGCCGCAGGCTCCGGCTTCGGGGCGGGAGCAAGTTTGCTGGTGAGCCGTTCGCCCTTCTCGGGAATCACCTCGGTTAGCGACTTGGGCTCCGGCAGGTGCTGCAGACCGTAGAGCAGCTCGGCAATCAGGCCTTCGGTCGCGTATTCACCGTCCCAGAGAATGTACTGCAATGGGTCCAGCACCCCGGCCAGCGGATCTGGCAACGGCCCGGTGTAGTTCACCCGCACCGGAAGAATCACCGGTCGGCCATTGGTCGCCTCGGCGACGTCGTTGGCATGGGCAATTTCGAAACCGAGCATCTCGCTGAGAATCGCGGCTTCCGAGATCAGGGGGATCACGGCATCGGCTTCGCGGATCTGTTCCTCGATCTGCTTTGCCCATTCCACGCCGACCTCGAGGTGGCGGTCGATGAACACATCAACGCCCTCATTCTTGAGCGCTTCTTCGAGCAGCACCAACAGCTGCTCATCCGGCTCGGCGTTTCGTTTGTAGAGAATGGCCACGCGCTTGGCGGTGGCGGATCCGGCTTCGGCTTCCATTTCGGGGATTAACATATTTGCTTTCCGCTCAGTGGCAAACAATTGCCGCGACGGAAAGTTAACACGGCGACATTACGGGCAGATGATCAGGTCACATATTACCTGCCCAATTCTCAGTCTTCCGTGCGTGTTGTCACTTCCTGAAAAGGAGCTTCAGGCCAGAGCAACGAGATGGTCGCAAACACTCCGTGGGCCGTATAGTCGTTCTGACCGCCGGCGGTGGGCTCATCGAACTGGTTGAACCCGTATTCCGCCGCCAGCCGAATATCGCGTTTCAGCTTTCTCGTCACACCGGCGCGCAATCCGTGCAAGGTGTAGTCCGTACCGGCCAACACCTGAGCCGTGGCGATCGGTTGACCAAAGTCAGCCTTGGAAAAGGAATAGGAACACGCGAGATCAGTCCGATCGTTCAGGAGGAAACCGACGTGACCGTAGACGCTGTAGGTCTGACCTTTCCAGGGGGCGACCGAGGTGATGCCGTTGGCGGCACTGATGGTTCTCGAATCCGTGAAGGAGGCGTTCGCAGCAAATCGCCAACGATGATTGGGCATGAGGGTGTTCCCGAAGCTGACGGTATGACTGTCGCTGTTCGATGTATCGAGTTCGCCTCCCCCGCCCGCGTTCGAAGCAGCGGTGTCCGTGGACACACGGTATTTTCCACTCGTGAGCTGGTAGGTGAGATTGGCCCGCCACCAACGTTTCAGGCGGGCAGTAATGCGGGCCCGGACTTCATCGGCCTCCTCATCCCACCAACGAATGAATCCGGGCATCGCGGTCGCCAACGGACCGGCTCCGCTCAGCATGAGCTGATTGTTCTGATATCCGGTCTCCTTCGCGTGGTGGCGCAGGCGCGTGGAGAACGCCCAACCAGGCTTCGGACTCCACCGCATGCCCAGGTTCAGATCGTACTCCGACGCATCGCCATCGGTACGCTGTAGAAACGACGGATTCTTGGTGGCAAATGGGGCAATGCCGGCATCACCGCCAATCTGCTGTTCATTGATACCCTGAGCTTCCTGGCGCAGCCGGAGATCTGAGGAAATCACCACCGAATCGATGCCAGTGTAGCGCATGGTCAACGCTTCCGTGGTGATGCGTTCATCGCGGGAGGCGTTCAACAGAATCGGTACAGGCGTGACGGCACCACCAAAGATGTAGCCGATGTCCGTGGCCCCGGCGCTTTGCCGTCGATTCCACTCTGCCTGAATCACTGGCGAGATCGTGAAATCGCTCCACGGTCCAAAAAGCGAGCTGATGCTGAATGCGTGGGTCTGGCTCTTGTTCAGAATCGAATTTGCCTGCCAACGCGGTTCTGGAAATCCACCGCCAATTCCGGTCGTGGTTACACCGAGTGCACTGTCACCCCGCAGATTGGAATAGTGATATCCGGCAGCCGCAAACCAATCGTCCCGAATCTGTCGCTCCAGACGCAAAGTGTTGGCCCCGACATATTGATCCGTCCGACTGGAAGCGGTGCTCGGACTCGTCGGGCCGTTCAATACGTCTCCCGTCATCACGTGTTCGTTGTCGGTTGCATAAAACTCGAAACGAAGTTCGTCGTGAATTTCAATGCCTCGCCAATCGTGACGGACATCGAGTGTGATCCGGTGAACATCCTCGTTGATCCTCTTGAACGAAGGCGCGATGCCGATCCCGCTGCTCAAACCCCAGGTCAGCATCGACTTGGAACCGTCCTTGTAACTGTATTCGTATCCGAGAATGGCACTGGGACCATCCGCAGGCGTCAGCCCGAGTTCGATCCAGGTCTTGCCCAGTTCGAGCTCCAGATCACGCGTCAAGGAGTCGGGAATTGCGACGCCCGGTTGAAAGCCACCGGTGGTGTCGTAGAACCGTTTCCATTGGCGAGCGCCAGTCCGGACGAAACCGTGACCGTCTTCATGCAATGTCAGCCGGACCTCGTAGTCCTCCTGTCCGGCAATCGCATGGCCTGCAACCGAGAATGACGTGTCCGCCGAATAGTTCTTCTGGATCGAGAACCGGGCGAGTCCACCGACAACGCCATCCTTCATTCCCGTCTGTTCCGAAAAACGTCGTTCACTGCCTTCCACCCAGACTGCGCGAAGGGAGGGTGCCATGGAAAAATGGATCCGGGTATCCGTTGCGCTTCCGCTCCAGACTGCGCCGGCGTTGATCCAATGCCGCAGCCGATCGATCTCCGTGGCGGATAATTTGTCGCCCTTGCCGATGGGCGGCATCTCCATGTCCTCTTCCCCGTGGGTGACGTAGCGCAGGAGGGAGCTTTCATCCGCCTGGCCGACGATGATGGCCGCGCCGATGTCGCCGCCGCGCAGGGCGTCTTCGCGATTGTCGAGACGGTAGCCGGACTTGGGTTTCTTGGGACCGTGACAACGGACGCAGGATTTCTCGAAGATGGGTTGGATGTCCGTGGCGAAATCAATCGCCGCGGCATTTGCTCCACTCCATGCCAATGCCGTCAGGCAGGCCAGTAGTGAATGGAGTGATGGCTTCATGACAAGGGATCAGAATCTCAATCGATGATCCACGTTGGAACCATGCACGGCCGAATGGCAGCCACTGGTCCAGCAGGTGCCGAGCGCGATTCGGCCACCATGTTCGACATTGCCTATAAAGAGCGCCCCACCAGGACCCTGTCGTTGCGCGTGACACTTGAGGCAGAGATTGGCGTCACGATTGACCAGGAGCTTCTGGTTGATAGATCCGTGCGGCGAATGGCAACTCGTGCAGCCTTCCCGCAGGGCTTCGTGTTCGAACACGAACCGTCGGGCCTGTTCCTGGTGGCACTCCGCACAATTCTCACCCTGGAGATGCAAGGCCAGGTTCCCGGCGGGTTTGCGAATCTCTCGACCGTGCGGATCGTGACAATCCACACAGTTCATTTTCCCTTCCGGCACGAAATGATGATACGGCATCCTAAATTCCGCGTGGGTCTGCAGATGGCAGTCGAAGCACGTGGCCGGATCCTTGCCGGGATTCACGATGAATTTGTCGAAGCCCTGCCCACCGGACGCGACATGTCGACTGCCCGGTCCATGGCAGGATTCGCAGCCGGTCTCGCCCGTCATCTTTTTCGATTTCGAATGAAATTGTCCGTGTGGACTGGCCGCGAAAACCCGCGTGTAGTCGGAATGGCAATCCACACAGGCGGCATTGCCGACGAACGTTGCGCCATCGACTGACGGCGGCGCGATGGCCGTGGGGGTAAGGGTGGAACAGGATGACCAAAGCAGCGCTCCTCCAAGCGAAAGCGTGGTTGCCAACAGACCGATTCCCCATCGGCGTTTCGCTGCGAACATTCGCGGATGGTGGTTTGGGGAACCGGTGAACGCAAGCTATCGGTGATTCTGCTTTGTGCCTGTCGCTCAGACCGAAACGACGACGCCTTCGAGTGAACCCACGTTGCAACTCGCGGCTCGCTTGCCTAGCTCGTGGTTCCGCCCAACTTCAGGACCGTTTCGAACTCGGCTTTGGTCATCGGCTGCACTGAGAGTCTTGAGTTCTTCAGCAGCACCATCTCGCTGAGTTTCTTCTCCGCCTTGATCACATCGAGCGTCACCGGTTGCTTCACGGCCTTGACGGGTTTCAGATCGACGCAGGACCAGTCACCTTCCTTGGCGGTCGGATCGGGGTAATGTTCGCGTGCCACCTTCGCGATGCCAACCACCTGTTTTTCGCTGACGCTGTGATAGAAGAGCAGCAGGTCGCCTTTCTTCATGGCCCGCAGGTTGTTGCGCGCCTGGTAATTGCGAACGCCATCCCACTCACAACCCTTGTCCTTCACAAAATCAGACCACGAATAGGTCGAAGGTTCCTGCTTCACCAACCAGAATTGTCTCGCGCTCGGCATGGCGGAATGGAACGGCTCGGCGCGCGCAAAGCCAAGCTACAATTCACCGAATGCGCCTCGCCCGGGAGCACACCGAGACCCGGCTACTCAGGATCGTAGGCGATGACCAGCTCGGGGGAGTGGCGGCTCTCGCGAGAACCGTAGCGAATGCCGTCAGTCGAAGTGGGGCGCAGCAGGATGGTGATTTCATCGTTCTCGAACGACATCGCCAACTGGCGTTCGATCGAGGCTTTTTCCCCCACCTTGCCGATCTTGCCGATGCGACGCGTCGGCGCAGGCCGGTTCTGGTAGGTGATCTTCTTTTCGTCCCAGTCATTGGGTGCCAGGTAAACATTACCGGCATCGCGACTGCCCGGGCCCAGGCATTTGAGGTGCAGCATGGCGGCAATCGGTTTGCCGGGGATTTCGGGTAGACGGAACTTCAGATAGATCATGCTGTATGACTCGTCCTGCATGGCACTGGCACCGCCATCCATGCTGATGGAGGAGTAGGTGCCTTCATTGCGCTCGGGATACTTGAGGGAAACGCGGCTGTCAGCGACCGGCTTGACCGCAACGACAGGTTTGTCGACCGGCCAACCGGGGGAATAGCGAAGCGAGACGGGACGCGGCTTGTTCGAATCGCCTTTGCGGATCAGCTCCAAGCCACTGAGAATGGGCGCGCGCTTGCCGTCCTTGGGTTTCAGATTCAGCTCGAGCCAATCGAAGATGTCGACATTCGCGATTTCCTTCACCACGGCGCGATGCGTGGCACCGGCCGTCTTGATGACATCAAAATCCTCCACCAGAACTTTCTCCTGCAGGGCGATGTCAAACCGACGGCTGCCGGCTTCAACCTCATCCAGTTCGGCGAAGTGCAGGCGCACGTCGTAGACACCGGGCTTGTCGTTGCGCCCAATCACGGGCACGCCCACCTGGGTTACTCCTTCGTAGCCGGAGGAGTGAATCCAAGGGGTGGCAGTAGAGGCGATCTTGTGAGTCTCGGTCAGACGTTGATACGTCGTCGGACGAATACCCTCGACTTCCAGGTCCAGGGGGAGATCGAGCGGCCGGGTCTTGCTGGATGAATTCGGGCGCGGGTAGGCAAGCCACAGGTTCCCGCTGCCATCACGGCGATCGCCGGGAGCGCCGAAGTTGACGTTCAGGCGTGATATCGGAAGGCCCGGACCAGGAGTGTGAAAAATGGTCCAGGCGCGATCCTCGGCAACAGGTTCCATGGTCACCGTCGACTGGATCGCGAACAGGCATTGGCAACCGGCGCTGGCCTCGGGCATGTGAACCAAACCGTTGGCGGGAATCATGTTGATCGTGCACCCCGTTCGCATACCGGCGAAGTGAGCCGTGCCACTGTCGTTCTTCACGTCGTAATAGGCGGTCGATCCGCTGCGAAAAAACAGCAGATTCTCAGTGGCGGAGACGTGGCCGCAGTGATGTCCTGACCGGATGAATTGCCAGGGGGAATCTTCACCGGTCATCGGATGTTTGCGGGTCTTCTGCTTCCCGGTGTAGAGATCGAAAGACCATGGTTCAGCGATGACTTCGTCGCCCTTGATCAGAGGGCGAATCCGGTAGTTTGCCTCCTTGGACCAGATCTCCTTTCCGGTGACGGCATCCACGGCCTTGAGTTTGCGGTCCTTGAATTCGCCACTGAGAAACTGGTCCCAGTAATGACCATTCCCGCTGGCACCGGCGAACATCAGCAGGCCGTTGTGATACATCGTCATCAACTCGCCGGCCCCGCGACTGATACCCGTGCAATCCGTAAGATCGAGTACTTCGGACCAGACCTGTTTGCCCGTCTCCAGCTCCAAGGCAACGGCCAGGCGGCGATCCGCGTTCTTCAGCTTGGCTTCGGCCTGCTTGCGAGCTTCGCCTGTGAGATTCTTCAGGTGCGAGACATCCTGTTTCAGACTCCGCTCCAACTGCTCAGCCGTCATGCGGCTATCGACGAGAAACACCCGCCAATCACCGAGGGCGATGGTCATTTGGGCGATCTTGTCACCTTTGTAAGTCCACAGGTGTTTGCCACTCACGATGTCGTACGCGAACACGGCCCGCGAATGACGGCTGTTGGCAGGCAACAGCGATTCCGTGACGCTGCCGACCAGCACGCTTTCGTTCAGCCCCAGATAACTCCAGGAACTGGACCGGGACTGCAGCGCCTTCGGAATTTCGTAGACGTTCAGGCGCTTCCCGGTGGCCGGATCGAAGCGGATGCATTCGGATTGGGTGGCAATGAAGACACCCCGTTCGTCGACCACGAGATTGCCGGGAATGGAGCGCGTGCGATAGCGGCTCTTGCCATCGTAGGAAGCTTCCCAAAGTTTGGTGCCGTTGTAAGCGTCGTAGGCCAGCAACACGTTTTCTCCGATGATGAAGATGCGACCGTCCATCGAAACCGGAGGAGTACCTTGTGAGTGACGATTGATCATCTGCGTGGGACCAGGATCGCCGTACCAAAGCACGGCGAGCGGCGCGGTCAAACGGGTCTCATCACTGAAACCGGTGTTACCGGATGTGCCGTACTGGTGCGTCCATTTGCCAGCTCCCGGAAGGCCACCTCGGGTGACAGTCGCCCATCGGCCATCGGTTGTGACCGATCCCAGATTGAGGTCAGCAAGCCATTCTTTTGCATCATCCAGAACGACCCGGCCACCCAGCGGGCGAACCATGCGGGCAACGTCATTTGCGCGCGCCGGTATCTTTTCGTGCTCCGTGACAACCACGTTGGCGAAATAGTTGGGAAGCTGATCGATGTTGCCATGTACAACGTGGATGCGGTTGCCGTAGTTCCCGGTCTTCGCGAGTTTGTTGCGCACGCTCTGCACCACCTTTTCGTCGGAATCGATGGCGATGATTTTCATTCCGGTGCGAGTGGCCAGTTCCCAGGCGATCCGGCCGGTCTTCAGTCCGAGTACCAAGGCGTAGCCGCGCTTGCCCGGAAGTTTTGGCATGATCGCGTCAATCTTCTGACGCATTTGTTTCTCAGTGGCGGGATCTGCGTCAGCGAATTCGGTGCGTCCGGAAGTTTCGTCACCCTGA
>Ga0055584_100005657_pt1 | contig 12245 bp, 13 predicted proteins | sample OSDHelmetaG_FD_58716 | JGI IMG/M metagenome (GOLD analysis project Ga0055584, IMG submission 58716) | Pelagic marine sediment microbial communities from the LTER site Helgoland, North Sea, for post-phytoplankton bloom and carbon turnover... | ecosystem: Environmental > Aquatic > Marine >... | reverse complement strand
TTTTTTGCTCTGGAACCAGAAAGGAACCGATACCGGCTCCCTTCTGTTCGCCCGCATGGCGGCCTCCTACAAGAACTGATCCCAGTAGGGGTTTTCGCCGAAACGATCTGCCAGGAAATCGATGAATGTGCGTGCCCGTTGGGACAAATAGCGGTTTTGTGGGTATACCGCATAGGCGCTGCGCCGGGGTGGGCAATAGTCTTGCAGCACCATCACCAGGTCGCCTGCCGCAACGGCTTGCCAGGCGATAAATGAAGGCGTCAGGATGATGCCATGTCCGGCAATCGCCATATCCCGCAAAAAGTCTCCGTTATTTGCCATCACATGCGAAATGGTGTGGATGACCTGTTCCCTGCCCTGCTTATCCGACAGCTTCATCAATGAGCCCTGGCCGATATCGTATTGCAGCACCCGGTGATTTTTAAGATCGTTGGGGCTTTGCGGAATACCGTTTTTTTCCAGATAGTCCGGGCTGGCGCACAACAACAGGCGGATAGGGCAGATACGCCTGGCTTGCAGGCTGGAGTCTTTGAGCTCCGTGATACGAATGGCCATATCAACGCCCTGCTCCACCAGGTCGACCTGGCGGTCGGCGAAATCTATATTGAACTTCAGCCCCGGGTGCTCGCGCATGAAGGCATCGATGGCCGGAGACAGATGGCACAAGCCAAAAGAAAGGGGCGCGGCCAGGCGCAAAGTTCCTTCCAGTGACGCTTCGGCATCGCCGGTACGGCCATCCAACTCGGCGACATCCCCGATCAGTTTCACCGCCCCTTGGTAGAACGCCTGACCGGCTTCGGTCAGGCTGGACCGGCGCGTGGTGCGGTTCAGCAGTCGCACGCCAAGCCGGGTTTCCAGTTCATGCAGGCGCCGGCTGACACCCGACTTGGCCATGTCGAGTTGCTCGGCCGCCCGTGTAATGCTGCCTGCCTCCACCACGCGCACGAAATTGTGCATTTCTTCCAGCTGACCCATTTGTTCTCTTTTTCGGAACGATGATTTGCAATTATTACTGTTTTTAGCCTTTCCAACAACAATTAAGCTGTAAACCAGACATCGAATGACGGAGAAATGACATGAATATGGATCAGCCCGAAAACTCTGTCCGCGAATTGGTCGAGGCGACAGCAGGGCAACCGGCCACCGATGGTGACGGGGTCAGGATGACCCGCATCATAGGTACTCAGGAACTCAATATGCTGGATCCGTTCCTGTTGCTGGACGCTTTTGAATCAGACCAACCCCAGGACTACATAGGCGGCTTTCCCAGCCACCCCCACAGGGGCTTTGAAACAGTCACATATCTTCTGGCGGGCCGCATGCGGCACAAGGACAGCGCAGGAAATGAGGGCGTGATCGAGCCAGGTGGCGTGCAGTGGATGACCGCCGGGCGCGGCATCGTTCATTCCGAAATGCCTGAACAGGAAAACGGTTTGTTGATGGGTTTCCAGTTGTGGGTCAACCTGCCGGCTCAGGCCAAGATGTCCGAGCCTGGCTACCAGGAATTCCCGCCCTCTGAAACGCCGCTGGAGTTGCGTGAAAACGGCACCGAAATTCGGGTGATTTCGGGTGTGACCAGCCGGGGAACAACGGGGGTGGTGAAGAACAACTACGTCAATCCTACCTACATGGATGTCAGTCTGCCTGCAGGCGCCACATTTGAACAGGCCGTCGGTTTGGATGACAACACGTTCCTGTTCGTGATCGATGGCGAACTCGGGGTAGGCGGGCAGGGCACGAGCCTGGGCCGCAGAACGCTGGGCATTCTTGGCAATGGCAGCCATGTAAACGTCACGGCACCAACGCAGGCCAGCCGTTTTTTGCTGGTCTCAGGCCGACCAATCAATGAACCTGTAGCGCGAGGTGGGCCCTTTGTGATGAACACGAAGGAAGAGATCATGCAGGCATTCGACGACTACAAGCACAACCGGTTCTGAGGAACCACCTGGAGTGTGAGATGGGACTTTTAGTACACGGAAAATGGGTAGACCGCTGGTACAACACCGAGGGACACGAAGGACACTTTGTGCGCAAGGCGGCGCAGTTTCGCAACTGGGTCACCGCAGACGGCAGCCCCGGCCCCAGCGGGCGGGGCGGCTTCAGGGCAGAAGCAGGACGCTATCACCTGTATGTTTCGCTGGCCTGCCCCTGGGCCAACCGTACGTTGATCTTCCGCCACATCAAAGGCCTGGAGGAAATGATCAGCCTGTCGGTTGTGCACTGGACCATGGGCCACCAGGGTTGGACATTTGAGCCAGGCGAGGGCGTGATTCCTGACCCACTGCACAATGCGCATTACCTGCACGAGGTCTACACCGGCGCCGATCCTGATTATTCCGGCCGTGTCACCGTTCCGATTTTGTGGGACAAGAAGACCGAAACCATTGTTTCCAACGAATCATCGGAAATCATTCGCATGTTCAACAGCGCTTTTGACGGGATCGGCGCCCTGCCTGGCGATTACCATCCGCAGGAATGGCAGGAGGAAATTGACGAAATCAATGCCCGAATTTACAGCAATGTGAACAATGGCGTGTACAAGGCCGGCTTTGCGACCACCCAGGAAGCCTATGAAGAAGCCGTATTTCCTCTGTTCGAAACACTGGATTGGCTGGAAGACCGGCTTTTGACGCGACGCTACCTGATGGGTGATCGACTGAGTGAGGCGGATTGGCGCCTGTTCACCACCCTGGTTCGCTTCGATCCGGTCTACGTCGGCCACTTCAAGTGTAACATTCGGCGCCTGACAGACTATCCGAACCTATGGGCCTACACCCGCGACCTGTATCAGCATGAAGGGGTAGCGGATACCATCAATATGCACCATATCAAGGATCACTATTACGGCAGTCACGAAACCATCAACCCGACCGGCGTGGTGCCCGTCGGCCCGGAACTGAATCTGAACGAACCCCACGGCCGGGTGTAGGAGCACCCGAGGGCATAAACGAGCCTCGCTCGCGATTTTCTATTGCGACTTCGCGGGCAATGCCCGCTCTCACAGAAAGGCTGGTTGCTGCAGCTCAGGACTTGATTGGGATCAGGATTTCGTTGCGCCGCATGAACCAGGGTGTGAAAGGCGCATTGTAACGGGCCCAGACCGGTTCACCTGCTACTTCCAACTGGTTTTGTGCGATCCAGGCCTGCAATTTCTCCAAGTGCTCTAGATAGTTTTTTTCGCTCCATAAGCCGGAATAGCGGATGGCGGCCGCCCGGTATTTTGGAATTTGCCGCAAGATCACCGTGGGATCATCCGGCTGGGGAATGGTGTCCATGGTGTAGCTTGCCGGCATCATGAAGCTGATGGCCCAGCCTTCCGAGGCGGCGCGCTGTCCGACCGGGGAGGTCATGGCTATTTTTTCAGATTGTTTTTCCTGCTGCGATACAGGGGCCGTCATCGCTATTTTGTCGCGCCCCGTATTGTCCCCCGAAATATACTTGAACAGTTTCCTGAAGGCCTGGCTGCCGGCCTCCTCGAAATCCTCGTTTACTAATGTTTCAGCGACAATTGAGGGTGCATATTCCCGGATTTCAATTTTGTCATCTACACGGATGACTGTATATTTTGCTTCTTCGACGGCCATTGCGGTTCCCGGTGTACAGACCATCAGTACGACGGTCAATATGCAGGTGATTTTCAGTATATTCAACATGGAATTTGTGTCCTTTACAAGGTTCTAAAAGTGTCGCGAATCATAAGCCCAGTGCAAGAGAGCCTGGCGCTGCCTGGGGCGGCAAAGCAGATCTCCCTTCACGCAGTTTTTTCGTATTTGTGCAATTTGACGAGTCATCACCTTCCACCGCGCTATCTGACGCAGTATGATTTTTTTGGCATTTGGAAGCCAAGCAACTATGCTTTACAGCAATAACATAGATAAAGAGCCAACCCTTGTCATTTTTTAATGAACTGAAGCGCAGAAACGTCTTTAAAGTAGGCATTGGCTACGTGCTTATTGCCTGGTTGGTTGCGCAGGTTTTGCAGTTGGTGTTTGAAAGCTTTGGCACACCGGACTGGGTCATAAAAACCGTGCTGGTGCTATTGGCAACCGGGTTTCCTTTTGCCCTGTTTTTTGCCTGGGCATATGAAATGACACCCGAGGGCCTGAAACGTGAACACGAGCTGGACCGAGCGCAACCCCTGACCCCGCAAACGATTAAGAAACTCCAAGGCAGCAGTACAAAGACCAGAGAATTGAAATCAATGATATACAAGAGTCGTTGTAAAGATTTGGTCAACTGGGATTTGGTGAACTCGATTCTTGCCAGCAGTACGCGGAATAACCCCAAAAATGGAATAACTGGGGTGCTGGTAGCAACGGAAACCCACTTTCTCCAGGTATTGGAGGGTGAGTTCGAAGCCCTGAATGCCACCTTTGAACGGATCGTCCGCGATACACGTCACGATACGGTCCAATTGATAAGTTTCACCGAGATAGAAGAGCGGAAATTTGGGGAATGGGCCATGCACGGTATTGGCCTGTTCGATCTCAACCAGGAGTTGGGAATCAGGCTGTGCGAAAAGTTTGGTGAAGATAACGGCATCCCTCGTTTACCCTCCACAGCGGGTGGAGTCATGGAATTTCTGAACATAGTGATACCTGAAAAACAGCCCAAACAGGCTGCTGAGTAGGAAAGCTCGGACCTGCCCCGACCAAACTGCATCCCGCGCTCTACTTCACGGCGGCCCTCATATCACAAGTGATTTCAGTGGTGGCTCCTATGGATATTGTCCAAGAGTAGTTTATTGTGATTATTTGCCAGCAAGTGCGCTAAATTTGCGCCATTTTCCAATGTGATCAGGGCAGATGCTCCTTCTGCATCATTCCACCTGGATTTCTTCTCTTTATAACCGCGATTGAGCACGCGTACTCCTCCATCTTCCCGCAAACAATGGCTCAATCGATCGGATGAGAAGTTGAAATGGGCCTTCAATTTTGTCGACAAGCATGAAACCAGGTTGCCTTATTGCAGAAGGAGGCAAAGTACCGGCCCCAGGCACTGGACGCCCCCGATAGACCGGCCCGAATTCATTCAGAGGCAGCCAGTGTTCGACGTGGCCCAACAGTTCACTCTTTTGCATGATTCAAATCCCTCTTGAATCATAAGCCCAGTGCAGAAGTGCCTGACGCTGCCTTGGGCGACATAGAAGGTCACCTTTCATGCAGTTCTTTTTTATCTGTGCGATGTGCCGGGTCATTGCCTTCCATCGGCGGATCTGGCGCTCATCGTCATCACAACGACGACCCTGGTAATACCGGCAGTACCATTGAAACCAGCCGCGCGGATCATCCGGCCAGATCCAGCCTTTTTCGATCCAGTAAGACAAGGGTTTTGATGCCTTGATTTCAAAAAAATTCAGGTGATAATTGGCCCGGGTCGGGCTTAGCTTGGCCTGATCAAACCACTCAGCCGGAAACTCATCGCGACAGTCCGTCAGGTATTTTCCACCGAAAACGCCCATTTTCAGCATTTGCGAAGGCGTGAGTTCCGGTCTGAAGTCGGGGTGGAAATTGCACGCGGGCGGCTCTGTCAGGAAGTATTCATAAGCACATTGCATTTTGTCTTTAACGATGATTTTTACTGGCTCCATTGCAGCATTCCACTCACCCGCGTGATGTCTTTATACCCATGGGTTCTTTTACACCAACGCCATGCGATTATTCGGTTTGGCGAACACTATCTGGACGTCGGATATCGCCCGTTCCAGGAAAGCTCCCTCGCAGTAGCACAGATAGTATTCCCACATTCGGATAAAGGTTTCGGAAAAACCCTGGCGGCGCACGTCCTCTATATTTGCGAAAAAATTATTCCGCCATTGGCGCAGCGTTGCAGCGTAATGCAAGCCGATATCTTCCAGATTAAGCAGCCGCATATCGGTCACACGGGCCGTAACATCCGTCATCACCGCCGATGAAGGCAGACCGCTGCCCGGAAATATGTAGCGTTGAATGAAATCAACAGATTTACGGTACTCATCGTAACGCTGGTCAGCAATCGTGATGGCCTGAATCAGCATGGCGCCATCCGGCTTCAATAATTCACTGCACTTGCTGAAAAATGCTGGATAAAGATCGCTGTCAATGGCTTCGATCATTTCGATCGACACCAGTTTGTCGTACTGTCCTTCCAGGTCACGAAAATCATCAAGCAATACCGTAATCCGCTCCTGCAACCCGGCTTCAGCAACCCGTTCACAGGCCTTGACATATTGTTCCCTGGAAATCGTGGTCGTGGTAACCCGGCAGCCATATTTAGTCACCGCATGCAGGGCGAATCCGCCCCAGCCGGTGCCAATTTCCATCACATGATCGTCCGGCTTCAACTGCAGCTGAGCGCAAATATGGTCCAACCGGGCCCGTTGCGCTTCATGCAGAGACATTCCGGGCTCTGGAAAGATGGCCGAGGAGTACATCATTGTTTCATCCAGCCACAGGGCAAAAAAGTCATTACCCAGGTCATAGTGAGCCGAAATGTTGCGGCGCGCGCCCTCGCGCGTATTTCGATTTACCCAGTGGAATAGTTTTTGCAGGGGCGCGGTCAATCGCGCGCTACCTGACTCCATGCCATCCAGCACATCGCGGTTACGCAAGAGCAAGCGGACCAGAGCAACCAGGTCATCGCATTGCCAGTAAGCCTGCATGTAGGCTTCACCTGCTCCGATAGAGCCGCCAAATGCAATTTCGCTGTAAAAACGGGGATCAAGCACCTGAATATGAACACCGGTATCTGCAGGCCCGGCCGCGCCAAAATTATAGTCCTCACCATTGTCGCTCAGTCGCAACCCTCCGGTTTGAAGCCGCTCCAATTGAGCCAGAACGGCGCGTTTAGCGAAGCGATCCAAAATGTGGGGTCTGGGTGTGCCGGCCAGGTGACGGGAGGAAGATAAGGAGACTGATTTCATGGGGCTTCATCCAATACTGTCTGATTTTTCGTGGGATGATTCTGCACCACAGCGCCCTTGAGCCACAGTTTAAGCGCTTCGAAGTGGATTGCCGTGATGATTTTGAGTGTCATTAACGGGTAGGAAACCAAAACACCCGCCAGCGCACGTGACGTGATCTCTTTGCGGTGCAGCACGAGGGTCGCATCAAATATTTTTTGACCCTCTCTCGCATTTTCCATGTGAACGGTCAGCAAATCACCAGGCGTATTGAAACGCCAGTCATAATCGACATCCATTTCCATGAAAGGTGAAACATGCATTTCTTTTTCAGGAAAGTAGCGTTTGGTGCCGTTCGTGCCTTTGTTGAGGCTTTGTGACAGCACATAACAATGGCGCTCTCCCCAGGGCGTGTTGTTCACTTCCGCCACAATCGTTTCCAGTTTCGTATCATCTTCATTGAAACAATAGTAGAAACTGACCGGATTGAAAACATAGCCGAAGTAACTCAAGTGCGTCAACAGGCGAACAGGGCCGCAGGGGCGCTGACCCGTCTCCCTGAAAACCAGGTTTCTGATCTCCTCATCCAGTGGAATCGCAGGGTCTCCAAAATGATCACTGCGCCGAAAACGGGCCAGGGCGGATCGTTTTGTGGACCAGAACCAGCGACCGCGAAACAATTGAGGCAGTTCAGCCAGGTCCAGATACATCATAAACATGCGATAGCTGAAGCCATGATCGACCGGAGTCGTTCGCCGATGTCTAACCTGTCCGCAATAAATACTGCTGTTCATGGTTCCTGAACTCATAGTAAGGCAAATCTTCCCGGAAGTGCTCCAGAGCATTGATCGCGCTGAGCACACCATCCTCATGAAACCCATAACGCCAGTAGGCACCGCAGAAATAGGTGCGGCGTGCGCCGTTGATATCACGATGACGCTTTTGCGCCGCCACCGCTCTTTCCGTGAAGATCGGGTGTGAATAGTTGATCACCCGGATTATCTTTTCCGGATCGATTGCCTGCCGGTGATTGAGCGTGACACAGAACTGCATTGGCGCCTGCAGGTTCTGGAGAATATTCATGTTGTAGGTGAGCGTGACCCGGCCTTCGGCTATCGCCGCATGTGCGGGTATATGGTAATTCCATGCGGCCCAGGCCAGGCGGCGACGTGGCATTAAAGATGCATCGGTGTGCAAAACTGCTTCGTTTTTCTGGTACTCGATGGCACCCAGGACGGCTCGCTCCTGCGGCGTAGGATCAGCCAGCATACGCAGTGCCTGATCGCTATGGCATGCAAGGAATACCTGGTCGTAGCGCTCCACACCTGCCCCTTTAGCCTTGATTTCAATATGTTCGGGATGGCGGCGGATCCACTGCACCGGCGAATTCAGTCGAATTCGATCCCGGTGACCGGCGACCAGTTTCTCAACATAGCTATTTGATCCACCCTTGATAACACGCCAGGCAGGCCGGTCATCAACGCTGAGTAATCCATGGTTGTGGAAGAATCGGACGAAAAAACCGGCCGGGACGGCTCCCATGCCATCCGGTGCGGAAGACCAGATCGCTGCGCCCATCGGGACAATGTAGTGGTCGACGAATTCTCTGGAGTAGCCGTTTTTATGCAGGTAATCACCTAAAGTGATCGTGTTACCCGGCTCGTTCAACAGTGCCGGGGCTTCTCGGTTAAAGCGCATGATGTCGCGCAACATGCGGTAAAAGGAGGGTCGTAAAAGATTCTTTCGCTGTGCGAACAGCGCATTAAGGGAAGCACCGTTGTATTCAAGTCCGTTGCGCTCATTACGCACGCTGAAACTCATATTGCTGTCTTGTGACTCAACGCCCAGTTCATCCAGTAAGGCGATAAAATTGGGGTACGTCGCATTGTTGAATACGATGAACCCGGTATCCACTGCCCAGCGCTTTCCACCTGCCATCACGTCAACGGTGTTGGTATGACCTCCGATTCGACTGTCGGCTTCGTAAACCGTTATGTCGTGTTCGGTTGCCAGTCGGAAGGCGGCCAGGTTCCCGGCGATGCCGGTTCCGATCACCGCAATTTTCTGACGCCCGGTTTTGATCGTTCCATTCATCTCACTGCTCCGGCCACCGTTGGGGCACTTTCTGCAAGAGGCCGACGTCATAACCCGATTCACGTACGTGCGACACCAGGCGCTGGTAGTCGCTATCGGTGATATTTGGCTCACGCGCCATCACCCACACATAATCACGCTTATCACGGCTGATAACAGTCTGTGAATAGTCTTCTGCCAGGTAGGTGATGCGGTAATCCCCTTTGAAAGGCCATATGAACTGCATCTTCCATTGCGCATTGGTCTGACGATCTACTACATAGCCGCGTGGTGTATAGCGCTTCTCGGGGCCGTCAAAAGAGTCCTTTCGAAAAGTGAATGTCGTTGCCACGGTCCCGTCTGTGTCCAGCCGGTATGACTCGACGGCATTATGAGCACCCTTTTCAATGAAAGTGGGAATGTTGGCAATCACGTACCAGTCCCCCATGAAACGATCCAGGTCCACGTGGTCAACTGTCTTCAGCGATGGCTGACTGGAGCTGCAGGCCGACACAAACAGGGCGCCTGACAGCGAAATAATGTGAGTTTTACTTAACATGAACGATCATCCTTCATATGCAGATTCAGAGCAATTCGTAACGAAGCTTGCGCCCGCCTTCGGTTTCACTTTCCAGAGCCAGCCATTGCCTGTCCATGGAGTACCAGAGGTCCAGGTTGAGCGCGCCGGCCGCCAGGCGATAGCGATAGGAAGGACGCTTCTCTCCCCGGACCTCCAGTTCTTCAAAAAGGGGTGGAGAAATCTGAACGTCGAGATATTCACCATTTTGTGTGTTCAGTAAGCGGTCCTGTTTCAGAAATGAGGGGTTCCAGTAGGCGAAACTCATCACGCACTCCGGAAGAGTTGCTTCACCGCCGCTGCCTCCCAGCTCGAATTCACCGCCTATACGGCGGCCGTTTACTGCGTAAGGCTCGCCATTTACATCCGTGCGGGAATCGATGCTTTGCAGGCAGTTTCCTACCCAGGTTTCCCTGTTTACATGCTCATAGCCATACAGCTTCACAAACAACAATTTATATTCAAAACTGGCCTCACTATGAAGTTGACTCATGTCTCCATTCTGCGCCAGGAAGAAGTTGTGGTAGCCGATTTCCTTGTCATCCAGCCAGACCCGGAAACGCCAGGAATCGCCTGATTTCGGGTCTGCTGCAGCTCCAAGCTGCCGCCCGGATTCTTCCGCCAGGGAAGCGCCGGAAATCAACAGAAACAGGCAGGAGCTGATAAGTCTCGAGTAAACCGGGCCGAAGCGCCATGACCCGAAACGTGCCATCACGCGAAGAAAATTCCTATTGTGAGGTGATTCATCATGTTTCTTTTTCATCATTGACTCCGGATCTTGATTCAGTTTCTTTACCGGGGGGAAAGCTTTGGCCTTCCCGGAATAAACGCGTTGGTATTTCTGGTGTATTCGAGATATCCGGGTCGGCGGTCTCGAATATCTTTTTCGAGCATCACCACACCGGAAACACGTAAGAGCAGAAAGCTCATCAACACGGGCGAAATAATGCTCCACCAGGCTCCTGCAGACAGTGCGATCAGGTAAAAGCCCCACCAGAGGGTTGCTTCGCCGAAGTAATTCGGATGACGCGAATAACGCCACAAGCCACTGTCGAGAACCTGCCCACGGCTGTTCGACTGCCGTCGGAATCGTGTGAGTTGATGGTCACCCACTACTTGAAAAAACATGCCAGTCAGCCACAGGGCTACCCCGGCGTAATCGAGTGGTCCGAGAGCCGTCTTTCCGCTGACAGCCGCGAGAGCAGGCAGGCAAACCACCCAGGCCAGAAAAGCCTGTAACAGGAAAACGATATACAGGCTCTTGAAGCGGAAGTTCGGCTCGTTGTCGCGACGAATCGCCTGGTATCGCCGATCCTCGGGCTGACCGTGGTTGCGAATCGAAATATGAAGCGACAATCGCAGTGCCCACGCCGCCAGCATGATCAGAACAGGCAGGCTGCGCGGACCGCCAGGGTCAGCTATGGCAAGATAGACCAGCAGGCACAACAACATCATCAGTGACCACAGACTGTCCACAATAGCGACATTTCCGCGCAGGAGGCTGTACACCCAGGCCAATACGGCAAACAGTACAGCGCATGCAAGGGCGATCAGGCTGGCCGACAGGTCAAACACGGTTGGATACACGCCAATCAGAATGAATATAGTCGAGCGGGCTCGCCTTGGGATCGTTGTCAAAACGATCCGCCAGGAAAACCAGCAGGGGCATGGCCAGGCCCCAGGCAATCGCCAGCGCCACCAGGGCAAAAAATGGATCATTGAACGAAATGGCACCCAGTTTCTGGCCTGCCAGATAGCTCAACGGACCGCCAAAGGCGCCCATCAAGACCGCCAGTGCCGGACGGCCCCGCATCCATTTCATGGAAACATTCAGGGTGGTAGCAAACAGGGGCCACATGGTGATGATCCAATAAGGCGCGAATCCTGCCACCACGATTCCATTGGGATAGGCTACCCAGCCGCTGGCCACCAGAAGACTGTCGAGCACCAAACCTGCCAGCATCGCTGACAGAAGGAGCTTCAGTTCGCTCCTGGGTCGGACGCTCAGCGACAAATGGAGTGTGACAACTGCCAATACGGCGATGGGCCCAATCCAGGGCATGCCTTTGGCGGCGCCCAGGACAGTGGCAAACCAGCCAAACTGAAAAGCGAAAAAGTTGAGTAAAAGTTTCACGCCTTGCCCTCGCAGTGATCGCTTACGCGTCCGAAAAGATAGTGACTGACATACCATTCCTGGCCGTCAGCATGGCCAAACAACTCAGCGCAGGCCATAAAGAAGATCCGCCAACGTTGAAACCATTGCTCGGCAGCGGCTTCGCCATAGGTTTGTGACAGAATGGGCAGGATGCTCTGTTTACGGGAATCCATATTCGACAGCCAGGAATTGGCGGTTTTCTCATAGTGCCTGCCATCCCAGCGGTCACGCCGCAACAGCGTCAGGTGCTGCTGGAATCGAAGGGGCAGTTCGTCGCTGGGCATGATGCCGCCGGAAAAGAAATGCCGCCCCATCCAATCGGAAGGCCCCTCATCAACGAATTCATAGGCACAACTGCGATGGCAGAAAATATGCATGAAGAAACGGCCATCCGGCTTGAGCCAGGCATTGATTCTTTCGAACAACGCCTGGTAGTTACGCATATGTTCGAACATTTCTACCGAGACGATGCGATCATACTGCCGCCCGGGTTGAAAATCATTCATGTCAGCCGTTCGTACATCGATGTTGTTCAGGCCCCTTTGGCTTGCCATTCGGCG
>Ga0055584_100005656_pt1 | contig 12250 bp, 11 predicted proteins | sample OSDHelmetaG_FD_58716 | JGI IMG/M metagenome (GOLD analysis project Ga0055584, IMG submission 58716) | Pelagic marine sediment microbial communities from the LTER site Helgoland, North Sea, for post-phytoplankton bloom and carbon turnover... | ecosystem: Environmental > Aquatic > Marine >... | reverse complement strand
GGTTAGAGCAACGGACTCATAATCCGCAGGTTCGGGGTTCAAGTCCCTGTGGGCCCACATATGAGCAGTCATTCATACATAGCAAATCCAAGAAATAAAGATATTTTTATTAATATCAACGGGGAATTGTTTCATAGAAGTGAAGCAAAAATCTCTGTTTTTGATAGCGGTTTTTTGCTAGGAGATGGCGTTTGGGAGGGTATTCGCCTCCATAAATCAAAGCTAGTTTTTATTGAAGATCACCTGGATAGATTATTTGCAAGCGCCAAAGGTATTTCATTAGATATTAACTACTCAAAACAAAATATAATTGATGAAATAAATAAGGTATTAACTAAAAATGATATGAATGATAATATCCATATTCGTTTGATCGTATCAAGAGGTGATAAAATCACTCCTTATCAAAATCCTCATGCAAATGTAGGGCCAATTAATCTCGTTATTATTCCTGAATATAAAAAAACAAATCCACGCACATATATAAATGGCATAAGTATTGGCAGAGTACCCAATGTTAGGCCTAATGATAGCATACTGAGCCCCCATTATAATACTCTTAGTAAATTAAATTGTATTTTAGCGAGTATAGAAGCAAATAAGCTTGGATATGATGAAGGGATTATGAATGACATGAATGGTAATATTAGTACATGTAACTCTACTAATCTATTTTTTATTAAAAATAATACCGTATGGACTTCCACTGGAGAATACTGTTTAAACGGGATTACAAGAGCAAAAGCTATTTTAATATGTAATAAAAATAATATTCCTTGTTCTGAAACTAATTTTACATTTGAAGACATTAAAAATTGCAATGAAGCTTTTGTAACAGGTACGTTTGCAGGTATTATTCCGGTTTCAGAATTAGAAGGCAGAAAGTTAAAATCGACTAATCCCGATTCCTTAGTTAATAAAATTAGATTTTTATATAATCAAAAAATCCAGGAATATATAGACTAGTATGAGAATTGCTTGTTGGTCAGGACCAAGAAATATATCTACGGCTCTTATGAGATCTTGGTCATCTAGAGACGATTCATATGTTTCAGATGAACCCTTTTATGCTTATTACCTTAAAGAGCAGCACTTAAAACATCCAATGTATAAAGAAATTATTGAACATTACTCTAACACATATGATGAAGTAGTTGCAAGTCTTATTTCTGAAATACCAAACGATAAAGAACATTGGTATCAGAAGCATATGGCCCACCATTTAATAGATTTAAACAATATTGATTGGATCACCCATTTTGAAAACTGTATTTTAATTCGCCATCCTAAAAGTGTAATAAATTCCTATATTAAAAAAAATACTCTTAATAATATAGATGAACTTGGATATCCCCAGCAATATAAGATTATGAAATATTTAGATGGTGTTGGCAAAAAATTTATAGTTATTGACTCAGATATATTACTTGATAATCCTGAAAAAATACTATCGCAATGGTGCAAAGGCATTAATCTAAAATTTGATAATTCAATGTTAAGTTGGAAAAAAGGAAATCATCCTCAAGATGGTATATGGTGGAAGCATTGGTATGATAGCGTAATTAATACAACTCATTTTCAAAAATTTTCTATAAATAGAAAAGAGTTAGATAAAAAATACCAATCGATTTATGATGAAGCCTTAGAATATTATAAAAAATTGTATTATTTTGCAGAACAATGAATTTATTATTAAAGCTTTGGAAACAACCTTATTGGATAAAATGGATAGTCTATTTTGCTATTGCTTACATACTCTTTGCAATAAAAGAAGCGTTTGCTATAGCTCTATGGTTTTTATTTTGCATTCTTTTGTATTACATTATTTTTGCTAAAAATATTTTTACAACAAATACTTATTATGAAAAAAAAAAATAAATTTATTATTTTTATGGCAATTGTGGGTTTATCATATTCAATTATTGCATTATTAGCTAATTATCAAATTAACTCTAAGGAGAACAAATCAAGGCCTCACGGTTCTCAAACAGATATACCAGAATTAACACGCAATAATTATTTAATGGGATTCTTAAATGAAAATCGCTCTTCATATAGAGTTTCTTTTTATGATATTAACATTGATTTTGATATTGAAAATAAATTTATCAATGGCCATGTAACAATTAAGGCAGAGAGTCTAAATGATTTAAATAAACTGCAAATTGACTTAGCTCAAAATTTAAATATTATAAAAGTGTCAAGTAGAAATGAAGATTTAACTTTTACAAGAGAACTTGATGCAGTACTAATTGAATTTCCATATGATATTAGCAAAAATAATATCTTTGATTTTACAGTTTATTATGAAGGAATACCTCAAAATGCAGATAACCCTCCTTGGGCCGGAGGATTTACCTGGTCAAAAGACAAAGATGGACGGGATTGGGTTGCTGTTTCATGTGAAGGTGAAGGCGCTAGAATTTGGTGGCCAAATAAAGATCATATAACAGCTGAAGGCGATAGTGTAAGAATGGCATATACTGTTCCTTCTAGTATGGTTGCTGTTGGAAACGGAAATTTAAGGAGTGTTGAAAATAATGGTGATAAAACTACTTATGAGTGGTTTGTAAATAACCCTATCAATAATTATAACATTTCTGTACAGATTGGAAATTATGTTGCTGTTAAAGATACGATTGTTAAAGATACTACAATCCATGAAATGAATCATTATGTATTAGATTATAATGAGGAACTGGCTTTAAACTATTTTAAACAGTCAAAGGAAGTTATTCGTTTTTATGAAAAATATTTTGGTGATTATCAATGGTACGAAGATGGTTATAAATTAATTGAGGTTCCGTATTTGGGAATGGAGCATCAATCAGCTGTTACATATGGTAACGGATTTAGTCTCCACAATGGAGTGCGAAGCAAAAGCTGGCCAATGTATGGGGTTATTGATCCACTTATAATTCATGAAACTGGTCATGAGTGGTTTGGTAATAGCGTTACAGCAATTGATCCTACACATATTTGGATTCATGAAGGACTTCAAGTTTATTCTGAAGCAATTTATTTTGAAGATAAATTTAAAAGCTATGAAGTAGGAGTTCATTATTTAAATAGTATTAAAAATAGAATTGTAAATGAGATACCAATAGTTGGAAATGAAAATGAAAACCATTGGGCCTTACATGGTGATACATACATGAAAGGTGCATGGATAATGCACACATTGAGAAGTGTAATAAAAAATGATAAAATTTGGTTTGAAATTTTAAAAGAATTTATGACTGAAAATGCAAAAAAATTTGTTAGCACTAAAGATTTTTTTAATAAAGTGGAGCAAAAAACTGATACGGACTATTGGTATTTTGCTGAACAATACTTCTATAGCCCCAATCAGCCTGAGCTTGAGTATTTTCAAACAGATTCACAATTCTCATATCGATGGAATAATGTAAATGATAATTTTAATATGCCGATAGACTTACTAGTTAATGGAAAAGAAAAAAGAATAAAACCTACTAAAATTTATCAATCAATTAATATAAATAAACACTCTCAAATTGAAATAATGGATTGGAAATTCTATGTTGAGCCTAAAAAAACTAAATAAAAATATTTCATTTATACATATTATTATTTTACTATGTTTAAATAATCCGTTAAAGAGTCAGAGCTTATCTATTGAAACAGGATTACACTATTTTGAAAATCAAAAATATACCTGGTTCAATAAGCACAATAACTTCGGAATGCCTTTAAATAATTTTTTATCAAAAATTACTTTAACTAATTCCCAAAAAAAATACTTCCTTAAAATTGGTTTATCTTTAATTGATAGTGAAATTTATTTTCAAGAAAGTTTTATAAAAATTAATTATAAAAATTTTGACTTTAAATTTGGTAGATATTATCGCGACTTTAGCGAATATTTAAATAATGATTTAAGCTCAGGTCATATGCTTATAAGTAATAATGCTCAACCGTTACCCAAAATAGGATTAATTAAAAAAATTATGCCAAACAATAAAAACTATGCATTTGATTTTGGACTATCACACTCGTTTCTTGACAGAAATGATTACTATTTGAAAAGACCTTATCTGCACGAAAAATTTATTTATCTTCAAATGCCTTTAAATAGTGATAGCTCTATAAAAATTGGTTTTGTGCATGAAGCGATTTGGGGAGGGAAAACTTTAGTCGAAGCAGAGTCGACTGGATCGTCTCTAAAAGATTTTTTAAAAGTATTTATATCCTCTGATGGTCCCATGATAGAAGGAACAAAACATGCCAACGCTCTTGGAAATCATTTGGGTATATGGGATTTTCTTTATATTAAAAAAAGTAAAGACAGAGATTTAAAAATGTATTATCAACATTTTTTTGAAGACACAAGTGGCTTACGCTTTCACAATGGCACGGATGGTTTGTGGGGATTAGAGATTGAAAATCATGTTAAAAATTTTGATTTACTTTTTGAGATATTAACCACTACAAATCAAAATCTTGATTCTGACTACCTTAGAGAAGGATATTATAATCATTCAACATACGCTAAAGGTTGGAGTTACAAAAATTACATAATTGGCAATCCACATATAAATAATAAAGAAATTATTCCTTTGGATGTAATGCATATAGGATTAGAAAAAAAATTTAATAATAATCTTACATTGAAATTATTATCTTCAAGACGAATTGATCAAAATAATTCATTGGTATATAAAATATCGTTCAAAAAAAAATTTAAACAAAAATTTGAAGTGATTGGAGGGCTATCTAATATGTCAAAGAATCAGGTTTTTGATTTTGGCTTTAACTATCAACACGTTTTTTAATAATTCTTTTCAATAATTTCACAAAGGATATGGCCTATTAAAATATGCATTTCCTGTATTCTTTGGGTGTCTTTAGATGGAACTTTAATATTTATATCTGCATAAATATCTACCTCTCCTGGCTTTTGACCAGTTAAAGAAATAACTGAAATATTATTTTTTGAAGCATACTCAACTGCTTTAATAATATTTTTAGAATTTCCACTGGTTGAAAGAGAAACTAAAACATCTCTTTTGTTTGCTAGTGCAATAAGCTGCCGTTTATAAATATTGCTAAAATCATCATCATTGCTCCATGCAGTAATGAAAGACGTGTCTGTATTTAAACAGATTGATGCAAATGGATTAATTTTTTTTGAATACATTCCTCCAGTCAGTTCTGCTGATAAATGATTTGCTTGGGAGGCACTCCCTCCATTCCCAATCCAGAAAATTTTTCCCTTTTTTTTCAGATGATATAAAAGTGTTTTTGATGCAGCATCTATACTATTTAAAATATTAGAATCAAAAGCATCGAGTGTTTGCTTATGCGACTCCAAAGATTGTGATATTATATTACTCATTCAATGTAAGATAAGAAATTATTCATTCTCAAGCCACTGCTGAAATACTATAACCTGCCACAGGTGTGCATGCCAATCAGCTTTTCCACTTAAATGCTCACTAAGTTTCTTATTAACATCTAAATGGTTAATCAAGCCCTGTTCTTCAATTTTTGTTGAATTTAATAAATCGCAGCTCCAATCTTTTAACTCTCCCGATATCCAACTAGACATTGGAACACCAAATCCCATTTTGGGTCTATCTATTAAATCGTAGGGTAAATATTTGCCTAAGGATTTTTTTAGAAAGTTTTTAGGTTCATTGTGCTGTTTTATTGAACTAGGAAGCGACAAAGAATACTCTACTACATCTCTGTCAAGAAGCGGTACTCTTGTTTCAAGACTATTTGCCATTGCGGCCCTATCCACTTTAACCAAAATATCATCAGGTAAATAACTATGTGCATCAAATGACATCATATGTGAAGCAAAACTTTCTTTATGTGTGTGTAAATAATTTTTTTCTCCAAAAGAGGAATCCTCACTATTGTTATTTAACACAAAATTATTCGGCTCTGTCCATTTTGAAATGAGATATTTATATAATGCCATATCAGATGAACACTCTAATAGAAATCTGGATTTATTAATAAGTTTTCCTATAGATTTTCTATCCTTATTAAATTCTTTTATTAAATAAGATGCCCAAAAAAATGTGATATTTAAAAAAATTTCAGGGGTCTTTGAAATTAAGATAGATATTAATTTTCTTAAATTTGGAGGTAGATACTTTAATTTTTTCCATATTTTAATAGCAAAATAATACCTACTATAACCAAAAAATAATTCATCTCCTCCATCGCCTGATAGACTTACAGAAACATTTTTTTTTGCTAGATTAGATACCAAGTAGGTTGGAATTTGGGATGAATCTGCAAAAGGTTCACAATAAATATTAGGTATTTTAGGAATAACTTTTAATGCTTCACTTTCAGATATATACAGCTCAGTATGATCTGTTCCTAAAAAAGAAGCTACATTTTTTGCATGTTGAGCTTCATTAAATTTTTTATCTTGAAACCCTATAGTAAAAGTTTTAATTGGTTTTGAGGATATTTTTTGCATTATTGAAGAGACTAAAGAAGAGTCAATTCCACCAGATAAAAATGCTCCTAATGGAACATCTGAAATCATTTGATTTTCTATTGCTTTTGTTAAAATTAAATCAAATTGCTCTAAAGCTTCTTGTTCAGATATATTTTCTTTTAAACCTCTTAAATCATTGAATTTTTCATTATAAGACCAATATTGGTAGGGTGTAAATTTATAATCCTTATTGTCTATTAAATCTTCATATTTAATTGTGAGATATGAGCCTGGGAGCAATTTATTAATTTTACGATAAATTGACATCGGTGCTGGTATGTATCCATAAGCAAAATATTTAGACAAAGCATTCTTGTCTATAAAGTTTTCAAATTTTGGGTGAGCTTTTAAAGCTTTAATCTCAGAAGCAAACATTAAAACATTTTCATGTAAACCGTAATAGAGAGGTTTTTCACCCATTCTATCTCTGCATAGTACAAGTACTCTTTTTTTATTATCCCATAGTGCAAATGCAAACATGCCATTTACCTTTTTGAGTGTAGCATTTATTCCAAATTTTTCGATATGCTCAATCAACACTTCTGTATCAGACTCTCCTCGAAGTTTAACATTGATATTTTTACGAAGTTTTTGATAATTATATATTTCTCCATTAAATATAATTACATACCTTTTTGAGTGTGATTCAAATGGTTGTGAGCCGTTATCACTTAAATCAATAATTGATAATCGTCTGTGACCGAAAAAAACTCCTAGATCATTTTTTGACCAGAATCCACATCCATCTGGTCCTCTATGTTGTAACGAATTGGTCATATGACGAATAATCGTTTCACTATTATTACTTTGTTTAAAATCTATAAATCCAGCAATTCCGCACATATCACTTAAAGACCTATTTCTTTCTTATATCCTGGCATCCAATCTTCTATAATTTGTTTTGGCTCCCAACCCAATAACTTCTTTGCCAACGTATTATCAGCTAAGGTCTCTTTGGGTTCGATTACTGGATCTATATAAATTTTTTCTCTGCCCATCATATCAGCTATTTGATTTATTGACCTGTTATCACCATTACCAATATTTATGACCTCACCCTTACCAACATTTTTTGATTTCGATGCTAAGATATTTGCATTTACAACATCTCCAACATACGTAAAATCTCTTCTTTGTTCACCGTCACCTCTAATTGTCATAGGTTGGCCGCTTAGAAGTTGGCTTGCAAAAATTCCTATAACCAATGCATAAGCACCATCTAAATTTTGTCTTTCACCATACACATTAAAATATCTTAAACACACTGTTTCAATCCCATAAACATGTGAGAAAACTTTGCATATAACTTCACCATAGTATTTCTGTGCGCCATACGGTGAGAGCGGGTTTATTGGCATTGTTTCTACTAAAGGCATAGTTTTAGAATCCCCATATGCTGACGAAGATGCGCTATAAACTAATCTCTTTACTTTTGCATCAGCTGCACATTTTAAAATATTTAATACACCAATAGTGTTGTTCATCTCATATTCAATTGGTTTTTGAATTGAAGGCTGAACCCTGGCTTTTGCAGCAAGCAAAAATACAGTGTCTGCATTTCTCATTATTGAGATTAGCTTTTCAGAGCTGGCAATGTCGCTCATATCAATCTCAAAAACTATTGCTTTTGGATTAATATTCGCCTTTTTCCCAGTTGAAAAATTATCAATAACAGAAACCTCGTGTCCTTTTTTTATTAGGTTATCAACTAAGTTGCTACCTATAAATCCTGCTCCACCCACAACAATATACTTCATTGTACAATCCCTTTTTCTTTAATTTTTTCTTTTAATTCATAAATACTTATTGTAGAAGTTCCTCTCTTTGACACCGAAATACTTCCAGCCAAATTTGCTACTTTTGAAGCATAAGTCAAGTTATTTGTTAAAGCATATGTTAGAGTTAATGCTGAAATAACAGAGTCGCCAGCACCTGTTACATCTGCTCCTATAACAGCATGACCATCAATATGAAAAACTATATCCTTCCCGATTAGTGAAATTCCTTTTTCTCCTCTTGTTAGGACTATAAAATCCAGACTATATTGACTTATTAAATCGTAGCAAGCATTCTCTATTGACTTTTCAGAATCTAGTATTAAACCCGTTGCTTTCTCTAGCTCTTTTATATTTGGTGTTAGAGATGTTGCATTTCTATATAATTTAAAATCATTTTTTTTGGGGTCTATCATAACAGGACAGTCAAAGTGATCAATTATTTGAGGAATGTTATTTTCATTTAATACTCCTTTATTGTAGTCTGACAAAATAATTGCGTCATATTTTTTTTTAATTTTTTTAATTTTTTTTGTAATCTTATGTGATATTCCATTTTCTATTTTTTTTTCATTATCAAATCTAAAAATGTGCTTTTTCTCAAGAAAAAATCTTTCTTTATGTGTTGATGGTGAAAAATTATTTATTAAAATTTGACAGGTAGATATGTCTTTTGACTCTAACATTTTTAATATCTCTTCACCAATAATATCATCTCCAACAACTCCTATTAAATCAATACTATTTGCCCCTAAGGCTTTTAAATTGGCAGCAACGTTTGCTGCGCCACCAAGAGTTGAAAATCTTTTAATTGGAGTTAATACTGGAACATTTTTGTCTTCCGGAGAAAATCTCTTTGACAATGTAAAAGTAAATGTATCTAACATAATATCTCCAATTACCAGTATATTAAGTTTAGAAAAATTCACTCTGCTTTCCCCTGATTCTTTATTAACTCTTGTTTTGTTTTAAGCAAATTATTATCAATTAAAAAATTTTTAGTGGTAAAATTAAAATTGTTATCAAAATCATAAACCAAGGGAACGCCGGTAGGAATTTCAACGTCTACAATTTTTTCTGATGATAGATTCTCAATTATTTTTACAATGGCCCTCAGTGAATTACTATGAGCTACAATTAAGTAATTCTTTTCATTTGATAGTTTATTTGAAAAATTACTCCAAAAAGGATTTATCCTACAAATAACATCTTTTAGGCTTTCACCTGCAGGAAGTTTTTTATTTCTTAAACTTTTAAATATACTATTATTTTGAGGGTGATGTTTATCATTTTCATTTACTAAAGGAGGAGGTATATCAAAACTTCTTCTCCATAAATGAACCTGTTCTTCCCCATACCTTTTAGCAGTTTCACTTTTATTTAAACCTTGGAGCTTGCCATAATGTCGTTCATTTAGTCTCCAGTGTTTTATAATTTTTGAAGGCGGAAAATTAATCACATTAGCAACAATACGCGCTGTATCAACAGATCTTTTTAAAATTGATGAATATATTACATCAACTTTAATATTTTTTTTGAGAATTTGTTTACCAGAATATTCAGCTTCAATTTTGCCTAAACTAGTTAATTTAACATCCGTCCAACCTGTAAATCTATTTTCAAGATTCCACTGACTTTCGCCGTGTCGCAAAAGAATTATTTTCATATTAATTATTATTTATAACAACAATGATAGCGGCAATATTGGCTATTACGGTCGCTAAATCTGCAAAAAACGATGTTACATTAAATTCATCGGGGTTAGGGTCTACTGGTACAAAAATTGTATCTCCTTGTACGAGTCTGATTCCTTTAAATCTTAAAAAACGAGATTTTTTAATTTCTCCATTTGCTTTTTTTACAAAAATTCTTTTATTCAATGTATATGGCATAGTGCCTCCAGCCAGTTCAATGGCATCATTCATTGACATATTTTTTTTATAAACAATCAAGCCAGGATTATAAACGTTTCCTTCAACTCTTACAAAATCAACCTTTGGCAAAATTTTAACTACTGCATTTTTAGACAATTTATAATCTCGATTAATATTATAAACAGGAGATGATTCAATTGTTGTTGCCCCCAAAGAATCAACTGTTGTATTTTCAATTAACAAAGTAATGTTGTTTATATCTGCGCTAGGCGTCAGTCCTCCTGCATCCCCAATTAAATCACTTAAAGTCATATTTTCTTTAAGTGGATATGTACCTTGATAATTTACTTCGCCTTCGACTCTTACTGTTCCCTCTTCATTATATCTAGTATTTTCATATACAAAAATTTTATCATCTGCTTTCAATGGAAATTTGTCACCTTGTTTGTAACTTGCAATAATCTCTTCTCCATAATAGGAATCAACTGTCTTTCTAAGAATAATAATCTTATCTTGATTTATTGAGTTTAAGTATATAGGGTCGTTAAAACCTCCGGCTAAATCTAAAACATCTTTTAAGCTCATATTGTTGGCAGGAAAATATCCCCTTATTTTTGTTCTACCAAAAACTTCAACAGTGCTTTGAACCTCCCCAATGTCTTTTGAAGAAATTATATCCCCATCCTTTAATTTATATCCATCCAGATTATCATAGCTAATAACAAACGTATTTTGAGCATAGTCATCAAATTCTCTTTCAGAAATAGGAGTTGTAGTGGATACCATGAAATAAGAGGCAGCATTAGATTTTAGACCATCTGCGTAATTAATCAAATCTTCAATAGACTCATTTTCTAGTACTTCAAAGTATATTTTTTGTGATTTAAATGGTCCTTCAATTTTTACTCTGTTTACTACATTAGGAACATGAATAGTATCTCCATCAATTAATTTTACATTCTTAAAATCTGAAATACCTGATTTAAAAAAATTATATAAATCTATTTCTGTTACTACTTTATTTTCTCTAATGAGCTGAATTTTCCTAAGCGTACCCGATCCTGACACTCCCCCAGATTGAACTAAACCAAGAAAAATATCAGAAAAAGGATGTATTAAATGAATTCCCGGCTCATTAACATTGCCGCTAAGAAAAACATTAATCGACTTTAATTTTCCAATTTCTAATCTTAGGTAGGTGGAGTTACTTCCATCGCTCAAAGTTGAATATATCGCTGATAATCTTTCGGTAATAATAAGTTCTGCTTCAGTTAAATTTTTTCCTGCAACGTTTATATAACCAATCGAATCATAATATATCATACCATTCTTATTTACAACAAAGTTTCTCTGAAGATTATGTTCGCCCCAAATTGAAACAATGATTTCATCACCTGCGCCTAAAATATAATCCCCGGCTGGCGGTGCATTATCAAAAAAACTAACTTCTCTATCAAAGTAATCATAGCCAAAGTAATCTCTTGCTAAGATCTCGCCTTTATCTTCTTTTAGTTCAATATCCCCATATTCTTCCAGGCCTTCTTTTGAGAACTTCATCTCATTGTCTTTCACTATTTTGTCTTTTCCAATATTAACAATATCTGGGGAAACGCTTTGGATATCAATCTCAGTTTCAAGCTCAGATACATCGGTAGGTGTTTTTAGTTGATCTTTAATCAAATCCAATTGAGCATTATTAATGTTATTAATATCGCTCATCGACACTTGTGCAAATAGGAAGTTTATAAATAATAGTGGAATGAAATTTTTCATTTTAGCCTTTTTTGTATTTTTTAAATTTAATTTAGTGTTAAACAACATTTTTACAAATCAATTATATGGACAGCCACCTATTATTTTTTAATGTCCAGTTGATAGTTGTTTCTAATTGGTCATACGCTGACTTTGGCACCCATCCCATCTTCTCCATTTTAGATCCATCTAAAGCATAACGTAAATCATGTCCAGGTCTTTGTGAATGGAAATCGACCATTTCATAGTTTAAGTCTTTATCTTGTGTGTTAGCAATAAACTTAGCTAGCTGCAAATTATCGATTTCGTCTTTACCTACAATATTAAATTTTTGACATTTTGCACCAGTATTATCAGGCTTTATACTT
>Ga0055584_100005655_pt1 | contig 12253 bp, 15 predicted proteins | sample OSDHelmetaG_FD_58716 | JGI IMG/M metagenome (GOLD analysis project Ga0055584, IMG submission 58716) | Pelagic marine sediment microbial communities from the LTER site Helgoland, North Sea, for post-phytoplankton bloom and carbon turnover... | ecosystem: Environmental > Aquatic > Marine >... | reverse complement strand
TGGGAGAGCGCAGCGTTCGCAACGCTGAGGTCAGGGGTTCGATTCCCCTCTGCTCCACCAATTCCCTCCGCTCATTTTGTGCGCCTAATCCGCCAGACGGCGCAGCACGCGATCCAGGGTTCGCGCCAGTTTTTCGCGCTGGTCGCTGTCCAAGCTGGCATGGAAAGTCACCAAAGAAGGCGTCAACGCATCCAAGCGTCGATCGAGTTCCGATTTAACCCGATCGGCGATACCGGACACATCGCTCGCGCTCATCGCGCCGGCGACCACAAGATCGCGGGTTTCACGAACGATTTCTTGCGCGATATCGCGGTCCGACGCCGATGCTGCCACATAGGCATCCGCGACCTTGCGGAACTCGGACCGCTGCGTCTCGTCGAGGTCGAGCTTACGGGTGGCGACTTTGGTGGCCCAATCCGCGCGGGCTTGCGGATCATGATCGTGATGGTGTCCGCCCAAGCTGAACCCGATACCGGTAATGATGACGAGTGCACCCGCGGCAGCAACCCATTTGCGACGACCTCGTAACGCGTTTCGCAATCCCATAATTTACCTCAAATAAAAAACATGACCATTTTCACATTGGCAGGCGCAGGGGTGTTTCAAGGCTTGTGTTGCAAAACGCGTGTCGTGGGTGTGAATTTCCCTTAACAATGGGTCCGCGCGTACCTAAATGAAGAAGGTAGCGAGGGGGACGGTGGAAGATTCCGCGCCACGCAAATTAGCCGCCATTCTTGCGGCAGATGTCGCTGGTTACAGCCGGCTGATGGGCCAGGACGAAGAGGCCACCGTCCGGACTCTGTCTGTGTACCGCGCTGCCATCGGTGATGTTGTCGGTCGCCACGAGGGCCGCGTCTTCGGCGGTGCGGGCGACAGCATGGTCGCCGAGTTTTCCAGTCCGGTTCAGGCCGTTCGATGTGCGCTCGCCATTCAAGAGCACGTTGCCAAACAAAACGAAGACCTCGCCAAGGACCGCCGCATGCAATTTCGTATCGGTGTCAATCTGGGTGACGTCATCGTCGACGGCGAAAATTTGTTGGGTGACGGCGTCAATGTTGCAGCGCGCCTCGAAGGCCTCGCCCCGCCCGGCGGCATCTGCGTGTCGGCCGCGGTGCACGACCAAATTCGCAATCGCATCGATGCCCGGATCTCGGATCTCGGGCGGCAGTCCTTCAAAAACATCGACCAACCGGTTCATGCCTACAGCATCGGCGACATCAAGCCGCATCGTCGCGGCCACCGGCGTTCCGGCCACACGCTCGGGATCGCCGCCGTGCTGGCGATCGTCGTCATCGTGGGCGCGGTCTTCCTGGTCGGCAGCAATGACGGCACACAGGTCGCTGAAGCCGCACCGGTCCTCGTGGTCTATCCCTTTGACGCCATCGGCGAAGATGATCGGTTGGATCAAATCGGCGACGGTCTCCGCCAAGACCTGATGTTCTCGCTCACCGGCGCCAATGACCGGTTGCGCATCATCGCCGTGGCAAGCCGCGAGGCCGAAGGCGATCCACCACCTGACTATGTTCTCGAAGGCAGTGTTCGGATCGCCGGCGACACCGTTCGGGTCACCGCCCTGCTGATGGAAAAAAGCAGCGGCTACCAGCTCTGGGGCGGCCGGTTCGACCGCAACACCGCGGCGGGTCTCACGTTTCAAGACGAGATCGCCACCAAGATCGCGGGCTCGCTCGCCCTAAAGCTATCGGACGCCGAAGCCGAACGCGCCAGCCCACCCAGCACCATCACCACCGTCGTACAGGGCCTCGCCGTCATTGGTCGGTTCGCGCGCGACGCGGTGTCGCTCCCGGCGACGCTCTATCGCAGTGTCGTCGGCACCGAACCTGATCCTCGGAATTCCAAAGCATCATCGACGCTCACAGTAGAGGTGATTTCATGAAACCCTTTTTCACAACAGCCGTCGCATCCCTGGGCCTCGTCGTCGTCCTCACGTCGACAAGTTTTGGTCAAGATGCAGGTGAATTCGTCTCGCTCGATGGTTCGGCGGATCGGAATGTTCTACTTACCGGTGGTAGCGTCCGTGTCGACGCCGAGGTCACGGAAGACGTCACGGTCGCGGGCGGTGAAATCACGGTGCGTGGGCAAGTCGCCAAAGATGTCTTGGCGGCTGGCGGCGATATCCTCATTGACGCCACGATCGGCGAAGACTTGCGTGTTGCCGGCGGTGACGTCGTCGTGCGCGGCACGGTCGGTGGCGATGTCTTAGCCGCCGGTGGCGACCTCCGCTTGGCCCGTGACCTTAAAATCGCTGGCCGGCTCGACGCGGCGGCCGGCGATCTCACTATTGATGCCGAGGTCGCGGGCGACGCTCGCGTTGCCGGCGGTGAGGTCACGCTCGCAGGCTCGTTTGGTGGCGACGTCGATGTCACCGGCAAAAGCATCAACGTTCTTGCCGGCGCGCACATCACGGGTGACTTCGTCTATCGCAGCCTCGACGAAGCCCGAATTGATCCCGACGCGCGCATCGATGGCGATATCACCTTCATCCGTTCGGACGCGACAGAGGAAATGTTCGGCGGCATGTTCGCCGGAATCGGCGCCGGCAGCGTCTTCTTCCTGCTCGGCCTTATCGTATTGGGTGGCGTCGTCATCTTGTTGGTGCCGGATGCGGTGCGCAACGTCACCGGCAGTGTCCGGGGACGCCCCGGTCGCGCGTTGGCGGTCGGCGCCGCGGTATTCATCGGAATCCCCATCCTCGCCATTCTGTTGGCTATTTCGGTCATCGGGTTCCCGGTGACGATCTTCCTGGTCGGTCTCTTCCTAGCGGGCCTCTTCGCCGCCTATTTGGCGGTGGCGCTTGTCATCGGCCAGGTCATCCTTCGACGCTTCCGCGGTGAAAGCAGTGGCAGCTTCTGGAGCCGGATCGGTGCGTTGGCGCTCGGCATCCTCGTCCTCGCAGTCTCGGGCTTCATTCCGGTCCTCGGGCCCCTCATCACCATTGCCGCGATCATGATCGGTTTGGGCGCGATGACCCTGCAACTGATCGGCAGCCGTTCTTCCCAGACGGCCTAGCGCCTACGGCGCTGCCGGGCAGGCAAAAAAGCTGTCCCAAACCCCGGCGCCGGGATGCGCCCGCAGCGTCTTGCGCGCGTCGTCGAACAGCCCGATGTTGCGCAACCCCGGTACGGGAATATTGAGCCGGTCCATGTCCTGCGCAAGGAACCACACCACGCCGTGCAAGTCATGGCGTGCCGACAATCCCACCAACGTGGTGATCAACGAGGTCTGTAGCGGCGGCTGCGTCCCCGCCTCGGCCACCAGCACCGGGACGCCGTTCGTTCCCAACCCATAAGCGTCAAAAGCGTAATCCTCCGGCGCGACATTGCCGCGCGTCCCAAAGATCGTCGGATAGGTCGAAAAGAACAGACCGTCAGCCAAGCGCGGCATTGCCCCCACCAGGGTGTCGAGGTGCGGCCGAACCGATGCGTTCTCCCAATCCCGCTTGAAAAATTCCCATTGGATCGACGGTGCAACCACGATGGACGGATCAAGCTCGCGCACCACGGCATGAGCCTCGTCCATTAGCGATAGCAGGTTATCAAAATCATCGGGCCGCTCGGCGGCGTACATGTTGATCTCAATCCCGGGCGAAAAATAAGCCGGGCGAAACTTGGTCACGGCATAGCGCACAAAGTCGAGGTACAGGCGCCGCACGTCAGGGTCGGCGCGGTCTTGCCCCGGGGCGCCGGCGTTCCGTACGCCTTGCTGGGATTCGAAACTGACCGACACGCCCTTGCGTTGGATGTCGAGCGGATTGATCGCGACAAAGCGCTTAACCCCCGGCGCGCTCATGGTCATCAAAGCATCGTCAAAAAAGGCCTGCTGGCGTTCATGCGATTTCCGCAAGCGTCGCGGCGGGTCGCAGCGGTCAAGATCACTCTCGCACGCCGCCAAAAGCGCCCACGGCACATTGTTGTCCCAATGAAACGACAGGAAATCGGCCCGCGCCGTGACCGTCTGAAGGTATGGCGCAACGCGTTTTCGCCCGCTCGCCAGCGCCATCAGGCGGCCGGGGTACAGCGCGAAACCCATCGGCGCGCGCCCGTTCACCGGGCAACTCACCGCCGATTTGACCACCGTCGGGGGCGCTTCGGCAGCAACGACGCCACCGCTCGTGCACGCGCCAAGCGCCACGGCGGCCAGCACGCTCCACCACCAAGGGGCATTGTTCATGCCGCGAAGGATTGCAGACCCTCGCGTCGAGGGCTAGCTTTCGCGGCCATGCCAGATCGTATCCTCTGTATCGTCCACCAAAAACACTCACGGACCCGCCGCGTCGGGCGCTTTCTCAAGCGCAAAGGATACGATCTCGATGTCAGGCGGCCCGTCCTCGGCCACCCCTTGCCGGACGAACTCGATGATTATGCGGGCGTTGTTGTTTTCGGCGGGCCGCAAAGCGCCTACGAGAACGACAAGTTCGACTTCATCCGACAAGAGCTCGATTGGTTTCCCACCGTTCTCGAGTCGAAGACGCCGTTTCTGGGTATTTGTTTGGGCTGCCAGATGCTCGCGCAGGTTCTGGGCGGGCGGGTCCATACCCACCCGGACGGACTGTTCGAAGTCGGCTACTACCCGGTTTATCCGACCGAGGCTGGTGCCGATGTTTTTGGCGATGCCGACGTCGTGCACGCCTACCAATGGCACAAGGACGGCTACGAAGTGCCCGACAGCGCCACCGTTCTCGCCACCGGCGAGCGGTTTGCCAATCAAGCCTTTCGCTACGGCGAGTCAGCCTACGGGATTCAGTTTCACCCCGAGCTTACGCCCAGCACGATGGAGCTTTGGTCGGGGTTCGCAAACAAGCGCGAGGTCCCTGGCGCGCAACCGATCGATGAAATGAAAGGCATTCGCGATGCGCACGACCACAAGGTGCGCCGTTGGCTCGATGGTTTTCTCGATCAGTGGTTGGCGTCCGACACGCGTTAGCGCGAATACTGAACGTTCTGGATCAGCGGGCGGATCGCGCCCTTACCAATCACGATATCGCTGGCTTGGCGCATGTCGCCAATCATGACTTCAAGATCCAGCCGCTCGGATAGGCTTGAAAGCCGGCCGATGTGCCGCTGATACACGTTAAGCCACGCCGCTTTCACCCGCGGAATTTTGGCTTGCACCTCGGGCGCCGTTTCGGGGTCGAGGATTTCGATCGTGATCTGAACCGTCACCAGACCGCGCACCCGATTACGGTTCAAGATCGCAGCACTCAGCGGCCCTAAATCAATAAATCGAACGACCGGTGGTGGCCCGTCATCTGATTTGGTCGCCGCGATTGCCGGGGCGGTGCCGAGGGTCGATGGCGTGAAAAAAGCCAGGACACCCAACAGGCCCAAGATCACAACGCCCTTACGCCATACCCGGGTCATTCCGGTGCCACCACGGTTGGGTGTACTTCCAACATCGCACCGGGCAGCGCGAGGGCGGCGACTTGCACGGCCGTCGACGCTGGGATTGATGCGTTATGTTTGTCGTAGAACGTCCGCCGCACGTGGGCTGCGACGCTTAACGCCTCTAGGTCGGTGGTGAACAAAATCTCGCTCACCACGTGCTGCAGCGTTGCCCCTTGGGTCGCCAGCGCGTCGGCCAGCCGGGTATAGACGCGGGCCACCTGGGCTTCCATATCGTCCGGTCCGACAAGGTCGAAGTTCTCGTCGGCCGAGAGCATGCCGGACATGTACAGCATGCCTTGCGCTTTCACGAAGCGGGGAAAGCCAAGTTTGCGCTCAAGCGCTTCGTCGGCGTACAGGCAATCTTCAAAACGGGCCATTACCGAAATCCTATTTGGCTTTGCGGCGTTGTTCCAGCAACACGCCCGCTTCGACAAACCGGTCGATCTCGGTTTCGTCGAATCCGGCGTCGCGCAGCACATCGCGGTCGTTCTCACCGAACATCGGTGGGCGTTTGCGAATCGTCCCGGGCGTGCGGCTGAACTTGATCGGAATCCCCACACCGCGATAGCCGTCTTTCTCGATCACCATCTCGCGGTGCTTGGTGTGCGGGTGTTTCAAGATGCCTTCCATGCCCAGGATCGGCCCCGCCGGCACCCCTTGCTTGAGCAAGGTCATGCAAATCTCTTCGCCGTCTTTATCCGCCAACAAGCCGACCAGGGCCTCGCGCAACGCGGGCTTGTTCTGCACCCGCTCCGCGTTATTGGCAAAGCGCGGATCGTCAATCAGGTCCGGCGCCCCCAGCGCGGTACACAGCCGGCTGAATTGCCCGTTGTTGCCAACCGACAAATAGATATCGACCGTCTTGCTGGGGAACGCGTCATAGGGTGCGATGTTGGTATGGGCGTTGCCCACGCGCACCGGCGGTTTGCCGGAGAGGAACCAGTTCGGTGCATGGGGGTGCTGAAACGCGATGCCGGTATCGAACAGGCTGGCTTCAACCGACTGCCCCTGGCCGGATTTCTCGCGCTCTAATCCCGCGGCCAGAATCGCATTGGCGGCGAATAACCCCGTGCCGATATCGACCAACGGAATCCCGATTCGCACGCCACTACCTTCGGGCGGTCCGTTCACGGTGAACCAACCGCACATGGCCTGCAGCACCGCGTCATAACCCGGAAAGCCTCCCAGCGGCCCGTCACCACCAAAGCCGGTGACCCGGCAGTGGATCAGCCGCGGGAACTTTTCTTTCAAAACGGCGTCGTAGCCCAGGTCCCACTTCTCCAACGATCCGGTCTTGAAGTTCTCGACCAGCGCGTCGGCATCTTCGAGCAGGCGCAGCAAAATCGCACGGCCTTCGGGCGCACGAATGTCCAATGCGACACTCTTCTTGTTGCGGTTGACCCCCATAAAATAGGCGGCTTCGCCGGCATCATCGAACGGCGGGCCCCAATCCCGGGTCTCGTCGCCTTGCGGCGGTTCAATCTTGATCACGTCGGCGCCGAGGTCGCCCAGCAGCTGTGTGCAATAGGGCCCACCCAGGACGCGGGACATATCGATGATTTTCCAACCCGCAAGCGGGCCGTTGGTGGTGGGTTCACTCATAGAAGTTTAGGCGGGAACCGCCATGCCTTTCTGTACCGCCGGGCGCGCGCCGACCGTGTCGACCCATCGCACCACGTTTGAAAATGCGGCGATGCCATCATCCATCCGCGATGCCGATGACGTTGCGCTGGGATAAGCCATCACGTCGGCAATCGTGTACGCATCGCCCGCCAAGAATTCGTTGTCGGCCAGGCGGTCGTCCATCGCTTTGAGGAACCGCGTGGCGCGGGTTTCATAGAGATCGACGCCGAACGGTACCGGCGGCTGTGCCGCAACCTTGAAATAGTACTGCCCGGCAAAAGCCGGCCCTAAATCAGCCGCCACCATCACCGCCCATTTGTGGGCCTCGACGCGCGCGATGCCGTCTTTCGGCATCAACTGCCCGGTCTTTTCGGCGAGGTAATAACAAATCGCCAACGTCTCAAAGAGCGTCGCCGCTTGGCCGTCCGGGCCGTCGTGGTCGACCATCGCGGGCGCCATCCCCAAGGGATTGATCGCCAAGAACTCGGCCGCTGCGTGACCGCCGCTCACCATGTCGATGACATGCACATTGTAGGGCAGGCCCACTTCTTCGAGCATGACGGAGGCGCGTTGGCCGTTCGCGGTCGGCACGGTGTAGAGGTCGATCATGATTTGGGGGTTCCTTCTGCGATTACAGCCATGCCCTTTTTCACGGCGGGCCGTTCGCCGATCTTCTCAGCCCAGGCGCGTATGTTCGGATAGGGCGTCAATCCACCGTCCATCGCCGCCACCGAAATCACGGCAACCGGATAAAGCTGCACATCGGCATAGGAATAGGTTTCCCCCGCCAGATAAGGCACCTCGCCCAAGCGCTGCTCGAATACTGCCATCATCCGGTGTACCTGCCCGGTGTAGTAGTCCTTCACCTCGGCGTGGTCCCCCTCCATCCGCGTGCCCAACACATAGTGCACGTTGAACGACGGATTCAGGTTGGCCGGCGACACGGTCGCCCACTCCATCGCCAGGGCCCGCTCGCGCGGATCGGCGGGCCAAAGCTTGCCCGATTTCTCGGCGAGGTAGACCGAGATCGCCAACGTTTCGAACATCGCCAGCGGCTCGCCGCCCGGTCCGTCGTGATCGACGATCGCCGGCATCTTGCCGATCGGGTTGATGGCTTTGTACTCGTCCGATAGATGCGCGCCCGACATCATGTCCAAATACTTGAACGTGTAGGGCAGGCCGGTCTCTTCCAACATCACCGCGACCTTCTGGCCGTTCGCGGTATTGAAGCCATAGAAATCAATCATGTGCTGTCGCCTTTGCGTGCGGGCATGTCCGAAAGCTGGGTCAGCAGGTCGCCGGTTGGCATCACGTCGGCATATTTCTCCGACATATCGAACAAGTTCACGGCATGCGAGACCTTGCTGCGGTCGTAGACCGCATCTTCCGGAACGGCGATCCGAAAGTTATAGGCAAAAGCATCCACTACCGAACTGCGCACACAGCCCGACGTCGTGCACCCCGTGACCACCAATGTGTCGGCGTCCACATCGATCAAATAGGACGTCAGCGCGGTGCCGAAAAACGCACTCGGCTGTTTCTTCGGCACCAGAATGTCGCCCTCCACCGGCGCCACTTCTTCAACGAACTCATAGCCCTTTTCGGGGATGGTCATGATGCTCGGCACTTTTGCCGCCAACCGCCCGCCGTCATAGGCTTTCTTGGGCGCCACGTGCGGGTACAAAACGGGCCAGTTCTTTTCGCGAAACAGCGCCAGCAGCGGTTGGATGTTGCGTACCGCGTTCCATGCCACATCGCCGCAGCTGGTCGGGAATTCCTTGATCGACTCCCAAAACGGCTGTTCCACCGTGCCGGTGGTGCGGTACTGCACATCGATAATCAATAGGGCAGGGCGCGTCCCCATCCCGGTCGGCTTGCCGAACCCGGCGGCGCGATAAGCCTTCTGTTCGTCCTCGCTGATGATGCCGTCCCACGGTCGCATCGGCTGTTCCTCCCCCTCTCTGTGTCGCCTAGTCGGCGGCGGCGTATTTTTGTTCGATCGCGTCGAAGGCTGCTTTGTCGACCACCACTTGGCGTTCGGAGAACGGCAACAGGTTTTCGTCCCACCCGTTGGTCGATCCGTGTTGCTTGAGGTGATGCAGCGTATTGCGCAGCGCCAGCATCGCGGCCTGCAACGGCGCATTGGCATAAAGCACCATGCCGTAACCCATCCGCTTCAACTCGGCTTGTTCCAGCACCGGCGTCTTGCCGCCGAACACCAGGTTGATCAGCTGCGGCACCGGCAGCTTGGCAATTTGCTCGATCTCTTCGATCGATTCCGGCGCTTCGACAAACGTCACATCGGCGCCCGCCTCGATGAACCCATGGGCGCGTTCCAGCGCCTGCTCAAAGCCCAGGACCGATCGCGCATCGGTCCGCGCGACAATCACGAAGTCGTCGTCTTGGCGGGCATCGACGGCTGCTTTGATTTTTTGGATCGCTTCGTCGGCCGGAATCACGGCCTTGCCCGAAAAGTGCCCGCACTTCTTGGGAAACACCTGATCCTCCAACTGTATGCCGTTGGCCCCGGCGCGCTCCAACACCTTCACCGTGCGGGTCACGTTCACCGCATTGCCAAAGCCCGTATCGGCGTCCGACACGATGGGGATATCCACCACATCGCGCATCGCCGCCACGTTGTCGGCCAGTTCGCTGAGCGAAATCAGCCCCAGATCGGGAATGCCCAAATAGGCGTTGGTCACCCCGGCGCCCGAGACGTAGACCGCCTCAAAGCCCTCGTCGGCGACCATTTTGGCGGCCAACGCGTTGAAGGCCCCGGGCACAACCGTCGCATCACGCTTGTTCAGCAAGGTTTTCAGCCGTTTGTTGAGGGATTCGGCCATGGTGATATCGCTCCTTGGATGAGGCCGCGCACGATACGCTGAGTCCAAGGCACCACTCAAGGACAGGCCCGCCCGCCGCCCGACCCGTGGAAAATAGCGCGCCAAGACCATAGATTGGACCCATCGGCCCCATCCAGCAGGGCCCCAGGAGACAGCATGAGCGATCCCGCCTTCGCCCCGCCCACGTGGCTTGATCCCGCCGGCAAAGTCCTGTCGTGCCGCGAGAAGATCAAGGTGCTCAACGAAAACCTCGAAGAGATTCGCCAGCTCTCCCAAGACGCCCTGGAAGACGCCATCCTGATGGGTGGTGATGAGACGCAGTTCCGCGCCGTCATCGCCGACATGATGGCCACGCTGGAGAATCCCTACGCGAAGGATTGAGCATGTCGCCCGATATCGCCCAGCAATTGTGGGACGCCCGCCAAACTGGCCGCCCCGTCCACGCCGACAGGCTCGGGGCGATCTCGGATCACGCGGCGGCCTACGCGCTACAAACCGCGATGACCACCCTATCGGGCGCCGCAGTCGTTGGCTGGAAACTCGGCGCCACCAGTGCCGCTTCGCAAAAAGCGTTGGGCCTTAGCGGCCCGTTCTACGGCCCCTTGCTCGCGCCGTTTTGTTTCGACCCCGATGCAGCCGTCCCCGGCGTCGCGTCGTTCGGGCCCGGTGGCGAAGGTGAGATCGCGATGGTGATCGGCCAAGACCTTGCCCCGCGCGATGCGCCCTACAGCGAAGACGATGTCGCCGCTGCCGTTGCCGCGGTCTGCCCCGCGCTAGAGATCGCCGGCACGCGCCTCGTCGGCGGCGTGCTGAATGCCGACCCGCGCCACCTCATTGCCGACGATGCCGCCAACGCGGCCTTCATCGCGGGCACGCCGGTCGCGCAATGGCGCGACCTCGATCTCGTCCATCAAACCGTGACCCTAACCATCAACGGAACGGTAAAGGGGCAGGGCACCGGCGCCGACGTGCTCGGCAGTCCGCTCACCGCCCTGACATGGTTCGTCAACGAATGGCGCGCCCAAGGCCGCACCGTCACCGCTGGCAACATCATCACCACCGGCACCTGCACGGGCTTTGTCCCGCTTGCGTCGGGCGACGCCCTCACCGTTGATTGCGGCCCGTTGGGCCAGGTCAGCGCGACCCTTGCCTAGCTGATCGCGTCGACCAACCACTGCTGCAACGGCCACACCTGCTTGTAGACCTTGATGCAATAGTCCGGGGCCGCCGTGGTGTGCATCTCTTTGGGCACCTTGGTGGTGAACCCGAAATAGAGCGCGTTGTGGCGCAACAAATCGGCATTGGCATGATTGGCGTCGAACCCGCGCGGCACTTTCTTGTAATGACTGCCGCCAATCTCGATGCCCTTTAGCTTGGCGATCTTGTCATAGACCTTGCGCCCCGCCGGTCCCTTCTTGGGATGCACCAGCGCCTCACGATAGGCCGCGAGTTGCTTGGGGCCGAACATATGCATTCCGGCCCCGATGGTGAGCGAATCGCCGCTCAGCCCGAAATAGAACCCCGGACATTCGCGGGACCGCCCGGTCCCCTGCCAGAACCACAATCCCATAAAGGTTTTGTAGGGCGTCTTGTCCTTGGAAAACCGGGTGTCGCGGTTGATCCGCATGATCGACCCATTGACCTTCGGCTCGGCGTGGATGTCGGGCGAAATCTTGGCAAGCTTCGGCCCCATCGCGACGACAAAATCCTTGCACGGCTCGAGCAATCCTTGCTCATAGTCGGCGCGGTTTTCATCGAACCACTCTTTCTTATTGTTCTTCTCAAGCCCTTTGAGAAATTTGGTCGCCGTCTTGGGAAATCCGTCGAAAGTTGCTGCCATGGCGCTGCTCCTGAATTCTGCGGTTATATTAGGCCTCATCTCTTCGTCGTTTGGCATCACTTGGAATCGACATGACAGCAAAAAGTAAGCGAAGCGCCTGCATCGTTGGCGCAGGCGGCGGTATTGGCCGGGCGACGACCCAGTTGCTCGCCGACCAGGGCTATGCGCCCTTGGTTCTGATCGATACCAAGGAGTCCGGCGTCGATGACGTGGCTGCCGCGCACGGCGGTATCGCCCATCACATCGACCTACGCGACCCGGCCAGCGTGCCTGGCGTCTTCGCCAAAGCGCGCAAAGCGGTGGACCGGCTCGACGCCTATGTGCACCTCTCCGGTGTAGTCGACAACAAGCGTCTCGAGACCACCACACTCGACCTGTGGAACGAGATCATGGCGATCAACCTCACGGGTATGTTCGCTTGCGTGCAGCAGGCAGACACCTGGCTTGTCGACGGTGGCCGAGTCGTCATTCTGGGTTCGATGGCAGGCCATGCCGCAAGCAAGGTCACCGGCCCGGCCTACAGCGCCTCGAAAGGCGGTATCGAG